>WNFH01003186.1_pt1 | contig 11597 bp, 13 predicted proteins | sample 5400411 | NCBI WGS metagenome assembly WNFH01 (sample SAMN13153347, study PRJNA577476) | soil metagenome | isolation source: 200 cm saprolite under Douglas fir tree site 2 hole 3 | place: USA:California | collected 2015-04-18
TACGCGATCACCGGCGTGCCGCAGGCCATCGCCTCGATCATGACGAGCCCGAACGGCTCCTGCCAGTCGATCGGGAAGAGGAGCGCGTACGCATTCCCCAGAAACTCGTCCTTCTCCCCTTCCCCGATCTCCCCGACGTACTCGACAAGCGGATCGCGCAACAGCGGGTTCACGACCGACTCGAAGTAATCCTCATCCACCCGATCGACCTTGCCGGCGATTTTGAGCGGCATCCGGACCCGCTTCGCGATCTCGATCGCCCGGTCCACCCGCTTCTCGGGCGAGATCCGCCCCAAGAAGGCGAGGTACGTTCCCGGCGCTGCCCGGAACGAATAGAGGTCATCCGGCAGCCCGTGGTAGACCGTCGCCTGCCAGTTCACCCACGGCAGAGGTTCGCGCTGCGCGTCCGAGATCGAGACCACCGGCATGTCAGAAAACTCCTGGTAGAGAGGAACCAGGTCAGGGATGTCGAGACGGCCGTGCAACGTCGTAACGTGCGCGGTCGGCTGGCGACGCGAAAGCGCGAAGTGCAGGTAGTCCACATGGAAATGGACTACGTCAAACTGGTCGGCGCGGCGAAACACCTGCTCCAGGAGCAGAATGTGATGCGCCATCTGGTCTACGCAGTGCTTGTCCAGGCGCAGGGAGCGTGGGCACGCGGCAACGAGTCGGGCCTTCGTCACCGAGTCACCACTGGCGAAGAGGGTCACCTCGTGGCCTTGGCGGACCAACTCCTCCGTGAGGTAGGAGACGACCCGCTCGGTCCCCCCGTAGTACTTTGGCGGTACGCTCTCGTAGAGCGGAGCAACCTGGGCGATACGCATACCCGTTCTGGCGCCAGCTAGCCCCAATCCGAAGATAACTCACGGGGCCGGGGCATGATCGATCCGTCGATAGAGCAGCTGGGTGGCCGGGTTCTTGCCGAGGCGGAGGACATTGCGGCCCCCGATCCGCGCCACGCGCCCGGCGCGCGCGATGACGAGGAACCGGCGCGTGCGCATGCTGCGGAGGAGGGAGGAATAGGTTCGCTTGCGCGAGCGAGGCTTCGGTGCGGGCAGCGTGTCGAGCTGGAAGCCCCGGATCACGTTGTGGGCGAGGACGCGGAGCTGCTGCCAAGTGCTGTTGGGATTTCTAGATTTAGGGTCCTCGCCACCGCCGCAGCGCTGACTGCCGAGCGGCCCATCCCGGCCACTTCGCCATCGATCTGATATCGACACGTTGCCAAAGATCATTACTCACTAAGGCATGGGCCGTCTAGAGGGCGCGTTTTTCCCTATGGTCCTTCATGGAGGTCGAGCATGAATCTTCTGCCTCCCCGGCAGACCAACGGCGGCAGGATGGTGCTGTATGCCTTCGACGTCGATCAAACCTTGTGGTTGTCGGGTGGGCCGATCAAGCTCGCCGATCTCATGGGACTTCGGAATAGTGGCCATCTGCTGGGGCTCTGCGGGAACTTCGCCGCCGTGACACTGCGGATGCCCGAGTGGCATTATCTGTTTAGCTTCATCGGCCCGATGGCCATGACGAAGGAGGCGTTTCTCCTTCAAGTCCGGCAGTACGTCCCGGCGGATGACTACGTGATGGTCGGGAACATCCAGGGGGTCTCGGGAGAGAGCGATGACCACGGAGCCGCGTCGCGAGCGGGGTGGCGGTTCATCAGCGAAACGGCGTTTAGCCTCGGAGCCCGGTGATGCGAAAGCACGCACGGAGAAAGGCCGCGCACGCAAACTCACAGTTTGAGCGAAGCCGGCTGATAGCTTGACGAGGCGGAAGATTGCCTGGATCTCGCGGCAGTCGAGGCGGTCAATGTCGTCGATGAGGACGACGACGCGCTTGCCGGTCTCCCCGAGAAGCGCCTCGACGCGCTTCCGCAGATCGTCCAGCTCCACCGTGGAGAGGGCCTCGCCCAGCCCCTTTGCGGCCTCGCCGGCCCCGATCTGGACGACACCGGCGATGCTTACCGAAGCGAGAGAGAGGAGGCGCCGTAGCCGACAGCGGCTTGAGGATCTTCGCCGGGAGGTGCAGTGATGGCGAAGCAGTGGATACCGGCCTTCGCGCACTTGTCAACAACAGCGCGACGCTCGGGAACGCTCACCATGAACGAAACATCGCCGTCCGGTTCGAGCCATGGTAGATTCAGCACGGTGCGCGTCGGGATCCTCGATATCCTCACGACGCCGGCGCGGTCATGGGCCGAGGCGGCCTATAAGCTCGCGCTCACGAAACAGTACGCGTCCGTGTTCCCCCAGGCCATCGCCGTCTGGTGCCGCGAGATGGGGCACCGGACCTTCTACGCGACCTACTACGGTGCCGGAGATCCCAAGCGCTCGCTTCCCGACGACCTCGATGTCGTCTTCATCGCCGTCTACACGCAGGCGAGCGCCCTCGCTTACGCCCTCGCGAAGCTGTACCGCCGGGAGGGCGTGCTGACCGTCATCGGTGGACCCCACGCCAAGGCATTCCCGACCGACTGCCTCCGCTACTTCGACGTCGTCGTGCGAGAAGGCGACAAGCCGCTCATCGCCGACATCTTGAAGGGGGTGTACGACCCGGGCACCATCGCCTCCAGCTCGAAGCCCCTCGAGGACCTGCCGACGGTCGAGGAGCGGATGCCCGAGATCCGTGCCTCCGCCTTTCTGTTCGGGCGCCGACCCTACGCCGCGACGGTGGTGCCCATGCTGGCGAGCGTGGGGTGCCCCTACCAGTGCGACTTCTGCGTCGACTGGAACACCCCCTACCGGCTGCTGCCGACCGGGAGGCTCGAGGCGGACCTTCGCTATCTCTCCCGCTCCTGGCCCGGGCTGACGATCGCCTACCACGATCCGAACTTCGCGGTCCGCTTCGACGAGGTCCTGGACGTGATGGAACGCATCCCCCTGGAGCGTCGCAATCCCTACCTCATCGAGAGCTCCCTCACGATCCTGCGGGGCGAGCGAATCCCGCGGCTCGGGGCGACGAACTGCGCCTTCGTCGGGCCCGGGGTAGAGTCGTGGGGGGAGTACTCGAACAAGGCCGGGGTAGGACGAGCCACCGGCCCCGCAAAGGTCGAGCGCGTCGCCGAGCACTTCCGGCGGCTCTACGAGCACGTGCCGTACCTGCAGGCGAACTTCATGTTCGGTCTCGATACGGACGCGGGGGACGAACCGATCGAGCTCACGAAAGAGTTCATGACGCGCACACCGTTCGTGTGGCCGGTCGTGAACATCCCCCATCCCTTCGGGGGAACGCCGCTCTACGAGCGGTACCTGGAGGAGGGCCGGATCCTCACCTCGATGCCGTTCGCCTTCTACTACTCGCCCTACCTGGTGACACGCCTCAAGAACTACCACCCCGACGGCTTCTACCGACGGCTGATCGACCTCTTCACTCACTTCACCTCGGCACCGATGCTCGCGCGGCGCGTGGCCAGCGCCCGCCACGGGCACGTGCGCACGCTGCACGTGGTCCGGACCTTCGTCAAGCGCCGCCGGGTTCTGGCCTTCCGCCGGATCCTCCACCAGCTCGAGACCGACCGCTCCTTTCGTGCCTTCCACGAGGGGGAGACGCCGCGGCTGCCCGAGTTCTATCACCGCGAGCTCGAGCGCCTGCTCGGGCACTACGCCGAGCTGATCCCGCGCGAGGAGCGGACGCCTCTCCTCGCGACCGAGTCGGCGCCGGCGCGCCGCGTGGCGTCGTCATCCCGCCCCCTCCACGGGCCGCGTCCCGAGCCGGCGGGACGCAGCACCGGAGGAGGTGGAGGTTTCACGGCGGGCGATTGAAGTCGGCGGTGATCGGAGGCTAGGCGACACAAAGGCCCATTCTCGGTCGTTCTCAGCATCAGGTGAGTTACGAAAGCACCTGGCCGCCGAGGCCAGGGTCGACGAGTTATCGTTGAAAGTTGTGGATGAGAGAGAAAGGCGACGTCCCCTTCTGGGGATGGTAAGCAGTCAACCCCCAAGACAGGGGGCTTTCTCGGGATTCCTGCTCTGCTGACCGTGCATCGCGAAATCATTTGTCCGCCAGAATCAGCGCGTAGTGAAGCGTCATCTCGTCCAGATAGCGCTCGACCGCTCGCGGGTTCGTGAGGCTATGCGTGCTCGGGCGATCGACGAGCGTCATCGGTTGCTGCACGTGGACCTTCTTCCGGAGCACGACGCGAGTTTTCTTGTTCTTCGGCATTTTCCTGGCCTTAACCTTTTACCGGGATTTCTGATATGGAGCCATGATGTGGTCGGCACCCATGGAGATCTCTTTTCATTGGATTCGCGAGCGGCGGCACCGTGGTTAAGTTAGACGGCCTCGCTGGGGTTTGGCGGCGCCATGACGACGAATTCGAGGCGGCGATGGGCCTCGCGGAGCGCGGCCTCGACGCGCTCGGGCGATTCGGCGCCGGCGAAGATGAACCCGGGATAGCTCGCGCCCTCCGGAAGCGGAACGAGGTCCTGCCCCGGATGGGCGGTGATGGCCACCTCGTCGATCCCCGCGACGGCCCGGGCCTCCGTCTGGCCGCGGATCTCCTTCAGCACCCCAGCGCGCGGGATCGGGATCATCATCACCCCGACGGCACGGCGCTCGCGCTCGAGCGAGGGGATCTCCATGCCGAGCGCCTGACGAAGGATCAGCTCCTCTAGCGACAGGCCGGTGCCGAAGCGGAGCGTGCGAGAGCACAGCCCGCCGATAGACCGCGCGGCGATCTCGATCACCGAGGGCCCGTGGCGATTGACCCTCAGCTCGGCGTGCACAGGTCCATCCCGGAGACCCAGCGCCTGGGCGGCTCGTGCGGTGCAGGCGGCAATCTCGGCCTGCACCGTGGACGGAAGGCGCGACGGCGTGACGTAGATGGTCTCCTCGAAGAACGGCCCATCCAGAGGATCCGGCTTGTCGAAGAGGGCGAGCACGTGGAGGCCACCCTTCACCAGCAGGCCCTCCAGGGCCACCTCTCGGCCGGGGATGAAGCCCTCCACGAGAACCTGCCGGGCGGCCTCACCGTCAGCGGCAGCCTCCGGCGTCCGGAGGATTCTCTCGAGCCGACGGACCGCGCCGACGAACTGGGCTTCGTCATCCGCCCGGATCACCCCACGGCTGGCCGAGAGCATGAGGGGTTTGACCACGCACGGGAACGCCGTCCGCCGCGCCTCAACCACCGGGTCGTCGTCGAAGGAGCGCAGGGCGTACGGCGGCACGGGAACGCCGTCTCCGCGGAGCAGCGTTCGCATCCGGTACTTGTCGCGTGCGGCCGCGGTCGACCTCACGGGGTTGTGTGGGAGGCCCAGCGCGTTCGACAGAACCGCTGCCAGCACTGTCGTCGCGTCGTCCACGCCCACGACGGCATCGATCGGACGCGTCGCCACGAACTCGACGACTTGGCGCGCCGCCTGGTCGGGATGAAGGAAGTCGAGCGACAGGAAACGGCCTGGCTGCGCCTGCTGGAAGACATGGGCCCGCTCTGAGGCCACGACGACCTCCACACCGAGCTTCCGGGCCGCGCCGAGGAAGGCCGCCGTGCGATACGTCGTGGTCGGCAGGAGCAGGAGAAGCCGCGGCATGCTACTTCTTCGAAGCCGCGGAGTACGGGTTCTGCCCGGCGGCGTGGTCGGTCACGTCGAGGATCTCGACGACCTCGGGCACCTCCTCCCGGATCATCGTCTCGATGCCCTGCTTCAGCGTGACGTCGACCATGCCGCACCCCTGACAGCCACCGCCCATCTGGAGGTAGATCATCCTGTCCTTGACGTCGACGAGCGACACCACCCCGCCGTGGCCGGCGACGGCGGGGTTGATCGCCGTGTCGAGCAGGTCTTGGATCTTCGCTCTGATCCGGGAGTCCTCTTCCTGCTCCCCATCAATCCGCACGCTCTCATCGGACACGGCGTTGCGGCCTCCTTGTTGCTCAAGCGTTTCCGGTGCCGCCGGACTCGCCACCGCTTCACCTGACGTCCGCTCAGTTCCCCCGAACCACCGCCTGAAGAGTCCCATCGTCGCTCCTCCTCTCCCTGCATCTTGGTCGAACTACACGCCTGCTGTCTCCTGCTGCAGAGGGCCGAACTGGCCCTCGGTAGGCTCGGCTCAGCAGAACCACGGCTCGGTGAGCCTGGGCGGCCGGCGCCGCCCGCTTAGCGGTTCCGGCCTGTCGCGTTCACTGCGCGCCAGGCCTGCCATGGCCTCGGCCGACTCACGCACCCGGACGAACGTGACCGCTGGGTCCTCCTCCGCCCGCGTCGCCTCCTCGACCATCCGGCAGACGGACTTGTGGAGGCGATCCATACGGGGATCGGGGTGGGTCCAGCGATAGCTGAACGAGGCCTGGTCGAGCGGCCCCAGAAACGGGCGGATCGCTGGCCGCTCGAGCAACGCGGAGCCCGGCGGGACAAGAAGCCGGATCGTGTACTGCACCGGTCCACGTGATCGATGAGCCCCTCGGCCTCGACGAACTCGAGGACGTCGAGGTAGTCATCCAACGTCGTCCACGGAGTGAACTCGACCCACGTGGGCCGGAACGCGATGCCGGCCGCCCGGACGATCTTGAGCGCCGTGAGTACGTCGGCGCGCGTGTGCCCTTTCTCGAGGTTCGCCAGCACCGTGTCGCTGAGCGATTCGACCGCGGAGATCATGAACACACAGCCGAGGGCCGCGAGCTCAGGAAAGATCACCCGCCGCTCGAGGATGTGCTCCACCTTGGCGGTGAAGTCGAAGGTGAGCGCGGGGAACTCCTGGTGCGTGGCGCGGACGATCGCGAGCGAGTGGCCGGGCCCGTTCAGGAAGTCCGGATCGCCAAACGTGATGTGGCTCGCGCCCGAGCGGACCAGACGCCGGATGTCCTCGAGGACGATTCCCCTGGGGACCACGAAGAACCGGCCGCCGTAGACCGGCGGAATGGGGCAGTGAAGGCACATGCGGAGGCAGCCGCGGCTCGTCTCGACGTACCCGACCAGCGCTCGGGCGCCGTCGCGTTCCAGACGGGCATACTTCTCAAGCCCCGGCAGCCCGTGCCGGCTGGGGACCGGGAACTGCAAACATTTGAGGACGGGGCCCGCCGGCTCGCCCTGCCGTCGGACCCCATCGACCGCCCCCGCGCGACCTTCCTCGAGAGCCTCGACGAGGGCGACCAGCGCCGTCTCGAACTCACCCCCGATCACCGAATCTGCCACGTGGCTAAGCAGGAAGCTGGCGTTGAGGGAGGCATAGAGCCCATAGAAGCAGATGTGACACCCCGGATTGGTCCGACGGACCTCTTCGGCCACACGGACGCCGAGCCGCAACGCCGTGTGCATCGGAACCGAGATCCCGACGAAGCGCGCTCGGGCCGCCTTGTCCCGATCGAAGCGCTCGACAGCGATGTCCAGGACCTCCGGGGTGAACCCCGCGCGCTCCAGAAACCCGAGCGGCGAGGCGAGGCCGAGCGGCTGGTGGCCAAGCTCGTAGCAGGAGACGAGCAGGATCGCGCCCGGCCCCCGCAGCGTCTCGGCGAGCGGTTCGTGGACGCGCTGCTTCACACCTCGATCTCGACGTCGGCGCCGGTGACCCGCACCGGGTAGCTCCTGACCTCTCGTCCCGCCGGCGGCCCGAGGACGGCCCCGGTCTTGATGTCGAACCTCGCCCCGTGCCAGGGGCAGGTCACTTCGGCTCCCTCGACCGTCCCTTCGGACAGCGGCCCTCCTCGATGCGTGCACGTATTGCTCAGCGCGTAGAACGCTTCTCCTGCCCGAAAGAGGGCGATCTTCTGGCCCTCCACTTCGACCAGTTTGGCCTGCTGGTCTTCCAGCTCATCGGTCGTGGCCACCTTCATGAATTTGGGCATCAGCCCTTCCTCCTCTGGGTCGGTTCAGTCTTCGACCGTTCCTTCCTTCGGCCGCTTCCCCCGGGTTCGCCAGCCTCAGTTCTTCGTGGCGTGCTCGACCCCGGGGTTGTCCACGAAGAACTGCTTGTTCAGCGCGATGAAGTGTCTCCACTGCTCCGGGGTCTCGTCCTCGGTGAAGATCGCCTTCACCGGGCAGACCGGCTCGCAGGCGCCGCAGTCGATGCACTCATCCGGGTGGATGTAGAGCATGGTCTCACCCTCGTAGATGCAGTCGACCGGGCACACCTCGACGCAGGCCTTGTCCTTGACGTCGATGCACGGCTCGGCGATTACGTACGCCATCGTGATCTCCCCCTCTTTCGCTCCGCCACTCTCTTCAGGCGTCGATGACTCGGGCCCTCAAGCCTGCCCGATCCAACTGCTCGTGATCTCGTCGTCGTTCCATCCCAGCCGGTCGTTGCCGTCCGCCACGATCCACTCAACTGGCAGGCTGTCGACGACGCCGAGCGGCTTCGCGCGGTGTTCGCGCCTTCGCGACCACTTCCGTCCCCGAATGCGGGCCTCCGCCTTCGCTCTTGGAATGCCGTAGAGGCGCTCCGCTCGCACCGCAAGCAGGGGAACCAGATGAGGTGAGCGGGCCGACGCCAGGTACCCACGCGCTTGCCGCAGAAACTCTCGCCACGTGAGTAATGGCTTACCGTTGGAAGTGGCCAGGTTCCGGACAGGAGTTCCGAGCCCGCCTTTGCTCTCGCCGCTGGATGAAGCTCGAGCTGTCCAACCGTTCCACAGCTCAAGCAGTGCGCGATGCACGAACCCGCGGGTCTTCTTCCTCCGGCCCCCGAGGATCGGTTGGATCGTGTTGGGGCTTGAGGAGTATCCCATGCGGGCTAGGGACTCGCAGGCGCGCCTAGCCAGCTGACGCTGGCTGACGCCGGGGTGCGCCGCGAGCCAGCGGCGCGCTATGGACGAGGTCGGCTGCGCCGGTACCCACCTCAGGTCTGCCTCGACCTGCTCGCGTGCCGTCGCCGTCAGAAGCGACCTCCCGACGTTCCGCGCGTTACGGATCTGCTCGCGCAGGACTTCTTCCATCGCCTCCAGAACGGCGTACCGGACACGCCGGCGGTCGCCGTTAATGATCGTGAGAAGGTGCGTGACGTTGGCTGAGAGCCCCCATCGCGAAAGCCGTTCCTTCAGCAAGACTGCCAAGCGCCTCGTTGACGGTTCGCGACGGCGGACCTGCCAAAGCCGGCAGAGCTGGCGGAACCTGGATGCATCAACGAAGGACCGCCATCTCAAAGAGCGCTGGATGTCCTGCTGCAGTTCTCGAGCACGGAGCCTCGCCTCCTCCTCGGAGGTCACGCCCAGCTCCGCAAGACAGCTGAGCAGCACGCAGTGCACGGCCCGTCGAACGCGGCGCTTTGTCCCCGCCAGGACGCCTTGGAGCGAATCGACCGTGGAGCGGCAACCTTTGCGACCGAGATCGTTCGCGAGGCGAGAGGCAAGAAAGCGTTTCGACCTTCCCGGGTTCAGATGAAGCCAGAGCTGCACCAGGGGGAGGATACGCTCCACCATGACATGGGCGGATGTGCGGTCCCCATGCGGGATCTCGATTCCGGAAGCCGCAAGAGTGCGCTCCAGCTCCTCCTCCCGTGCGAGGCCGTCCCGCTCGCGCAGGATTTGTCGCATCGCAGTTTCGACTTCCGGCGGAACAGTTGAGACGGCCCCACTCAGCTGCCGTCTGAGTGTCCGGAGGTGGTAATGGATCCCGCCGGCGGCCAGTCGCCGACTCAGCTCTCGGGCGAGCGCTCCTCGCGACACGTCGGGATGGCGCCGCAAGTAGAGGACGGCCAGGGCGCGGAGCATCGCGCCTGGGACTCGCTCAGGGGAACCGTGGCTGGCGCTTTCAGGCGCCCCGATCCGAGAGGGATCGAGGCGGTCGGACGCGCCGCGGCCTGACCGCATCAGCACTTGTAGCGTAGCGTCTGTCCCATGGACCCCTCGGATCACGGCGGCCATCAGTATCTCCGCATGGCGGGATCCACGGTCTGCGCCCAGGAATGCAGACCGCCCAGCAGGTTCTTCGCGTTCTTGAAGCCGAGCTGAGTCAGGTATTCGGCGACGGCCGCGCTGCGCTGGCCCACGTGGCAATACACCACGATCTCGTCCTCACGGTTCAGCTCCTCGGTCCGGTACTCGATCTCCTCGATCGGGATGTGGACCGCGTTCTCCAGCCGGCAGAGCTTCGTCTCCCAGTCCTGTCGGACGTCCAGGAGGACGACGGGATCGCGCCGGTCAAGCCGGGCTTTGAGTTCCTGCGGGGTGATCTGATTCATCCGGCTTTCTCCTGAAGATGTCGGCGCCCAGATATTTCCCGCCACCATCGGGGAAGACAGTGACGATGACGCCCTCGCGAACCCGCCGGGCCACGGTGAGCGCCGCGGCCATGGCCGCCCCCGACGAGATCCCGACGAAGAGCCCTTCCTCGCGGGCGAGTCGCACGACCATCTCGTAGGCGTCTTCGGTGGCAATCGCGAGGCGCTCGTCGGCGAGCGTGGGATCATAGATTTCGGGCACGAGGCTGCTCGGCATGTGCTTCAAGCCCTCGATGCCGTGAAGGGGCCTGTCGGGCTGGAACTCGATCAGCCGGACCGAGGGGTTGAACTCGATCAGCCGCCGGGCGGTGCCGACGAAGGTCCCGCCCGTGCCGAGACCCGCGGTGAAGTGGGTGATCCGCCCCCCGGTCTGGTGCCAGATCTCGGGCGCCGTCGTCTCGTAATGGGCCTGCCAGTTCGCTGGATTGTTGTACTGATCCGCATAGAAGTAGCGATCGGGATCGGCGGCAGCGAGCGCCCTGGCCTTTCGGATGGCGCCGTCCGTCATCTCCAGGGGGTCGGTCAGGACCAGGTCGGCCCCGTACGCGGCCAGGATCTTCTCCCGCTCCTCACTGGCATTCGCCGGCAGGCAGAGCCGCACCCGGTAGCGCCGGGCGGCCCCGATCATGGCGAGGGCGATCCCGGTGTTCCCGCTCGTGGCATCCAGGATGATCTTCTCCGGCCGCAGGGCGCCGCTTCGCTCCCCGGCGAGCACCATGTTCAGGGCCGGCCGGTCCTTGACCGACCCTCCCGGGTTCAGCCATTCCGCCTTGGCGTAGATCTCGACTCCCGAGAGGTCCCGCGGGATGGTGGCGAGCCGGAGCAGTGGCGTACGGCCGATGGCGGACAGAACGGTGCTCGCCGTCACCGCCGCCGTTGGCTCCGCTATGTGGATGAGAGGCGCCTGGGCCATCGCGACGATCAGGCCGGGCTCACGGAGGCCGCGGGGGTTCGCTGGGCGGGCGGGGTGCCGGCCCCCATCAGGGTCGGGATGCTGGGCCCGTAGACGTCGGCGTCCATCAACCCCACCCGGGCGCCGAGCTTCGCCAGCGCGACGGCGAGGTTCGCTCTCACGGTGGACTTGCCGACGCCGCCCTTGCCGCTGGCGATGGGAACGATGTTCTTGACCAGCGGCAGGAGCTTGTCCTTCTGCTCCGACCTGGTGGCCCGCACCTGCGAGGTCATGGTGAGATCCACCGCCTTGAGCCCGGCAGCGACAGCACGGCGCGGTGCGCCTGCTCCTTCATCTGGTCGCGCACCGGGTGGACGCCCACGCGGCGGCCGGGTGAGGTATGCCTCCGGTTCTCCTGCGAGGCTAAACGTCCAGATCGCCGATGGCCTGGATTGGCTCATCAATATGCGCCCTGAGCACCTTCTCGACGGCGTCCAGCGTCGATGGTTCGTCGCATTCGAGACGGCCGACAACTTCTCGCCCCCCGTGCTCGATG
>WNFH01003187.1_pt1 | contig 11596 bp, 9 predicted proteins | sample 5400411 | NCBI WGS metagenome assembly WNFH01 (sample SAMN13153347, study PRJNA577476) | soil metagenome | isolation source: 200 cm saprolite under Douglas fir tree site 2 hole 3 | place: USA:California | collected 2015-04-18
TTTCGAGCATCAGCAGACGTGGCTCATCTCCAGCTTGGTCGCTCTGTTGCAGCAAGCTTTTGTCAAGCAGGGATGCGACCAGGTCCATGGCGGGAAGTGAGCGATCCGCCGCTGCGCTACAGACCGCTTCGGCCGCCTCCAGCGTACAGCCGCCCACACAGATGGCCAGTCGCCGGAAACACCGTTGCTCCTGGGCATTCAGGAGATCATAACTCCAACTAATGGTATCACGCAGGGTCTGCTGCCGGCTGGGAGCATCCTGCCTTCCACCCGTCAACACCGCCAGCCGGTGGGTGAGCCGCCCCAGCAAGGCCTGGGGAGACAGCAGTTTGCTGCGCGCCGCTGCTAGCTCCAGGGCCAGGGGCAGCCCGTCCAGCCGGATACAGATCTGGGCTATGGCAGTTGCATTGTCCTCAGAAAGGACAAACGTGGGCTTCACCGCCTGCGCCCGCTCAACGAAAAGGGCGACCGCCGCATAGTGCAACAGCTGCTCAGGTGCTGGCAGGTGGAGCGGATCAGGCAAGGAGAGTGGAGGCACCGCAAACTCGTGTTCCCCCTCCACATGCAGGACCGCTCGGCTGGTCACCAGGATCTTAAGGGAGGGACAGGCCAGCAGCAGTTCAAGCAGCGCGGGCGCGGCTGGGAGGACCTGCTCAAAATTATCCAGCAGCAACAGGAGGTGTTTGTCACGCAGGAACGCTTTGAGCGACTCGAACAGCGACCGGTCCTCGACATCGCGTAAGCCGAGCGTCTGTGCGATAGTGGATACGACCAGTTTAGCGTCGCTGAGAGGGGCAAGCTGCACCAGGCAGACGCCATGCGTAAATACCTCGCTCAGATCCGTCGCGACTTGCTGAGCCAGGCGTGTCTTGCCGATGCCGGCGGTGCCGGTGAGGGTGAGGAGCCGGGCCTCAGGCCGTCGCAGTAAAGCACGGATCGCTTGCTCCTGCTGAGCACGTCCAATCAACGGCGTGAGCAGAAGAGGGAGATTCTGGAGCTGAGCCACGGGCACCTCGCCTCGTTGGGGGTTCTCGAGCGGCACAGGTGGCAGGAGGGTGAGTGCAGGACGCGGCCGATCGAGCAGTGCCGCGAGCCAGGTCTCATCCAGCAGCACTTTCTGATGAGCCGCTTTCCAGAACCCTCGGATCTCCTCCGCCTCGTGCCCGGCGGGAAAAGCCGAGGCTCGCACCCCTAGCGCAATGAGCTCTTTGAGATGCTCCGCTTTAGGATACGCGCTGCCGGCCTCCCACTCCGCCACTGCGCGCCGGGAGACATGCAGCAGCTCAGCCAGTCCTGCTTGTGTCAGGCCGATGCGCGTTCGCAGCGTTAGCATCATCTGACCGAAAGCATAGTCGCGCTCACCGTAGGAGTATCTTTTCACCGGCGGCCTCCCTTCCGCGTGACCCACAGGAGCAAAACACTGTGAAGCGATATGAAGTGAGACGTCATCTGATGGACAGTGACTTGCCCAGGAACCATCCGCTATACTGGTTTCTGTCGGGTGGCGCCTCCAAGCGGGTCAACGCCTGTGTGGGGTTGTCTGGGGGCAAGGTCAAGCGAACCCAGACAACCTCGTCGATTTTCTCCTTCTTATGATAGCAGATTTTCTGACGCACCGTGAGCCTCTTGCTCACGCTCTGCTGGTGTCTGTCCCCCAGAAATGAAGCAAGGTCAAGTGACATGCCATCTGATGGATGCCGACTTCTCCCGAGCATCCTACTCTACTCTTCTAACATGTGACTTTGCATTTCTCACGAAGAAGCAGTATGCTCATCTGGAAGCAGATCCAGCTCGCGCGCGTAGAATAGCTCGCGTGCGACTCTTCACCCCTAATTTGGAGAGGATATGACTCACATGCAGCTTCACCGTTCCTGGTGCCACGACCAAGGCCAGCGCAATCTCCTGGTTGGAAGCCCCAGCTGCCAACAACTGCAGCACCTCCAGTTCGCGCTCGCTCAGATCCGTCGCGACTTGCTGAGCCAGGCGTGTCTTGCCGATGCCGGCGGTGCCGGTGAGGGTGAGGAGCCGGACCTCAGGCCGTCGCAGTAAAGCACGGATCGCTTGCTCCTGCTGTTCACGTCCAATCAACGGTGTGAGCAGAAGAGGGAGATTCTGGAAACGAGCAGAGGTGGTGCCAGTTGGCTCGCCCTTAACGGATGGCGAGGAAATTTGCGCCTGGAACGTATCGGGAGAGGTTTCAACCTGGCTGGCCTCTATGAAAGCTGTGGCGAAGCTTTGCACATCTGCGAAGCGAAGTATTGGATCTTTTGAAAGGGCCTTGAGCACCACGCGCTCGATTGCAAGCGGGATCTCAGGGTACTGTTCGCGCAACAACGTTGGATTTGCGAACAGATGCTGGCTCACCACCTCGGCCGCCGAGCCTTGAAAGGGCGGTTGGCCACTGAGCCATTCATAGATCATCACAGCAAGGGCGTACTGGTCGCTCTGCAGACTGGGAACACCGCGAATGTGTTCAGGGGCCATGTAAATCAGGGAGCCATACATTTCCGGAACGTGCAGCGAGTTCGTTCCGGGAACCAGCAAAGCGATGCCAAAATCGCCGAGCAAGACCTGCTCATTCTTACCCAGCAGTAGATTCTCCGGTTTGAGATCGCGATGGACCAACCCCAGGTCATGGGCATACTGCAGAGCGGGAGCGACATCGGTGATATAGCTGACGATGGCTTGGAGAGGAACCCTGCTGCCGCGAGGATGGCGTTCGCGCAGCGTCCCACCCGGTGCGTAGTCCATCACCAGATAGGGCATTTCTTGCGCCAGACCAAAGTCGAGCACGCGAAGAATATGCGGGTGATCCAGCTGGCTCAGATGACGGGCTTCAGTAAGAAAGTTCCCCATCGTCTCAGGGGTCAGATGGGTGTTGAGCACTTTGATAGCAACCAGAGTGTTGAGGTAGACCTGTTCTGCCAGGTACACATCGGCAAAGCGGCCTGAGCCCAACAGGCGAACCAGGCGATAGTTGCCAAGGTGCTCTCCGATTCGCTCCGCCATGCTCGCACCTCCTCTGGCGAGTCTTCCGCAAGAAATGAGTGTTCTCTAAGGAGCCTGGTACCCGGTAGAGTGCCGATTTATCGAGCACGTGGGTACCACTACATTATATCCCATAGACAGCAGCAGGTCTTCAATATATATCTTTCTGCATATAGGCTTTCACATAGATGGGCCTGCTCATTATATCTTTTTCGCCAGCACCTTATATCTTTTTGGAGATCACATTTCACCCCGGTCACAGCTATACTGGGAGCAGCAATAAGAAATGAAAAGAACCTGAGTAGAAACGAAGTTTTTTTCGTCTCAAGTGTTACGATGAGCCGGGAGTAGAAACCTTTTCGTGTGACTCTCCCCAATGTCATTCTCTGCTAGAGAAAGGAAGTACCTATGTCAACCGTTCGCGACGCAACTCACGAACTCCTACGGACCCTTGGTTTAACAACCGTTTTCGGCAATCCCGGATCGACCGAACAGACGTTTTTACAAGATTTTCCTTCAGACTTTACCTATGTCCTTGGGCTCCAAGAGGCATCGGTTGTCGCCATGGCCGACGGCTATGCCCGGACCACAGGCAAGCCCGCTCTGGTCAATATCCACACCTCTGCAGGCCTTGGCAATGCCATGTGTCAGGTCATGGAAGCGTGGTTGAGCAAGGTGCCGTTGATTATCACGGCAGGGAATCAAACACGCGACATGATTCTGCGTGAACCCTACCTCACCAACCTCGCTCCTCAGCTAATGCCTCAGCCCTTTGTCAAATGGAGCTATGAGCCGACGCGCTCAGAGGACATCCCGGCTGCGATCATGCGCGCCTACCTTACGGCTATTCAGCCACCTGCTGGCCCGGTGTTCCTTTCCTTCCCATTCGGAGACTTCAATGAGGAAGCAGGCAAACCAGTCTATGTTCGCGAGACTGTCCGACGCGTCGAGCCTGATTCCGATGCATTACGCAAGTTTGCCGACATACTTTCTCAGAGCCGTAATCCGATCCTGTTCATAGGGGCTGGCCTGGATCGGAGTCCAGGTGGGTGGGATGCAGGGATAAAGCTGGCCGAAAAACTCCACGCTCCTGTCTGGGCGACTCCCTTCTCAGAAGGCGTCAGTTTTCCTGAAAGCCATTCTCAGTACCAGGGAGTACTTCCAGGAGCCCTCAAGCCAGCAGGTGAACTCCTGAAAGGGCATGATGTCGCTTTAGTCGTTGGCGCTGCTGCCTTTCGCTTTTACCCCTATCTCCCAGGTGAATTCCCCCCTCCAGAGACACGTATCCTGGTGGTTTCCGATGATCCACGAGAAATCGAGATCTCGCTGGAAGGGGATGGTCTGCTTGGCGATCCAGGGATTGCTTGCTCACGGTTAGCCGATGCCATCCACCGAGATACCACTCACACCTCTCTCCCTGAGAAACCACGTCCGGCACAACCAGTAGCGACAACACCAATCACGCCCGACTTCCTGTTCTCGACGCTGGCACAGGTCAAGAGCGCAGATGCCATTCTCGTCGATGAATCTCCATCAAATGTCGGCATTTTGAAGGAGTACCTGTTGACAACCCTTCCGAAATCGTTCATCACCTGCGCTTCTGGTGGCTTAGGATTTGGCCTGCCCGCAGCAGCCGGGGTCGCATTGGCGCAGGTGCATAGCGGAGAGAATCGGCGGGTCATCGCAACGATGGGCGAGGGGTCACTTCAATACTCGATTCAGGCGCTCTATACGATGGCCCGACATCAATTGCCAGTGACGGTCATCGTCCCGCACAACGCCGAGTATGCCATCCTGAAAGCGTTCGCTGAGGTGACCAACACGCCGAATGTGCCAAGCCTGGATCTGCCAGGTCTGGATATCGTCTCGCAAGCCAAAGGCTTTGGGGTTGAGGCGGTTCGCGTCTCAGATCCTCAGCAGCTCAAACAGGTGCTTCAAGATGCGCTCACGAGGAAAGGCCCGATGGTTGTGGATGTGGTCATCAGTCGGACGATTCCTCCGCTGGTCTAACAGGTACGCAGTAGGTAGCACTCATCCGTTGCTTTGCCAATGCGCGCTTCCCAGCCGATGCACTAGACTCTCAGTAGTGGATCAAGAACTCCTCAATGGAGATTGTCACGCACCAACTTGATCTGATTGGCAGCAGAGAAATAAAGAGACCACAAGGACAGTGCGATGAATCCACACACTTACCTTAAAGAACAATTTGAAACGACAAGGCAGTCAGAGGTCACCCTGACCGAAGAGGACATTCTTGCTCAGTGGGGTTTTACCGGTGAGGAAAGTGCCTCACTGCTTTGGTTACGGCGTTGGTACCAAAATGGCGGAAGTGACCGGGCTGTCATCGTGCGCTATCTGGAGTTTCTCAGGTTTCTTGTCAAATCCGGTGACTTAGAATTGTAGCCATGTGAGGCACTGGGAAGGCTATAGAGGCCTATCAGTGTTTTGCGTCAGATACAACAGGATTTCTCAAGTGGCTTGTAGAGCGCGGGAAGACGAGGATCAGCAACAGGGGCCAGGCGGTGTGTTTAGCCTGTGGGCCCTTGCGGACGCGGTCTGGGGGACCGTGTGGCCCTGCACTATGGCACCACCAATCGCATTGGCCACAGGACCCTGCGAGCCTACCCGCGGGGCATTGGATGGGGCAGGCATAAATTATGGAGGAGTTTGCATGAGTACCTTGAAGATTGCGTTGCTCGGGCCACCGGAAGTGGACCACAGGGACCACCGGCTCGCCTTTCCCGACCGCAAAGTCCTGGCGCTCCTCGCCTACCTCGCGGCTGAAGGGGGTATGCACGAGCGTCAAAAGCTGACGCGCCTGCTGTGGCCGGAGAGCGATATGGCCCATGGGCGCACCGCGCTGCGCATTACCCTACTGCACTTACGGCATCTCCTTGAAGAGGACGCTACACCTGAACGTGAATCACACCTCCTCATCACGCACGATACGCTCGGGCTCGATCTGACCTCAGATGTTGAGCTCGACCTGCACGCCCTTGAGACCGCATGGAAGTTGGTCCGTGTCTTGCCTGCACCAGAAGCGGTGCAAGGGGAGGTTCGCCGTACTCTGATTGCTCGTCTTCAGCACGCCGCAGCACTGTATCGCGGTGGCTTCCTCCAGGATTTTACCTTGCGCAATTCGATCGACTTCGACAACTGGGTCGGCATGCAGCAAGGCTACTGGTACCAGCGTATCGAGCAGGTGTTTGCCTGGCTCTCCCAGCTACAGAGCGCAGAGGGAGCCCTCGAGCAGGCCATCGAAACGGTCGAGCGCTGGCGCTGCTTTGACCCGCTCAACGAGGACATCTCCCTGCGCCTGATGCAGCTCCAGTTCGCGACCGGCAACCGCATCGCGGCCTTGAAGACCTACGAAACCTGCGTGGAGATCTTGATGACGGAGCTCTCCGCCAAACCCTCACCGAAATTGGTTGCCCTGGCAGAGATGGTGCGCAACACCTCTCCTCCTTGCGGCGCACACAACGGGGCTGGGAGGCGCACATCGACCGCGCGACCATTGCTCGATGTCCCTTTCGTGGGTCGGGGGACGGAATTCAGCAGACTCATGACACTCTATGAGCAGGCTTCCTGCGGTCAAGCGCAGGTTGTGCTGCTGGAAGGCGAAGCCGGGATCGGTAAAACGCACCTGGCCGCGTCGTTTCTCGCTTGGGTGAGGGCCCAGGGAGCAGATGTGCTCGTAGGAAGGACATTTCAAATGTCACAGTGCCTGTCCAATCAGCCACTGCTGGAGGCACTGCGCACCCGCTTAGAACAGGAACCTGATCTTCGTCAGTGGCTCGGCGATCCCTGGCTGGTCGAGCTCTCCGGCTTGCTACCCGACCTGCGCGAGCGGTACCCCGACCTGCCTCCCGCAACCATCGACGGGGCCTTTGCCTCCTCCCGCCTCTTTGAAGCGCTGGCGCGCCTGTCTCACGCCTTGGCCGCGCAGGCCCCTCTGCTCCTGTTTGCCGACGACATGCAGTGGACGGACACAGCCACCCTGGACGTGTTCCAGTATCTGGCTCGCTACTGGACGGAGCATGCGACGCCCGCCCTGTTGCTGCTGAGCAGGCGCACCGAAACACGGGATATGGAGCCGCAGATCTCCGAATGGCTGGCGCGTCTGAGGAGTACGATCTCTTTGACGCGCCTGGAACTGGGTCCTCTCTCTGCGAAGGACGTCCTCCAGATCGCTCGTTCACTCTCGGGGGTAGAGGGGGCACAACCATTGCTTCAAGGAGACACCCGCGATACATCGGGGTCCCACGATACATCGGGGACCTACAGTCAGCCTTCTGCGCAGCATGTCCAGGCCCCTGGATGCAGCCTGAGCCCCGAGCGTTTCGGCGCATGGCTGTTTGCAGAAACCAAGGGGCAGCCATTCTACCTGAGGGCACTGCTCGAGACCCTGCTCGAACGTGGCGTCCTGGTGCCCAGTTTGATCGCGGGAAGCCGCTGGGTATTTGAGCCGCACCCCTCGATCCTCGAAGCCACTCCATCTGACAACATCCTTCCCGCGGACGTGCGCGAGCTGATCCAGCGTCGCCTGGCCCGACTGTCGCCCCCTGCCCGCACCCTGCTGGCAGCAGGGGCGGTGCTCGGCCATGACTTCACCTTTGAGGAGCTCTGCCAGGTCGCCCAGCTTGCAGCGCAGGACGGACTCGCCGCCCTGGATGAAGCCCTGCAGAGCCTCCTGCTGCATGAGTCCAGCCATCGCCGAGAAGGAAGAAGAGGAGTTTCCTATCACTTTGCTCACGACAAGATCCGCCAGGTGGTCTATGCAGCGGCTGGGGATGCCCGCAGGCGGGTCTTCCATGGTCGCGCGCTCACGGTCCCGGGGCACGTGGACGTCCCCACCGCAGAGCTGGCCTCCCACGTGCTCGCCAACGAATCAGCAGCTCTTACATTTCACTAGAGGAGAGCAGCTGGAACACAAACAAGATTTGAAGAGGAGGGAAACGACTTGAACACACTCGATCTCTATCGCTTAGATGGGAAGGTGGCCATCGTGACCGGAGGAGGACGAGGTCTGGGAGCATCGTTCGCTGAAGCCCTTGCAGACGGGGGAGCCTCTGTCGTTCTCTGTTCGCGCAAAGTGGAAGCCTGTGAGCAGGTCAAGCAAGCTCTTGAGGCCAAAGGGGCACGAGCGCTTGCTCTTGCCTGCGATATTACCCGGCCCGCCGATGTGCAAGTCGTGGTTGAAGCTGCGCAAGAGACCTTTGGCACCTCCCACTATGCCCTGAAAGATCGGGCGTATCTTCAACCAGCAGACAACTATGTCACAACAAACGATTGTCTGTCTCCTTGGCTCGTTCAATAAACGCTTTTCTCAACGCTCGTCGACTATACTAGTTCTATCGCACGACGCTCTGACAGAACGACAAGGGCTTCCTTGCCCCACGATAAATCGGGGGCCTACCGTAGTTCCCCCCCGATTTATCGTGGGAGCCCGATTTATCATGGGAGTTCTCGGGTTGGGAGGCAAACTCTCGCCCCGCGTAACGTCGCCCAGCAAAAAGGAATACCGCTGTGTTTTGTATATGCAGTCGATGAAAGGAGAACGGGCCAGTGAGTGAAAAGAATCCAGAAGAAAGCCTGGTGAGGACCTGGGCCGAGGCGCAGCAGAAGATGCTCATAGGTTGGCTTGATCTGGTGCAGGGGACGGAACACCTATCGCGAAAAATGGTTTGGAACGAAACCGTGAAAGCCTGGCAATCGGCGGTGCAAGAGACGCTCGATGCTCAAGCCAGGTGGCTGCGAGACTGGACCGGGCGCGTACAGGTCACTTCAGGAAGCCCGACCGATCTCCGCAAGAACGTACAACAGGCCCAGGTGCTGCTCCTGCGTTGGACAGAGGCACAACAGCACCTCTGGCAGGACTGGTTCCAGCTCGTCGGGCACCTGGGGCCGCTCCTTGAACCTGGCTTCCAAGCCGATGAGCACCTGCTCCACACCCTTCAGGAAAGTGGACAGGCGATCGTCGACGCGCAAACCGAATGGGTTCAGCGCTGGACGACAGACGTGATTGATAGGTAAGTTTGATGATCCCGAGCTGCTGCACACTCGGGCTAATCAAAGCCAGAAGGAGGGCGAGCTTCGCTCGCTGTGAGGTAAGGGAGGTCTGCGCTAAGTCGCGTTGATCCTGGTACCCGCAAGGGGATACCTGTCCCCCAGACAGGGCACCACTACTTTACTGAGTCATGGAGGGAGCGGCACGCGTGTTGCTTTGCTCCACGGCTCACGCTCGCATATCATCGTTAGAGGACTACCAATGAGGAGGGAATGACCATGAGCGTTACGACAAAGAAGACGCTTCCACAAGCCAATGGCGATTTTTACAATATTTTCTCAACTGTGAGTGAGGAAGACCAGGCACTGTTACAGCGGGTGCGAGCCTTCATGGACAGTGAGGTTACCCCGATTATCAATCACTACTGGCTCCACGATGAATTTCCGCATCAACTCATCCCAGCACTGGCAGAACTGGGCGTCATGGGTACGTCATATCACGGGTATGGCTGTCCTGGCAAGAGCACCGGGCTGGATGGCATGTTGATGATGGAGCTCGCGCGTGGGGATAGTTCGATTGCCACCTTCAGGGGCGTCCACAGTGGACTCGCGATGGGCTCGATTTACCTGTGCGGCTCAGAGGAACAGAAACAGCAGTGGCTGCCTTCGATGGCACGCCTGGAAAAAATTGGCGCCTTCGGGCTCACCGAGCCCCTGGTCGGCTCTGGGACCTCGGGTGGCTTAACCACTACGGCAAAACGCGACGGAGACACCTGGATCCTCAACGGGCAGAAGAAATGGATCGGCAATGCCACCTTCAGTGACGTGACCGTGATCTGGGCGCGTGATGTGGCAGACGACCAGGTGAAAGGCTTTCTGGTCGAGAAAGGTACTCCAGGCTTCAAGCCAGAGAAAATCCTGCACAAGATGGCCTTGCGCGTGGTACAGAATGCGCTTATCACCCTCGAGGACTGTCGCGTGCCCGAAACCAGCCGGCTCCAGAACGCCAACTCCTTCAAGGATACGGGAGCCGTGCTGCGGATGACCAGAGCTGGCGTGGCCTGGGAAGCGGTCGGATGTGGACTGGGCGCCTATACCCATGCGCTCAAATACGCCCAGGAGCGGGAGCAGTTCGGCCGTCCAATTGGCCGCTTCCAACTCGTGCAGGACCTGCTGGTACGCATGCTCGGCAACGTCACCTCGTCCCAATGCCTGGTCTTACGCCTGTCCCAGATGCAGGATGCCGGCATCATGAAAGACGAACACGCCTCACTGGCCAAGGCCTTCTGCACCGTGCGCATGCGCGAGACGGTGGGCTATGCTCGCGAATTGCTCGGGGGCAACGGCATCCTGCTCGACTACCATATTGGCCGCTTCGTGGCCGATGCGGAAGCGATCTACTCCTACGAAGGCACCCGCGAAATGAACACGCTCATTGTGGGCAAGGCCATCACCGGCTTCAGCGCCTTTGTGTAGGGGATGGAGACACAATCGCGATTGTGTCTCCATCAAGCTTACCAGAGTGGTATAGGACGATACTATAGTATCAATTAGGTTATTTTTGCGTCAGGGCGCGGCACGAGGGCTACCCCTTGCCCAACCGTTGTGTGTTGTCGTCACAGAGAGACTATGGAGCATGCTCCGGAGGGAATCATAATGAGCGTTGCAAAACAGACACCTCCGCAAGTCGATGGTGATTTCTACTCCATTCTTGCAACCATGAGCGAGGAAGACCAGGCGCTGGTGCGCCGCGTGCGGGCCTTCCTGGAGAGCGAGGTCGCCCCGATTATCAATGACTACTGGTTCCGCGATGAATTTCCGCATTAGCTCATCCCAGAGCTGGCAAAGTTTCCTATCGGGGGAATTTCGTACCATGGCTACGGCTGCCATGGCAAGAGCACGGTGCTGGAGGGCATGATTGCGATGGAGTTTGCACGCGTGGACAGCTCCTTCTCCACCTTCCTCGGCGTCCACACCGGATTGTCCATGGGTTCGATTTACCTGTGCGGCTCAGAGGAACAGAAACAACAGTGGCTCCCGCCAATGGCACGTTTTGAGAAGATCGGCGCGTTCGGACTCACCGAGCCCCTGGCCGGCTCTGGGACCGCAGGTGGCTTAACCACCACAGCCCAACGCGACAGAGACAGCTGGATCCTCAACGGGCAGAAGAAATGGATCGGCAACGCCACCTTCAGTGACGTGACGGTGATCTGGGCACGGGATCTGGCGGACAACCAGGTGAAGGGGTTTCTGGTCGAGAAAGGCACGCCCGGCTTCAAGCCGGAGAAAATCAAGCACAAGATGGCCTTGCGCGTGGTGCAGAATGCGCTCATCACGCTCGAGAATTGTCGCGTGCCCGAAAGCAGTCGGCTCCAGAACGCCAACTCCTTCAAAGACACGGGCAAAGTGCTGCGCATGACACGAACTGGCGTGGCCTGGATGGCGACCGGTTGCGCGCTGGGAGCCTATGTTCATGCGCTCAAATACGCGCAGGAGAGGCAGCAGTTTGGCCGTCCGATTGGTCGCTTCCAGCTCGTGCAGGACTTGCTGGTACGCATGCTGGCCAACGTCACCGCATCCCAATGCATGGTGTTACGCCTGG
>WNFH01003191.1_pt1 | contig 11591 bp, 20 predicted proteins | sample 5400411 | NCBI WGS metagenome assembly WNFH01 (sample SAMN13153347, study PRJNA577476) | soil metagenome | isolation source: 200 cm saprolite under Douglas fir tree site 2 hole 3 | place: USA:California | collected 2015-04-18
CGCACCACACCCTTGCGGTGGATGACCTTGCACTTATCGCAAATTTTCTTGACCGATGCTCGGACTTTCATAAATCCAGTTCCCCAACCTCATTTGTACCGGTACACGATCCGGCCACGATTCAGGTCGTAAGGTGAAAGCTCAACCGCGACCTTGTCGCCAGGAAGAATGCGGATGAAATTCTTGCGCATTTTGCCCGAAACGTGTGCCAGCACCTGGTGCTTGTTTTCCAGTTCCACCCGGAACATGGCGTTGGGCAGCGGTTCGATCACCGTTGCCATGACTTCAATCGCGTCTTCTTTGCTCATCGACTCCTTAAACTTGGTGACTGAGAGATCCCTCGCTCCGCTCGGGATTTCGGCGCGGGGCTCCGACGCCCGCAAACGCCTCAACTTCAATCGCGTCCTCTTTTTTGTTCATGCGCTCCTAATGTGGTTCGTTTTCCCCGTTCCCTAGTTTCGCCCGGGATTTCGGCAGCGGGCTCCCGCTTTGCTCATCGACTCCTTAGACGCTGATGCGTGTGATCTACATGTATGTACGTTAGACATAGCCTTAGCTTACTGGTTCTATTTGTTCAGCACCTTAAAGAGCAGTTGTCAGTACCGAGGATCGAGCACCCAGTCCCCGGTAAAACCGGGTTATTGCGTCAAAATCATCGGGCCGTCTTTTGTGACAGCGACACAATGCTCGAAATGCGCGCTGTAGCTGCCATCAGCGGTGACGGCGGTCCACTTGTCATCGAGCACGCGGGTTCCCGGCTTGCCGGAATTCACCATCGGCTCAATCGCCAGCACCATACCTTCACGCAAGCGGGCACCGTGTCCACGAGATCCGAAGTTTGGAACCTGTGGTTCCTCATGCAGCCGGGTCCCGATGCCATGTCCCACAAACTCGCGCACCACGCTGAAGCCGTTGGCTTCAACAAACTCCTGCACCGCGGCCCCAACATCTCCCACGGCATTCCCGATGCGAGCCGCCTCGATGGCCCGGTACAGCGAAGCCTCCGTCACTTCCAACAGCTTGCGCAGCTCCGGGGTGATCGAATCGTCGACCGCAACCGTGATCGCAGCGTCGCCGTAGTAGCCATCCAGCACCACGCCGCAATCGATGGAAACAATGTCGCCGGCCCGAAGCACCCGTTTTTCCGAAGGGATGCCGTGGACGATTTCCTCATTCACCGAGGTGCAAAGCACACAGGGATAATCGAAATACCCTTTAAATGCGGGCTTCGCGCCCAGGTCTTTCATCCTCTGCTCGGCCGCGCGCTCCAGAACCATCGTGGTCACGCCCGGTGCCACCAAAGTGCGGACGTGATCGAGAACGTCACGGACGATGCGGCCGCTGCGCCGCATTTTTTCAATCTCCGCCACCGATTTGCAGACGATAGCCATTCCCTAACCGCCGTGGGAGGCGTCCTTCACTTCCACGGCGCCATGGCTCTCAATTGCCCGTAAAACCTGCTCCGTCACCTGGTCGACCGGCAGATCGCCATTGACGGAAACGAGCCGTCCCTTGCGCTCGTAGTATTCCGCCACGGGCTTAGTCTGCAGCTCGTAAACCGTCAGACGCTCCCGGATTACTTCCTCGCGATCATCGTTGCGAATTACCAGCTTGGAACCGTCAACATCGCAGGTATCGGCGACGCGGGGTGGCTGGAAATAGACGTTATAGATGTGTCCACTAGCGAGACAAGTCCTACGTCCGGTAAGCCGACGCAGTAGTTGATTATAGTCCACGTCGATGCGGATCACAACCGGCAGGCATTTGTCGCGGTGCAAGTTTTCAAACAACTCGTTTTCCAAGAAGGTGTCTAACCACCCGGCCTGAGCCGGGTTGCGCGGAAATCCATCGAGGATGAAGCCGGGCTCGCAATCCACCTGGCGCAAGCGCTGGGCCACCATGTCATACAACAGATTGTCGGGCACGAGTTCACCCCGCGCCATGACATCCTCGGCCTGCAAACCCAGCGGGGTACCTCGTTTCACGTTGTCCCGCAGGATGTCTCCGGTGGAGATCTGCGGGATGCCGTAGCGCTCGGCGATCTGCTTGGCTTGTGTGCCTTTGCCAGCTCCCGGCGCTCCCAGCAGAATGATGGGTCCGATATTGCGTGAGGTGTGCTCCGCCATCGAACTCGCCCCTATGCCTCCCGATTCCACTCTCATGCGCTCCGCTTGACGATGAGTTATGCGCCAGCGGTGCGGCAAGCTCCAATCTTGGATCACGACCAACTGCGGCGGCCTCGAATGCGCCCGCTGCGCGGAGTGAATCCGTCGTAGTGGCGCATGATGAGCTGCGCTTCAATCTGCGTGACCGTGTCCATGGCCACACCCACCACGATCAGCAACGATGTGCCGCCGAAATAAAAGTTCACGCCCAAGCCGTTGGTCACCCACGTGGGTAGGTGCTCAAAAAATGCTCCAATCGACCCATACAGGTGGTTCAGGTGAATACCAGTAATCATCCATTCCGGGATGAAGGAGATGATGATCAGATACAACGCACCCACCAGGGTGATGCGGGTCAAGATCTCGTTGATGTGGTCCGCGGTGCGCCGGCCTGGACGAATGCCAGGAATGAACCCGCCGTACTTCCGCATATTGTCGGCAACTTCGTTGGGATTGAAGACAATGGATACGTAGAAATAGGCGAAGAAGATGATGCCCACGGCATACAGGAACGTGTACAGAGGCTCGCCCCAGCCGAGTGCACGCATCAGGTCTCCGAAATAACGGCTGTTTTTCAGGGAATAGCCAATCGTTTGCGGCAGGGTCAAAATCGAGGAGGCGAAGATGACCGGCATCACGCCGCCCGCGTTCACACGCAGCGGCAGGTGCGTGGATTGGCCTCCCATGACCTTGCGTCCCACGACCCGCTTAGCGTATTGCACAGGAATGCGGCGCTCGCTGCGTTCCACGAACACGATAAAGGCCACGACCAGAATCATCACTGCGACCAGCAGGACGATCGCGAAGGGCGTAAACGGTCCCCAGGCCTGCGTGTGGACCTTGTCGTAAAGATCGACCACGGCGCGTGGCAAGCCCACGACGATGCCGGCGAAGATCAGCAGCGACATGCCGTTGCCCACGCCGCGCTCGGTGATCTGCTCGCCTAGCCACATGATGAAGGCGCTGCCCGTGGTGAGGGTCAGCATGGTCATCAAGCGGAATCCCCAGCCCGGGCTGATCACGAAATTGCCATACTTCTCTAGGCCGATGGCAATCCCAAACGACTGGACCGAACTTAGAATCACGGTCAGGTAACGTGTCCACTGGGTGATTTTCTTGCGGCCGAGTTCGCCTTCTTTCTGCAGCTTGGCCAGCGGCTCATACACCACCGTCAATAGCTGCAAGATGATGGAAGCGGTGATGTAGGGCATGATGCCCAGGGCGAAAACGGTCATTCGGCGGAACTGGCCGCCGGAGAACAGATCCACGAAACCGAGGACCGTGCCCCGGTTCTGCTCGATGAACTTCTGGAACTCGTCGGCATTGATACCGGGCGTGGGGATGTGACCGCCGAGGCGGTACACCGCCAGCATCGCCAGGGTAAACAGGACACGCTTGCGCAGGTCCGGGACACGAAAAATGTTGGCCAGTTTCTCGAACATTTACGGCAAGACCTCGAACCTGCCGCCAGCCTTGGTGATCTTCTCCTGGGCCGACTTGGAAAACTTGTGAGCGTGCACCGTGAGCGCGGTGGAGAGTTCGCCGTCAGCCAGCACTTTCACCGGATGCTTGCTCTTGATCACGCCCGCCTTGCGCAGCACCTCGGGCGTGATGGTGGTCTCGCCCAGTGCTGCCAGCTTTTCCAAATTCACAATGTTGTATTCCTTGCGGAAGATGTTGGTGAATCCGCGCTTGGGCATGCGGCGATGCAGCGGCATCTGGCCGCCTTCAAAGCCGCGGAGCATGCGCGAGCCGCTGCGCGAGCGCTGGCCCTTGTGCCCGCGGGTGGAGGTCTTGCCCATGCCAGAACCCATGCCTCGGCCGACACGCTTGCGGTTTTCCGACGCCTTCTTCGGTGCGCGAATATTCGAGAGATTCATAGTTCTGATTTCCCATCAACCGATGTAGCGGCGGGCATCTCGCCCGTCGAGTTCCATGTGCACGGGCGAGACCCCCCGCCTCCATCGGAACTAACCTTGCACAATTTCCACCAGGTGCGGCACTTTGGCTACCATGCCACGAATGGCAGCGCTGTCTGGACGCTCAATCACCTGGTTCAGCCTGGTAAAACCGAGCCCTTTGATCACCAGCTTGTGTTTTACGGGCGCACAAATGGCGGAACGCACCCACTTCAAGTGAAGCTTGCCGCCACCCTTATTCGATGTCTTGGCCATTGTTACAGTTCCTCAGCGGACTTGCCGCGCAGGGCGGCGACGTCTTGTCTGTTCTTCAACTTCTTCAACGCATCAAAAGTCGCCTTGACCACATTGTGCGGGTTGGTGGTGCCAATCGACTTGGTGAGCACGTTCTGCACGCCTGCCGAAGTCATGACCGCACGCACCGCGCCGCCGGCGATGACGCCAGTGCCTTCCGGGGCGGGCTTGAGCAGCACCATCCCCGAACCGAATCGTCCCAGCACGGCATGCGGGATGGTAGTCTGAGTAAGGTTGACCTTCACCAGTTTTTTCTTTGCCGACTCAATTCCCTTGCGGATGGCCTGGGGGACTTCCTTCGCCTTCCCGGAGCCGTATCCGACGACTGCGGCGCTGGGATCTCCCACCACCACCAGAGCGGCAAAGGAGAGGTTCTTGCCTCCCTTGACCACCTTGGTGACGCGGTTGATGGCCACCACCTGGTCCTTGAGCTGGTAGGCACCCGCATCGAGCTTCTTCGTGACTGTTGGCATCCTGATTCTCTTCTTATTTCGGGTAATTTGGTAATTTGAAAAGCCTGCGATCACGGTTTTTCAGATTACCAAATTACCCAATTACTCAATTCCTCTAAAACTGCAATCCCGCTTCGCGGGCGGCGTCGGCCAGGGCCTTCACGCGCCCGTGATAAATATAGCCGCCGCGATCGAAGACGACCTTGATGATTCCCTTGGACTTGGCGCGCTCGGCGATGGTTTTGCCGACGGCCTTGGCTGCGGCCACATTGCCGCCGGTGCGCCGGTCACCCTTCTTGCCTTCCGCGGAATGCGCGGAGACCAGAGTCTGGCCCTTGAGATCGTCAATTAACTGAACATAGATGTGACTCAGTGAGCGGTACACATTCAGGCGCGGACGCTCGGCGGTGCCGAGAATCTTCTTGCGGATCCGTTCGTGAACGTGCCGCCGATTTGCGTTCTTGGATGACTGCGTAAGCATTTCTTAGTCCTCAGTCGTCAGTCAAAACCCAATTGCTGCCGACGGTGTGCTCGAGACTAGTTGGCTTCCATCATCAGGCCGATCTCAGCCCGGCACTCTGACTTGCTGCCGACTGACGACCGACGACTATTTTGCTCCCGTCTTGCCGACCTTCTTCTTCAGGCGCTCGCCGGCGTAGCGCACACCCTTGTTCTTGTACGGATCAGGTGGACGCAGGCCGCGCATTTCGGCCGCGACTTGTCCAACTTTCTGACGATCAATGCCGCTGATGGTCAATTTCGTCTGCTTGGGATCGATCGCGACCTCGATGCCCAAAGGCAGCGGATACTCAATCGGATGCGAGTATCCCAGGCTGAACACGACCGTGCCCTTACCCTTCAATTCGGCGCGGTAGCCGATGCCGACGATCTCCAGTTCGCGGGTCCAGCCCTTGGTGACGCCTTCAACGGCGTTGTTGACCAGGGCGCGGGCCAACCCGTGAAGCGGGGCCTGCGAGTCATGGTCGCGAATCGCCACCAAATGGCCGTCCTGCTGCTCCATGCGGATGCCTGGGGGCAATTGGGTGTTCAGCTTGCCCTTGGGACCCTGCACGGCAACTGTGCTGCCTTCTATCTTGACCGTGACACCCTTGGGGAGCGGGATCGGTTTTCTTCCAATTCGTGACATAAATTCAGCTCTTGGCTACTGGCTGTAGAGACGTTGCTTGCAACGTCTCTTAACGTCTCTCCCACAATGTCTCACATGCGACTTCACGAGACGCAACAAAGCCGCTCCTCTACCAGACCTCGCAGAGGACTTCCCCGCCGACACCTTCCTTGCGTGCCTGGCGTCCCGTCATCACGCCGCGGGGCGTGGTGAGAATGTTGATGCCCATTCCCCCCAGCACGCGCGGAATCTCGCTGCGTCGCACATACACCCGGCAACCGGGCCGGGAAACACGCTCGACGTTCGAGATCACGGCTTCGTTGTTGTTACCGTACTTCAGGTAGATGCGCAGGACCTTGTGGCCTTCCTCTTCTGCAGCCTTGTAGTTGGAGATGTAGCCTTCTTCCTTCAGGATGCGGGCAATCTCCAGCTTCAGCTTGGAAGCAGGGACATCCACCTTTTGGTGCCGGGCGCTAATCGCGTTACGGAGGCGCGCCAGCATGTCTGCGACCGGGTCGGTCAGCCTCATGGTTTTGCTTCTCCTCAGCCGCCCGTTTGCTTCGGCCCTTCTTGCTGTAAGCCGAAGAACCCGCGACGGCGTGCTTTCAAACTCCGCATCTGGCGCACACGGCGCGACGCGGATCCCGCCTTCGTTACCAGGACGACTTCGAGACCCCGGGGATCTCGCCGCGCAGAGCCAACCCGCGGAAACACAGCCGACAGATGCCGAACTTGCGGAGATAGGCCCGCGGGCGGCCGCAGATTTGGCAGCGGTTGTGCTTGCGCGTGGAAAACTTCGGCCTCGGTTCTTTGTTTTCATGTGCCTGATCAAACTTCTTTTGGATCTTGGCGTCCTTGACTCGTTTTGCTGTTGTCATGAAACCTTTCGATCGAGTCATTGAACCAGTGATTCATTGACTCATTTCTCGTCTTCTTGTTGCTCAATGATTCAATGAATCAATCTCTCAATTCCTACGCCCGGAACGGCATTCCTAGATGCTTCAGCAGCGCTCGCGCTTGATCGTCACTGCTGGCAGTGGTCACGATGGTGACGTTCATGCCCTTCAGCTTGTCCACCTTGGCATAATCAATCTCCGGAAAAATCAACTGGTCGTGCAGGCCCAGTGTGTAGTTGCCGCGACCATCGAACGCCTTGGTGGAAACCCCGCGAAAGTCGCGCACCCGGGGCAGCACCACGTTTACCAGGCGATCAAAAAACTCGTACATGCGGTCGCCGCGCAGGGTTACCATGGCGCCAATCGGCATGCCCGCGCGCACTTTGAATGCCGCAATCGACTTCTTGGCCCGTGTCACCACCGGCTTCTGACCCGTGATCTGGCTAAGCTCGTGGACCGCCGGATCCAGGATCTTGGCGTTCTGCGTGGCCTCGCCCACACCCATGTTGACAACGATCTTATGCAGGTGGGGCACGGCCATGGGATTCTTCAGATCAAATTCTTTCATCAGCGCCGGAGCCACTTCCTTGCCGAACCGCGTCTTCAGCCGCGGCGTCTCTTTGGCACTGTGGCGTGCGGTCTCCGGTGGCTTCGGTTCCTCGACCTGCTTCTGACCTTTCTTGTCTTTTGCCATTTTTCTTGACTCTCTCTCACGGCTGCGGGGTGCCTACCCGTTCGTGAGCTGTTTCTTCGCGAGATCCCGCGCTGCGCTCGGGATGACGCCCGCTGGGCTCAGACGCCCAGCGAAACAGCGTCACTTATCCAGCGTCGTTCCGCACTTCCTGCAAACCCGGGCTTTGCGGTCGGCACGAACTTCGTGGCCGATCCGTACCGGCCCGCAGGTTGGGCAGACGAGTTGTACGTTGGAGAGCGAGATGCGGCTCTCCTGTTCCGCGATCCCGCCCTTGACGTTGCGCTGCGGGTTGGGACGCACATGCTTCTTGACCATCATGACGTGCTCGACCAGAAGCTTGCCTTCGTCCGGAAACACCCGCAGGACGCGGCCTTCTTTGCCCTTGTCACGACCGGTGATCACCTTCACCGTGTCGTTGCGTCGGATGTCGACTCGCTTATGTGCAGTTGTTGCCGTTGCCATTTACTGAACCTTTCGTAGAGACGTTGCTTGCAATGTCTCAGGCGACGCAGCAAAGCTGCGTCTGTGCCTGAATAACTACAAAACCTCCGGCGCCAGCGAAACAATCTTCAAGAATTTCTTCTCACGCAACTCACGAGCGACGGGTCCGAAGACGCGTGTTCCCACCGGCTCGCCCACCTCATTGATAAGGACCGCTGCATTCTGGTCGAAGCGGATGTAAGTGCCGTCGCGGCGGCGATGCTCCTTGCGCGTGCGCACGATCACCGCCTTCACCACTTTTCCCTTCTGCACCTGGCCGTCCGGAGCGGCCTCCTTCACGCTGGCAGTGATTACGTCGCCGAGCCCGGCGCGCAGCCCGGTCGCGCCGCCGAGCGGCAGGATCATCTGCAGCTTGCGGGCGCCAGAATTATCGGCGACCTCGAGCATGCTTCTCATCATCACGGCCATAATTCCCCCTCTGCATCCCGCGTTTCGCTAACGCACTTCCGTGGCGACGGTTTCCGGCAGCAACGCGGCCCGGCGCACGATTTCCTTCAAGCGCCAGCGCTTCAGCTTGGAAAGCGGCCGAGTCTCTTCCAGGCGCACGACGTCGCCCACGTGAGCTTCGTTCTTCTCGTCGTGAGCGTAGAACTTCTTCGCTTTTGAGACCACGCGGCCGTAGAAGGGATGCGATTTCTTGCGCACAACTTCCACCACGATGGTCTTGTGCATGCGGTCAGAGACGACCTCGCCGACCACTTCCTTGCGCCGTCCGGCTTGTTCCACGACCTGGCCCTGCTGTGCATTTGTGTCGGGCATGATTACTTCTTCTCCGTTGTGCCCCCGGCAAGTTCGCGCTCGCGGGCGATGGTTTTCACGCGGGCGATGTCCTTGCGCAGGCCGCGCATCTTCTTCAGGCTCTCCGTCTGTCCCATGTTGAGCTGGAACTTCAGCTTGAACAGCTGGTCGTTGAGCTCGCGCTCCTGGTGGCGAAGCTCCTCGTTAGTCAAGTTGCGGACTTTTTCCGGTTTCATAAACGGTTATCGGTTCTTAGTTCTCAGTTTTCAGTGCGCCGCCTCACGCTTCACGAAGGCGGTGCGCAAGCCCAGCTTGTGCGACGCCAGGCGCATGGCCTCGAAAGCATCCTGCGGCGTCACGCCTTCCATTTCGAACAAGATCTTGCCCGGACGGACCACAGCGACCCAATGATCTGGTGCACCCTTGCCCTTGCCCATACGGGTTTCAGCCGGCTTCTTGGTCACCGGCTTGTCGGGAAACACGCGGATCTGGATCTTGCCGCCGCGCTTGATGAAACGTGTCATGGCCACGCGCGCCGCCTCGATCTGCCGGTCCGTGATCCAGCCGGGCTCGAGCACTTTCAGTCCGTAATCTCCGAAAGCCAGCTCGCTGCCGCGCCAGGCTTTCCCGGTCATGCGTCCGCGCTGCTGCTTGCGGTACTTCACTTTCTTTGGCATCAACATAAATCGGTTCTCAGCGTTTCTGAATGCAGGATGAAGAAGTCAGAATGTAGAATTGAACGCGTTTTTGCTTCTGCATTCTGGCTTTTGACTTCCGCTTTTTCTTCCGTTCCTAAAACGCGCCCGCGGGCTGCTGCTCACGTTTCTTCTGCGGGAGGATCTCGCCGCGGTAGATCCAGCACTTCACGCCGATCACCCCGTAAGTCGTCTTGGCTTCTGAGAAGCCGTAGTCGATATCGGCGCGCAAGGTGTGCAGCGGCAGGCGTCCCTGCAGGTACCACTCGGAACGGGCGATTTCATTTCCGTTCAGGCGGCCGCTGACGCGGACCTTAATTCCCTTGCAGCCGAAGCGCAACGCCGAATCCACCGACTTGCGCATGGCGCGGCGGAAGCCCACGCGCTTCTCCAGTTGCAGTGCGATCGACTCCGACACCAGTTGCGCATCCAGCTCGGGCTTGTGCACTTCCTGGATATCGATGTAGACCTCGCGCGAGGTGCGCTTCTGCACGTCCTGCTTGAGCTTGTCGATCTCAGCGCCCTTGCGCCCGATGATGATTCCCGGGCGCGCGGTCCTGATGATGACGCGCAGTTTGTTGCCGGGACGCTCGATTTCAATCGAGCTGACGCCCGCCGACTTGAGCTTGTCTTTCAGCTCATTCTTCAGCTTCACGTCTTCCAGCAGCAGCTTGTCGTAATCCCGCTCGACAAACCAGCGCGACTTCCACGGTTTGGTGTAGCCGAGGCGAAAACCATATGGATGGACTTTTTGTCCCATCGTAGCTCCTTAAAAACTTGCCGTCCGACTTCGGGCCGTCAATCTTCAGCGGATGTCCAGTCAGCGCTTTGCTTACGACTGACGACTTATGATTTACTTGTGTGCTCCCCTAGTTTTCTTCTTCCTTGCTGGTACTTTGCCTTTAGCTTTTACTTTTGCCGGGGCCTTGGCGCTTGCACTTTCTTCGCCGACGACGGTTGCGACCGCCTCGCCGTTGCTGCCGCGCTCGGCCAGCGCAATTTCGATGTGGGCAATGCGCCGCACATAGCGGTAGGCACGGCCCATGGGAGCGGGACGGATGCGCTTCATCCGTGGACCGTCGTTGGCCACCGCATGCTTGACGTAAAGCTTGTCCACATCGACCTCGACACCTTTTTCCGAACTCAGGTAGTTCGCGTTTTCCAGCGCCGAGCGCAACAGCTTTTCAATCGTGGCGGCGACGCGCTTCTTGGTGAAGGTCAGCGTGTTGAGCGCATCTTCCACCCTGCGGCCCTTGATCAGGTCCAGCACCAGGCGGGCCTTCTGCGGCGAGACCCTCATGAAACGGGCTTGAGCTCGAAATTCCATGATTTCTCCTTTACGCCCGTCTCCTTTATGTCTTAGGCGGCGGCGCCGAAGGTGCCGCCGGCGCCGCTCCCGTTCCCGCGGTCGGAACCGGGGCTCCCGGACCGCCCGGCACGCCGGCCGGTTTGGCTACCGCCTCGGTTGCCGCCCTCATCGAGTGTGCCTTGAACTGGCGGGTGAAACTGAACTCGCCCAGCTTGTGGCCCACCATGTTTTCGGTGATGTACACCGGGATGAATTTCTTGCCGTTGTGCACGGCAATGGTGTGTCCCACCATTTCCGGGATGATGGTCGAACGCCGCGACCACGTCCGCAGCACCTTCTTCTCATTGCGCGAGTTCATGGCTTCCACCCGGGTTTGCAGGTAGCTATCCACGAACGGCCCTTTCTTAGTTGAACGTGCCATAAATCCTCTGTAGAGACGTTGCTGGCAACGTCTCGAAGACGCAGCGCGCTGCGTCTATACGAATCGATTATTTCGAACGCCGGCTTATGATGAACGCATCGGTCCGTTTGTTGTTGCGCGTCTTGTAACCGCGTGTCGGTTGCCCCCACGGGGTCACCGGATGACGGCCGCCGGAAGTCTTGCCCTCGCCGCCGCCGTGGGGATGGTCCACCGGATTCATGGAAACGCCCCGGTTCACGGGGCGCCGTCCCAGCCAGCGCATGCGTCCGGCCTTGCCGATCGAGATGTTCTCGTGATCGGTGTTGCCTACCTGGCCGATGGTCGCCATGCACTCCTGCGCCACCTTGCGGGTTTCCCCGGAAGGTAGTTTGACCAGCGCAT
>WNFH01003192.1_pt1 | contig 11590 bp, 8 predicted proteins | sample 5400411 | NCBI WGS metagenome assembly WNFH01 (sample SAMN13153347, study PRJNA577476) | soil metagenome | isolation source: 200 cm saprolite under Douglas fir tree site 2 hole 3 | place: USA:California | collected 2015-04-18
CCACGGCGCCCGCCGTATAGCTCAAAGCGGTCACCGGAACGACCAAACTCACATTCTCGATCGACAGCATGGCTAGAAGTGAGAAGAAGGCCAGTGTCATCATCCCGATTCCCATCCACATCCATCCCACTCGCATCGCGCGCAGCACAAAACGCAGCAGCGCGGCGGGCCGGAAATCGTGAACCTCGCCGACCCTCTTCATGGCGCGCGAGACGCAGAGCTCTCCGCCGGTGCCGGCAACTACGATCACAAAAAGAAAAAAGAATTCCCTTAACATCGGGCTTTCTCCGTGGTACGCGGGTGTGTCCGACCCACGACGAATACGCCGGCGCATATGACGGCGATACCCGCCCAGCGTAAGGGAGTGACCTCTTCCCCCAGAAGGAAATACCCGAGCAAAGCAACCACCGCATAGGAAAACGCAGAGGCCGGCTGAACGTAGCTGTAGTCCGCCCATGTCAGGATGAGCATATAGGCGACAAAAAAAGTGAGCAGGCAGGCGATGCCGAGCCAGATGTAACCCGAAGTGATGATCCGAATGAAAATGTGGAAAGTATCTGCGAGCGCCCAGTTTTTCGCCGAGCCGATGCCTTTCATGCCCTTGCTCAGCAGGACATTGCCCAAGGGAGCGAATAAAACCATGAACAGGATGAGAAGATATGTTTTTAGATGCAGGCCCGCAGAATCCTTCATGCGGTCAATGCCTTGTCCCTTGTGCAGCGTCCCAAAAGCATTCCCCCGCTGAGTCAATCGGCACCGAGCTCCTTATCGGACACCAAGATGCATCCGTAAGTGAAAAACCCCAAGACCGAGTCCGCAGATCAAGAATCATCCCAAAACCGATCTTACTCGATGTCCTTTCGTTCCCAAAGCTTCGCGCAGCGAAATTGTTCGTTTTTTGCTATTATTTTTGAGTGCGTCAGGTCGCAATCCTCCATATTCAAGTCCCGCTCTTCAATGGCTGGATGAATTTGGGGCCCGTGCCAGGCCTGATGATTCCGGTCAGTGGCGGTGTGAATTCGCTCTCCGATTTGTTGAGGGAGAGATCTAGAAGGAATTCAGCGCGAGAGGTGCAGTGATTTCGAAGGTCCCCGATTACCTGTTCCTTACTTTGGCCGCCACACCGTTCGTTTATTACCTTCTCGTCTTGTACAGCTCCTGGCGCTTTTTTTGGAACGCGAAGGATCGCGTGTCCGCAGCCTCGGACTTTACTCCCCCGATCAGTAATTTAAAGCCGGTTCGAGGACTGGACCCCGAAGCCTACGATAACTTCGCGAGCTTCTGCCGCCAGGATTATCCCGACTTCGAGCTGATTTTCTGTGTTGGGGACCGTCATGACCCGGCGGTCCCCGTGCTGGAGAAGCTGATACGCGATTTTCCCGAACGCCGCATTCGGCTGCTCCATGGATCGGGACGCAGTGCGTTCAATGACAAGGTGGCCAAGCTGGTTCGGATGGTGAGTGAAGCAAAGAACGAAATCCTGGTCATCAATGACAGCGACGTTCGAGTAGAGCCGAATTATTTGCGCACGGTTGTCGCTCCTCTGCGCAATCCTAAAGTGGGCGCCGTGACCTGTCTCTACGTTTCCGCACAAGACAAATCATTCACGCAGCACCTGCAATCCATCGGCATCCTCTCCGACCTCTATCCGGGAATACTCGTCGCGCGGCAGTTGGATGGAATTAAGTTTGCGCTGGGACAAACCATTGTAACGAAACGCGCCCATCTCGCCGCGTTCGGCGGTTATGAAGCCATCGAGAATCGCCCTGCCGACGACCTCTTGGTTGGGCGCTTGATCGCCGAGCAGGGCTTTGAAGTCGAACTGCTTCCTTATGCTGTGAAGACGGTTCCGGATTATGACTCGCTCGGTGATCTCTTCATCAAGCGCCTCCGGTGGATGACGGTGATGCGGCATATGCGCCCCTGGGGGCACCTCGGGCTCGCTTTTACCCAGGGATTACCTTGGACTGTTGCGGTGGCGGCGACGCATCCTTCGTCGGGTGTGGCACTCGCCTATCTCAGCGCGTATGTGGCGTTTCGTGTGGTCATGACATCGTTGATCGGCGCCTGGGGATTGAAGCAATCCGGCCTTTGGAAGAAAATGCCGCTGATCATCATTTGGGACGCGACCGCGTTCGTTATTTGGCTGCTGACCTTCGGTCGCAGTAGTATTCGCTGGCGCAATGTGGATTACCGGATTCGAGAAGGGATGCTGGTGCCTGTTGTGCCGAATCCCGCTCAGAACTCCTCGCAGTCCTGCAAAAACAGTGGCCGCGCGGCGTAGCGCGTCCTTTTCATTCCGTCTGAGTTTTGTGCTCCGTTCCGCAAATGAATTCAACGCCTGCGCCTCGCACGGCACAAACCCCGCATCAACGTTCTTATGCTCTCCGGGCTTTCACCGCAGCTCTCACCTCAGTCGAAGCATCACCCTCCCCACGCGGCTCCAAGGGAGATGATTTCGCGGGCATACTCATCTGAATGCGGCGATCGTTTTTCGGCTCCCGCCAGTTAACCTGCGGCAGCATGAGCGAAGCGTCCACGCGATCCCGGTACTGCATCGCAATGTTCATGAGCGAATCCAGCAGCGAATCCGACAACTGATGCGGTTGCAACCCGAGGTCGATGAGCTTCGAATGTTTCGCATTGTAATAGTGCTGTTCGGCTTCCACGCGGGGGTCGGGAATGTGATCGATTTCGACGGCGACACCGAGTTTTTTCGCCGCCGATTCCACCATGAGCGCCAGGTCGAGTACGCAGAACTGTTCCGTGAACTGGTTGTAGACACGACACTCGCCCTTGGCCGCAGGGTTGTGACAGGCGATCTCCACGCAACGCACGGTGTCCCGGATATCCAGGAACCCCCGCGTCTGCCCGCCCTTCCCGTACACGGTAAGCGGTTGGCCGATGGCCGCCTGAACGCAGAAGCGGTTCAGCACCGTCCCGAAGACGTCGTCATAGTCGAAGCGATTGATGAGCGCCTCATCCAGCGCGGTTTCTTCCGTCATCGTCCCATAGACGACGCCCTGATTCAGGTCGGTGGCGCGAATTCCCCAAATCTTACAGGCGAACATCATGTTGTGGCTGTCGTGCACCTTCGACAGGTGATAGAAGGAGCCCGGCTGCTTTGGGAAGGGGACCACATCTTTCCGGCCATTGTGCTCGATGGCGATGTAGCCCTCTTCGATGTCGATGTTCGGCGTACCGTACTCGCCCATGGTTCCCAGCTTGATCAAGTGACAATCCGGCAGGAACTCACGTAGCGCGAAGAGCACATTCAGCGTGCCGACGACGTTGTTCACCTGAGTGAATACCGCGTGTTTCCGGTCGATCATGGAATAGGGGGCAGAGCGCTGTTCCGCAAAATGTACAACTGCTTCCGGCTCGAGGGACTTGAGGGTATTGGCCAGAAAGTCGTAGTCGGCCACGTCTCCAACGAATATTTCGATCGGTTTGCCCGTCAGGTTCTGCCATACCCTGACGCGATCCGTCAGCGGACGGATGGGAGTCAGCGTTTGCGCGCCAAGTTCGTGATCCCAAAGCCGGCGAAGGAAATTATCCACTATGGCGACTACATGGCCCTTCTGGGACAAATAGAGAGCTGTCGCCCAGCCACAGTAGCCGTCCCCACCCAGCACGGCAATCTTCATGAACCCTCCTAAATTTAAATCCTATTCTCAGTGACTCCGCGTATCGCTGCTGCGGGTAATTCAATGGTTATCGTCGCACTCGGCGGGAGGGGCGCAGGGCAAGGCTTCACCGGCCGCGGACTTAATTTTTTTACCTTTATAACGAGGTCATTGCAAGCGCGTTTTTGCAAGCTGCTTACAAAGAATGTATGCCTTCGGCGCATCTCCGCCCCTCACGGCTGGTTGGTGAGAATCAGCTTGCCGCCACTCGTGGCCACCACTTTGACATGCTCCGGCCCGAGAAGGTCTTCGAGCTGTTGCCGCCTTGTTTGGTAGGTCACTAGATAACAGCGCTGCTGGTCGAGCCACAGCCTTTTGAAGCGCGTGTCGTCAATAAATACATCTGGAGCGCCCGGAGCGTAGGAGCCGTATTCGAGATTGAAATAACGCCCATCCAAGATCAGAACCTCGCGCTGTACGTAAAACGTGATGGACGACAGCGCCCAGTAATTATGGTCCACGATTAACTTACCTTCAGGCGACTTCAGCAGCGCTTCCGCGAGGGGCCGCGATGACAGGAAAGGATCGAAAACCACTAGTGCCAGGCGAGCGGCATGGAAAAACAGCACCATCATCAATGCGGCCGCCAGGAACGATCGCTGGCCGATCCAGCGCAAGGCGCCCAGGGCGCCTCCCAGTAAAGCTACTGCTGCTACCACCAGCGGCAGGCGCAGATAGGCGAAGGATTCGAATGTTAGATCCTCCATGTGGCCCAGAGACAACTTATAAGCGCCCGGATGGTAGCCGAGTGCAGAAGAGATGTCCCCAGGCGTGGGGATGTTTCTTACCAGGAAAAAAATCGCGATACACACGAGACCAGCCGCGCCGGCCAGCGCGCAAAGCACGCGAGTTCCGCGGCGGATCCAGTCCCCGCCCACAGCCATTGCTGATCCCAGCAGCAAAGCTAGCGCCGGATAGCAGGGCATCGAGTAGTATTCCTGCGTTGTCGAAAACGTGAAGAAGACCAGGATAAATCCGATCCAGCAAATCGCCAGCAATCGCGCGCGGCCTGTCCGGTCTACGGGTTTAAAGGAAAGCTTCGCGATGGCCGGGAAGTACACGCTCCAGGGGAAGAGCCAGATAAAGTGCAGCAGCCAGAACCACAGCCGCGGGACCGTGTTGTAATCCCGCGGATAGCGCATATTCAGAAAACGCAATACCTGCTCATTGATCAGATAAAACCAGAGAAATCCGTGGTATTCCCCCGGGCCGCCATGAAGCGAAAGGGAAAAATAAGGGGGATTGCGAAGCGTCGCCAGAATGTGCCAGGGTGCGGCAATGAGTAGTGCAATGAAGCACCCGCTGATGGGGCGCAGCCGCTGCCAGGTCCGTGCGGAGAAAAGCTGCTTCGTCAGAAAAAGATATAGCACCCCTGCACCCACGGGAAAAACCACGCCGATCAGGCTCTTCAGCAGCAACCCGGTCCCCAGGCTGGCCGCGAGAACGATCGCCCAGAAGCGCGGGTGAGCTTCTTCCTCATCGAGGGCCCGTAGAAATGCCCACATCGCCAGGGCGATGGCAAAAGTCAGCATCACGTCAGGAATCACGATCCGCGTGAAGAGGAAGAGGCCGGCGCAGGTAGCGATGCACAACCCCGCATAAAAGCCCGCTCTCCGACCGAACGCCCAAATTCCGAATGCGCTCGTCAGGCACGCCAGCCCGATCACCGTAAGTGCGAACGGAATACGCGCCGCCCAGTCGTGAACGCCGAAAATCTTGAAAGAAATGGCCATGGGCCAGTAATACAAGGGTGGCTTCTCGAAAAAAAGCACCCCATTGACCCGCGGCGTCACCCAATCCCCGGAGGTGAGCACATTTCTGGAAATTTGTGCCACTGCCGCATCAACATCATCCATGAGCGATGGCGGCGATACGCTGCAACCGAGATAAACGGCTCCAGCTACGAGGGCCACAATCAGGTAGAGGAGCCAGATTCTTCTGGTCAGAACGTTTCCGTCGTCGTTTCCGGTGTCGGTCGCATTTGCCATCTTTTTATCCATGGAAAAAGGGTCGGCCACTTCCGGACTCGGACTCCCACATCAATTCTTCTTTCCAGATCCTCGCGTGAACCGAAGTCTCTGCTGCAATCGCGATCGCTCAAGCGCCCCTGCAGCTTCACCGCGAATTTCGCGAGAGGATGGTCAGGCACCGGCAGAACAGCCGGGGCGAGTCCCTGCCCGGCAAATTCGCGCTACCAAAAGCAGCGAGAGAAAGGTTCAGTGATGGCGGCGAAACTCAATGCCGTCCCCAGCTTCCACAATCTTCGTTTCCCTTCTTGAATGGGAACTCGGTTGCCGTACCCAGCTGTGTCTTTCCATGGGTGCGATGCCCGCACGGAGAACCAGAAGCACCTGCAATATTTTCTGGATACGATGCACTGGCTCTTCGGTTCGTGCGGCAGAGCCCGCGCGGACGAATTTCGAATTCACTTCACTGCAAATCTCGCGATGTAGTTCAGCCCGTGATAATTGTATCGCAAAGGAGCGCGTGAATGTCCCGCCCCCGGCGATGGAGGGCCATGTCGGAGGCCGTGGAGCCGTTTCCCAGGGCCTCCATCCTAGCGCTTGCGGGTGGTATCGCAGGTTACTCTCGCCGAGGCGGCGAATGCGTAACCGCTCTTGGTGACGGCATCGGCAAACTCCGGAGAGAGAAGCGCGTCACGTTCACGACTCCATTCGAATTGCCATTCGGCGTAACGCGATTCAAGATCGGGCGAGTTCACGCCCGGATGCACGACCATTTCCACCTCGGAATGGCCGGACCGGGCGGCATGGGCAAGTTCCTGGGAGAGGGTGGCAACGGTATTGTGACCCGCATGAGCCAGGCCGATGCACGGGAGAGAGTTCTTGACCTCCGCGGCGCGCCCGCGAGCCAGCGTCTGCAGGACCACCCCGCCGAGACTCTTCTTGATGATTTTCAGCGAAGGGCACCAGGGAACGCGAATTCGCGGCACACCAAATGTTTGTGCAAGGCGAAGGCACGGCTCCCAGATGCCGTTGAAAACGTGCACATGCTGATGACTATCTACATGCGAGAGCCAGCGCGGGTCGAAGCCGTTGTCGGCACAGAACTGGAATTGACGCTGAATTTCAAGTTCGACCGCTGCCTTCGTCGAGCGATTCGCGAGGAGCAGCCGCTTGCCTAGATCCTTCCAGTCGCGGACCACGCGGCCGTCGGTGGCCCAAGGCTCCCCGACCAGAGTGATATGCAGTCCAGTACGCACGCCGTAGCGGACGAATTCAAGCAATTTGTGCCAATCGACGCTTCGGCCAGTGGGAGAGAACGACACGCTCTGGACGCGGCCACGCTCGATACATTCCAGAATGCCCCGGTTGATGTCGGCGTGCAGGCCAAAGTCATCCGCGTTGACCAACAAGCAGGCCTTATCGGGCATAAATTTCTTGTACCACCTGTATCGTCTTTTATTCCCGTACTGCCCGTGGAGGAGCGGTTCTAAAAACCTAGTAACTTTCGGAAAGAATGCGGTTCGGTCGCGTCTTTCGTCCAGGATTTCGTTTAGATATCGGAGCCGATCGCGACCCGCTTCGCGCCACCCGCTTCCACCCCGGCAGCGGAAAGGGGCGCACCCTGCGCCTGATCCATGATGACGTACGGGGGCCGGTGGCGCACCTCTTCAAGCACCATCATGAGATACCGGCCTACGATCCCGAGAGATGCGAGGATGCAGCCACTAAGGAAAAAAATGGCGGTGATCAGGTCGGTAAATCCAGGCACGACACGGTCCCAGTGCAACAGCTTCCAGACAAAGTGACCCGTGCCGAAGCCAAAGGAAAGAATGGAAAGGGTCACGCCCAGCCAGAAGACAAACTTCAGAGGTGCCGTGCTGTAATCAAAGAGGGCTTTGCGCGCCAGCCGCAGCGACATACGGAATGAGTATTTCGGTGTGCCGTGAAGGCGATCCAGCTGATCGAATTCCAGCGCCACCTGCCGGAAACCCAGCGAGGGGATCAGGCCACGGATGAATTTCTCGCGCTCCGGAATGCGCAGGAATACGTCAAGCACCGCGCGCCCAATGAGTCGGAAGTCCGCAGCGTTGCGCACGATATGCGTGTCTGACAGGTAGTTGAATGTTCGGTAGAACCAGTCGGACAAGAAGCCTTTTCCTGCACCAACCCGGTCCGACCGGACCATCTGCACGACATCAGCTCCCTGTTCGAACGCTTCCACCATCCGCGGGATTTCTTCGGGAGGATGCTGCAGGTCGGAGTCCATGGTGATGATAGCGTCACCGTGGGCGTGCTCCATCCCGGCGCACAACGCCGCCTGGTGGCCGTAGTTCTTGCTCAAACGGAGATACCCGATGGGGATCCCGTTGGCGCGCATCTCGCGCATCTTTTCCGCCGAAGCGTCGGTGCTGCCGTCGTCCACGAGGAGAACTTCCGTATCCCACGGTCCAATCTGGCTGGCCACGAGCCGCAGCCGCGTCACCAGCGGTACAAGGTTCTCCGCCTCGTTGTGTACCGGGATGACCACTGTCAGACGCTGCTTTCGCATGGTAGCTACAATTCCCACCCGCTTCGCCTTGTTGCCAACGGCGAAGTATCCATCAACAGAATCCTGCCGCTCCCCCAAAGTATAGCAACCCGATTCCTGGAAAGTCTCAGGGAATTCCTCGTGACAGGGCGCTTCCTGGACGTCGTGAGTTCAGGCTCTCGAGGCCGGCCCGTTGAATTGACAGGCGGAACACCAGAACTTACGATCTCATTTCACCCATGAAAACAACTTTTGGCGAGATCGGCAGATGCAGAGACCATCCATTCGGAACGGCGATCTTTGCGCGTTTGGTCTGTGCGATTTTTGCCTTGGGCCTGATTGCCGCGGCCGATACGCCTTATACGGTTGGCACGGCAGACTCTCAAAAATACATCAATGACATTAAAGCCCTCAGCACGCCCGCGATGGAGGGCCGTGGCGACGGCACCAAAGGGCTAAACAGAGCGGCGCGCCTGATCGAGAAAAGATTCGAAAGTCTCGGTCTTCAGCCCGCGGGAAAGAACGGATTCGAACAGCCTTTCAGCGTTATTACGGGAGCGAAGCTGAAAGGCAAAAATCATTTGAATGTGCAGTCCGGCGGCCTAAAAAGTTCGCTCAAACTGAATCAGGATTATGTCCCATTCAGTTTTTCGGCAACCGGCGCCGTGAGTGGCCCCGTGGTTTTCGCGGGGTACGGCGCCTCGGCAGACGAGTTTGCTTATGACGATTACGCGGGCACGGATGTGAAGGACAAAATCGCGGTGATTTTGCGCTACGAGCCATCCGGCTTTGCGGCAAAAAGCGGCAACCAGGGGATGACGACGCATGCGCAACTGCTCACTAAGGCCATCAACGCCCGCAACCACGGTGCGAAGGCGGTGGTACTGGTGAATGGCAGGCTGGGGGACGGCGAGGAGGATCTGCTGACGCGTTTCGGCAGCGTGAGCGGGCCGGAAAACACGGGGATTTTAATCGTTCATGTGAAAAATGCGGTTGTCGAAGAATGGTTCAAGGCTGCGGGAAAATCACTGGCCGATGTGCAGAACCAGATCAACAGCACCACAAAGCCGGGCTCGTTTGCTTTTCCCGAGAGCATCCAACTGTCGCTGAGAGTGGATATTGAGAACACCCGGGCTAGCGTAAACAACCTGCTTGCGTACCTTCCCGGCAAGACTGAGGAATACGTGATTATCGGCGCGCATTACGATCATCTCGGCAGGGGCAACTTCGATTCGCTGGCGCCCGCGCAGATCCGACAGATTCACCCGGGAGCGGACGACAACGCCTCCGGCACGGCGGGCGTGCTCGAATTGGCGCGGCTCTTTGCTCCGCTGAAGGGCCAGTTGCAGCGCGGCATACTTTTTGCATCGTTCGCTGGTGAAGAGCTGGGGCTGCTGGGTTCCGCGGAATGGGTAAAGGAGCCGACGCGGCCGCTCGAAAAAGCCGTAGCCATGATGAACATGGACATGATTGGGCGGATCAAGGACAACAAGGTGTATATCGGCGGCGTAGGGACAGGGTCGACGTTCAAATCCGAGCTCGAACAGGCGCGGAGCAAATCCAATTTCAAGATCGAGTATTCCGCCGGGGGATACGCGGCCAGCGATCACACTTCATTCGTGACAAAACGCATTCCCGTGTTGTTTTTCTTTTCCGGACTGCACAGCGATTATCACAAACCTTCGGACACGTGGGAAAAGATCAATCCGGAAGCGGCGGCGCGCTTGCTCGATCTGGTCTCCAGCGTGGGCTTGCAGCTTGCGAACGCCGCGGAGAAACCAGCGTTTGTGACCGTCGTCGAAGACACACCGCACAGCGGGACTCCCGGAGGAGGCGGAGGCTATGGCCCTTATTTCGGCTCTATTCCGGATTTTGGGCAGACCGAGAATGGCGTGCGCTTCTCCGATGTAAAGCCGGGGTCGCCGGCGGCGAAGGCGGGATTCCAGGCAGGAGACGTGCTGATCCAGTTTGGCGACAAGCCCATCAAGAATTTATATGACTTCACGGATGCGCTACGGCGCAGCAAAGTGGGCGACGTAGTTCCGGTGACGGTGCTGCGCGACGGGAAACCGGTCATGGCCAGCGTAAAACTGGAACAACGAAAATAGATCGGGCGGGACATGAAAAGGAAAAATGCGGCAAACGCTTTTTCGTTTTTGCTGGTTGTGGCCGGTGCGGCCGCCGCAGGCCACCGGCAACCATCCTCGGGTGTGCAGCAGAGTTCCACGGCGCTTATGCTTCCGGAGGAGAAGCATTTAAAGAACGTGCGCCAATTGACGTTTAGGGGACAGAATGCCGAAGCTTATTTTTCTCTCGATGACAAGATGCTTATTTTCCAGCACCAGGGGACGGGCGTGCCGTGCGATCAGATCTACACCATGCCGGTGGACACCGCGGATGGAAAACCGGCCACGCCAAAACTGGTGAGCACGGGCAAGGGCAGAACGACTTGCGGTTATTTTTTTCCGGCTGGCGATCGAATTTTGTTTTCCTCCACGCACGCCGCGAGCGCCGAGTGCCCGCCCAAGCCGGACTACTCCCACGGCTACGTCTGGCCGATATACAACACCTACCAGATTTATACGGCCAAGCCGGATGGGAGCGAGCTGAAGCAATTGACGAATGCGCCCGGCTACAACGCGGAAGCAACGATCAGCCGCGACGGAAAGAGAATTGTATTTACTTCGACGCGGAACGGCGACCTCGACATTTACACGATGAATGCCGACGGGAGCGGCGTGAAGCAACTCACGCAGGAACTCGGCTACGATGGCGGGCCTTTCTGGTCGTATGACGGCAAGAAAATCGTCTACCGCGCAGAACATCCGAAAACGCCGGAACAGATTGCCGATTACAAAGACCTGCTGTCGAAGAATCTGATCCGGCCGGGAAACCTGGAGATCTGGGTGATGGATGCGGACGGGGCGAACAAACACCAGGTCACGCATAATGGCGCGGCGAATTTTGCTCCGTACTGGCACCCGGACGGGAAGCGCATCATTTTTGCGTCCAATGTGGCCGATCCGAGGAACGGGCGCGACTTCGACCTCTACCTCATCCATGAAGACGGATCGGGCCAGGAACGGATCACCTACCATCCCGATTTCGATGCCTTCCCGATGTTTACCTCCGACGGCAAGAAACTGGTTTGGGCCTCGAACCGCAACGGAACGCAACCGCACGAGACAAACATCTTTCTCGCCGACTGGGTGGAATGACGGGAAAGCCTTGACGAATGACGAGTTTCGAGAAGCTGACCGACGCCTGGCGGTTCGGATCCGTTTCGTTGCGTAGGCCCGAGACCTTCGGCCGAATGCGAAGGAGGGATCCGTCACGATGCCCCTCACCTCGTGTCTCCGGGTAAACGGGATAGAAATCCCTCGTAGGATGGGAGGAGAGATCCTTAGCTC
>WNFH01004323.1_pt1 | contig 11589 bp, 6 predicted proteins | sample 5400411 | NCBI WGS metagenome assembly WNFH01 (sample SAMN13153347, study PRJNA577476) | soil metagenome | isolation source: 200 cm saprolite under Douglas fir tree site 2 hole 3 | place: USA:California | collected 2015-04-18
CGCGGGCGCGGATGGTGCAATCGACGCCGGCAACGCCGCTGTCGGATCTCCGCGCTCGATCGAATCCAGCCGGCGGGTTTCGCGATCGATCGCCCTCACCGCCAGCCATGATGATAGCGCGGCAACGTCGACCGTGCGGGTGAGAGCGTCGGGCGAGCCGACAACGAACAGCTGAATTTCCGGACGACTGGTGGCGGCTCCGGCCGTCGTCGAAGCGATGGCGACGCGGAGATCGGCCTGGTCGGCGGGAATATCGTATCCCCCCGATACGACGGCGCGGGCGCCCTCGGCATCGAGCGTGGTCGCGCCGACGCGAATCCGGCCATCCCTGATGTTGAATGGAATTTGCGCCGATCCGACCGACAACGCGCCAGCGGACAAGGCCGGCTCGACGATCTGCCGCAGCCTGATGTCGTCCGTCGCCTGCCCGTTGTCGCTGGCGCGGATCGCGGCGTCGAACGCGCGCGGATCGAGCCCGGCGACGCGAGCGGATTCCAGCGCCAGGGTTCCACTTCCGGACAGCGCGCCTGCCAGCGCCGACGCGCTGCGGCCCTGGCTTGCCAACGTCATCTGCATGGACGCGCGACCTGCGGGCATCGCAAGGCCGCGATAGCGCAAAACCGTGCCGTCGACACCGCTGAGCTGAACGCGCGCGTTCAACGCAATTCCATTCGCGGACTGCTTCGCGTCGAGATTGGCGGTCGCCTCACCGCCGCCTAGTCCACCGCTGATCGCGTCGAAGGTCAGCGATTGGCCATCGCTCTTGACGGTACCGCTGACGGGGCGCAACTCGCCGCCGCCCGGAAGCGAGCCGCGCAACGCCTGAAACGCGATACGACCGCGCCAGCCTTTCACCAGTCCGGCTCCCAACGGCTCGGCCGCATCATGCCCCGCGGCGCCGATGGCGAGCGCAAATGCCGGCGCCAGATCGAGCGCATCGAGGCCGACTTCGCCCGCCACGGTCCTTGGCTCGTCAAGGGTCAACGCCAGACGCCCGCGCAGTCGCGAACCCGACATCGCGGTGTCGATATCGTCCAGGATCAGCCTGCTGCCCGCCAGCGAAACGTGCGAGGAAAGGCTGATGTTTTGCGCCAGCGCGTCGGAGGGTTTGAGATCGAACAGCGGAGCGAGATTGACGCTGCGAACTTTTAGACTGACGCCGGCCTTGGGCTCCTGCGCCCATGGTTCGGCGATACCTTGCGCTTCGGCATCGAGGCCAGCTCCCGTGATCTTCACGTTCAGCAGCAACGGCGCATGCCAGATGCCGGTCGCCGACCCCTGAAATTCCAGCGGGCCTTCGCCCACGGCGATGGTGCGATCGAGCCCCAGCAAGACAAGCAATGAACCGCCGCGCGCCGAGGTTAGTTTCGATTCAATGCCGACTTCGCTGTGCTGGAGCGCATCGAGATCGATGCCGCGCACGGCCGCGATCGCGGGCGTTGCCGTGATCGTGACGGCGCCCTTGAGCTGCGGCGCGTCGAGATCGAAAACGGCGCGCGCGTCGGCGCGATCGGCATGTTCGGCGTTCTTGTCGAGATCGAGCACCAGTTTAAGTCGCGTGGGGCCTGGGCCCTGTTCCATCGCACCTAGCCGCGACGCCAGTGCCGGCGCGAGCGGCGCGATCAGCCCGGTGATTTGACCAAGCGACGCGGCGCTTGAATTCAGCGCCAATCGTCCGGTGGCATTGACGCGGTCGAAACTCCCCGTGCCTTCCATCATCACGCCATGAGGCTCGCCGATTTTCAATTGATCCAGCGAGATGGTTTTCGGACCGTAGCCGAGCTTGGTCATGAACGGTCGCAATTCCTGGCCGGCCGAAGTGGCGCGGCCGATATCCAGCGATACCTGCGCTTCGTCAGGCCACTCGGTTGGCGAGCCGGCCAGCGAACGCACGAATGCCGCAGCGGCATCGAGATCAAGACGCTCCGCCTTCAAATCCGCGTAGAACCGCGAGCCGCTCGGCGCCTGACTTGAGGCCGCCAGCCGCCCTTCAACGGCGCCGCCATCGATCTCCGCCTTCATGGCGTCGATGGCAACGCTACTCGAGGTCACGCTGACATCGCCGCTCAGGCGCAACGGCTTCTGGCTGCGATGCGTGACCTCACTGCGACCCAGCAGCCACGCCATCAGCGCGTCCGGATCCGAGGAGTCGACGCTGAGCGCTCCGGTGAAATCGCTGGACGGGCCGACCTTCGCGCTGGTGCCGCTCAAGCTCACGCTGGTCGCGCCCGGCGCGCGAAGATCCAGCCGATCGATGGTCCATGATCTGGCGTCCGCGTGCAGATCGGCCGCAACATTCTGCACCGGACGGCCGCCCAGCATGACCTGTTCGGAGCTGAATTCGATTTGCGCCGGAAAAGGAACTGAAGGCATCGCCGCCATCAGAGCGCGGAATCCCGGCAACAGTCGGATCGGCTCGGCGGTGGTGTTGTCCTTGGCGGCGAACTTGTCGGCGTCGAGCTGGCGCGCGGAGAGCGCAGCATGCAGCAGCGGCAATCCTCCTAACCGAATGTCCGCAAATCCTGTGAATTTCAGTGCCGTCTCTTCGGAGCCGAAGCTGGCCTCGAGCTGTTCGAGCCGCGCGGCTGAAGGATCGGCCTTGATCCTGGCCGAGATCCGCCACGGCGTCTGCGACGCCTCGCCGCCGTTGCCTCTCGGTTTGGCTCCGTGGGGAGCGGCCAGCGTCACCGCACCTTCGAAGCGCGGTGCGCGCGCCTCGAAGTTGAGCACGCCGTCGAGGTCGGCGGACAATGCACGCTCGCCGGGATCGATGCTGAGATGGACGCGGGTGCCGCTGGCATCGGCGCTCTGACCGGATGAGACCCGAAACGGGTAACGCACCCCAGTCAGCGTGAAGGTGCCGTCGCCCCGAACCGATCCGGCCAGCGAGCGCACGTCTCCGCTGAAGGCGATATCGTTGAGCTCGAGCGTGCCGCGGCTTGAGGCGTCATGCAGGGCGATACGGCCGGTCAGGTTCAAGCGGTCGATCGCAAGCGATCCCAGATTGAACTTTCCGGTCGACGCCGGCCAATCGATCCGGCCTTGCGAATCGAGACCAAGATCGAGCGCCATGCCGTTGATCGTCAGTTCGGTGGCGCGCCATTCGCCGCGCATCAGCGAGCCCAGGCTGAACTCGACGTCAAGCTTGTCGGCGCGAACCTTGCCGAGGTCGTTGGCGCCGCCGACGGTCACCGAACGCAACCGCAGCGACGGCGTCGGCAACAGGCGCGCATCCAACGCGCCGCCGACGCGCACCGGCGCGCCGACCACCCGCGTAGCCTCCGTCTCGAATTGCGGCCGGAATTGATTCCAGTCGATGAAATACGGCCCGATCAGTGCGGCGATCAGCGCGATGATAAAGGCGATCGCCAGTCCGAGCAGCGTCGTCTGCACGGTGTCTCCTCTTGAGCAGGTTCCGGCGCGCTGGCCTTGCGCGGCGTATGACGCGGTTTATCCGCCAGGTTGCACCTGCCATCGCGACGGTAACCCGAAGCCGCCGGGCCGCCACCGCGCTCTGCAATCAGCGCCGGAACAATGCCCTATATAGAGTCATCGGTGGCGAAGTCACAACAACCTCGTGTGACGGCTTCACGCAAGAGGCGCCATCACCAGCTCGCGGGCAGCTGCTTGAGGCCGCGCAATACAAAGGTCGGCCGCCATTCAGGGTTAACGGCGTCGTCCAGCCGCAGATCCGGCAGGCGACGCAACAGGGTCGCGATCGCGACCTCTGCCTCGATACGCGCCAACTGGGCGCCGAGGCAGAAATGGATGCCCCCGCCAAACGACAGCGGACGCACATTGGGACGGGTGATATCGAGACTTTCCGGCCGGTCGGGATAGACCGCCGGGTCGCGATTGGCCGAACCCAAGAGGCAGAGCACGCTTTCACCCTTCGGGATTTTCTTGCCGCCGAGCTCGTCGATGTCTTCCAGCGTGACTCGGCCGGTCAGCTGCACCGAGGAGTCGTAGCGCAGAAACTCTTCGATAGCGTTGGTGATGAGGGCGGGATTGGCCTTCAGCAGCGCGAGCTGATCGGGATTACGATGCAACGCCAGCAGACCGTTACCGATCAGGTTGACGGTGGTCTCATGCCCGGCGCCGAACAGCAGAATGATATTGGCGGTGAGCTCCTCATTGGAGAGCTTGCTGCCGTCTTCTTCGGCATGCACCAATTGCGTCGTCAGGTCGTCACCGGGATTGCGCCGCCTGAGCTCGAACAGCTGCTGGAAATAGGCCTTGGCCATGATGTTGCCGGCGTTGGCTTCGGCGATTTCGGCCGGCGACAGCGGCACCGGATCGAGCAGGCGTCCACCATTGCGCGAACTCTTGTAGAAAACCTCGCGGTGGTCCTCGGGAATTCCGAGCATGTCGCAGATGATCGTCACCGGCAGCCGAAACGCAAAATCCTCGATCAGGTCCATGTGGCCCTGCCCGGCGATGGCATCGAGCGTTTCATCGACAATGCGCTGGATGCGCGGACGCATGTCCTCGACCCGGCGCGCCGTGAACGCTTTCACCACCAGACCGCGCAGGCGGGTGTGGTCGGGCGGGTCCTGCTGCAGCATCCAGTGGCTCATGCTGCGGAAGACCGGCTCCTCCATGATCTGAGGTCCGTAGCGTCGCACGGTGCGTTCGACATAATCCTTGCCGAAACGCTTGTCGCGCAGAACGAGACTGACCTCGGCGTGCCGGCTCGCCGCGAAAGTACCAAACGGCGTGAGATGCATTGGATCGGTGGCGCGCAGCCGCTCGTAGAACGGATAGGGATCGCGAATAAACTCCGGCGCCAGCGGGTCGAACAGCGGCTCGGTTGTCGCGGTCTGAACATGCTCGTTCATGGGCGCCTCGATGCGGTCAGATCAATTTGGAACCGGATTAACCCACAAGCCACCGGTATCGGCAAGCCCTCCATGATCAACTCTTCTCAGGGTTGTACTCAAGCCGCGGCAACGCCGATAGCAGACAGGCGCGTCGACCTGCGTCTACGTCGCCGCCGTCCGCTCCGGACTATTTCATCATCCGCGATAGACAGAGGCCATGCTGGCAGCGTCCCGTGCCCGGTGCAGCTGGCCCGCGACGGTTCGAATCTTGCGAGGTGACGCCATCCAGATCGCCACCGCCGACAATCCGCTCACGCCGATACCGATCGCAAACGCGATCGTGTAGTTCCCTGAAAGATCGTGCAGGAGCCCGGTGATCCAGGGACCCGAGGCACCTCCGGCGAGGCCTGCGAGCATCACGCTACCGAAAATACTGCCGTAATGTTTGCCCTGAAATATCTCGACAACCACGGCACCCAGGATGGAGGTCAGACCGTAGCCGAGCGCGCCTTGCGCCAGCACTACGACGTAGACCAGCATCAAGGTGGGAACGTGCGCCAGCGCGATCAGTGCCGCATAGCAGATCGCAAAGCCCAGGCAGCTCGTGGTCCATATCCATTCGCGCCCCAGCCGGTCGGAGAGGTGTCCGAGCACGATCTGGCCGGGAATACCGAGCAGGCTGACCACGCCCAGTGCCCAGACCGCGACGCCCGGACTAAAGCCGATGTCCAGAAGGTATTTGGTCTGGTGAACCTGCACCGCGTACCAGATATACAATGCGCAGAAATAGCCGAGCGCCAGCCACCAGAAGCGCGCGGTGCGAACCGCGCGACTTAAGGTCCAGTCGATGCCGGCCCAATCGGGATCGACGATATAGGATACCGGTTTCGCGGATGGCGAAGGTGCTGCGTCTCCATCCGACCGAAGCCCGATGTCCTCCGGCCGCTTTCGCAGCAACAGGTTGATCGGCGCAAGCACGACCAGAACCAGAATACCTATCGCCGTGCAGGCCGTTCGCCAGCCGGTTTGCTCGATCATGTGCTGCGCCCAGGGCAGCAAGGTAATGGAGCCGATACCGACGCCGGTGAATGCCAGTCCCAAGGCGAGGCCACGCCGGCGATTGAACCAGTTGGGCAGAAACAACGATTGACCTGAGTAGCCGAGACAGACGCTTCCAGCGCCGACCATGACACCCAACGTCAGATACAGATGCCACGGCTGCGTCGTCAGCGGCGCCAGCAACAACCCTCCCCCCATCAACGCGATGCCGAGCTCCATGACGGCGCGAGGACCGAAGCGATCCATCATCCGGCCGATCAAGGGACTCGCGACACCGGAAGCCAAAAAGCCGAATGAGAAGGCGCCCGCCGTTACGCCGCGCTCCCAGCCGAACTCGTCGATGATGGGTGGAAACAGCAGCGAAAACGACGTGCGGGCGTTGACGCCGATCGCCATGGTGACGAACGTCACGGCGACGACGATCCAGCCGTAAAAAAAGGGAAGCCGCATTGGGTTACGTACCTTGTCATCCTCCGGTGGCCAATTGCACATCCGAGGTCCGGTCCTTGGGACCATCAGGGAATGACGGGGTCAAGATTTCTTAGTGCGGAGGTATTAAAGATGTCGCGGAATGGCTAACCGCCGTCAGCATTCATGTCCGAAATAGACGCGCTCAAGCCGCTGCACATTGAAGACAAATCGGTCATGACACCCGGTAACGCTCCATGATCTCCTTGTCCGGCTCGTAGCCCAGCCCCGGCCCTTCGGGCACCTCGATGCTGCCATTTGCATCGGCATCGATTTGGCCATGCCAAAGACAGGCAGCGCGATTCATGTAGAAAATCTCGATGAACGAGCCGTCGTCACGCAGCGACATCAGCTGTAACGTCGCCAGAAGGCCGGGCCCGAAATACGGCGAATGCGGTGCAAGCCTTATACCCATCTCGTCGGCCAACGCAGCGACTTTCAGATATTCCGTGATGCCGCCGACCTTGATCACCGAAGGCTGGGCGTAACTCACGGCGCCCGCGGCCATCATTTGGCGAAATTGATGAACCGTGCAGGCGTTCTCCCCCGCGGCGATAGCGAGCCCGCCTTTTGCGCGCACCTCTGCCAAGGTCGCGAAGTCCTCGGGCGGCCACACCGGTTCCTCGAGAAACATCGGCGTGGCCGCTCGACAAGCCTGCGCGAATGCGATCGCTTCGGCTCCATCCAATGGGCAATTCATATCGACCATGAGCGGGACCCCGGCGCCGGTCGCCTGCCGGGCTGCGAATACGGCCGGCGTGGTCGTCTCATGCAGCTTGATAGCCGTGTAGCCACGTCGTAGCGCGGTCTGGCATTCGCTCGCAACACTCTCCGCCGTTCCGATCCGAAGCAGGCTGGCATAGGCGGGAATCCGCGACCGCTTGCTGGCGCCGAGCAGGCGATGCAACGGCACGCCTTTCACCCTGGCGGCAAGATCCCACAACGCGATGTCCAGTCCGGAGATCGCAAACATCGTAATGCCATAGCGACCGAACAGATGCAGATTGCGCTGAATGCGATCCATGAAGTCGGGAATGCCTTCGGCATCCGGCACTTCGAGGCCACGGGCCTGCGGCGCAATCATCTCCTCAATAGCTGTCATCGTTGTCCGCGGGCAGACGTATGCGAAAGCATCGCCCCAACCGGTGAGGCCGGTGTCGGTTAGGACCTCGACAATAACCATATCGAGCGCCGCAATTGCCGAAACGCCTTGCCTGAAACTCGCCACGCCCGCATCGAAAGGTATACGGAGATGATGTGCCTTGACGTCGGTGATCCGCATGCCTGCCTCCCTGTTTACCGCAATTGCCGATGCTATCGGCGAATTTATCAAGAGTTCAGAGCGCGCTATCAATCCGTTTTCGCTGAAGGACGACGCGTCCAATGAGCGGCATTGACGGCACCTGCCGGAACCTTGCCATCGATGACTGCTTCAACTTGACGAACAGTTTCGAATGACTGGCTCTCAATCGCCGGCGGGGTCAACCCACCGATATGCGGCGTAGCTATGACATTAGGCAGCTTCGCTAGTTCCGGAGTCGGCATCTGATCCAGGGCGCGGCCGACGTCCATCGCCGCTCCGGCAATGCGGTTCTCGCGCAACGCAGCGGTCAATGCCGCCTCATCGACGAGATTGCCGCGGGATAGATTGATGAAGAAGGCGTGCGGCCGCATCTGCGCCAGGGCTGCCTGCCCGATCAAATTTTCCGTGCTTTCATTAGCGACTGCCAGGCAAACAACATAGTCGGAACGCTCAAGAAGGTCTTCGAGCGACAGATGCTTGATGTCCGCGTCACTGACGGTCGCAAAGGGATCGGCGACCAGAACCTCCATGCCCAGCGCTTTTGCGATCCGGGCAAGGTATTGGCCGATGCTGCCGTAGCCAATAATGCCAAGACAGTTGCCCGCCAGCTGCCGGCCCATCACGATCTCCGGTTTGCGCCCCGAATGGTAATCCGCCGTGGCGCGCGACATTCCGCGCGACAGGTCGACCATGAAGCCGAGCGCCAGTTCCGCCACCGATGGCACGAAGCCGGGCCCGGCGCGCGTGACCAGCACGCCCGCCGCGGAGGCTGCTTCGACATCGATGTTGCGGATGTCGACCGCGCAACGAACGAATGCGCGAAGCTTTGGCAGGTCGGCGAAAATCTCGGCCGGCCCTTCCGTCAAACGATCCGCCACGATGATATCGACATCGCGCGCCGCCTCGATCAGGCCGGCGGCATCCAGCGCGTCGTCGGCGTCGTGCAGCACGACCTGCGCAACCGCTTGCAGGCCGTTCAGGCTGCGCTCGCCATAATACTGGCGCCGCGCCTGTGGCGTATGGGTCAGCAGGACTTTTATCATCGAACGGTTTCTCCCGGTTCGCGGCGGTCAGTAGCCAAAGACGCGCGGCAGCGTAGTACTGATGCCGGGAATAAAGGCAATCACCAGCAGGCACAGCAACAGCAATCCGAGATAGCCCATGATCGGCTTGACGGTTTGCTCGATCGGCACGTTGCCGATCAGGCAGGCCCCGTAGAGTCCGAGACCGAGCGGTGGCGCGAACAGACCGAGCCCCATCGAGATCACAAGTACCACGCCGAAATGCAAGGGATCGATGCCGAGCTTGACCGCGACCGGCAGCAATAACGGTCCGAAGATGATGAGCGCCGCGGCGCCCTCGAGCACCGAGCCCATCACGATCAGCACCGCGATCGACAGCAGCATGAACAGCCAGGTGCCGTGCGCGGCCGACAGCGACAACATCATCTCGCCGACCGTATGCGGCACTTGCTGCAAGGTGAGGATGAAGGCGAGTGATTGCGCGGCCGCCACGATGAACAGCACCAATCCGGAGCGCGTGGCCGCCTGCACGAAGCTGTGTGCCGCGGTCTTGAAGCCGAGCTCACCGAACACAAGTCGGCCTACCACAATTGCATACATCGCGGCGAACGCCGAAATTTCAGTGGCAGTGGCGAACCCGCTCTTGAAGCCTGCGAAGATCATGAAGATAAGTCCGAACGATGCGATCGCACCGCTCCAAAGGCCCGACATTGGAATCTGCGGTTCGATCTCCTCAGCGGATGCCGGGCGCTTTCCAAACATGATCGACACCACGATGAGCGCCAATGCCATCAACCCCGCCGGCAGCAGCCCGGCGACGAACAGGCCGCCGATCGACAGGTTGGCGACAAAGCCGAGAATGATCAGATTAATGCAAGGCGGAATGGTTTCCGCCATGACGGCCGACGCCGCCAGCAGGGCCACCGCGCTACCCGGATTCTGCCGGGAACGGCGGGCGGCGGGGATCAACACCGATCCGACCGCCGCGACGTCGGCCATCTTGGAGCCGGAGATGCCCGAAAACAGCACCATCGACGTCACCATGACGACGTTGAGGCCGCCGCGCATCCGCCCCACCGCGCGCTGCAGCAGTTCGATCAGGCGAACCGACATCCCGTTGGCTTCCATGAGATAGCCGACCAGAATGAAAAACGGGATCGCAAGCAGCACGAAATTGTCGATGCCACGCGCCATCTGCTGCGCGAAGATGACGCCGGGCAGCGAGCCTTCGACCCAGATGAAAATGAGCGCCGCCAGCGCCAGCGCAAAGCCGATCGGCAATCCCCCGAACAAGGTGACGAAAAAGCCAACCAGCATCAGCGCGCCCGGCGACGGCACCGACGCCGGGGCCACGAAATCCCACTCCAGATAGAGGCCGGCGATCAGGCCGGCGGCGACCGCTCCGGCGATCATCACGCGCAACGGACGCGAGCAAAAAACCTCGAACGCAAAGATCGTCATGAACAGCGCGCCGGCGCCCATTGGATAGAACGTCAGTTCCAGCGGCAGGCCGGATCCGGAGGTTTGCCCGGTGGTCAGCCAGCCGAGTTTTAGGGCGTTGAACGCGCGCGCCGAAGGAATCAACGACGTGCCGGACCGAAGCCGGCAGCTTGTCGATGAAAAATGCCACGCCGAGATTCTCGCTGCGGGCCAGCGCGCTGGCGGCGCCAAAGAAGCTCGACCCGACCATGAGCCCGCGGGCCACATCGTCGGCCCACTCGACCGGCGCGTTGAACAGGAAGCGCAGCAACACCGAACCGCAGACGACCAGGAGATCGGCTGCGAGGAGGATCGCCGCCGTCGCGTCACTTAATACAAGCAGCGAGGCAATGATCCGGTGGCCGCCGCTTTGCAAAGGCGCGGCGCCTGACATGGTGTGTACCCTCAAGCCTGTGTGGCGCGGATCATGTCCACCACGGGTTTCGCTTCGGGGCGCGCCTTGACGAAATTGTCGGACTGAGGCAGCACGCGCTTGCGAAATGCTTCCTTGTCGCATTCGACAATCGTGACGCCCTTGTCCGCGAGATTCTTGAGCGCCTCCTTCTCCATCTCAAGACCATGAGTGCGGGTATCGGCTGCCGCCTTTTGGGCTGCGTCGAGAAATCCTTCACGCAGTTTCGGGTCCATCCGATTGAACGTCGCATCGCTGAAATAGGTCGCGAGCGGCGAGAAATTATGCTGCGTCAACGCGTAGTGCTTGGAAGTCTCGTAGAATTTGCTGGCGAGGATGGTCGGCGGATCATGTTCGAGCCCGTCGAGCACGCCGGCCTGCAAGGCCGTGTAGATTTCACCGAACGCCAGCGGCGTTGCCGCAGCACCCATCAGGCGAAGACACTCGGTGATGACGGGATTGGGCAGGGTTCGGATCTTGAGGCCTGCGAGATCTTCCGGCGTCTTCACGGGCTTCTTGGCCAGCACGCTGCGCGAACCGAAATTGTAGGCCCAGGAGATGATGCGGATATTCGCACCCTTGAGCAGAGCCTCCTCGATCGGCTTGGCGGCGCCGGCATCGAATGCTTTTGTCTGCTGTGGAAAACTGGAGAACAGATAACCGAGGTCAAAGGTCCCGACCAGCGGCACCAGATTGGCCGAGATCGAAGAGCCCGACACCATCAGGTCGATCACGCCCAGTTTGACGGAATTGATCACGTCGATTTCCTGACCGAGCTGATTGTCGGGGAAGAAAGCAACCTCGATCTGCTCGCCAAGTCCGTTGGCCTTCAGATTCCTGACCAAATTGTCGTAGTAGACGCGGCCGTTGGCGTATTTGGGATCGTTGGGAAGTGATGATGAGCATTTGAGTTTCGTCGTGGCGGCCTGCGCGCGCCCGACAATAGCTGGCGACAAGGCGAGCCACACAGCTGTTGCCTTCGACGATTTCAGAAACGCGCGACGGCTGACGGACACAGTCTTCATA
>WNFH01004597.1_pt1 | contig 11589 bp, 10 predicted proteins | sample 5400411 | NCBI WGS metagenome assembly WNFH01 (sample SAMN13153347, study PRJNA577476) | soil metagenome | isolation source: 200 cm saprolite under Douglas fir tree site 2 hole 3 | place: USA:California | collected 2015-04-18
TGAAGAGAAGTGAATAGCTCACAACGCCGCTCGCTTAGGACCTGGAACATGCCGGAGACAATCCAGTCACGATTGAAAGTCTACAATACGCTATCCCGCCACCTTGACGACTTCGAACCAATCCATCCAGGGAGGGTCAACATGTTCGTCTGCGGCCCAACGGTCTACGACGTGTCACACATCGGACACGGCAAGAGTTACGTGGCCTACGACATCATCGCCCGATATCTTCGAAAGAGAGGCTACAGCGTCTTCTTCATCCTAAACATAACAGACATCGACGACAAGATCATCAACAGAGCCAAAGAGACCAAGGAAGACCCGCTCAAACTCTCCGAGAGATACGCCCAAGCATTCTACAAGGACATGAAAGATCTTCATGTCAACAGCATAAACCTCTACGCGAAAGCATCAGACTTCATCCCCGAGATCATCAGCCAGATCAAAGAACTGGTCGACAAGGGAATCGGCTACAAAATAGCCGGAGGCGTCTACTACGACATCTCCAAATTCCCTGAATACGGTAAGCTCTCAAGACAGAACTTGGAACAGCTAACAGTTCACCGAGTCGATCCGAACCCTGAAAAACGAAACCCAGGCGACTTTGTTCTCTGGAAGAACCAGAAGCCTGGAGAGATCGCCTGGGACAGCCCATGGGGCAAGGGACGACCCGGCTGGCATATCGAAGATACAGCGATTACGCTCACGTATTTTGGAGCTACCTATGATCTTCACGGCGGAGGAACCGAGCTAATCTTTCCGCATCATGAAGCGGAGATTGCACAGGCTGAAGGACTGACGGGGAAGAAGCCGCTGGCGAAATACTGGGCGCATACTGGTCTATTGAGTATCAAGGGACAAGAGATGCACAAGTCCCTTGGCAACTTCGTTCCTATACAAGAGGCGATACAGAAGGTCGGTGTCGAAGCGCTCCGCGTTCTCTACGCATCAACCCACTACCGTAGCCCATTAGATTACACAGAGGAGACGCTTGTGCAAGCAGCCAGTCTCGCCCGCAGATTCAGACGAGCCTTCGAGCAATTGCAGCTAGCCACTGGAAACAAATCTGAGAGTAAGAACGAGAACAGTACTGTGAAGGTACAGGTGGATGAAGCCCGAACAGAATTCTTCACAGCGATGGACGACGATTTCAACACGCCTCGAGCACTGGCGGCCTACATCAGAATCGTTGGAATCGCCGAAGAACACGGAAAGTCAGCAAGCACTGAATCCGTGGCCATGCTCTTGGAGGCAATGAAAGAGCTCTCTTCAATACTCGGACTCTTGGAGACGGAGGCAGTCCAGAGACGGGAATTTTTAGACCTCGTAAACCTGCTAACTGTTCTGAGGAACGAGTTGCGAGCGAAGCGCGAGTACGTGTTATCGGATCGGATAAGAGATCAGATGCAGAAGGCAGGAGTGACGGTCGAAGACGAAGCGAAGTGACGTCTCAGTTAGCAGACGGCAGGTTGTTTCTTTCTGCTCTTTTCGGGTTTGAGAACCTCTTTGGCCTCGTCCAACTGTTTGAATGAACCGATATCGTAGTGGCGTTCTTTCGTCAGGAATCCGTACACTTTCTCTTTCTTCGCGATGAGCTGTGGGAGAACATCAGCAGCCAGATCACTTCCTGCTGACAAGTAGGGCAGGAATCCGGGCTCGCAGACATAGACCCCGATAGAGACCGGGTACTCGGGCAGAATTGGTTTCTCGGCAAAATATTCGATTCGACCGTCATGGTCGACCCTCCCAACTCCGTAGTCGATCTTGACGCCCGTACTCAACGCCAGGGTGCAGACCGCTCCCTTCGACTTGTGGTATCTTATCATCTCACCAAGGTCGAGATCTGTTAGAACATCTCCGTAATAGATGACGAACGTGCCGTCGACATGCGCTGAAGCTTCCTTGAGTGCTGAGGCCGTCCCCATCCTAGGGGTAATACTGTACCCGATATTCACTCCAAGCTTCGAGCCATCATCCAAGTGGTTCCTGAACACCTCAGAATCAGCATCCGACAAGAGCATAATGATGTTCTTGACCCCGTGCTTGGAGAGGTAGCTGACCACATAATCGATGAAGGGCTTTCCCCCGATCGGTATCATCCCCTTGGGGACGTAGCTGGTCAGGGGAGAGAGGCGGGTTCCCGCTCCGCCTGCGAGCACGAACGCCTTCATCCAAACAAGCCTTTGTCGGGGACGACACACGCCATTCTATAAGGGCTTCAGGGATAGATAGCAAAAGCAATCGAAATCGTTCAGAACAAGCCCATATCAAAAATCCGGGCAGGCGATTCCAAATCCGCGAGATCTTCACGCTTGATCATGCTGATAATCTGCAGCTGGGAAAGCCGTCGACCATTCCATTCCGCGGCCTGAAACGCAAAGCTCGCCTAGAACAGATTCAACTGGCGATATACCTATCCATAAAATATCAAAAGCAGTTGATCCTCGCGACACAAAACAGCTCTTCGGAGGAATCCCCTATTGGAATTGTCCGGGTCTACTATCTTTTGTATTTCCATTAACTATTCTTTTCTGTTATCTTTTTCTCGACCCCCCGGGGGTATGCCAAAACAAAAAAACTCCTTCACACTTTACACGGCGCCAAACGCCGAGAACTAGGACTCTAGAAATCTATCGTTTTCGACGTTCTGGCCGAACCGTGGCCACAGCATGAACGGGGCTACGAGCCGGACCCGCCAACCTCCTATGCCGCCTTCTATCCCCAATCCTTCTAGTCTCCTCTTGGGATTTGCGCATCCAGTCAGGAATAACGAGAACTCGAATCAGCTCTTGGACAGTTACGCCCCGACTCTTCGCCAGATCTTTCAACTTGAAGAAAATCCCGCGATCTAGAACTTGCATGAATTTCACTGACTCCTTACCGTCGCGCAATTGCGATCAACGCCCCGGAACTATCCCAACACGCTCTGGCTATACATGGCTCACCTACTCTTCCTAGAGAATAACGTAGAATCCGCCCCGCAATCCATTAAGCCACGACCCGGCCACTGCGAGTTACATGCTAGCATGCTTCCTCGACGGTCCGAAGAAAGTCAGAGTCAAAGACGTCGCAGTCCCAAACCTCGCACCTGGAGACATTCTGGTCCGAATGGAAGCAAGCGGTATCTGTGGAACCGACCTGGAAAAAATAGAGGGCCAGCTAGGACCCGGAGGAATACTAGGCCACGAAGTCAGCGGCACAATCGAAAGTGTCGCGAAGGACGTGGCCCGGTACAAGCCTGGCGACCGGGTAGTAGCACACCACCACGTACCGTGCTATCAGTGCGCAGACTGCTCTGGGGGAGACTTTACTCTCTGCGCCGAATTCAAGAAGACCAACCTCGACCCGTGCGGCTTCGCAGAATACTTCCGCGTCCCAGAATACAACGTAGCGAGAGGAAGCGTAGTCCCGTTGCCCTCAGATCTCTCCTTTGAGGAAGGAGCCATGATGGAACCCACTGCGTGCTGTATCCGAGCGATAAGGCGAGCCCAGGTCAAAGGGGCAGACAATGTCCTCATCGCTGGGCTCGGACCAACAGGCCTCACACAGATCGCACTACTCCGCCAGGCCACAACTGGAAAGATAGTCGGCAGCGACATAATCGACGCGAGGCTCAGACTCGGCAAGAAGCTCGGCGCAGACGAGACCATCAACGCTCTCACAGAAGACGTACCAGCCCATGTTAGGAAGGTCGCGGGTGAGGGAATCGACCTTGCAATAGTCTCGACCGGCAACGAGAAGGCTCTCAACCAAGCCTTCAGCTCAGTCCGGAAAGGAGGCAGAATACTCCTCTTCGGCGCTCCCTCCCACGGGGCCTCATATCAGCTGAACGTGAGCGAACTCTTCTCCCGCCAAATCTCACTCCTCTCCAGCTACTCTTGCGTCGAATCGGAGTTAGCGGAAGCAGCTAGGCTAGTCTCTGAGAAGAGACTGGACCTGAAGTGTCTAGTATCAGACCGGTTCAAGCTGAGAGACGCTGAGAAAGCCATGGAATTCGCTAAGACATCAAAGACAGCCATCAAAACGATGGTCCTTGCATGAGGAAAATCATGTGCACCAAAAGGCTCTAAAGTTCTAATCAAGAGGCTGTACTCTTCCTTGCACCGCCTTCGCCTTAACGGAAACCTCTCGGCGCTCACCACTCAAACAGCCTCATTCGCCAGTCATCGAAGGGAAGCCTAGAGTGCAGCATAGATTCGGGGAGAGAATTGACCTTCTCCTTCAGAAATCAGTGAGGGTGGCCACTCGACAAGTGAAGGAGCGCCAGAGAGAAGCCCGAGAGAAGGGAACGCCTGAACAGCCTCCGAGCTTCGAAGAGTTTTCCGCCCTCGTGAATGATCTGATGGAGAGCGGCAAGAGAACCGACTTGGACCGTCTACGAAACTTGAGCTTGAAGGAACTCTTCGAGCAGACCTGGTCTCAGAAGCTCCGCAATTATGCAATTCAGAAACAGATCAAAGAGGCCTACGAGGCCCTCGTGCGCCGCTCAAGGAGGGATTGCTGAGAGGGTCTCTCACCGCGAACCGATCCCCATGAAGGAAAGCTTCTCCGCGGCAGTGTTCCCAAGCTTATCAGTTTCCGCTCAGATTACAAACAATAATGCAGATTTGAGCGTATAAGCACGGCTATGAGGATGAATGCCACCCTTCCCGACGCAAACCCGTCCAGCGAGCCTGGAATACTCACCATTCGACCTGAGCCCCTCGTGGAGTCTTCGCCTTTCTGCGTGAGTGTTTTATACCTCTACCGTGCTCAGTCGCGTTCAGTTGAGAACGAAATGCCAACAGCATACTGTGTAAAATGCAAGACGAGCATAGAGATCAAGAACCCACAGAACGTGACGCTCAAGAACGGCAAACCAGCCGTCAAAGGCGTCTGCCCTAACTGCGGAACCTCAGTCTTCCGCATAGGGAAAGCATAACCGCTCTTATGTCTCGCAAATTCCCCCAATCTCTTCACATATTCTTGCGCCTCACGGAGGCACCATCCACGAGGCTTATAATTGGAAACGTCGTTCAGCCTTCGAGAATACGTGGTCAAGCCAATCTCGGCTACTCTGATAATCATCCTCGCGATGGCAATCTTGAGCTCGACGACGGCATCACACGCAGCCGGTTCGACTCCTCAGAACGGTCGACTGTTCTATCTCTCATCCCAATCTATGAGTCTAACTGCTCCTTCGACCCCGAGCAATTTCACCTTCAGACGGGGTCCCGCGAGTTTCAACTATGGACTTCTCTCAGGTCCTCTAACAGTCTCTGGCACCATAACGTTCTCGCTGTGGATTGACTGGATGGGTAACACCACCGCCTCTCCACCATCAGTGACTGGAACCTTCGACTACAAATTCCCGGGAGGCGGTAGTAACTGGAACAACTCCTCTTCAACGGCTCCAACAATAATCCCGCCCGGGGTGCACAAAGTAAACGCGACGTACACGGTGGGCGCTGGCATACCATTGACCGTTGGGACTCAGCTGGCCGTTGGACTAAACATAACATCCATTCCGAAGAAGGCAAATGTCACAATAGTTTACGGTCCGTTAGGATCCACGTCTCAGATTCCGTCCCATGTTGGGCTCGTTTTGTCAGGCTACGCAAGTATGCCGCAGGTCAACCCAGTTCTCGTCCTTGACCACCAGCAGATTCAGACTTCAACTTTCAATCTTAGCCCCGGTCCGGGAAACAATATCGTGCTGATAGAAGCGTCGGCCTTTTCGGCGTTCGGTCTCAACGACATGTCACTGAACCTCACAATACTAGACCCCAATTCACGTCCAGTAATGAAGGCCACTAACATCAGCATGACACCCAACCCGTTCCCTACGAGTTCTCAACTGTACCAATTCTTTGCAACGTGGCTATATCCATCGAATGCTACCCAAGGAACGTATCAGGTTTTGATCGACATAATTGACAGTCAGAACAATATCGCGTATACCTTACCGACGCCGGGGAGTTTCGCGCTAGTCCCACCCGGCTACGTTCCATTTCCGTACAATCTGATTCCTTACCTCATCGTTGGTGGAGTGAGTGCCTCGGGGGGAGTCGCCGGGGCGGTAGTCTATCGACGGAGGCGTGGAAGAAGCTACCTAGTTCCCTTCGACTACTTCAGCACACTAACGGGAGGCGAATTGTCTGGCGGAACTATTGTAACGGTTGAAGGAAACACGGGTTCCGGCAAAACGCTGCTCCTGGAACAATTGATGAGTGAAGATTTGAGAAAGGGGAGACCATGTGTCTTCGTTAGCACAGGCGAGTTCCCGGACAATGTCAGGTCTAACATGAAAACGATGGGTGCAGATGTGGGTGGTTATGAGCGGAAGGGATTGCTTACTTTTGTCGATGGCTACTCAGCAGAGGCGGGACAGGATTCGAAGGAGAAGGTGTCGATACCTTCGCTCGGCGACCTGACTACTCTCGGCATCAAGTTGACGTCTGCATTCCCCTCACCAAGCTTCAACGGTGGCAGTCTCTACTTCGACTCACTAACTCCTCTGGCGTCTAAAGCAAGATCTGAAAGCATCGTTTCATTCATTCAGTCGTTAGGCGCAAAGGTCAAGGGACTCGGTGGAAAGGCTTTCTTTGCAGTTGGGCTAGGGATCGATACTAACGTCCGACGCCAGCTTGAAGACACGACAGACTGCATTGTTCAGATGGAAGCTTTCGAGGAGTCGGGAACCCGTAGAAGGCGTCTTCGAATAGCGAAGTTCAGAGGACGAAAACACCAGGACAGTTGGGCACTGTTCACGATAGAAGAAGGTAAAGGCATGATTTTCTATTCGAAAAAACCGAGACAATAATCTGCGTCAGAATACCTTGTCTCTCGGGAACACTTCTATTCCGGTGACGCCGAACTGGTAAGGCCGAATTTGGGTGTCGTGAGATATTCCGCGCATCTTCTCTATCTGAACCGCCCTGACAACATTCCCTTCGTGAAAGAGAGTGTGGAGAAGGACGACTCCTTGAGACAAGAATTCCTCCAGCTGAAATCGTCTATCCATCAGAGAGGTCTTCAACTCGCTGGTGATAAGAGACGTGCAACCAGAATCTGCAAGAGCGTCAAAAAAGGCGACAGTCGCCCTCCGCTTCTTCAACTCCTCCACATAACGAAGCATAAGAGAAGTAACAGGGTCCAAGGCAATCCGACGAACATTCTCCCCTTCTACAACCTTGTTGATTGTCTTCAGAAGCTCCGTAAAGTCCGAGACATCAGTCGGGGATCCCCCGTATGGGGACAGGCGGCTGCTTTCTACTCCAGCTCTTCTCAAACCGCTGGCATCTATGAATAGTAGCTTTCCCTTCTTCTCCATCCCATCGATGTCCCAATCGTAGGACTGAAGGTTTCTCTTCACATGATCGGGATGTTCGTCTAGAGTTACATAGAGTCCGGTTTCGCCGAGCATTGCACCATGGTAGAGATATTGCAAGGCAAAGGTAGTCTTGCCTGAACCGGGGCTCCCGACGACCAGAATACATCGTCCGTCCGGAAATCCTCCTCCCAGAAGCTCATCCAAGCCTTTGATGCCGGTGGGAACTCTGTCCAAGAAGAATGCCAAGGGCTTTCCGCCCGTTGAACGTATAAAAACAGTACCTCGAAAAACGGCCTAGACTTCTCTAAACTGTCCCTGCGCACTTTGAAGCCATATCTTAGACGATATCAGTTTAGACGATGTCTTCTCCGACAGTACGCACTTGACGATCTGCCTGTTCGCCGGATCAGCCGCAAGGCTGCAGCCAATGGCAAAGCACCAACAGACACCCATGAATAATAACGACCAGTGGGTCAGAAGGCTGATGGTTGGCTGGGTCTCTATTGAGTATAGAAGGGTGAAGCCTCCTGACAGTCCGACGACAAGTGAAAGAATTGTCGTGTGAAAAGGACCCGCATCTATTGTTCGCAGTCTTAGGCCTCCGAGGTAAGGTAGGGCCAGAGCAACTACTGGAACCATAAGAGACCCGATCACTGTTAGTGTGATGTAGTCTCCTGTGATCAAGGAGAGTACGTCCGACGTTTTCGCGAATGATGTAACAACCGGCAGACGGTGTTTGGACAAATAGATGGCAAAGGAGATGACGACGGCGAGAATAATTGGGAAGTAGGTCAACTGCCAGCGGAGATTCAGCTTGACTCCTTTTCCAGCCTTGATGGCTTCTAACTCTGAAACTTTTGATGTTACGATATGTGTTCCTCGGGTGATCAAGAGATAGAGTTTGATTGCCCTTGTGGAGACAAATCCTCCTAAGAAGTACATGTAAGCGTAGCCAAGCGGGATTGCTACGAGCGAAATCACGATTGTACTAGTCAGGCCTAGTTCCAGAGCGGTGACACCCAGTTGCGCGCCTCCTGGACGGACAGAATAGGTCACTAGGTACGAAAGAAAGTGGAGCGAGCCTACCAGAAATAGTAGGAACGACACTAGGGAGCAGATTAGAAAATTTCTGCGATTGTGGGAGTCGGAGGGTTTCGATCCCAATTTGCTCTGATCGGGGTCCGGTTCAATCCAGCATATTTAGGAGAACTGGTCCGGGGCCAGCCAGGTCCCAGTTAGGAGGTAGCGAGCCTTTCCAGAAGAGACAGATCAGATTCTCAAGCTTGTCCGGACCTACCGGCCTAGCGGACGTATTTCGATAAGGAGAATCGGAAGCTTCGTCAACGACGTATTTCTCGTCAACGTTGATGGGGAGAAGTTCGTTGCGAAACGCTACACGAACTGGATTTCACTCAAATGGGTCACACTCAGTCTCTACGGACTCGGCAGTGTTCGCTTCTCAATTTCGGGCCGGCGACGAATGGAGGCTGAGTACGCGTTCAACTATCTTCTTGCTAAACGAGGGTTGAGTGTTCCAGAGATTCTTGGCGCCGACACGAAGTCGAGATCCATTCTCTTCTCATTCATTCCAGGCGACGGATTATCCACTCTTCTCGTAAAGCTGGCCCAATCAAGTCAGATCGGCCAGCGAGAGAAGGAGGCAGCCCGCACGGCAGGATTGCTAATGGCTAACGCCCACGAGCTAGAGGCGGCTTTGGGAGACACAAAACCCGAGAACTTCATCGTCGACCGCGATGGCAGGGTCACGCTTGTCGATCTAGAACAAGCCCGATACAAAGGGGATTATGGTTGGGATGTTGCCGAATTCTTGTTCTACTCTGGCCACTATTGGTTGCCGTTCAACAATGCTTTGCTGGGATACGTTGAGGCGTTCGTAAATGGGTACTTGGAGAAGGGGTCCCCACGAGTTCTGAGGAAGGCTGCATCGCCAAGATACGTTCGAATATTCTCGGTATGGACTCCGCCGAACATTCTGCACAACGTTAGAAAGCGATTACTAGACGCGTAGAGTCGACTCGAAAATCGTGACTGTTGGCAAAAAATTGAGGGACGGGGGTCGAGTGGTCTAGTACTCATCGTCCCCGCTGGGACCCGGACCGCCCTTTCCGCCGCCTGGGCCGCCTTTGTCAACTCCCTTTGATGCTATTACATCGTCTATTCTGAGAATCATGGATGCAGCTTCTGAGGCCGACTTTACGACTTGGGCCTTGACTCTGAGCGGTTCGAGGACGTTCATCTTCTTCATGTCCTTGACTTCCCCTGAATAAACATCAACGCCGAACCATGGATTGGCAGCCTTCTCATGCTTCGATCTTAGTTCAACGAGTATGTCGATAGGGTCGAGTCCGGCATTTTCTGCAAGGGTTGTAGGCACTGCCTCCATTGCCTCAGCGAAAGCCTCTATTGCGAGCTGCTCCCGCCCACCGACCTTCACAGCGTATTCTCTTAGGCGCTTTGCAAGTTCAGCTTCAGGAGCGCCTCCACCTGCAAGGATCTTTCCATCTTCAAGCGCGTTCCTTACAACCGACAACGCATCGTGGAGAGATCTGTCAGCCTCGTCGACCACGTGTTCGGTGCCTCCACGGACTACGATTGTGACTGCCTTGGGATTCTTGGCGTCGCGGACGTAGACGAGCTTGTCTTCCGCGATTCCGCTCTTTGCTAGGAAGTGTAAGGCAACATCGTCTATTCCCTTTTCTGAGAATACTACATTCGCGCCGGACTTTTCGATCCGCGAGACCATGTCCTTCAACATCTTCTCTTCCTCTTCGATGAAGAGGTGCATCTGGTCAGGGTTGTTGATGTTGATCTTGGCGTCGAATTCTGTTTTCTCGTTTTCCAGTTTAGCATTGAGGAGAGCTATCTTTGCGAGTTCTATTTTCTTCGGCATCTGTGCATGAGAGATCTCCTTGTCGATAACGATTCCCCGTACGAGTTCTGTCTCTTCGAGACCTTTACCGTACTTCTTTACGATTTTGATTAGATCAATGTCCGCCTTGATTTTCCCGTCGACCTTCTCTGAAACTTGCTTGACGGCCTTTACTGCGATGTCGGCGAAGTGCTCCTTCGCTACAACTATTCCCTTGCTGTACATCGATGTCATGGCAACATGACGGAGCGTCGCATCGTCTTTGTCTGTAACGGGGAACGAGAGTTTGTCTAGTATCTCTATGGCTTTCTCGGCCGCTTTCTTGTAACCGTCGACGATAACGGTAGGATGGACGTCTTTGTCTAGGAGTTTCTCGGCCCTTTCCAGCAACTCTCCAGACAATAGAACAGCGGTAGTTGTTCCGTCTCCCACCTCGTCGTCCTGGGTCTTGGAGACTTCAACCAGCATTTTGGCCGCTGGGTGTTGAACGTCCAATTCTTTCATTATTGTGGCGCCATCGTTTGTGATGGTCACATCGCCTATCGTGCTGACGAGCATCTTGTCCATGCCCCTGGGACCAAGAGTCGTTCTGACTGTTTCGGCGATAATTTTTGCGGCAGTAATATTGTTTCTCTGGGCTTCTTTCCCTGTAGATCGTCCCGTTCCTTCCTTGAGGATATAGATGGGAACTCCCCCGGTTGTTTGTGCTGACATTTCATTCAAACCTCTTTGAATTTGGATTCACAGGTAGTTGGAAAAAGGCGTTTCTTAAGGTTTGCTCGCTGAGCAGGTTAGGATGCGGAATTTCGCGGCGGGCCAAGCCTAGTTTCGTGCTTTCCAGAGGTTTAGAGTAGCAAACTGGGGATTCTTAGAACCCGTCCACGGAGGCAAAGGTACCAATCTCCTCTTTGCAAATGGTCTAAGGGTTTCTTCTCATGGCTGCTCCAGAGAACCCGATGGCCTATCTTCTTGCATTCGGTCTCCGCAAGATCGAGCAGGAGAGACCTGAGCTAGCTCATGATCAACAATATGCGCAGCTGAAGGGCCAGCTCATGCAAGATGCCGACGGGCATTTCCGCGAGATACAAGCTACTTACGCGACCGTCTTGAAGACTCAGTGCCATTGTGGTGGGCCCCTGGAACCAGTGGATCACGATTTTGGTCGAAGCGGTGGGATGATCTATGACAGCGTGGTAGCCAAGTGCAAGTCTTGCGGCTCAACCCAGAGCTTCCAGTTCCCCAAGGAGGGTTTCATTTCGGAGGCTAGGTCGGCTATGGCTTTGAGGGATTATCTGCAGAGAACCTACGGGGTAGATTACGCGGGGGTTGCCATGAGCGAGTTACAGAACCGTTCAGTCGGCGGATCCTGAAACGCTACTGGGTCCCA
>WNFH01006231.1_pt1 | contig 11587 bp, 10 predicted proteins | sample 5400411 | NCBI WGS metagenome assembly WNFH01 (sample SAMN13153347, study PRJNA577476) | soil metagenome | isolation source: 200 cm saprolite under Douglas fir tree site 2 hole 3 | place: USA:California | collected 2015-04-18
AAGACCCTCTATGTCAAGAGTTACAAACGGGAAAGGAAGAAGCAAGATGAGTGTAGGTGAAGCTGCCTCCCGTGTGGGGGAGCCAGTCCACCACACCGTTCACACGCATGGAAGTCGAGACAAGCTCTCCTTTCGCATCAAATCCCGCCTTTCTCACCCAGATCGCTTTAGTCCACCACACGTACATGGTGCTGCAAGTCCATCCCCACGTTTGGGCGAGCCAGGAGCGCGGGCGATGCCGCCCTTGACAGGGGTGGGTGAGCGCTGCGCGCCGAGAGCGACCTGGTCCTGCATTGATGAACCGCTGAAGACGCCCGGTCGCTCTCGCTCTGCGAGTCTACCCACCCCTGTCAAGGGTCGATTCTCTCGGCATCGCTTGCTCCGCGCTCCTGGCATGAGCCACATGGCAGCACCCCGACCGAGCCTCAAGCTCCCAGGGATGCTTGATGAGCCTGTCGGCTCTCTTGCTTCGCCTTCCGTAGCTCAAGGCCAAGACGAGCGCGCCCGCCCCCGACCTGCCTACCTCCTGCGCGGCCTTGACTCGGCGTGGTCTTTGGCCAGCAACCCACACCGGGAGTCGGGAACGCGGTGGCGGGCTGCGGCAGACGTTGGAGCAGGCGAGGGCCAGGGGTCACGTTCGGCAGAGGGGCGACGCGGGAACCGCTGGGGCGACTCCGTTGGCGCATGGGCTCTCCGCACTCGCGAAGGACTTCGCAGCGCTGAGCGCGCCCAACGGGGCGTGATGGAGTGGGGTGGCTTGGACTCAGGCGGCGTGTGGCCGGGGCGCATGCGCCCGTTTGGCCGCTTCAAAGGTCGCGGTCTGATAGCTGGTCTTGGTCACCCACATGCGATACATGATGCGCACCCAGACGTTGGCCAGGGCACGCACGGCCATGCTGTGGCTTTTCCCTTCTGCTCGCTTGCGTTGGTAGTAGGCCAACGCCCAGGGTTCTTGCCGTGTGGACTGCCAGGCAAACTGGTAGAGCGCATTGCGCAGCGGTTTCACGCAGGCGAAGCGTTTGTGCGCCTTGGCATACTTGCCACTCTGGAACGGCACGGGCGCGGTTCCGGCCAGGGTCTGGACGCTGGTGGCATCGGCATAGCGGCTGCGCTCATCGCCCCATTCGGCGAGCAGGCGCGGGGCCAGGCGCTTGCCCGCTCCAGGCAGCGACCGCCAGAGCTCCTGATCGTCATGGCGCAAAAAAAGGGAGCGGATGGCCTTGTCATAGCTGGCCATCTCCTGGATCACCACCAGCAGTTGCTTGACCAGAGACAGCAGCAGGCGCGACTTGGCACGCACGATGACCTCGCTTGCCACCAACTGGGGACGATGCAACTCCTCAAAGATCTTCGGCGCAGCCTTGGTCGGGTTGGTATGCTTGCCTGCTCGCAAGGTCGCCGTGAGCTCTGCCACCGAAGCGGCTTGCGCGGCTTGCGGAGTGGGATACGCCTGCAAAAAGACGAGCGTGGAGCGCTGCTGTACCTTGGCAAACAGGTGCAAGGCGGCAGGATAGTACTCCTTCAGACAAGCCGTCAACTGGTTCACCAGGCGCGTCTGGGTCTGGATCAAAGCGTCCTGATCGCGGGTCAGCGTTTTCAGTTCTTGCACGATGGGGCTATCGGGCTCCAAGCGGCGCAGTTCGGCCAACTCAAGACGGCCGATCTTGGCCAGCAAATGGGCGTCGATTTGGTCGGTTTTGGCGCCTGCCGCTTTGCGCAACTGATTGGCCGTCTTCGGGTTCACCGGATAGACCGGGATGCCGGCTTCCAGCAGAAAAGTGATGAGCAATCCATGGTTCGTTTCGACGATGCAAGCCAGGTGCTCGACTTCGGGAGCAATGTTCAACAGAAACTGTTTCAACTCGTTCAAGCCTTGGTGGCTGTGGGCAAAGCGCCGTACGCCCACGCGCTTACCCGCTTCATCCAGCACCTCCACATCATGATGGGTATCTGCCCAGTCCAGTCCAACGTACCACATGCGGTGGCTTCCTTTTCTAGCGATTCGAGAGCAACTCCTGGGGGTGTCGGGTCCTTATATAATGGGTGCTCGAAGCAACGTCCCTCCAATCATCGATTGGCCCAGGAAAGCTGCCAGGGGAAGCACGATCTTCCCTTATCGGTCGAGCCGTGTGGAGAAACAAGTCTTTCCCCGGCAGTGCAGATCACGCAGGACTCTCCCTGCCAGCCCTTGGTCCAAAGGGCTTGAACAAATATTAACATATAAGGAGAAATCATGCACCAACCTGAGCAGGTAGAAGCTCTTGTAAAGCAACTCAAACCAGCGCTAGATTCAATGCATAAACAGGTTCGTGCTCAATTCACTCTGCATCAACAGCGTTATGCCGATTACCAGCAGCAGACCTCATGCACTCACACTATCATGGACCTCCTCGAGAAAGATTGCATGCTCAGCAAGAAAACGCTTGAAGCCTACTATGCCTGGCATGTTGGAGTAGGAAGCAGCTTTAGTAATCCACAGCTTGAATTCTGTTTGCAAACCACCTACATGCTTTTTGCGCGTATCTTTTTTGTGCGTGTCTGCGAGGATTATAGACTGACTTCAACTTGTCTCACTCATCGTGATACTTCCGTACCCGACATGCAAGCTTGTAGTGACTTGCTCTCGCGTATTTCAGCCACCTATTTCCGGCTCCTCAAGCAAATATACCGGCGTGCAGGCCTGGACCACGACAATCCTTTCTACCACCAGAGGTCTTACGACTGGTTCACTGCTGATGAGCAGACTATCCTGGCTCTGTATACACTGCTCAACCACTTTAGCTTCAAGGAGCCAGTGCATACTCACGAGACCAATTCGGGAATGGGAACCGTCTCCCGAAAATCCCCGCGCAGCAATACAACCGACACAAACGATACAAAAGACACAAAAGACACAAATGATACAAACCTCTTTGGAAGTCCACCAGGCGTGGATATACTGGGAAGAGTTTACAACGAGGGCTACATTGCAAATAAGGAGCGCAGCGCGAAAGGGCAATTCTACACGTCACCGCAAGTGGTTGACTATATGCTAGACTTCTTAGAAAAGACGGTGGGTGATCTCTCGTGTGGCAGTGGCTCGTTTCTGGTGGCAGCGGCGGCACGCAAAAGGCATATTTTACAGCGCCTGGTTACTGAACACGAGGTCAGCCCAGCATATGCCCTTCAAATACTGGCCAACACATTTTTGGGTTTTGATCTCAATCCATTTGCATGCTACCTGGCCGAAATGAACCTGCTTATGCAGTGCCTGCCATTCCTGATCGACGAACAAGGCCAATTGTGTAGAAGTGTTGAACGCTTCCATATCTACTGCTCCGATATCCTTGAGCCCACCATTAACGAGCAAACATGTACGCGGGCAAACGGTAAAATAAATCAATGCTCAGGCTCTCGATCCCCACTCCCGGTTCTCTCGGATGAAGAACAGCGCATTAGGGATAGTAAGGACGCCAAAGGACTACCGGATCACCTGGTGCTACCCAATATGGCTCGGCATGGCCTGGATTATCTTGTTGGCAATCCCCCATATGTGAGCGCTGGTGAAAGCCCTGATAGCCTGCCGTATCGCAACAAGGTCTGGAACTCTGGCATCTACACATTGCTGTATCAACGCTGGGATCTGTTTGTACCCTTCTTTGAACGCAACCTGCAATTTCTGCACCCCGAAACAGGTCGGCTCAGCTTGATTGTCTCCAATGGGATCGAGACCGAGGGTTATGCTGAACGTCTGCGACAGGCGCTTAGCAATCAATATCACTTACTACAAATCGACTTTTTCCCGGGACTGCGTCTCTTTCAAAATGCTGCCGTCGAAAACACCATTGTACTCCTTGAGAATCGTGCTCCTGATGACCAGCATGAGGTAATACGGCGAAAGCACCTGCAAGCTGATTGTAAGCACTTTGAAACATTGCCGCCCATCCTGCAGCTATCTTCCAATAGTCAGATTTTCCGATGGCGTTATGACCCTGCACTTGATAAAAGCGTAGCAGAGGGCTGTATTCCACTGTGCTCTATTGTATATATTGGTACAGGAGTTGAAGCACAGAGTGACGAGGACGCTGATCCAGTAATTAACGGAAAAAGGCAGAAACGCTTTACACTCAACAATGTCTTTTTGTCTCCAGATGTTGGAGACGCACGACCTGCAGAATACATCGATGATGGAGTGCTTGGTGACGATGTAGGCCACTACTATCTACGCCGCAAGCGTTATGTAGCTTACGAAAAATTTCGCCCACAGATGCGAGGCCCAAGACATATAGCTCTTTTCCACACACCCGAGAAATTGTTACTAGGCGAAACATCGGGTGGCTATTACGACCGCGCTGGACTTTTCGCTAATCATAGCGTGCAAGTGGTAGTCTCCTGGAAGGCACTAGAGCAAGCAGGAGCCATTGAAGAGAGAGGCATTCAGACAGTCTTACGGAAATCTCGACAGATTACGGGAATTATCAACAGTTTTTCCCCCATCGCTGAATTGTTTGATCTGCGCTACCTGCTTGCTATAATCAATAGCCATTTCATGCGTGAATACATCACCTCCAATATGCATGAAGGTACCCGCAAAGCGCGCATCTATCCCAATGTATGGAAACGTTTGCCTATCAAAGTTGCTTCTGCCAAACGACAACAGCAAATAGCAACGCTGGTTGACGCTGTCCAGGAACAATATCAGCGCAGTCGCGTTGACCTTAACGCACTGCTGTCTGAGATAGAGACATTGGTAGAGAAGGTCTATAGAGAATCTGCGGATGCAGAAATGATGGACATTATCAATTCCAGGCCGGCGTCTCGCGTCCTTGTAAGCCCATTACCCAGGTGCTAAAATACATAGGGAGGGCCACATATATGAATGAGGTTAATCAAGAACCCGATCCAGTTTCCCAGATGCGAGCCATAACCATCTCACGCGAATATGGCAGCGGCGGCGGCGAGATTGCCACGCGCCTTGCCAGCCGCCTGGGATGGCAGTTGATTGACCACGAGGTTGTCGTGCAGGTGGCACATGAGCTAGGTGTCAGCGAAGCAGAAGCGGAAGAGCACGATGAACGCGTCGAGGGTCTTGTCGAACGCATTCTGAAGGGTATGCAACTGTTTGAACCGGCGGCACTTGTGTCTGCACCGATTCTTCCAATGGTAACAGACTCGCGCTCTTACCAGGAAGCGCTGGGCCGGGTTGTTGAAGCAACCGCCGCAGCGGGGCATGTCGTGATTGTCGGGCGAGGCTCGCAAGTCCTCTTAGTTCGTAGACGCGATGTGCTTCATGCGCGCATCGTGGCGCCACTCGATCCGCGTATCGCCTATGTAATGGTTCGTGAAGGCCTGAACCAGGCGGCAGCACGTGCACGCATACAGCTCAAAGATCGTGACCGGGTGCGCTACCTGCAGGAAGTGCATAACCGTAATCCGCACGATGCGAACCTGTATGATATCGTAGTGAACACCGGAGTCCTCGACCTGGAGAGCGCCGTCGATTTGATTTATCTTGCGCTGCAGCGTAAGGCCAGGCAGCTCACGACACCAACTAAAGAGCTAGGACCGGGTGCAGGCCTGGCACGTTATCCTGGCCAGCCCGGGGACTTCCGCCCTCCAGAGCACCTGACTGAGCAGTCCCAGTGAGATGATTACCTCCTTTGATTTAACAAAACAAACTGTTCTTGTTTGTGCGTGGCTCACAAGATGAGTGACTGTGAGCCACGCACAATGTTATTTACCTACCTGAAAGGCTTCGTCAGAGGCGAATGTGAGCGCAGTTTGAACCGCTGCTCATACTTCACGCTGCTAAAGCCCTTTGGCAAGAGCGTTGACGCTCATTGCTGAATCTGCTCATCTTTTTTCCCAAACATACTACCAAGCATATGACCAAGCCCACCACTAGCCTCCTGCGGCTGGTTCACACCATCGCCGGGGGCCTGCATTCCCAACGCTGTATCGATCTGCGAGCCGACGGGCCCTGGTAGCTTCTGCTTCAAGAAGCCAATTACCAAGTCCGCAGCTTGTTTCGCTACATCATGGGGAATACCGGTTCTTTCTGTGATCTGGTTAATCAACTCATCCATTGAAATCTTCTCCCTTTTCGATTGGCTCACTCTTTGAATACAACTTGCGTCGTACCTACGAACTCGTTCCCGAACGTCCCACGAATCCAGCGACAAAGTGCACGATTGCCAGGAGGACGACAGCCCCCAGGAAAGCAGCAATTATCGTGGCAAAGAAACCAAGCGTGGTATTGGGAAGCAAGAGGTTTATCACCAGCCCGGCAAGAAATGCGCCGACGAGGCCAACCACGATAATGCCTATAATCCCAAAGTGGGGGAAGGGGATTTTTACGAATCTGGTTGCCAGGAAGCCAGCAATCAAGCCAACAATCAACCACACCCACCAGCGGGATGTTGTGAAGGCAGCGCCTAAAACCAGAGTTGTGAGTACCATGTAAGTATCTCCTTACCCTCTTGGCAGGCTCTCTGGCCCGCCAGGATTTCTCTTTCGTCCGCTCCCGTTGAGCGAGCTGTGAGCTTAGACAACAGCACTGAGAAAATGTCACATTGAGGGCATTCCATAGCTCAAAGGCCCACTCCCCAACTGACACGCCTCGTCCTCTCTGGTGCCAGTATAAGGAGCAAGCGTCATGAAAGCGTCATGAGCAGCGTCATGGGGAGTGGCTCGCTTACTGCTGCGTTCCTCATTGGTGATAAAATATCGATATTTTGTTGATTCGGGAAACACCGCATCCTTGCTCTTCTTGTGAAGACCCGCTGCGCCCGGATTCTCCGATTAAGGATGAAGTCACTGACACTTGACGCTCCTAAACACGCGGTGCTATGCTGCAAACAATGAATAAAGACGCGACACGTCGCGTCCGTGACAGCGTTGTCGAGAGGAATATACACAGCTATGGGCATCATTGAAACGCGCTTAGACCGCAGCAGCCCCGATTTTCAAGAGAACACAAACTACTTCCAGCAACTTCTAGACCAACTTAACGAACGTATTCGACAGGTACAGCAGGGTGGAGGTGAGGAGGCGACCACCAGACACCGCAAACGAAATAAATTGCCGGCACGCGAACGCATCCAGTTATTATGCGACCCTGATACGCCTTTCCTGGAACTGAGTCCTTTGGCGGCATGGGATATGTATGATAACGAAGCGCCTTCGGCCGGCATCGTCACAGGGATTGGGGTTGTCGAGGGGCAGGAATGCATCATTGTCGCGAATGATGCCACGGTTAAGGGCGGCACCTACTACCCGATGACCGTCAAGAAACATCTACGCGCTCAAGAGATTGCCGAACAGAACCATTTACCCTGCATATACCTCGTCGATTCGGGCGGCGCTTTTCTGCCGCTACAGGCCGATGTTTTTCCTGACCGTGAGCACTTCGGTCGTATCTTCTACAACCAGGCTCGCATGTCCAGCCAGCGCATTCCACAGATTGCCGCCGTGATGGGTTCATGTACAGCGGGAGGCGCTTATGTTCCCGCTATGAGCGATGAAACGGTGATTGTACGTGGCAATGGCACCATTTTCCTGGGTGGCCCGCCGCTGGTCAAAGCGGCGACAGGCGAAGTAGTAAGCGCAGAAGAACTGGGTGGCGCGGATGTGCACTGCCGCACCTCCGGTGTCACCGACCACTATGCTCTGAATGACGAACACGCTCTGGCAATCTGCCGCAGTATCGTCTCCAATCTCAATCGACGCAAGTATATTCCCTGGGATATTACTACACCCGAACCACCACGTTACGATCCTCATGAACTCCTGGGCATTGTTCCAAGGGATAGCCGCAAGAGCTACGATGTGCGGGAGATCATCGCTCGCATCGTTGACGGGAGCCGCTTCCACGAATTCAAGGAACTCTATGGCACCACACTCGTTTGCGGCTTTGCCCGCCTGATGGGCTATCCTGTGGGCATCATCGCGAATAACGGTATCCTTTTTTCAGAGAGTGCACTCAAGGCAACGCATTTCATGGAATTGTGCGCGCAGCGCAGTACACCGCTGATCTTCCTGCAAAACATTACCGGTTTCATGGTAGGTAAGCAGTATGAGAATAGCGGCATCACCAAGGATGGTGCGAAAATGGTGATGGCTGTCGCCAATGTACCTGTACCGCGCTTCACCGTGATTATCGGCGGCTCATTTGGCGCTGGTAACTATGGCATGTGCGGACGGGCGTACTCGCCCAGGCAGTTGTGGATGTGGCCCAACGCGCACATCTCGGTGATGGGCGGCGAACAGGCAGCAAGCGTGCTGGCAACTGTGCGCAGAGATAGCCTGGAGGCACGCGGCAAAACTATGAGCGAGGAAGAAGAGGCAGAGTTTAAAAGGCCGATTCTTGAGAAGTATGAGGAGGAAGGCAATCCCTATTACAGTACCGCCCGTCTCTGGGATGATGGGATCATTGACCCTCGCGATACACGCACAGTGCTGGCGCTGGGTATCGCGGCAGCTCTGAATGTGCCTATGCTGGATACCCCGTTCGGAGTATTCCGGATGTAAATACGCATATAAATGCGCATAAATATACGTAATTTATTAAAGGAGCGGGATGATGCCAGCATATACGCACATCACAATTGAGCGAAGCCACCAGGACAAGATTGCGACGATCACCATGCGGCGTCCAGAGGTACACAATGCATTTAATGCACAGCTTATCCAGGATCTGCAGGCAGCTTTTACTGAACTGAGCACCGATACCCGGCTGCACGCTGTCATATTGACGGGCGATGGACCTTCATTCAGCGCCGGGGCCGATCTGAATATGATGAAGGCCTCGGCAACGTTCACGCAGGAACAAAACCTGGACGACGCGCTGCGCCTGGCTGATCTCTTCGACACAATCAACACCTTTCCTTGCCCGGTGGTGGCGCGTGTCAATGGCACAGCTATGGGTGGCGGCCTGGGCTTGCTCGCTGTCTGTGATATCGTCATTGCCGTCGAGAGCGCACGACTGGCTTTTAGCGAGGTGAAGCTAGGCATCGCGCCAGCCGTTATTTCACCCTATGTAGTACGCAAAATCGGTGAGACACACGCACGTGTGCTCTTTGTAACAGGTGAACGTTTCAGCGCGGCCCGCGCTCGCGAGATCGGCCTGGTCCATATCGTCACCACTGCTGAAGAACTCGATGCCGCGGTGGAGAAAACGGTGAGCGAGTTATTAAGCAGCGGCCCGCAAGCACTACGTGCCTGTAAAGCCCTGGCATTGAATGTGGGACATATGGATCATGAGAGAGTACGCAGATATACCGCCGAGACGATCGCTACACTACGTGTGAGCGCTGAGGCACAGGGAAGACTGCGCGCGTTCCTGGAGAAAAGATAAATGAGAATTGGCCTGCTGACGCAGGGCTTACACTCCAGAGACCATAGTCACCTGAGCATTGTCTTGCCTGATTAAGGCGGCAATAGTTTCCCGAGAGACTGCCACCTGACTGCATGGCCCCGTCAAAGGAGAGAATTGGATGGCCCGCAGAATCCAGAACAGTAAATTGTATATGCCTGGAATTATTCACAGTTCCCGTTAAAGGACCGCTCAATTGAAGACCAGTGAAGTAGCCACTAATAGCATCCTGGCTTTGTTGAAGTCCTGTAAGAGACATTTCTGTTTTGACATTTGCGGGTATGTCGAAAATAGTTCCAATATAGGAACTTTTAATATAGGAACTTTTAAAGATTGCCGAAGTGGTTGACGATGGCACAGGAGTAGATGCTGACGTTGGTCTCGGAGTAATCGTCTGATATAGTAGTGCTGCTGTTGGAGCAGCAGGACGAGAGCCATGGTACACCGTAGAAGACAAGAAAACTGCCCAGAGAGCTATACCAATGATAACGCCTACAAGTAGTGCAATAGAGATAGGTAATAATACGCCGCGTTTCCTGGAACGTGCTTTGCGCGACTGTACTGGTAAAGATGCAGCGGTTGAGCTTGCAACAGGTATAAATGCTCTGGCAGGATCAGGTACCGCTTGCTCAGGTGCAGTGGGCTGACTGGTTACAGTTAATGACTCAAGGGGAGACTCTGACGATACCTGTTGTGGCGTTTCTGCCTCCGACTCAGAGGAAATCGATGGCTCAACAACAGGTTCTAGTGATTCTTGCTCGGAGGAATCGGCTCCCAATTGAGAGTAGGCCGATGCCCCAATAATTGGCTCCAATCCCACTTGCTCCGGTGTCACGGTTTCTGGTTGTGAGGAGGCCACTGGCTCAACATCAGATTTCTTTGGCAGGTGCTCTACTAAGGCTAATGAAACGACGTCAGGGGCAAGAGGTTGTTGATCCGGCGCGTCAGCTAACGTATTGTGCGAAACAGGTAGCACCTGATCGATTGGAGACATAGGGGACGCTTGATTTGCTGGGACCGGCGGGACGATATTCGGTACAGGGGATTGTTGGTTCAGCGGGTCTGGCGGCTTTTGCAATGCTGGACCGGCGTTCGGCGCTAGGTCCAACATGTGTCGCAGGTCTACTTTCGGTGACTGTATCCACGTTGAATCGGTTTTTAACGCCTGTTCAAACTGCTGCACACTGGCGAAGCGATCGTTCCCGCTGAGAGACATGGCACGGTGAATAGTATCGGCTACATGCATTGAAATAGCCGGTACCACTTGATACATTGGTTCTAGTGAATCTACACTCTTGCTAGCTCGATAAAGGGCATCATCGGGAACGATACCCGTTAATAGCGTGTAAAATGTCGCACCTAATCCATAAATATCGCTACGAGTGTCGATTTCGCCATCATATTGTTCGGGCGCTTCATAGGGAGTCAAAGAGTGACGAGCGCTGGTAGTGGTTGAGCCCAGGTTATATTTCTTGCCAACACCAAAATCAACCAGCACAACCTTATCTCTGGTAGATAGTACGATGATGCTGGCCGGTTTGATATCCTGGTGGAGAACAGGAGGTTGTTGACTGTGCAGATAGGCAACAGCGCTCAAGACCGGTTCCATGATAATTATAGCTTGCGGAAATGAAAAACACTTCCCAGGCTGGTGAAGACGCAACATCCCCAGGCTCAGCCCTTCAATATAATCCATGAGCACATACACACGATCATACTTGGCGTCGCTAAGCACATTATAAACGCGAGGAAGCGCCTCGTGTCGAAGCAGCCTGAGCGCCATCCCATCAAGGGTAATCTGATATAGTTTATGCCTGCCCGGGTTGATTACCTCTTTTAAGACGAACAGGTTAGCGTTATTGCGTGTGTTGCGCTGATCTCTCACCAAATAGCTGTTACCAAAACCACTACCGCTAAGCTGGTCTTGTATAAGAAACCGACCTCCTATGATGGTTCCGATAGGAAGAGTATTCACCGTTCCATACCTTTATATAACTAATGCATACTCAAGAGCCCAGTTCGGGAATGAGAGGTATTTCCTCAAAACTTCTCCCTTTGATGCAGTGGGTAACACAGCGATACAACTGCTAAAGTGCGACAACTGCTACAAACCTGATTGGAATGACGTTAAAGACTCTATTACTCTAGGCTACATGTGGCTATTATAGATAGATGACTTTGTATTTGCAAGCTCAAGAATAGCAATGATTGTGCTGGAGCAAGTTCGATTTTATC
>WNFH01010357.1_pt1 | contig 11585 bp, 15 predicted proteins | sample 5400411 | NCBI WGS metagenome assembly WNFH01 (sample SAMN13153347, study PRJNA577476) | soil metagenome | isolation source: 200 cm saprolite under Douglas fir tree site 2 hole 3 | place: USA:California | collected 2015-04-18
CCCTCCGGTGCGGAAGCGGCTGGAACTGAGTTGCTCCCGGATATCCGCGAGGGTTGTTGGACGCGCGACTCAAGAAATGAGACGAGGTCATCGAGCTCTTCGCGGTTCAGGAGTCCGGCGAACGACGGCATATTGCCGCCACCGTTGAGAATCCTGATCTTGATGTCGTTTACTGTCAGCCGCGTAGCAACGTCGGTCAGGTTCGGACCCCGCGCCCCACCCTGGCCGTCGACGGTGTGGCAGAATTCGCATCCCTTGTCATAAAAGAGCTGCGCGCCATTGATCACTGGCGCAAGATTCGATCGGACTAGACTTGCCGGCAGCGGTTTCGCATCAAAGTCGGGCGACCACGGCGATCGCGATCCTTCGATCCAGAAGGCGATAATCGTCACCACTACAGTTATCACCATCGCCACAGCCCAAGGCCGGCGCGCGGGATGACGCTCGCCCTTGTTCCAAATCACCGGCACCAGCAACAAGAAGACGAAGGCCGCCAGCGGCGCGAGGACCATGAACACGGATTCGATCCCGCGCGGCAGCAGAGCCAGCACCGCGAAGTACCACAGCATGTACCAATCAGGGCGGGGTTCGTTAGCGAGCTGACTCGGATCAGGCGGATTGTTCAACGCAGGCGGCCCGACGAAATATGCAAGGGACACGATCGTTACCACTACAAGCAACGCGGCCACGACATCGCGCCATGCGACATCGGGCCAGAAGGGCACACCTTTCTCTTCGAGGAGCTTTTCGTATTGGGCGCGATAGGTCTTCGGATTCACTTTCTCCCCGCGTACCGGCCGCGCCGAGATTCCGTCATGCACTACCAGATAGAGATGAAGCGCGACGATCGTAAAAATAGCCGCCGGCAGAAAGAAAACGTGGAAGGCCAGGAAACGGCTCAGGGTCGCGCCGCCCAAGGTATTTCCGCCGAGCAGAAAGCGCGCGAGATACTTGCCGATCAGCGGCATGCGGCCAATCATTTCGGCCGCGAGTACCGTCGCCCACACCGCGGTTTGGTCCCAGCGCAGAAGCTGCCCGCTGAAACCCATCGCAACAGTCACGAACAGCAGTATCACGCCGGTGATCCAGTTGAACTCGCGCGGGTACTTGTAACAGCCCATCAAAAAGACCTGGATCATGTGGATGCCGACCAGCAGGATCATCATCGAGGCGCCGAAGAAGTGCATTCCCCGGAGAAGACTCCCAAGTACCGCCTTGTAAGTGATGTAATTGAGAACCTGGTAGGCGGATCCGGAGGAGGCCACGTAGCGCGTAGCCAACGCGATCCCGGTCACCACTTGTATGATGAAACAGACCAGAACCGCGCTACCGAAAACGTACAACCAACCGGTGTCCGGCGGCACAGGATGACGAGCGATGTCGCCGAGGAATTTGATCAGACCCGTGCGTTCCTCGAAGGCGTCAACGGCGTCCCAAAAAATCTTTCTTATGAACGCTGCCACCTTTCTGCTCCCGGCTAATTAATAGATGGGCACCGCACTCGCCATGATCTCCACCTGACCGTCGCGCACGCGGACCGGATATTTGAACAGGCTGCGCGGCGGTGGCCCTGCAGCGACCGATCCGTCGGCGTAGTAGACCCCGCCGTGGCATGGGCACATGAAAAGCCTGGCCTTCGGCAACCAACGCACGGGACAGCCGAGATGGGCACAGTTGATTGTGAACGCGACGAAGCGCTCAGCGTCCAGGCGCCGCAACCAGGCGGCCGTCAACGAGGTGACGCCCGCCCACACCATTGGCGACGGGTCTTCGAAGCTCACTTTAACGGTCTGCCCGATCTGGAAATCGTCTACCGCACCTACTCTGCGCCAGACGGGCTCCTCGGACTGAATCAGCGGACCAATGATGAACCCGACGACCGGGATGCCGACCATAGCCGCGGCGATCGCGGAGAGCGCGATGCTGAGCCGTCCGAGGAAACGGCGGCGCTCGGGGCTCAGAGCCTCGCCGCGAACTGCCGCACCTGGATTATCTTCATTGCTCACGTCGCAGACTCCTCAGTCAGGCCCGGCTTTCGCTCTGACTCGTCGCCGCGCAAGAGCTCTCCTATCCACTTACCGATCGACCAGACCATCAGCACCAGGCCCGCGGCAGAAAATACATACGAACTGACTATTCCGAAGAGCAGGAAAGTTATGCCGAGCGCGAGAAACGCAGGGGCGAACGTCGGTTCCGGGACCTTTTCGGGAAGTGCTTCTACCCATTGCCGCGTGTCCTGCGTGCCTGGCGATTCGGGGTCTAGTTCAGAAGCCATTGCCGAGTCTCCTAAAGAGCAGCCGTTGAGGTGACGCCCGTGTCGACCGCTCCGAGCCATCGCACCATCGCAGCGACCATGATCGAGATGAAGACGAAACCGGCCCCGACCCACATCAGCAGCCCGCCCACTTCCTGGTCGACTGCGGGTGTCATGCCCCATCCCGATCGGAGGAGTTGCATCAGGTGCAACGAATCGTCCGGATTTAGATACGGCGTATAAATTCCCGCGGGAGCGAAGGTCAGCCAGATCCCGATCAGACTGTTGGCCAACGCACCGCCCAGCAGGTAAAGCTGCGCCCATAGCGGCGACAGCCGGCATTCCGGCAGCGGTCCGAAAATAGGCCACCAGAAAATCGTGGCGCTCACCATGAAGCACAGATGTTCCAGAATGTGGATGTACTCGTTGTTCAGTGCGGCATCGAATAATGCGGGCAGATGCCACACCGCGAGCGTGCCGATCCCAATTGTCCAGGCGACGATGGCGTTGCCCAAAAAACGCTCTATTGCGCCGAGCGGGCGGCACTCGACAACCCTGCGGGCGAATCGCGGAGTGATACCGCTAATCAGCAGCGGCGGCACGATCAGTACCAACAGCAGATGCTGAATCATGTGCACGCTGAAGAGGTATTCATCGCCGATCACGTCGAGCGGCGATATGAGCGCGAACAACATTACGCCGACGCCGGCGAAAAACCATCTTGCTCGGCCGAAGTCGTTTCGATGGGCCGCCCAATAGGCCGCCAGCAGTGCCGCGCATCCGATCAGCACCGAAACGTCAGGGTCCCAGGCGGTTAGAACTTCGGTCATCGTCCCATCAGCGGCCACAGATAGACTACCGAAAAAATTACGACCCATACGGCGTCCACAAAATGCCAGTACATGCTGACGGCCTCGAAGCCTGACGAGTTGATTCTCGGGAGCCGGCCGCTGATGGTCACGCCGAGCAGCGTCCCGAGCGCGCACAACCCAACCAGGACATGCAGGCCGTGAAACCCGGTTAGAGTAAAGAACGTGGTGCCAAAGAGATTCGTGCTGAGCGTTATGCCGCGCTCGAGCAACCCGTAATATTCGACCGCCTGGCCGGCTATGAAGACACCGCCAAGCAGGACGGTGAGCGCCAGCCACATGCCTACCGCGCTCGGTGTACCCAGCCTGAAGCTGCGCCCGGCCATGTAAATCGTCGCGCTGCTCAGAAAAAGACAGATGCTGAAAAACAGTGTTCGCACGACATTCAGGCTGTTCGCGGCGCCGGGTCCATGCGCGGGCACCATATAGAAAGAGATGTACGAGATCACCAGGACGCCGAAGAAACCGACCTCCGATAAGATGAATAGCCCAACTCCGACCTTGGTCTTGTCAGGCATCGAGTTCTTCATTGGGCTAATCTCATCAGCATTTCGTCAGGGCGATCAGGATGCGCCAAGTCCCATAGCGGACGACGGCCCCGGACTGGTGGCACTCCCTTGGGAAAATTCTCATGAGGCGGCGGCGAAGTGGTGGCCCACTCCAGTGTCCAGGCATTCCACGGATTGTCGCCCGCGACCTCGCCGCTTCGCAGCGACACCATCACATTCACCAGAAACACGAGCACCGCAAAAGCAAGTACGAAGGCACCGACTGTCGAGATCATGTTCATCGCTTCCCATCCGGGCAATGGCGGATAGGTGAACACTCTGCGCGGCATCCCATACATCCCCAGAACATGCTGGATCATGAACGTGAGATTGAACCCGATGAATGTCAGCCAGAAATGTAACCGTCCGATGCGCTCAGAGAGCATCCGTCCTGTTATCTTGGGAAACCAGTAATAGACCCCGGCAAAGACCCCGAGAGCGGTGCCGCCGAAAAGAACGTAATGGAAATGGGCAACGACGAAGTAGCTATCGGTCAATTGCCAGTCGATCGGAACGGCCGCGAAAGCGATGCCAGAGAGTCCACCGATCGTGAACATCGCCAGGAAACCCAGCGCGAATAGCATCGAAGTGGTGAACCGTAACCTGCCGCCGTACAGAGTCGCCGTCCAGTTGAAGATCTTCACCCCTGTCGGCACCGCAATCGCCATGCTCGAAATGGCAAAGAAAAGATCAGCGGGATGGCCGAGCCCAACGGCGAACATATGGTGCGCCCACACCGCGAGGCTCAGAAACGCGATCGCCACACCGGAGGCGGCAACGAACTCATAACCATAGATCGGCTTACCTGAGAAGACCGGCACGACCTCCGAGATCATTCCGAAGGCCGGCAGAACCATGATGTAGACTTCAGGGTGTCCAAAGGTCCAGAAGACGTGCTGCCACAGCACCGCAGAGCCGCCCGTAGAAGGCTTGAAGAAGTTCGCGTTAAGCAGGCGATCGAATAGCAACATTACCAACCCCGCATTCAGCACGGGGATCACGAGTACTATCAGGAAGCCCGTCACCATCGTCATCCAAACGAACAGCGGCAATCGCCCAAAAGTCATTCCCTCGGTGCGCAGGCATACGATCGTTGCGATGAGATTGATCCCGGCCGTCAGCGTCCCTACTCCGATTCCCAGCAGCCCGATAATCCAGTAGTCGACGCCGGGACCATAAGAATAAGCTGCTTCACTAAGTGGCGCGTACGCGAACCAACCAACCGCCGGCGCTCCACCAAGATTGAGCCCTGCGGTCGCGAAGCTGAAATAGAGCATCACCCCGCCGAATGCCTGGGCCCAAAAGCCAAGTGCATTAAGCCTGGGAAAGGCCATGTCGCGCGCACCGATCATCAGTGGAACCAAGAAATTCGCAAACCCGATCAACGCCGGCACGACGACCAGGAAGATCATCGTCGTCCCGTGCATAGTGAAAATCTGGTTATACATCGTGGGACTGAGGAAATGATTTTCGGGCCTGGCAAGCTGGACCCGCATCAACAGCGCCAGGACGCCCGCGACAACGAAGAAGATCGTGGATGACCACAGGTACAGGATGCCTATTTGTTTGTGGTCAACCGATGCGACCCAGCTAAGCCATCCCTCGCGCGCCTCCTGCTCGAACGATAGTGCGCCAGCATCCGTTATCGCGGCGTCTTTCACTTGAGCGTCTCCAGGTACGCCACCAAATCGCGTACGTCGTCTGTGCTCAGTTGAAGATTCGGCATATTGCTGCCCGGCTTGAACCTGTTCGGGTCATGCAGCCAGATCGCGAGATTTTCGGGCGTGTTCTCGGCGGCACCCGCCGCCAGCATCCGCCGGCTGGCAATATGCGTCAGATCGGGACCGATACGCTCCTTCGCCGGCGTCCCCATCACCGTGTGACAATTGGCGCACGTGCGATCGCCGAATAACTGTCCGCCACGCTGTGCGTCGGACGAATTCAGCTTGGACGGGATCGCAAGCTGATCGCGCAACCAGGCATCGAATTGGTCAGTGGGTTGCGCAATCACCTGGAAACGCATCCATGCGTGCTCATTACCACAAAATTCCGCACACGCTCCGAGATAGACCCCGGGAGTACTGGCCTCGAGCCACATACGGTTGGGATGGCCGGGAATAATATCCATCTTGCGCGCAAGTTGCGGCACCCAGAAATCATGGATAACATCTGCTGAACGAAGCTCGATCAGCATCCGTTGACCGATTGGAATATGTATCTCGTTGGCGGCTACGGCGCCGCTTTTCAGATAGTCAATTTCCCACCACCACTGATGGCCCACGATCCTCAGGTCCGGGGATTCGTCCGTGGCGGGCGGATCGCTCACGTGCCTCGTCCATGCTACGCACACGGTAAGCACAACGAGGCACAATATCGGCACCGCGGTCCAGATGATTTCCAAATTCCGGGATCCGAAGCTCTGGATCGGCTCTGGCGCCCCCGGCCGATCACGGTACCGAACGACGGCGAAGATAATAAGGACAGTAACTAGAACGAGAATGGCCGCGAGAAATATCAGCGTTCCAACGAATAACTGCGAGATAGCGGCTGCCTGCGGCGAGGCCGGCGACAGGGTGAAGGCGTTTGTGTCGTATGGCGATGGCATGGCCGTCGACTACGGTGATCGCCGCGCGCGAAAAAGCTACCACGAAACAAGTTGCGAGTATAACCGTCCTCGAAAAGGCAACACCATTGAGGCGCAGGAGCTAGTGAAATGTGCAGGAACATCAGAACTCTGTTCAACTTCCTACCGCCTGTGACGACCGAGGAAATCCGAGCGGCCTCTCTCCAGTTCGTCCGAAAAATCAGCGGCTTCAACAAACCCTCGAAGGCCAACGAAGCTGTGTTTCAGGCGGCTGTGGACGAGATCACAGAGGCCGCGACTCGGCTGATACGTTCGCTTGCAACGACAGCACCACCTAAAGATCGCGAACGAGAGGCCGCAAGGGCGAGGGGCCGTGCGGCCGAAAGATTCGGTGCTTGAGCGCTACCGAACTGTTCTCGGAGCAGGCACGGATACTGCTCCGACAAGTTTGATCTTAACCCACTTCGACGATTTTGCGTTCGGGCACGAAGGTCACCGCACCGTTCTTCGATTGCCAGCTCCCGCCAGTCTCGACCACATAACGTCCGGGCGCAAGCGGCACGCGAAAGTTCCCCCATATGCCAGAGCAGGCGCCGGTGGCAAGGAGTTATGGCGCTCGAATCGAAGACCTTCAAGCACTGCGTGGTCGGAGGGTTAGCCGGCGGGTTGCCCCACTCTGCGACGGTATATCCGTAGATGCCGGAGCCTGCGGTGAGCCCAGGGAACGCATCCTATGGCCAGGGCAAGCGCGGCTCCGAGAAGTGGCAACCATGACCCAGAATCGCGCCTGCCCGTCTTCGGAATCATTGTAGCGTAATCGGCGTCGGCGGCAGCTCGGTAACCATCTGCTGATCTTGAGCCGCACCGAAACGGCGGCGGCGATGCGGGAGTCGCGGTGGGTCGTAGGTGTGACGTGCAGCGCCCCCTATATTCCGATTCCGGTCAACTTCACGGTGACCGAGGCATGCCTGGGATCATCGCTACTGAGCGAGAGGCTGCCGATGAAGGGGCCGCCGGCCGGTGGGGTGAACTCAACCGTGATCGTCACCTTCTCACCGTGGTTGAGCACGAAATCGCCGCCGCCCGCGGTCACCTTGAACGGCCCGGTGGTCGCGCCGACGTTGCCGTGCAGTACGCCGGGACCCGAGTTCTTGATCGTGAAGTTCTTCGAGACGCTCGTGGCCTTAGTCTTGGCGAATGAGAGACGCCCCGATGCCTGGAGCCTGCCTGGTGCGCCCTTGCCGGTGAGCTTGACGTTCACCGACGGCCGCTTCGGATCGTTGCTGGTGATCGTAAGTATCTCAGAATCTGCGCCCGGCGCAGTCGGCGCAAACTGTACGGTTACGCTTCCCTTTTGACCGCCGGCAAGGTTGAAGGCGCCGCCCCCGGCCGTGACTGTAAAGGGCGCGGAGGCTGCCGGGACATTGCCGCTGAGCACGCCATGCGGCGACGTGTTCTTGATCGTTAAAGTTTTACTCTTGGTGGTGTTGGTACCGACGGTCCCAAATCCGAGCGCTTTCGGTGTCAACGCTATTTTGCCCGGTGCTGAAGTCGGCGTAGGTGTTGGCGTCGGAGTGGCTGTAGGCGTTGGCGTCGGTGTCGGGGTTGGGGTTGGGGTTGGGGTTGGGGTTGGGGTTGCCGTCGGTGATGGAGTCGGGGTCGGCGTGGATGTTGGGGACGGACTCGGAGTTGGAGTCGGCGTCGGTGATGGCGTTGCCGTGGGCGTTGGTGTGGGCGTCGAAGTCGGAGTGGGCGTGGGAGTCTGAGTTGGTGTCGGCGTTGGTGTAGATGTCGGCGTTGGGGTTGCCGTCGGTGATGGAGTCGGGGTCGGCGTACTCGTTGGTGTTGGTGTTGAGGTCGGTGTCGGCGTCGGGGTCGGGCTTGGAGTTGCAGTCGGAGTCGGGGTCGGCGTCCGTGTGGCGGTCGGCGTCGGTGAAGGCGTTGGCGTAGGCGTCGGTGTCGACGTCGGTGTCGGCGTCGAAGTCGGAGTGGGCGTAGGAGTCTGAGTTGGGGTCGGCGTTGGTGTAGATGTCGGCGTTGCGGTCGGCGTCGGTGATGGCGTTGCCGTGGGCGTCGGTGTTGGGGTCGGTGTCGGCGTGGAAGTCGGAGTCGGCGTAGGAGTCCGAGTTGGAGTCGGCGTCGGGGTTGGAGTCGCCGTACTCGTTGGTGTGGGCGTGGGCGTCGGTGATGGCGTTGCCGTGGGCGTTGGCGTAGGCGTCGGTGATGGCGTTGGAGTGGGCGTTGGCGTAGGCGTCGGGGTCGCCGATAGCGTATTCAACAATAACGTATCAACCGCAAAGTCAGTAGTCAGTCCCTGAGCGACGCTCGTGAGACTAATGATTACCGTGTCGATGTGGGCGCCAGAGTTGTCGATCACTCCCAGATAGGTCGCGTCGCCGTTGGAGTTGCTGGTGGTGCTGACGGTGCCGAGCGAAGTTGCTCCATTGAAGACCTCGATCTGTAAGCTGAATTGGCCCGGCCCGTCCGCCTGGATCAAGGCGCCCGCTCCCGACACCTTTTTGCCGAAGGTTAGCGTCAGCGGACCATTACCGCCGTTTCCGCTGTCCGAGGTCCAAATCAGGCTGTCCCCAGCGGTGAAACCGGAACCGGTCCAACTGCACGGCGTGGCCACGCAATCCACCGAGAGGATGCTGCCATTGCCGGTCAGGCCGCCCGTGACGGCCAGGAGTCCCACTGATGTCGCGGCAAAGCTTGCTGGGATCGATGCTTGGTCACCGCCCAATTGCGACCAATTCACGGAGTCGGTCGCTCCTTGGGCGCCCGGGCTCGTAACAGTTGTAAGACTATCCGCCCAGACAGTAGTCGTCGCCGACAAAAGCGCGGCTGCCAAAGCCCAGCAAACCCATAGTCGGTTAGACATTGGGGGATTTCTTTCTCTAGCAGGTTGCAGAAAAAGGATGTTTATCTCACTCGATTATATAGAAGTCTTCCCAGACCCTTGCGAGCATCGTTTCGGGAAAGTTATTTTCTGGGCCGGGCCATTTTAGAAGCAGATCGCCCCCGCGTCGCCCGTGAATGTACCATTGTCAGAAAACTTGCCGCCCGCGCCGATAGAGGGCGCGCCAAAGAACCACGAGAAGAACGCCAACTCTTGCGGATGGTAGGTGAAACCGCCTAGCGTCACGGATGGGAAATTAGTGCCGCTCAACGGATCACCCACTTCGAGAATGTTCTGACAGCCGCTCACCTGTCCGATGTGTCCCCAAGCCGGTGTCGGATTAGTGCCGAGCGGGTCGTCCATCCATTCGCCGATCTCATGGCTCATAGTGTCAATATCTCCACCGAAGACTCCGGAGGTGTCAAAATTGGATATGGAATAGGTCTGCAAAGGACCCGATCCACCACCAGTCAAGAATGAGTTGTGGTATCCGAGAATGCAGCAGTTTGAAATGGGTTTTTTAAACATGACCACGCTGTTAAAGATGAAGATTGGTAAGTCGGTCGGGCCTACCCCGTCCGACGCCGCCACGTTGGCGAGAATTGTACCCGCTTCACCTTGGCCCACGCCTCCGATCAATGATGGGTCCCACCATGCGAGGTCTATGGCCCCGAAGGTACGGCACGTGCCGTTCCCTTCGGCGGCGGACGCCGCCGGCACGGTTACATTCTGAACGGCGGTAACGGTCGGCGGATTACTCAGTACGGTGTGGTAGGGAGTTCCGCTCACGTCGGACCAGAAGCTCGCCCGCTCGAAGGCATCGACGTACTGCGTGTCGCTCACGTCGACGCCATTCATCACGTAGTCAGCGGGGGCATTCTCAAATACCGGAGAACCCTGCTGCAGACTGAGAACGGTAGTTCCGGTTGGAGTGCAGCCGTCATTGGTCGTCGGATCGTATACGTTTGCACTGGGAAAGGTAAATTTCACCGGGATCAGGAAAGTCTTGACGCTGGTCGTCCTGTGCCCACGGAAAAAGGGACTCCGTCCCACCATCTGGCCCGTGTAGGTGTTGCTGTCCCTGCTTGCTATGGTGGAATAGTTAAATAGGGGGATGGTGGCGCCCACAGCCGACGTGCTCATTATTTCTTTCATCCGGGTGCCGGCGCTCTGCAACTGCCCGTAGAGGTACATTCGCTCGAAGGGCGGCTGCAGTTCCGCCGGTTGCTCCTGTGCGCGCAGGAACACCGCGGTTGCCGCGATGCACGCCAAGGTCGCCGCAAAGAACAACAAGGTCAACTGTTTGTGCTTCATCTGAACACCTGTTCCGGCTTTCATGCCCCCGCAGGCAAGCACGAGAGGGCACGCCTAGAAGGATGCGGAAACGGTTCGCTAGCCCTGCCCGAAGCGAATATTTGGGCGCAGCCAGGGAGTTCGGCGCGCCCGCGGCAAACTCAGCTGCTAGTTGAGTTCGTCGAGTAATATTTTCGCATCCTTCATGGCGGCACATCCTTTCTTCGCGGAGTGGCGCCTGATCAGCGATTCGGGCGATATGCGCTTGATTGTGCGGCGAAGTCGCCCGGCGCGGCAAGCGCCGATCATGGCGCGTTGCAACGCCGCGCACTTAGCGCGGCGCGGCTTGCCTGAATCGCTCGGCCCAGTGAGCCGTTGACCCTCCCATGCGGCCGCGACCACTTCGTTCAGGATGACACAATGCTGCCTCCGTAAGTTATCCGGGATTTCCGTTTTGACTCTCCGATTCCAACTCCCGTATAGGCCGGACGACCTCTCTCTACAAGGTTTTAACCGGTTTTGGTCCACCGAGTTTCCAGCGGCGCCGGGAGGGGCTGATTTCGCATCTGCTGGGCACGCAACGCCCGGAGATGCCCTTTTCCCGAACGGTTCCGCAGACACTTTTCCCTGCGCTCTAGCGTCGTCATCGAAATCTGCTCCGCTCTGCGCTCGCCTTATCCCGCCGGCGACGGCAGCGCTGCGATCTTCCGCAGCATGCCGGCAAACAGCCGCCGGGTCAGATGGCTCTCCGCCAGCAGCAGCCAGTAGTAACGTGCGTGCTTGATCAACCGTCCGCCGGTTTTCACCAGTCGCTGCTGCAAGCTGGTAAGCGACCAGGTGGCGACCCTCATCGGCAGCACCAGCCGCCGGCACAAATTCCCGAGGTTGTAGGCGATCAGACTCAGCCACAGCCGCACCTCGTTGGCGCGAAAGCGGTGACAGGAAAGCCGCGTCAGCTTCACCGCCTGCTTGCCTTCCTTAATCCACTGTTCCGCCGTCCCGCGCTTGTTGTAGAACCGCACCACCGCTCGCTTGTCAGCCGCCAGGTTGGTCACGATGAAGCCGACGCGCGGGAACAACTCCCCAAAGTGGAACTCGACCTTCGCCACCACCCGTCGCGCCCTAGTCCAACTGGCCG
>WNFH01003197.1_pt1 | contig 11582 bp, 8 predicted proteins | sample 5400411 | NCBI WGS metagenome assembly WNFH01 (sample SAMN13153347, study PRJNA577476) | soil metagenome | isolation source: 200 cm saprolite under Douglas fir tree site 2 hole 3 | place: USA:California | collected 2015-04-18
GAAGTGGCCGAAGAAGGTTCTCCCGGCTATCACTTTGCCCTGGGGACTGTCCTCAAGGTTCAAGGGGACTTGGCTGGGGCGCTCAACGAGTATAAAGAGGAACTAATCGTTGAGCCGGAGCAAAAAGCTGCGCGCGAGCAGATAGTGGAAATTGAAAAGCTCCTGCGAAACCCTGGACGCCCGGGGTCGCCCGCAAAGGCGCAGGTCGGGGGAACCAAGCGCGGAGTCGCGAAGGAGGGGTCACAGTAAAATCGCACAGCTTTTGAGTATTGACATAATTTGGCGATCAAGCCCGACAAAATAGGGCGAGGAGGCGGTAATTTCTAAGATAAGGGGGAGGTGCCAGCCCTGGGCTAGAGCCAATGGCTTTAGAATCAATACGTTATAGTTGTCATAAAAATTCGGAAGGATTGGCAAGTTGGAAAGCCAAGTGCACAAACCAGGGTGCCATTCTGGGGTACTGGGAGAATGGGATTCAAAAGGGAGGATTACATGAGAAGGAATTCGAAGGGCTTTTCGTTAATCGAGCTACTGATCGTTGTCGCGATCATTCTGATCATCGCGGCAATTGCGATTCCGAACCTCTTGAGGTCAAGGATCGCTGCGAACCAGGCGTCGGCGGTGGGGTCACTTCGCACGCTCAACACGGCGAACATTACCTACGCCTCCACCTACAACACCGGATATTCGTCCGCGCTTTCCTACCTGGGGCCGAGCGGCGCTGCGTTGCCGACAGTCTTAGGGGCGGGGTTAGTGGATAGCATCTTGGGCGGCACGGGCAGCCAGGTCAGCGCCAAGAGCGGCTACAACTTCACGTACTCGCCCGGCGCGACGGATAACAGCGGCAGGATCAACACGTACGCGTTCAACGCTAACCCGATTACGGCTGGGACCACGGGCACCAACTACTACTTCACCGACCAGTCCGGCGTGATCCGCCAGAACAGTACGGCAATCGCCGGAAGCTCGGACTCGCCGATCGGTGGCTAGTTCGAGTACGCAGAAAGCTGGCGAAAAATCGCTGGGGGAGCCGAAGGGGCTCCCCCTTCTTTTTTCCATTCGCCTCCGATCGAAACTTGCGGTTCGCGCTCGGGCAAGCCTCGGGATTCGAGTCAAGGAGTCCCGCCGGGCTATCCAGGGTGCGTCCGCAGGAAAGGCACGTCCAACATTCACCTATATTAAGCAATCCGTGTGGCCGGACCCGCTCCCGATTAGGCCGCCGACTCATATCTTTCATCCCAAGGCAGGTCTGACCGCCTTCCGAAACCCGTACCGAATAAGCTATAGTGATTAGAGGCGCGTAAGGGGCAGATGCCGCCGGATGAACGGGGTCAACTCTGACTGGGCTGGTGACAACCTGATTCTCCAACATGCTTGCCGTTGAGACCGTTGACCTGATTAAAGACTATCTCGAGGGTTTCTGGCATAAACGGCCGAAGCGCGCACTTGATGGCCTCAACCTGTCTGTCGAACAGGGTCAAATCTTTGGTTTACTCGGCCCGAATGGCGCCGGCAAAACCACCACGCTGAAAATCCTCCTGCGGTTGATCTTTCACTCCTCCGGCACAGCGCGCATCCTGGGGAAGGACATTGCAGACGTCTCCGTCCACCATCGAATTGGTTATCTTCCTGAACAGCCTTATTTTTACGACCACCTGACCGCCGAGGAGTTCTTGAATTTTGCGGGTGAACTCTTCGGCCTTCCTGCCTCCGAGCGCCGGCGCCGCGTGGCAAGCCTGCTCGAGCGTGTGGGACTCGAGGAGTCCCGGAACGTTCCCTTAAGGAAATTTTCAAAGGGCATGGTGCAGCGCGTGGGAATCGCCCAGGCGCTCATCAATGATCCCGAGCTGGTCTTCCTGGATGAGCCGATGTCGGGGCTTGACCCCCTCGGCCGCCGGGAAGTGCGCGACCTTATCCTGGAACTGAGGGCAACCGGCAAGACCGTTTTCTTTTCCACTCACATTTTGTCCGACGCCGAGAGCCTCTGTGACAGGGTGGCCATCCTCCACCGGGGCCGGCTGCAAGGGTGCGGGGAGCTCCGGAAGATCCTTGCCCTCGGAGTCTCGTCGACCGAGATCATTCTGGAAGACCCGAGGCCCGCGGTCCTGAAGGAGCTCGACCGTTATGCCCCTTCGGCAGTGAAAACGGGGGAACGGCTGCGCCTGGAGATTCCGTCAGAATTGGACGTGCCCAAGGTCCTTGAGATCGCGCTGCGGCACCACACAAAAATAGTTTCCGTCAACCCCGTCAAGAAGTCCCTCGAAGACTACTTCATGGCTCAAATAGGGAAAAAGCCGGCGACTTCGAACGAGCAGGAGGAAGTCCCCACCCGGGAAGGAAGAGTATGAAGTCCGTCCGGCGGATCGCCGTCATAGCCCTCCAGAACTTCAAAGAGTCGGTCCGAGAGAGGGTCTTGTATAACCTCGTCGTATTCGCCTTGTTGCTGATCGGCGCGGCGGTCCTCTTCGGCAGGATATCGGTGGGGGTTGAGCAGATTATCCTGGTCAACCTGGGGCTGAGTTCCATTTCCGCGTTTGGCCTGCTCATGGCCATTTTCATCGGCATCAGCCTGGTCTGGAAGGAGATCGACCGGCGGACGATCTACAGCATCCTCGCCAAGCCGGTGCGCCGGCCGGAATTCATCATTGGGAAGTATTTCGGCCTCGTCGGGACACTGCTGATCAACACCGCGATTATGACGGCGGGCTTCTACGTGGCCTTGCTGTACGACAAAGGCCGCTTGGAACTCAGCGACTTCAGGGCGCTCGGGGCGGTTTACATGATCCTGCTGCAACTCGCCCTGGTGGTAGGGGTAGCGCTTCTGTTCTCCTGCATTTCCACGCCGATCCTTTCGGCCGTGTTTACGCTCTGTGTCTACGTCATCGGAAATTTCCTGAACGACATCCGGTGGTTCGGCCAAGAGACCAACAGCGCTTGGGTCGAGAAAGTGACGACCTTCCTCTACTACCTGCTGCCGAACTTCGGTAATTTCAATGTGATCAGCCGGACAGCCCACGGCGAGTCAGTCCCAGGCTACTTATTGCTATCGAATTCGCTTTACACCCTCTTATATCTCGCCATCCTGATCTCAGCCGCCATCCTGATTTTCGAGGAGCGCGAGTTCCGATGAGCAACAAGAGCAATGCCTCTGTGGAAGGGCGGCTGGCCCGGCGAATCTGCTGGGTTATCGTCATCGGGGGATTTCTATCGCTCTTCCCGATTCAACAGGGCATCGACAGGACCGAAGACGCCGTAGGCAACGTCGCCGATGCGCTCTATCTGACTTCGGGTCAGGTGCTGAGCCGTTTGAGCCTGGGTCATGAGGGCCTTTTAGCGGATATCTACTGGACGCGAGTCGTGCAGTACGTTGGGCGGAAGCGCTTGAGCCATTCCACGAACTTCGAGCAACTGGGCCCGTTATTGAGACTGACCACCGAACTCGACCCGCACCTCCTCATCGCTTATCGGTTCGGGTCCATCTTCCTCGCGGAAAAACCGCCGGGCGGCGCGGGCCAACCCGAAGAGGCGCTGCGGTTGCTCCGCCGCGGGATCGTCGCCAATCCCGATTACTGGAGACTGTGGGAGGACCTGGGGTTCATCTATTATTGGGACTTGAAGGACTACACGAACGCTGCCAGGGTTTTTCAAGCGGGAAGCGAAAGGCCGGGCGCGCTCGTATGGATGAGGGTCATGGCGGCCACCGTCGCGGCCCAAGGCGGTGAGATCCAAACTTCAAGGGCCCTCTGGTCGGAAATCTACCGGCACGCCGACAACGAGCAGGTTCGGCAGAGCGCTATCGAGCACCTGGCTGCAATCGAAACGCAAGACCAAATCGAAAAGCTCAACCAGCTTCTGGCCCGCTATCAAAAGCGCGAAGGGCGAGCGGCACGGACATTTCATGAGCTCGTCGAAGCGGGATACCTGGCTGACGTTCCCCGAGACCCCTCGGATATTCGTTTCGTCATTGGAGCGGATGGTCGCGCGGCCTTGGCGCCACAAAGCAAAGTGGACTTGCGACTTCTCCAGTAAGACCCGGCGAGCGCGTGACCTCGAGTGATCTTAACGCGGAGAGTGAGGTTTGGAATCAATCGGGTTCGTTTTCTGGGAGTTAACGAAGGCGCTGGGACTGGCTTTGTTCGGGCTCCTGGGTGTGAAGGCCGTTGCCGATCTTACACGCGGAGTCAGCTCAAAGCGGTCGCGCTATAGGGTCGTCCTGAAGTCAGCGCTTTACCTGGCCATCGGAAGTCTCGTCATAGTGGGCGCTCGGGTCCTTGGGCTCGATTGGGCAGCCGAGCTTTACATGTGGTCGAGCCAAGGAGACGTTGGTCGTGGCCAATACGGCAGGGCCTACACGAATGCCCTCCAGGCCGTCCGATTACGCCCCGGCGCTCTCCAGTACTGGCGTACATTGGCGGTGGCCAAACTTGCCCAACGCCAGTTTGAGTCGCTGCTCGATGACCAGCTCACTTTCCAGTTCCTTGACGGCGGGACGCTCGACGAGCAGGACGCTTACCGCTTCGCGCTTTGCTATTTCTACTTGGGAGAATATGAAAAGGCGCTCTCCATCACGAAGCACCTTATCCAGCAGAACCGCCGCTACGCTGCGCCTTACGTCCTTCAGGGTATGACTTACTCCGCGCAGAAAAAATACGCCGACGCTGAGCTGACCTTCCTGGACATCTTGCAGCGCTATCCCACACACCAGGCCGCGGTGGAAGGGCTGGCGCAGACCTACTACCTGGCGGGGAAGCGCGATCTCGCGATCCAACTGCTCGACGAAACGGCCAAGCACTCGTTCCCTCCCGGCGCGCGCAGGCGCTTTGAAGCCCTGAAGGCGCTTTATGCCCGATAGCAGCAAGATCGCGCTCCGGTTGCGCCTTGAAGACGCCGTGGCCTTGGCGTTTTTCCTGGTTAGCCTGGGTATGCGAATCATTTTCAGCGAACTCGAGTCGCACAATTACAGTCCCGCCGGCGTCCTGGTCATTATCCCGGCGGTGTTCCTTTTGCTCCTCAAAGAGCTCGTCCACTATTTCGTGACCGGAAGGGAAAACGGACCCGGATTGGAGGGGAGCCTGCGGAGCTTCGTGCGACCTTACTGGGAAATAGTGAGGGACTGGTTCCCGTTTCTGATCATCTTGATGATGTACTACTCGCTCTGGGGCGACGCGACCCATCTCCTGGTCCCTGTGGACCGCGACAAACTTCTGATGGCCTGGGACCAGAAGCTTTTCGGTTTTCAGGCCAGCGTGGCCCTGCAGGGATTCGTCAGCCCTTCCCTGACGGCGTGGATGAGCTTCGCTTACTTCTTCCACCTCATGAACATTCCTATTGTTGCCTGCTTCATCTACACCCGTCGGCCCCATGGAAACTTCCGCGAGATGATGTGCGGCGTGCTCGTGATCTGTTTCTTCGGCATCCTCGGGTACCTGCTGGTACCGGCCGTCGGGCCGGTTTACACCCTCCGCGACCAGTTCACCGTGCCGCTCAGCCAACCTCTCGCGGTCTTCAACCGCGAAGTCGAGTTCATGGACTTCGCGCGAATCCGCCGCGATGTTTTTCCGAGCATGCACGTGGCCATTTCCTTTCTGGTCTGGCTGTATGCCTACCGGAACTCGCGAAGGCTGTTCTGGGTCCTGTCTCCCTTCATTTTGAGCTTATGGGTCTCGGCGGTTTACCTGCGGTATCACTACCTGGTTGACATCGTGGCAGGACTGATCCTGGCCCCCGTGTGTTTCTGGCTGTCGAACAGGCTCTTCAGGGGCTACCAGGAGATCAGGGTTCCTCTGCCTGTCCCAGACGCCTGGGCGAGGCGGCTGGCGAAGGGGGGAATTACGAGGCCGTTGCCGAAGGCGGCAAGCAAGGTCGAGGAGCGCTCATGAGGGCAGGTGCTTCCGCACCCGCTGCGCGTCCCACGGCAGATGCGAATCCATTGAGCGCATCGCGGGAAGCGTCGCTACTCGGCGTTTTGGTCCTCTGCGCGGTTTTGCCTTACGTCAGCACCCTGCTCAACGATTTCCTTGTGACCTACGACGATGGTCCTCAGATATTGAGAAACCCTTACGTCCACAGTTTCCGATACCTGAGGCAAATTTTTGGTACGCACGTGTGGTCGTACCTCGGGGCAAATTCCATTACCAACTATTACCGGCCCGTCATGACTTTCGGGTACCTCCTTTGCTACAAGACTTTTGGGCCTGAAGCTTACGGCTTTCACCTCGTCAACCTGGTCCTCCACGCGGCCATTGTCTCCCTGCTATTCGGGGTTACCCTCGGGATGACCTCGGACCGTCTTGTTGCCTTCGCCGCCGCGGCACTTTTTGCAATCCACCCTGTCCACACCGAACCCGTGGCATGGATTTCCGCTGTGCCGGAACTCGAAGTCACCCTGTTCCTCCTCGTCACGTTTTGGTTTTATCTGGAGTTGGTGCGGGGAGAAGGGAAGTCGTCAGAACTCGTCAAGCTTGTCATGGTGGTTTCCTATATTCTGGCGCTACTTTCAAAAGAGCAGGCCCTCGTACTTCCGCCCTTGGCGGCGTTGTTCGAACATTTCTTTCGCCCCGACCGCGCGAAGACGACCTGGTCCGAAAAATTGTCGCGTTACGGCGTCCTCTGGCTGGTCGGGTTTGGCTATGTGCTGTTCCGGATCCATTTTCTCGGCGGCTTCGCTCCGTTGGTTCAGAGGCCCCGCTTCGGCTGGCCTGAAACTGTCGTTGCCGCCGTCGCTCTAATCGGCCAATACCTTTGGAAGCTCGTTTGGCCAGCGAATCTGCTCTTTTATTATGTCTTTCCTGAGAGCTTGAAGCCCCTCATCCCTTGGGTTCTGGGAGGGGTTGTCGCTCTTATCGTTTGCGCAGTTTTGGTCCTCCGATTTTGGCAGCGAAATCCTGTGGCGTCGTTCGGGCTTGCGTGGATGCTGGTGACCCTCGCGCCAGTGTTGAACGTCCGCTGGATGGCCAGGAACGTTTTCGCCGAACGATATCTCTATCTGCCTTCCGTGGGCTTTTGCTGGGTGGTGGCGTCGGCTGGGGCTGTGCTCTGGCGGGACTATTCAAGAGGCGCCGCGCGCGCGCGCCCGCTGCTCGTGGGCGCGGCCGGGGTTATCGCCCTCCTTTGCTTTTCGAGAACCGTCGGGCGCAACCGCGACTGGAGAGACGATGTAACTCTCTACGAGCGCACGCTCGCAGTATCGCCAAACGCCTATCCCGTCCGGGAAGCGCTGGGGCTCGCTTACTGGAACAGGGGAAACCTCGAGGCTGCCGAGCAGGAGTGGCGCAAGGTGCTTATGGCCGCACCGGGCAACGCCAGCACGTGGAATTATCTGGGCGCGCTCCTGGCCCAGAGGAAGCAATTCTCAACTGCGGTGAGGTGCTTCAAGCAGAGCCTGGAGCTCGAACCGGCCTCCGCCGATGCGCATTTGAACGTCGGCGCCGCTTATGCGGAGCAGAACTCGATGGGTCTGGCGGAGGCGGAATTCCGCACGGCGGTATCCTTATCCCCGCTTAATATTCAGGCGCACAATGTGCTGGGAAAGTTGTATTTTGATGCCGGGCGCCCGCGTGAGGCGGAAGCGCAGTTCCTGGAGTCGGCTGAAATCGAGCCGAATGTCGCTGCCTTCGACCACCTGGGATACATCTTTGGCCGCTCGGGCGACGCACGGCGCGCCGAATGGGCCTTCTTGGCGGCACTCTCCGTGAATGCCTCGGACAGTCGCGCCCACTTCGGCCTGGGGGCGATTTACGCGGCGAGCGGGCGCTACTCGGAAGCGATCCGGGAATATCAGGCCGGGCTCAAGACCGAACCGGACGAACCCGAAGCGCTGGCGGCACTGCGGAAACTGTCGAGCCAGCATTCGCCTCAAGGGCCGCCAATACCTTGAGCCCGGAGATGGGCTCGGGCCCGGCGTTTTGAACGGGCTGAATGCCAGAATAGATTAAGGCGACTTCATGCAGAATCAGACTGGGGGCCACGACGGCCCTGAAGGCCTATGAAATCCCAAATCCCTGAGCCAGCTTCGGCCGCCTATGGCCCCGGGGCCAAATCGGGGGTCATCTCCCGCGCCTCAAACGCCGCGGTGGCGAGCTTTCTTGTGCTATGCGGCACCGTGCCCTATGTGAACACGCTATTCAACGGCTTCGTCTATGACGATAACACGCAGGTGATGAACAACCCGTACATCCAGAGCTTTCGCTACCTGCGCGAAATATTCAGCACGACCGTTTGGTCTTACGTCGGCGTTCTGCGAGGGACGAACTACTACCGGCCGATGATGACGTTCGGATACCTGCTCGCCTACCAATTTTTCGGGCCCCTGGCATACGGTTTTCATTTGACCAACATCCTTCTCCACACGGCGGTGGTTTGCGTCCTCTTCCTGGTCGCAGAGCACATGTTTCAGGACCGATTTGTGGCCGTGGTGGCAGCAATTCTTTTTGCGCTCCATCCGATCCATACCGAATCGGTGGCGTGGATTGCGGCCGTGACGGACCTCGAGCTGACATTGTTTTCACTCCTGACGTTCTGGTTTTTCCTGCGCGTGGCGCGGCGCGGCGGTGGGCGGTCCGACGGGGCGCAAATCGGCCTGGTGGTCTCCTTCGTCCTTGCCCTCCTTTCAAAGGAGCAGGCGCTCACGATTCCATTGTTGGCCACGGCTTACGAACACATTTGCCGGGACGACCGCGCTGAAACGACGCTGGCGCAGAAGTTCCTCCGGTACCACTTGCTCTGGCTTTTGAGCATTGCCTACTTCGCGTTCCGGGTCCGTTTCTTCGGCGCTTTTGCTCCCATCCTGCAAAGGCCCGATCTCACCTGGTATCAGACTTTGCTCACCGCCGTGGAGCTGGCGGGACAATATGTCCGGAAGTTGCTCTGGCTGGTCCAGCTCTGCGCGTTCTACGTCTTCCACAAGAGGTCGAGCCTCCTCGACCCGCACGTGGTTGCTGGCATGGCGACGCTGCTCCTCTATCTGGCCGCGCTCCTGGCCCTCTGGCGTCGTTCCCGCCTGGCATTCTTCGGGCTCATCTGGGTGCCCGTAACCCTGGCTCCCGTGCTGAACGCTCGATGGCTCCCGGCCAACGTCTTTACCGAGCGCTACCTCTACCTGCCGTCCGTAGGCTTCTGCTGGGCGGCGGCAGAGGGAATCGCTCGATTGTGGGGGCTCGCGGCGTCGCGCGGGACCGTCTGGCGCAAGGCGCTGGCCATCGGGCTGGGGAGCCTGGCCGCCCTTTGCTTTTTGCGGATCGTCGTGCGAAACCGCGACTGGCACGATGACATCGTCCTCTACAACCGCACGCTCGAACTCCAGCCGGACGCGTGGCACATCCGGAACAATCTTGCAGGAGCCTACTGGCTTCGCGGAAACGCTGCGGCCGCCGAGCGCGAATGGAACGAGGCCTTGCGACTCAAGGCGGAGAACCAAATCGTGCTCAGCAACCTCGGGCTGGCATACTCAAAGCAAAAGAAATATCCCGAGGCGATCAAGTACTTCCAGCGGGCCCTCGAATTCGACCCAAGACTTACGGATGGTCATCTCCACCTCGGCGAGGTTTACCTGGAACTGGGTCAAGCGGAGCGCGCCGAATTCCAATTCCGCGCGGCCGTGGCCTTATCGCCTCTCGACACGCGAGCCCGCAACCGCTTGGGCCAGGTCTATCTTGACAAGGGACGGCTAGGTGAGGCGGAAGAGCAATTCCTTCGATCGGTCGAAAGCGAGGCTAATGCAACCGGGTACGACGGTCTCGGAGATGTGGAACTGGCCCGCAGCCCGCAGGGCAAGGCCGAACGGTACTTTGCGCGCGCCATCGCCGTCGATCCGTTCGACAGCCACGCGCACTTCAAGCTGGGCGAAGTTTACGCCAAGTCCGGCCGAAACGCAGAGGCGGTCCGAGAATATCAGGCCGGGCTTATGACCGACCCTAACAACGCGGAAGCGCTAGCCGCGCTAAAAAAGTTGACGCCTGAAGTCCGCGATGCCAAATCGCCTAAATCGTGATTTCCGGACTCGCCGGCAGAGGCTCGCGGCCGTCTGGGTTGCCGTCTGGGGGGTTTCTGCGGCGAGCGGCGTCGCTCGACCCGCAGCCGAGGCGTCTCCGGCGGCGAGACTCGACCAATACCTGCGCAAATTCGAATCCAGTTACAGCAATGTGCGGAGCCTGCGTGCCCAATTCACCCAGAGCTACGACTGGGGAGGCAGGAGGCGCGTCGAGTCCGGCACCGTCGCCTTCGCCCGCGGCGGCAAGATGCGGTGGGAGTACCAGGAACCGAAGAAGAAACTCGTCGTGTCAGACGGGAAGCGATTATGGGTCTATATCCCCGAGGAAATGCAGGTGACCCGCTCCTCGATGAAATCCAGCGACGACCCCCGCGTGCCGTTCCCACTTCTGCTGTCGAACTTCAAACTCCGCAAGGCATTTTCAAAAATCGAGTTTGCCGATGGCGCAAGCAAGGCCGAGCCCCAGGACCAGTTGTTGCGGGGCCTGCCGAGACGAGGATACGAAGACGAATACCGCGAGGTGCTGATCGAATTGACTCCGGGGTTTGACATTCGCCGCCTGGCCGTCTTCTATCCCGACGGCAGCGTGATGGAATTCACGTTCGGCCGCATCCAAAAAAACCTCTCTCTCGACCCCGGCACATTCAAGTTTGCTCCGCCCGAGGGCGCGGAGATTATTGACCAGTAGCATGTTCGAGGGCGTCAAATGAAGGAAGTTGAAGGGTCGCGTCGAATTTAACTTTCAGTCCATTTCGTCGCGCTTCAATCCGAGAGGACGTGCGCTTCAATAGCGCGCGCCACGCCATCCTGGTCATTGGAGAGGGTCATTATCCACCCGTTTCTCCTGAGCCCCGGGCTGCTGTTGGCCATCACCACAGGGTGGCCCGAATATTCAAGCATCTCGAGGTCGTTAAAGTTGTCGCCGATCGCCATGATTTCCTCGTGGTGAATCCCGCAGCGCTCAGCCCAAAGCTTGAGCGCGCTGCCTTTGGAACAGCCCTTGTTCATGACGTCGAGGATTGACGTGTTCCGGTCAAGGTACTTCGTCCAAGTCAAATGGACCAAGGCGCCGGTGCTCGAGGCGCGGAGTAAAGCCTCAGCCGGTTCAATCCGGCTTGGCGGACCACCGAACATGACCTGGACAGGGTCGGTTGAAATCGCCGCCGGCAGGTCCGGCACTTGAAGAAGACACCGGGGACTGTTCTTGAGATACCAGCCCAGCGGGCCTTCGGAGACTGCGCTTTCCTCCATGATGACCTGGCCGCGTTCGGAGGTGTCAAATATGGCGACGGCGTACGGCCGAAAGTCCCGCGCATCCTCAAGGACGCCGCGCGCAAGGTGCCGGGGGAGGAAATTTCGATGAAAGACTTCGCCGGAGGGCGAGCCGATGCGCGCTCCGTTCGACGCGATTAAAACAACAGGACAGGGGATTTGGTCCACGAACGGCTTCGCGGAATGGCACCGGCGGCCGGTCACCACGACCACCTGGACGCCTCGTCCGGCCGCGGCCCGGAGGGCCTGACAGTTGGCCGCCGAGAGTTCACTTTTTCCGTTCAGAAGCGTGCCGTCGAGGTCAACGGCAAGAAGACGGATG
>WNFH01003198.1_pt1 | contig 11581 bp, 9 predicted proteins | sample 5400411 | NCBI WGS metagenome assembly WNFH01 (sample SAMN13153347, study PRJNA577476) | soil metagenome | isolation source: 200 cm saprolite under Douglas fir tree site 2 hole 3 | place: USA:California | collected 2015-04-18
CAACCTCTTGGCGACGGAACAGGTGAAAATGGGCGACACCCTGTGCATCGACTGGGACCGGCGCGTGGGACGCCTGGTGTTCTGGAAGCAAAGCGCGGAGGCCGCCTCCGTAACGAATCGATTGAATCCCAAGCTGGCCCCGATCCAAGTCGTGGGAGCGGCTGGCGGCCGCTCCACCGACGCGGCCGCCATCGTGAGGGCTCGCGGCGCCGCAAGCCATAAATAACCAGGCCGCAGGATCTTCTATAGACGAACTTCGTCCCTTGTTTTTGTCCGGGAGGGGATCAGCTTCCCATTACTCGACATACCCGGACTTAGCCTGCCCACCCGCAGCGCGAGACTCCTGACTCACTCAACGCGCATCTTTGCCGTAGTGCTGAACCTCGTAGTTATCTGGAAGTTGACTGACTGCTGGAATCTTAGAATCAATAAGCCAGAATCCTTTTTTCTGAACGCACGAGTCCTTCCGCGGGCTGTCCTCTCCTACGTCGAAATAGGGCTCGGCTGTGACAATAGCGTTTCCACTCGAAGAGAATCCTACTGGCTGGAAAACGGCAACACAGTCCTTGCCGACATATCTGCGGAACGCTTCGCCAACGAGAGACTTGCTCGACAACTTCTCGGAGTCAGCATCGTAAATTCGCACCGTGGTTCCGCCTGCATCAGAGCTCCATTGCCAGAAACCTTGAGCCAGGAGAAGGCTGTGTCCGTTGGGAGACCAATCGACAAGATCAATGCTGTTCCCAAGCACTCCCGGTGAAGGTTCCACAACTAGGACTGGGCGGAACTTCTGGCTACTTGGGCCCGCGACAAACAATCTTGACGTGTTCTGGCATTCCGGGCCGACGGCGTTTGTCGCGTTGGAGGCAACTGCCTCACTCTCGGCGTATGCCCGGTACCGTCCGTCAGGTGACATGAGCACGGAAGTACGCGATCTACTGGACCCGATCAACCGCCCCGTATATTCCTCATAACAACTAGCAGCAGCGCTCATCGGTCGATCTTTGTTGGTTGGTTTGTGTTCGACCTGTGCGGACGCACCGAAATACCAAGCCAATGCGGCGATGCCAATTGGGAGAATCCCATGGATCGGTGGTTCCAATTCTTTCGACTACGCGGCAGACCGCTTAGAATTTCCATTGTCCCAACCGCTCACGAATCTAACACAAAATTCGTAATTCAACTGTGGGCAAAAGGCTAGTGGTCGCGGTAGGGACGATCATTGCTGATCGCCCCCCGCACAGAACCGTACGAGCGGCATTACCGCATACGGCTCCCACCTTGGATGACTGGCGAGCAATGCTGCTACTCGCACACCGCTCAATCCTTGGGACACGCATTTCCCCGCGCTGTGTCGGGCTTGTGTCAGATTGAACGATGTTCTCCTTGGCCCGCGCCCTTTTCTCCCCAGTCTCCGCCGAAGATCGCTCTTCTTTGTTCGTCTGGTTCATCGATACTATGGCGCGGTCCGACTCCTCCAGAGCGTGCGCGTCCGCCGTGTGGCTTGGCGCCTTCGCGGACCGGCCTCCTTCCCTTGCGGGCCGAGGCGCTCCAGAGGTCTCCCGGTTCTCGTGCATGTTGTTTCTCCAGCGTGCGCGGGTTCTCCGACTACGCAGGACCAACTGCTTGCTCGCGATTATCGCGAACAGCCGTGGTGCCTTCCTCCATCAGGAAAGAGTCGGCGTCCTGGTTTTGCGTTTTTCGAAGCTCAATAGCCCGGCCCACCGATGCCCCTGTCTACGCTTCAAACGGTACCTCGCGATGCCATATGCAAGACTGAGGGCCAAGATGGAGTCGCTGTCTTCTTTCTTGTGGGACTCTTTCATTCCTTACAACATGCCGGTTTAACCCGGCGCACCCTGATAAACGCGGAAACCGGAAACTGACCGCTACCCCGCTACCCCTTTTCCTCTTGACTTTTAGTAACCCTGAGGTATAATCACAGTCAGGTAAACCTGCGCGATTGCCTCTGCTCCCCTGTTAGACTAGGAATTAGGTCGTGCCACCTTGAGTGTAACCCTCTTAATCCTTTTGAATACGAACGAGAAACAGCGCATTTCTGTACAATTCTGGCGCAATGCAAATCCCTTAGAATCAACACTTGTGGACTTGCTTGTAAGTATTGAAAACAAAAGACTTACAGGAAGGCTAAGCTTTTTAGAATCAACACTTACAAAAAACCTGGGGGGGGCAGGGGTGGTTATTGTTAACCAGAAATCCCGGGATGGAGTGCTATCCCACAGCCCAGGAAGGTCCAGTCACGAGTCACCAGTCACATCTGCCTACAGCAAGCTCAACGAATCCATATCAACCAGCACGGCGGTCTGAGGGATCTCCTTGGCATCGCAATAGGCCATCGCCCCACCCAGCAGCTTCGTCAGCACTGATCGCTTCGGCGATTTCAGCAAAAATTGAAACCGGTGCTCCTTTTTCAATCGCGCCAGAGGCGCCGTGGCCGGTCCAAGGATTCGCACGCCTTTGTCGTCATGCGGTGAGAAATATTCGGAAAGCTGCCGCGACCAGCGGATCGCCTTTTCCAGGCTCGGGTCTCGCACGATCACGTTCGCCAGCGAAGTGAACGGCGGGTACGCCATCATTCGCCGGAAATGCAATTCCCGCTCAAAGAACGAGACGTAATCCTGCTTGACAGCGTCCTGAATGGCGTAATGTTCGGGATAAAAGGTTTGGATGAATACGCGGCCCGCCAGTTCGCCGCGCCCTGCGCGGCCCGCCACTTGCGTTAGCAACTGGAACGTCCGCTCCGCCGCGCGAAAGTCCGGCAGGCTCAACGACGAATCCGCGGAAACCACGCCGACCAGCGTCACGCGTTGAAAATCATGTCCTTTCGCGAGCATCTGCGTGCCGACCAGGATGTCCAGCGCGCCGCCTGCGAACGCTCCGAGCGTTTCTTGGTACTGCCTCTTGGTCCGCGCCGTGTCCCGGTCCAGCCGCGCGATCCGCGCGCCGGGAAATTCTTTGCGCAGCCTTTCTTCCAGGTGCTCGGAGCCTTCGCCAAAAAAATAAACGTACTTCGACTGGCACTTCGGGCATTGCTTCGGAATTTGCTGGATCGACCCGCAGTAGTGGCACTCCAGCCGGTTGCGCTGTTTGTGATGCGTCATCGAGATGCTGCAGTTCGCGCATTGCACCGACGCTCCGCAGCTTCTGCACAGGACCGACCATGAATAGCCGCGCCGATTGATCAGCACCAGTGCCTGCGTGCCATTCGTCAGGCATTCCTGAATGCCCGCGTGCAGCTTCGCGGAGATCGGGCTGGTCTGGTGCGTCTGCTGAAACTCCTCGCGCAGGTCCACGATTTCGACACTCGCGAGCGAACGCTCCGCCACGCGCGAAGCCAGCGTAAGCAATTCATATTTCCCATTGCGCGCGTGATGATACGTCTCCATCGACGGCGTCGCCGATCCCAGCAGCGCCAGCGCGCCTTCCATCTTCGCGCGCACGATGGCCACATCCCGCCCGTGATATCTGGGAGTTTCTTCCTGCTTGTAGCTGTTCTCCTGTTCTTCATCGACGATGATCAACCCGACATTTTCGAGCGGCGCGAATATCGCCGACCGCGTCCCTACGACGACGCGCGCCTCTCCGTTCCGCACGCGCCACCATTCGCGCGCACGCTCCACCTCGCTCAGGGCCGAGTGCAGCACCGCTACGCCCTCGAACTTTGCGCCAAACCACGACCGGCATTGCCGTCCAATCCACAACGTCAATGCAATTTCCGGCACTAGAATGATCGCCGTCTTCCCGTGCGCCAGCGTGTCCTGCACCGCGCGCAGGTACACTTCCGTCTTTCCGCTGCCCGTCACTCCGTGCAGCAACTGCACGCCGAATTCGCCCAGTTCAAATCGCGCACGAATCGCCTTGAGCACGCTCTCCTGGTCCGCATTCAATTCATGCGCCGGTGGCGTGTACCCCGCGTCAAACGGATCTTCCGCCGGATCGATCGGCTCCTCCCAGCTTTCCAGCAATCCGTCGCGCAACATTCTTTCGATCAGCGCGCGCGTCACCTTCGCGATCTTCAGCAGCTGCGGCAAGGGCAGCGGCCCCCGCTCCGTCTCGAGCAATTCCCGCACGCGTTCTTCTCCACGCTTTCTCTGCGCACTCTGCCTGCCCAGAGCGAAGCCGAAGGGCGTCTCTGCGTTTTCTTTTTCTTCGTCTTCTTTCGCCAATGGCTCCGTCTCGCGGCTCTTCCATGCGACGATGCGTTGCACTTTGTGCTTTCTTCCTGCGGTAGTTTCTCGAATTTCAATGAGCCCGCACCGCTGCAGTCTTTGCAGTCCGGAAGCATCGACGCCAAGTTTCGCCGATGGAACAGACGCCAGAGCGCCACCTTTATTCTTAAGTTTTGCGAGGAGCTCTACTTCGCCGCGTGTGAGTCCGTGCGACAATTCACCGCCGCTCAAACTTTCGGCTGCCTCACGCCCCGCATCCGTCAAATGAATTTGTCGTTGTGATTTCAGCTCGGTCAGCGGCGGCAGCATCGCTCGGAACACTTCACCGACCGGCGCCAGGTAGTACCCCGCGATCCATTGCGCCAGCTCGATCAATTTTGGCGCGAGCGCGGGAACAAAATCCAGCACGCGCGTGATTTCGCGAATCTTCGTGCCTTCCGGCGCGCTCTCCGCGAATTCGACAACGACGCCGACCATGGCTTTTTTGCGGAACGGCACAAGCACGCGGCTGCCGGGTTGCAAAGTTCCGCGCAGCGCCTCCGGCACCGCGTACGTAAACGTCGTGCGCAGCGGCACCGCCAGCGCTACACTGCAAAAAGCAGAGTTCATCTCGCCGTGTAGTGTATCAGCAGGAGGAAACGCCACAGAAAGTCGGCGGATGTCATCCTAAGCGCATCCGATAAGGATGCGTGAAGGATCACAGCGTGAGCCTTTTCAAGGATTGGTGATTTAGAGGATTTTCTCAACCGCCGATCAAAAAAATCCCCGCGAAGATCGTAACGATCCCCGCGAACTGCCAGCGTGAAATGCGTTCGCGCAGAAAAATGGCCGCAAGTGCCACAGTCACTGCTCCATAGAGCGAGCCGAGCACGCTCACTACCGCGATGTGTTCCATCTGCATGCTGCGATTACTGAGGATGAAGGCGGCCGTATCGAGAAAGCCCATCGTGAAAACCAGCCACCTGGTGTTATCCCGCGGCAGGCGCATCGGTTGCTTTCCGGCAAGAATCAAAATCGCGGCTACTGCCGCACTGGTCAGGCGAATCATCCAAACCGTCTGCGTGGCGCCCACCCGCGGCACGATCTGGGTTCCCAGCAGCCAGAAAAGGAAGCCGAATCCTATTCCCGCAAGAATCGCCCAACCGATTCCGGCTCCGCTGCGGTTCATTGCCTCGGTATCCCCGGCGTCGGGCGCCTTCTCTCCCCTGGCCACCACAATCGCGCCCAGCAACACGCAAAAGATTCCCGCTGTGCGCACGCCGGTCAGTGGCTCGCCGCTCAATCGCGACAGCAAGAGAGTCAGCGCTGGATAACTTGCCGAGAGAGGCGCGACCACGGACATTTTTCCGATTTCAAATGCCCGATAGAGCGCCAGCGTCGAAAACGCGTTGATGCCTCCCGCGAGCAAACCCCACGCCCATGGCCGCCAGCCGGATCCGTCCGTGAGACGTCCCCATCCTCCGAGCCACGGCAAGAAAATTGTGAGCAGGACAAACCCGATGCCCTGCATGTAAAACATGGCGCGAAGCGTTCCGATGCGGCGGGTGGCAAATCGCGCTAGAAAATCGGCGCCGCCCCAGGTGAGCGCCGTCAGGAGGCCCAGCAGAATTCCCATGATGGATTACGCGGACTTGCCTTTTTTGACTTCGAGGCCGAGCACGGCCATTACTTTTTGGAGATCTTTCCAGACTTCACTCTTCGCGGGCGGATTGCGCAGTAAGTACGCAGGATGATAGGTCGCCAGTAATTTTCTGCCGCGGAATTCCAGCCACTCTCCGCGAAATTGCGAAATGCCGCGGTTGGTTTGCAGCAGCGTTTTCGCTGCAACGGCGCCGAGGCAGACAATTACTTTCGGAGCGATGGCGTCGATTTGCCGCAGGAGAAATGGCGAGCAGGTGCTGACTTCGTCCTCTTCCGGCTGGCGGTTTTCCGGCGGCCTGCATTTCACCACGTTGCAGATGTAAACGTCCTTCCGCTGCAAGCCCATGGCTTCGATCATCTGCGTCAGCAGTTTTCCGGCGCGCCCGACGAACGGCAATCCCTGCGCGTCTTCATCCGCCCCCGGCCCCTCGCCGACAAAAACAAGTTCCGCTTTCGGGTTTCCATCTCCAAAAACAATCGTGTGCCGCGTGCCGTGAAGTTTGCAGCGCGTGCACTCGCCAAGGTCTTCGCGAATCTTAAGCAGCGTGTCATCCGCGATCTTGTCAATGGATTCAAAAAGCGACGGCCCTGCCGCCGGCAATGGCAACGGTGAAATTTTCGGCGCAACCGCCGCGGCGAACGGCGCAGCTTTCGGCAATTCGGGCTTGCGTACGGGTTTCGGCAAAGGCATTTCCTCTGTGGTGTCTGGCGGCGAAGTAAGAACAGCGGGTGGCAAACTATCGCGAAGTGGTGCGCTGCGGTCCAGGTAAAACTGGCGGATTCCAAGATCTTCGTAGAAGTGGAGGCGATCCGTAATTTTTTTCTGGAGAGCTTCGGGGATGCGCTCGGCCATGGCGGGATCAAACAGCGGAACGTTTCGCGGACGTCGTTCCCAGGAGCACGCCTCGCAGCCGCACCACTTCGTCCAAGATCCGCTGCGCCACTTCACTCTTGTTCAATTTCGGCAGGGCGAGGTCTCGGCCGTCGCGCGAGAAAAGAGTGACGATATTGGTGTCCTGGTCGAAGCCCGCGCCTTCCGCAGTCACATCATTGGCCACGATCAAATCAGCGTTTTTCGCCAAAAGTTTCTTGCGCGCGTTTTCCGCCACGTGATCGGTTTCCGCGGCAAATCCGACAATAATTCTTTGGCCCTTGTTCTTGGCCACTTCCGCCAGAATGTCGGTGGTCGCTTCGAGCGAAATCGTCAGCGGCGCACTTTCTTTCTTGATCTTCTCCGCATGCTGCTTCACGGGGCGGTAATCCGCAACGGCTGCCGCAAGGATCGCAATGGAAGCATCCGTGATTCGCGCAACGACAGCGCGGTGCATCTCTTTCGCGGAGCGAACATCCACGCGTTCCACGCCCGCGGGAGTTTCCAGTTTTACCGGCCCGCTCACCAGAATCACTTTCGCGCCGCGCCGCGCCGCCGCTTCCGCAACCGCGTAACCCATTTTCCCGGATGAGCGGTTCGTCAAATAGCGAACCGGATCAAGGTCCTCGTATGTCGGCCCACCGGTCACCAGAACGGTGTCGCCACTCAAGTCGCGCTCCGCCTTCAGGACTTCGCGAACGGCAGCGATAATGTCATCCTGACCTGCCAGCCGCCCCGCGCCCGTCATGCCGCAAGCCAAATAGCCCTCGGCGGGATCGACAATCGTCACGCCGCGCGCGCGCAGCATCTCCACATTTTCCTGCGTCGCCGCATGGTTCCACATATTCACGTTCATCGCCGGCGCGATCACCACCGGCGCGGTTGAGGCGAGGTACAACGTGGTGAGAAAATCATCTGCAATCCCGCGCGCAAATTTGGCGATGATGTCCGCCGTCGCCGGCGCCACCAGCAACAAATCCGTTCGCTGCGCGACGGCGATGTGTTCGATGGCGCTTTCGAGGTTGGCTTCGCCGCCCGAGGAATCGCTAAAGAGGTCGGTAATTACTTTCTCCCCGCTCAGCGACGCAAACGTGAGCGGCGTAACGAATTCTCGCGCGCCGCGCGTCATCACCACCTGCACGGTGAATCCGTCCTGTTGCAGGCGGCGCACGAGCTCCGCGGCTTTGTAAGCCGCCACGCCACCGGTCACACCAAGCGTGATTCGCATTCCTGCCTTCCGCGGCGCGCTACTTTCGCCGCTTGTTTCCGTCCTTGTCCGTATCGATCGAATCCGGCTCCACGAATTCGTACTCGATCAGGCTGTGCTCCAGCTCATCGCATGCGATTCGTGTGGCCTTCAGTGTCCTTGGATTCTCAATCAACGGCGGCGCACCCGCCATAAGCTGCCGCGCGCGTCTTGCGGCAAGCACTACATACGCAAACTGGCTCTCAGGAGCTTTGGTCAGCACAGTCATTTCAGTCTTTCCCCCCAAACGATGCCAGAAGTCTTTCCACCCGGGCTCGGCGCCGCGCGCTCGTGCAGCGCAGGGCGATTACAATCGATTGCGCCTCGCGTCCCGCGCGCTCTACGTCTTCATTCACCACACAATAATCGTAGTATTTGCCGAACATCGCAATCTCGTCCCGCGCCTTGGCCAGCCGCCGCGCAATCTCTTCATCGGAATCCTGGCCGCGGGCGCGCAGCCTTCGTTCCAGCTCTTCCCGCGACGGCGGAAGAATAAAAATCGCCACGGACTCCGGCAACTTTTCCTTCACCTGCCCCGCGCCTTGCACATCGATCTCAAGGACCAGATCGAGTCCCTTCTTCCGCGATTCCTCCAGCCACTTCTTCGGTGTGCCGTAGGAATGTTTCCCGAAAACTTGCGCGTACTCCAGGAACACGCCGCGCGCGACCATGGCGTCGAATTCCGCTTCCGTAACGAAATCATAACACTTCCCGCTGGCCTCGGTCGCGCGGCGCGCCCGTGTAGTACACGAGATCGAGGGCATGGTCCCGGGCAGCTCCAGAATTTTCTGCACCAGCGTGGATTTACCCGACCCCGAAGGCCCCGAAACGATCACCACCAGCGGCGCAATTTCCTTCCCCTCGCTCATTCGATGTTTTGTACCTGCTCCCGCAGTTTTTCGATCTCCGCCTTGATCTCCAGCGCCAGCCCGGTGATCGCCAGCGCTTCGTTTTCCACGCCTGGCGTTTTGGACAAAAGCGTGTTCGCTTCGCGATGCATTTCTTGCAGTAGAAAATCCAGTTTTTTCCCCAGCTCGCCGGCGCCATCCAGAAGCTTCGTAAACTGCTGCAGATGGCTCCGCAGCCGGTCCAATTCTTCACTGATATCGCTGCGCTCCGCAAGCAGCGCGGCCTCCTGTGCAAGCCGCGCGGGTTCGATCGAGGTCCCGCCGAGCAATTCTTTCAGCCGCGTCTCCAACCGCCGCGCAAATGCCGGACGCAATGTCACGACCAGCCCGCGCACTTCTTCGGTGAGCCCGCTGATCTGCTCCAATCGTTCGCGGAGCTCTTCGACGAGATGCTTCCCTTCGGCGCGCCGCATATCGTCCAGCTTGGCGAGCGCTTCGCGCAAGCAGCCCTCGAGGACCAGTGCGAGACGTTCCTGCTCTTCTTCCGTCTCCGGCACTGCCCCGGACAGCCCCGAGATCACGCCCGGGAGGCGCAGCAAGGAAACCACGTCAACGCTGGCCGCGGCGCTGGTCTCCTGGCGCAATACTTCCGCCGCACGCAGATACGCCTTCGCAACTTCCTTGTTCACCTGCACGGGCGCCGCTGTGCCCGGCTCAATATGGACGTGAACGTCCAAGTGCCCTCGATGAATTCGCTCGCGGACCATTTGCCGAAGCCGCAATTCGTAGAAATCGAATCCATCGGGCATGCGCAGTTTGAGATCGAGAAACCGGTGGTTCACGCTCTTGACGCTGACGCGAACAGCCCAGCCGTCTTCCTCTTTGCGTGCCTGCGCGTATCCCGTCATCGAAAGACACTCGGCCCGTTTCGTTTGCGTTACGTTTTTTTCGCTCATATGGAATCGGTTGCTGCCGTCAGATTCGCAGGCGCCGCCTGCGCGGGCGCCATGTCGTCATCCGCAAATTGCAAATCGTAAAGCCGGGAATAGGTGCCGCCGCGCGCCAACAGCTCCGCGTGCGTTCCACTTTCGCGGATCTGCCCGTCCTCCAAAACGAGAATCTTGTCCGCGCGGCGAATCGTCGAAAGGCGATGCGCAATCACGAAAGTGGTCCGCCCAACCATCAAGTTGACGAGGGCCTTCTGCACGAACAGTTCTGACTCGGCATCCAGTTCCGAAGTGGCTTCGTCCAAAATGAGAACCGGCGAGTCTTTCAGGATTGCCCGTGCGATCGCGATGCGCTGCCGTTGCCCGCCGCTGAGGCGCGTGCCGCGTTCACCGATCAGGGTGTCGTAGCCTTTCGGGAGTTCCAGGATGAAATCGTGCGCCAGCGCAGCTTGTGCCGCGACTACGACTTTTTCCCTGGACACATTTGTCAAACCATAGCAGATGTTGTTCCAAACGGTGTCGTGGAACAGGATATTTTCCTGCGTGACCATGGCGATTTGTGCGCGCAGAGAGCGGAGATTTGCTTCCCGGACGTCGAGACCGTCGATGCGAACCGCGCCAGACGTGACGTCGTAAAAACGCGGAAGCAAATTGACGAGCGTCGTCTTGCCCGCGCCGCTGGTGCCGACGAAGGCGACGACTTCGCCCTTGCGGGCAATGAACTCAATATTCCGCAAAACCGGAGTCGCGTCGTAGGAGAAACTGACGCGGTCATACTGGACCTCGCGGGCAAAGGCGGGAAGCTCAACCGCGGCGGGAACGTCCTGGTCTTCCTCGGTGAGATCGAGGTAGGCAAGGACTTGCGCAGTGGCGCCCTGCGCCTGCTGGAATTGCTGATAGACTGCGCCAATACGCTTGACCGGTTCGTAGGACTTGAAAAGCGCGTAAACGAAGGCGATGAACATTCCTGTGGTCATTAAATTCAGGCGGATGCGGTCGCGGGCATAAAGGAGAAGGAGGGAAATGACGACCGGCTGAAGCAAGTCCATCAGCGGCGAGGTGGCCACTTGCGCGCGAACCCAGCGCATCGTTTCACGCAGCAGACGTTTGGAAGCGGCCTGGAAATTCGCTATTTCGAAATCTTCCATGCCGAAAGCTTTTACGATGCGATTGCCGCCGACGGTCTCCTGAAGAATCTGTGTAAGTTCGCCAAGCCGCGTCTGGCTATTCTCCACGGAACGGCGGATGCGGCGGCCCAACTTGCCGATGGGCCAGACAATCAAAGGCAGAAACACGCCGCAGGCCAACGTCATCCTCCAATCGATGTAAAGCAAAATGAACAGGAATACAGGAAACAGAAAAATCTGGCGAAACAGTTCGGCGAGATATTCGGAAATGGCAAGGCGCGCGCGCTCCACGTCGTTAATGACCGCGGAGAACACCCTTCCGGAGGACTGCTGCTGGAAAAATCCGATGGGCTGGCGAATAATTTTAGCGTAGACAGCGTTGCGCAAATCCGTGATGGCGCGGTGCCCGACGTACTGAATCAAGCTAACGCCGGCAAACTCGCACAGCGACTTGATTCCGAACAGCACCAGCATCGAAAGGGTGACGACCGTCCAAACGTTGTGAATGCTGTGCGGAAAGAGATGGTTCACGTAAACCGGCGGGCCGCCGAAGGGCACCTTGAAGAGCAAAACGTTGGAATCACTGCTGGCTGGATTGAGTACACGATCAAAAATGGGCACGATCAGCAGTGTGACGGCGCCCTCGGCCAGCGCAACGATCGCCAGCAACGCGACTCCCAGGCTCATGCGAAACCGGTAGGGCCGCACGTA
>WNFH01003199.1_pt1 | contig 11580 bp, 9 predicted proteins | sample 5400411 | NCBI WGS metagenome assembly WNFH01 (sample SAMN13153347, study PRJNA577476) | soil metagenome | isolation source: 200 cm saprolite under Douglas fir tree site 2 hole 3 | place: USA:California | collected 2015-04-18
ATGGTTGGATTCGTCCTGGGGGCACTAACGGGAGGGCTCGCCGCCTGGTACTGGCAAGATCCGATTCGCGTATACGCTGACCGCAAGACGAGAGGAGTTCGAAACGGAGCCGCCGATACGCTGCGGGCGGTCGAAAAAAGAGCGGAAGACGTGCTGGACCGGACGAAGGGGCAGCTCAGCTCGGCGCTGCAGGCGGGACAGGACGCGATTCGTCCGCGCACGCGCTGACCTCTGGAAGAAGTTACCCAGGAGCCTCGAGCAGGGCGACCGGAAAGCTCTGAAGGACGCTCCCGAGCATGAGCCCGCGGCCCTGGGCCGTGAGGTGCGCCTCCACCGACTCTCGTGTCAGCACGTTGGAAAAGCGGGCTCCGAGGTCGTCGGGGAGGGCGATCCAGGTGTCTGCCCAGTATTCGGCGCCGAGGGGCGGATCGTCGATCCCGCGCTTGGCGAGGTGGCGCGGCACCACCGTCAGCGAGACCACGTCGTTAGCGACGCGCGCGAATGCGCAGAGGTGCTCAGCGAGTAGCCCTCGCGCCTCCAGTGGCCGGTACTCGCCGTGCGCGAAGAGGGCGGCCCGCGCCTGCCGGAACGCCAGGCCCTGGCGGATCAGGTAGAGCTTCGCCCGCCCATCCTCGCGTGACTTGATCAGGCTGCGAGCGAGCGCGGCCAGGTCGTGGGTGTTCTCGATCTCCGCCACGAGGTCGTCGAGGCGACGCCGGCGCAGCGCCCAGTCGACGGGCCGGCGGTTGTCAGGGTCGACCAGGCTGAAGTCCCACAGCTCCGTTCCCTGGTAGAAGTCGGGCACGCCAGGCGCCGTCATCTTGACGAGCACCTGGGCCAGCGAGTTGAGGGCGCCGAAGTTGGCGATTCGCGCCTGGAACTGGGTGAAGTCGGCCAGGAAGGCGGACGAGCGCGCGGGGTCGAGGACAGCCTCTGCGAATCTCAGGACGGCCTCATCGTACAGGGCGTGGGGACTGATCCAGCTCGTGTGGACCTTCGCCTCGTGAATCGCCTTGAGGAGGTAGACGCGCAGCCGCTCGAGCGAGATCGGCCATGCCCCCACGAGCGTCTGGTAGAGAAAATACTCCTCGTTGAGGCCGGGCACCGGCTGCCCGTCCACGACGGCGCGATGCTTCCGGTTCAGGCCCTGCCAGCCGGTCACTCGCGTGCGCCACTCCCGTGGGATCTCCGAGAGCACGTTGATGCGCGCTCGCACGTCCTCGCTCCGCTTGGTGTCGTGGGTGGAGGTCGCAGACAGCGCATGGGGGTATTGCGCCTGTCGCGTCACGTTGGCCGCGTGGAATTCGGCAAGCGAGGTGCCGAAGCGGTCGGGGTCGCCACCGACCTCGTTGAGCGAGACCAGACTGTGGTAGCGGTAGAAGGCCGTGTCCTCGTAGCCCTTGGCGGTGACAGGGCCGGTCGTCTGCTGGAACCGCAGCACGAAGTCGATGCGCTCGGCCCGGTCGGCCTCCTCCGCCCACGTCGGGAACTTCAAAACGAGCAGGTCGTGGATCCAGTCGTAGATGGACACGTCCGTGGCCGGGGTGCGTCGCTTGGCCATGGCTACTGCCCGCGCGATGTATTCCTGGTCGCTCTCGCGGCGGCCGTCTCCGCTGTCGCCAACATACGTGCGGTAGACGGGAAAGCAGGCGACGATCTCACGAAGGGCCTGCGTGAGGCTGACCAGCGTGAAGTCGCGGGAGGAGCGGTGCTTCTCGGAGATGCGGTCGAGCCGATGTCCGAGCGTGTTCAGCTCGGCCGCCATGGACGTCTCCATGATGAGCCGCTTGGACCGATAGACGATCTCGGCGAAGGAGGGGCGCTGGCGTAGCAGGCGCGTGTAAATCCGCTCCATGGCGCCTGCGTGGGGGTGATCGACGAAGATGCCGTTCAACATGTTGAGGAACTCGTAGCCGGTGGTGCCGAGGACAGCCCAGTGGGCGGGCAGCCGCTCCCCGGAGGCAAGGATTTTCTCGGCCACGATATAGAAAGGGCGCAGGGACGATCCCCGCTCTTGCTGGGCCGCGTCGTAGCGCTCGAGTACCGCCCGATCTCGCCAGGCGGTAGCATCGCCGGCCACCTCCCGCTCGAGCCGCCCGTGCACGCGCTCGAGGAAACAGGCGCGCTGTAGGCGGCGGAGGTACTCCCCGGGGGCGTAGAGCCCATCGGGGTGGTCGATGCGGAGCCCGGTGACGATGCCCTCGCGGACGAGGCGAAGGATGAGCCGGTGCGTCTCCGCGAAGACGCGTGGGTCCTCGGTGCGGATGGCCGCCAGCTCGTTGATGTCGAAGAAGCGCCGGTAGTTGATCTCCTCCCCCGCCACCCGCCAGTAGGCGAGTCGGTACACCTGATCGTGGAGCAGGCCGTCCAGGAGATCGAAGCTCCGCGGGTCGCCCGGGGCGCCATTGAAGAGCCGCACGTTCTCGGAGATGAAGTCGCGGACGTCGCCCGACGCCTCCAGGAGCTTGGCGAGCTTCTGGTACGCGATCTCCGTCTCTCGATGGCGCGCGGCCAGCAGTTCGCGGTCCGTCTCCGTGCGGTGTGGAATGGTGAGCAGCATCTGGTAGACGGACTTCAGCTCGAGCAAGGTCGCGTGCTCGGGCCCCAACGCGGCCTCGAGCTCGGCGAGCCGGTGGCCGAGGATCTGTACGTACGTCCGGGGCGCCACCGGTAGCACGGTGTCGTAATAGTGGATGGTGAGGCGTCCGTCGGAGAGCTCGAGGCGTAGCTCCCCCCGGTCGAGGACTGCCCCGTATTGATCGCCCAGGCTCGGCAACAACACCTTGTTGGCCAGCTCCGCCTTCACCGGCATCCAGTCGACGTCGAAGAAGGCGGCGTAGGGCGAGGAGGCACCGTGCATGAGGACATCTGACCACCAGGCATTCCGGCTTCCGGCGATCCCCATGTGGTTGGGTACCACGTCGACGAGAAGGCCGAGGTGGTTGCTCCGGAGCGCTTCTGCGAAGCGACCGAAGGCCGTCTCGCCGCCCAGCTCAGCGCGGAAGCGACTGTGATCGGAGATGTCGTAGCCGTGGGATCGATTGGAACTGGTCTCGAAAAATGGCGAGGTGTAGCAGTCGCTGATGCCAAGCGTGGCAAGGTATGGCACGAGGCCGGAAGCGTCGTCGAAGGTCAGATCGGGACCGAGCTGGAGCCGGTAAGTGGCCAGGGGCACGCGCAGCAGCGCGTCGGGGTCGGCGACGACCGCGAGCAGGTCCTCTTCCCTCAATGGATCGGACATCAGGCAACATTGGACCGTATGACATCGCAGGGTGCAAGCGCCGGCTGTTATGCGGAACCACAAGCTTCGTCGTGCAATTTCGTCGTGCAATAATGAACGGAGCGGGCATCAGCCCGGTCGGACTCTTCATCCCGATGGATTCGAAGATCAAGACGCCCCCCGCGTAGGGGACCAGCGTCCACGAAACCGGTCAACTCCAGGCATAGAGCTAAGGTCCGCGGGAAAGAGGATGGACGGTCGCAGAGGAGAGAAAATGCGCTACGCACTCGCTGTGCTGTTGGGCGTGTTGTGCTCGGTGAGTTCGGCCGCTGCTCAGGTGAGCATCGGCATCGGAGTTCCCAGCGTGAGCATCGGGATCAACCTGCCGTCGTTCCCCGAACTCGTTGTGGTGCCGGACTACCCGGTCTACTACGCTCCGAGAGGGGAAGTGAACCTGTTCTTCTACGATGGCGTGTACTGGGCGTACCAGCGGGATAACTGGTACGCGAGTTCCTGGTACAACGGACCCTGGCGGGTGGTGGGCCCAGAGGTCGTGCCGGCGTTCATCCTGAGGGTACCCGTGCGCTACTATCGCCATCCGCCTGCCTCCTGGGCCGGGTGGCGGTCCAATGCGCCGCCACGTTGGGGCGAGCACTGGGGCCATGAATGGGAGCAGCGTCGAAGGGGATGGGACCAGTGGGACCGCCGCGCTCCTCATGCACCCGCCCCGCTCCCTGTTTACCAGCGGCAGTATTCAGGGAATCGATATCCCAAAGTGGAGCAGCAGCAGGCGTTGCAACGCGAGAAGTACCGTTATCAGCCGCAAGACCCCGTAGTGCGGCAGCACGATCAGCGACAAGGAGCGCAGCCGCAGCCGGGGGAGCGTAGGCAGCAGGCTAGCCAGCGTTCCAGCCCTCCACCGCCGCCTCAACAAGGTGCTCCAGCTGTCTCACGCTCACACCCGCCGCAAGGGGAAGGAGGACGCGAGGTCCCTCCTCAGCAGGGAGGTCCGGCAGTCCAGCGTCAGAAGCAGCAGCCACAGCCAGCGGTAGTCCAGCATGAGCAACAGGCGCCCAGGTCGCAAGGGCAGCAAGATAGACCGCAAGGCAAGGGGCACAGCAAGCCAGAGCAGGGTCAGGAGCAGGAGAAGGGTCAGGGGCGCAATAAGTAGTCGAGTTAGGCGGCGGCCGGGAGCTGGTCGGCCCAGACGCTGAATTGCTTGAGGAGCGTCGTACCGAACGACGTCGTGAGGGCTACGTCGACGGCGTCGCGGCCGCGCGCAATTACGACCCGGCCGATCCGCGGACGGTTGTGGCGGGCGTCGATGGTGCGCCAGGCGTCGCCCACGTACGCTTCCGCCCACGCCGAGAAATCCATCGGCGCCGGCGCCGCCGGCACGCCGATGTCACCCAGGTAGCCGGTCACGTAGCGCGCGGGGATGTTGAGCGCGCGCAGGAACGTGATCGCGAGGTGCTGGAAGTCGCGGCACACGCCCTGCCGCTCGGTGTAGACGTCGAACGCCGTCTTCGTCGGCCGCGCGAACTCGTAGCCGAAGGCGACGTTGCCGTGCACCCAGTCCAGCACGGCCTGGACTCGCTGCCAGGACTCGGGCGTCTTCCCGAACAGGTCCCAGGCGACGTGCCCCATGCGATCGACCTCGCAGTACCGGCTCGCGAACAGATATCGCCAGCACTCCGCCGGCATCTGGTGCACCGGGGTCAGGGGCAGGCCCTCGATCGGGACGTCGTGGCGCCCGCTATCGTCGATGACGTTGTCGTAGCGGATCCGCAGAAGGCCGGTCGGCGCCAGGATGCGCGCTGCCCGGTTGCCGAACGAGTCGAGGAAGCCCTCCACCGCGGTGGCCGGCTCCACGACGATCCATTCCGGCCGCCGCAGCGCCGGTGCCTGGTCCGGATGCACGTAGAGCATGAGCTGCATCGGCGTCGGCTGGGGCACCTCGAAGCTCAGATCGTAGCCGATGCGGATCTGCATGGCTCCACCGTAAGTCCGGGGTGGCTGAACGTCAATCGAGCGGCCCTCTGCTACCATGGCTCGGGTGACCTACTGCCTCGGCATCTGGACCCGACACGGACTCGTGATGGCCTCTGACTCGCGCACCAACGCCGGCCACGACCAGGTGAACGTTGCCCGCAAGATGCACCTCTTCGAGCAGCTCGGCGAGCGGGTCTTCGTCCTGTTGAGCAGCGGAAGCCTCTCCTGCACCCAGTCGATCATCACCCAGCTCCGGCGCGACTTCGATCAGGGCCAGGGCCTGGCCCAGGCACCGTCGCTCTACGAAGCCGCGCGGATCATCGGCGAGGAAGTGCGGCGCGTGTCGGACCTGGATCGGGCCGCGCTGGAACGCGACGAGTTCAAGTTTAACGTCAACCTGATCCTCGGTGGCCAGGTGCGCGGGGAGAGCCCGGGGCTGTTCATCATCTACCCGCAGGGCAACCCGTTGCAGGCCAGCGAAGACTCGCCGTATCTCCAGATCGGCGAGACGAAGTACGGACGCCCGATCCTCGACCGCGGCATCCGCTTCGACAAGACGACGCTCGAGGAGGCTGCCAAGTACGCGCTGCTTTCCCTGGACTCGACGATGCGCTCGAACGTCACCGTGGGACCGCCGATCGATCTGCTCGCCTACGAGGTGGACGAGCTCGAGATCACGCGGCGGCGCCGCTTTCCGGCGGGCGACCCCGACCTGGTGAAGATCGGCGTCCGCTGGGAGCAGGCGCTCCGCCAGGCGGTGGCGCGTCTGCCGCAGATTCGCTTCCGCGCCAGCCGCGACGCCGGCCAGCCGCAATCGCCCCAGGAAGAGACGATTCAGCTCGTCGAGCCGCCCAACCCGTCCTAGTCCAAGAGCGCCTCAAGTGCGTCGGACGGATTTTTTATCATCCGTAGAGTTGAAGGTGAAACTTGTTGGGGTGATCCGTTTCTTTCGAGCCATTGGCTGTCTCTAAGGAGTCATCACCAAGGGTATCAAAATTGAGGTGCCATCTTCCGTTAGGACCGTGAGACACAGTACCTCTTTGACGCCTTTGGCTCTGAGTCCCAGTGCATCGTAGTCTTGATATGAGAGAGTGATTGATACGACCCCGAAGCCCGGCTTAACCGGATTCTGAATTATCTGATCGTAAATCTGACGTGTCTTCGACCCCAATTTTAGAGAAGTGAGCGGCGGAAACACGATTGGTATATCACGGATGATTTCAAGTAGGTGCTTATGAAAGTTGATCCATAGTTTGTTATCGGTGAAATTGTGTGAAATGTGTGCTTCATCAAGAAAGTCTTTAAGCTCGAACCGTAAGAGATCGAATCCTATGGCGTCAACTACCTCCGTAACAACTGTCCTTGTTCCAGCAGTCTTAGTGTTTACAAGTGCATCATTCACTCTTTTTAACAATCTAAAGGCCGGAACGGAGTTGTTGATCCCGGTATGGAGCGTCCAAGTACAAAATAGGCTGAGCGTTGAAAACCTATCTCTGGGAATCAATTCGAGTCGTTTTCGAATATGAACTAGCAACAGGCGAACATCAGTTTCGGTAATGTCAGCCTCGCGTCTTACGATTTCTTGAATCTTCTTTGCGATATCTCTTTCCATGAACCATCTTCGGCCGAACGTGTGAGGCATCAGCGATATGAGCATAGAAAGTTACTCTGCCACGGGTTTTCGAATTGGTATGCAAAAGACTTAAAGAAACCTTGGTTTGGCCGTTTTCTTGGCCCCGCCACAGGCATTGACGGGCATTTCAAGGCATGTCCAGGCACACACTCCCCTTCTACCTAACTATGTGAAACCGCTGTATTGACACGCGCTTGCGCGTATGAGGGAAAGGCCTAGAAGGGCAGCGTCACGCCCTACGAGCGGAAGAAGCTCGCCACTGCGGCAGTCCAGAGCGGCGTGCCCGTCATGGCGGAGAAGACCGCGCCGGCGCCACCGCCGCGTATCCCCGCTGCACCCACTCGCGCACCGGCGCGAGCGGCCGGTAGCGCCCGAGAGCGCGGTTTGCCGCCGCCGTCGGTGCCGTGCCATGGCTAAGGACGATCCACGGGAACGGAGCGTTGCGTCGCGCGCGGACGGCAGCGCGCAACCGCCGAGGGCGAGGAGGAGCAGCAGAGCGAGCGTCAGGGAGCCTACGAGCTTCAGACTAGTGCTTTCCCTGGGCTTCAACAAATCGTCTTGGCTCCCGGTCGAAGGTGGACTAGAGTGGCGCAGCCCCTGAGGAGGAGAGCATATGAGCGCTGAAGGCCAACACACAGCGGCACAGATCCGGTCTCGCCTTGACCATCCGGTGATCGACGGTGACGGCCACTGGGTCGAATTCGACCCCGTCTTCAGCGAGCGCATGCGCAAGGTTGGCGGCGACAAGGCCGCCGAGGGGTTCCTCGCCGCGATGAAGACCACGCACGACGCGCTGAGCATGTCGGTCGCCGAACGCAGGCACCGGCGTGTCGGCCAGCCGGCCTTCTGGAGTCGTCAGGCGGAAAACACGCTCGATCGCGCAACCGCGATGATGCCGCGCTTGCTCTACGAGCGCCTTGACGAGATCGGCTCGGATTTCGCGATCATCTACCCGACCGCCGGCCTGCGCGTGCCGCGAATCAGCGATGATGCCACCAGGCGCGCGGTCGTGCGCGCGCACAACGTCGTCACCGCGGAATACTTCCGCGACCTGGGCGACCGGATGACCCCGGCCGCGATCATTCCGATGCACACGCCGGACGAGGCCATCGCGGAGCTTGAATTCGTCACGAGGCAGCTCGGGGCGAAGGTGGGCATGTTCGGTAGCGGCATGTCGCGGCGCGTGGCGTCGGTCGCGGCGACCGATCCAGATTCGGCGCGTCTCGCGGTCTGGTACGACGTGCTGGCTCTCGACAGTGACTACGACTACGATCCGGTCTGGGCGAAGTGCCAGGAGCTCGGCATCGCCCCGACCTTCCACAGCGCGAGCAGCAATCAGGGCCTGCGGCTGTCGCCATCCAACTTCGTCTACAACCATATCGGGCATTTCGCGGCCGCCGGCCACGCTGTCTCCAAGGCGATCTTCCTGGGTGGGGTGACCCGGCGCTTCCCGAACCTTCGATTCGCCTTCCTCGAAGGCGGCGTGGGCTGGGCCTGCCAGTTGTTCGGCGACCTGACCGAGCACTGGGAACGGCGCAATCGCCAGGCGCTGGAGCATATGGATCCGCGAAAGCTCGATCGCGCCCTGCTGATGAGCCTGGCCGAGAAGCACGGCGATCCGGACCTGGTGGCGGCGCTGAAGGCACGGGACGGCTGGCCCGACAACGACGCGAGCCTGACGGGCGGGGTCGACGATCTCGACGATTTCGCCGCCTGCAAGATCACCCGCAAGGAAGACTGGATCGATCTGTATGCCAAGCCGTTCTACTTCGGGTGCGAGGCCGACGACCGGACCAATGCCTGGGCATTCAGTCGGAACAATCCGTTCGGATCGAAGCTGAACGCGATCTACAGCTCGGACATCGGGCATTTCGACGTGATCGACATGCGCAATCCGCTGCCGGAGGCCTACGAGCTGGTCGAGGAAAATCTGATAACCAAGGACAACTTCCGCGACTTCACCTTCGCCAACTCGGTTCATCTCTGGGGAACGCAGAATCCGCGGTTCTGCGAAGGAACGGCGGTTGCCAAGGCGGCTGCGGCGGAGCTGTCGCGCGCGCCGGTGCAGGTGGCGACGAAGTAACAGCGAGGTTCGCTGCCTCGCTCAACCCTCGCCCGGGATTCCGGCCAGCGTCTCGTCGAGGACCGGCGCGAGCTCGGCCACGACCGCCTCGAGCGAGAACACGTCGTCGATCTCTCCGGCCAGCAAGGGCCGGGCGGCGATCGCGACGTCCCTGAGGTGCCGGCGATCTCTAACCGCGACGCTGGACCAGTCGTCGACGAGTGCCTGCGCGCTGGCGCGATCGGTGTCGCGGGCGATCACGCGCGCCAGGCGCTCGGAGAACACCAGGCCCTGTAGCGATTCCAGGTTGGCCTTCATCCGATCCGCATTCACCACGAGACCCTCAGCGATCCGCTCGAGGGCATCGAGCGCGCCGCCGGCGGCGTCCACCAGCTCGGGAATGGTCACCAGCTCGGCCTGCCAGCCGCCGAGCGCGCGCTCGTGCTCGCCGAGCGAGGCGGAAAGCAGCGTCGCCATCAAGCCGGGCGCGCGAACCGCGGCGGTCAGAGCCTGAAGACAGGCGACAGGGTTGCGCTTGTGGGGCATGGCGCTCGAGCCGCCTACGCCCTTCGTCGGCGGCGACTCCAGCATCTCGCCGACCTCGGCCTGCGAGAGCAGGGCGACATCGCGCGCGATCTTGCCGACTGTCTCGGTGACGATCGCCAGCTCGGCCATCACACGCAGCAGCTCGTCGCGATGGTCGTGCCACGAGCGCGCCTCGCCCAGGTGCAGGCGCGCTGCCAGGCCGTGGCGTACGGCGGTGCGCTTGCCGCCGAGGGCGTCCAGCGTGCCGCCGGCTCCTCCGAGCTGGACGCACAGCGCCCGTTCGCGCGCCTCGGCGAGGCGAAGCCGGCAGCGATGGAGCGCCGCCGCCCAGCGCGCGATCTTCAGGCCGGCCGTGATCGGCGTGGCGGGTTGCATGAGCGTCCGGCCAAGCATCACGACGCCGGCATGGCGCCGCGCATGACCGGTCAGGCGGCTCACCGCCGTGGCGAGGACGCTGTCGGCGTCCGTGAGGCACGGCTTCAGGCACAGGACCAGCGCGGTGTCGAGCACGTCCTGGCTCGTCGAGCCGTAGTGCACGAAGGCCGCTGCGCGCGCGTCCGCGCGAGCGACGTGCTCGGTGAGCGCCTTGACCAGCGGGACCGCCAGCGAGCCCGAACGCTTGCCCTCGCTGGCCAGCGCGTCGGGCTGTAGGTTCAGGTCGGCACAGGCCTTGGCGATGACCCGCGCCGCGTCCTGGGGAATGACGCCAACATCGCCTTGCGCGCTCGCCAGCGCGCGCTCGAAATCGAGCATCGCCTGCACGAACGCCTGGGCGGAAAACGCCTGCGCGAACACGTCGCGCGCGAAGCTGCGGCCGACGATGTTCTCGGCCATCGGCGCCCGCGCGCTAGAACTCGATGAAGACCGCTTCGCCGGCTCCCCGCAGCCGAACGTCCCAGCGATAGACGTTCGGAGCGCCGGGATCGCGAGCCGCGATCAGCGTGCGGAGCCTCTCGGGATCGCCGATGGCGCGCGCCAGGGGATCGTCCTTGATCGCTTCTAGCGGGGCCAGGAACACGCGGGTCTGCACGGCTTTCAAAAGACCGCGCGCGAAGATCGTGACGCTGATCTGGGGCGCGTACGTCTCGCCGCCCGGGCCCCTGAACGAGCCGGGCATGACCGTCTCGATCGCATAGCGCCCGTCGGCGTCGGTCGAGACGCGACCGTAGCCGTACGGCCGAGCGCCCTCGCCGCCCGAGGGGATCGTGCCGGACGCGTCCGCCTGCCAGGTCTCGACGAGGGCATCGAAGATGGGAGCGCCGGCGCCGTCGAACACGCGTCCCGTCAGCGTGATGCGATCGCCGTGACCAGGGAACAGAACCTTGCCGCCGTCGCTCCAGAGCAACTCGCGCGCGAAGAACGGTCCGACCGTCTGCGAGGGCGTGGGGCTCGCCATGATCAGACACCAATCGGCGTGGCGCGTGGCCCGCGCAGCACCATGTCGAACCGGTACCCGAGCGCCACGCCCTCGACGCCGTGCTCGAGATCGAGATCCGCGATCAAGAGCCGGCGCCCGGCCTCGGGGACGCTCTGGAAGATCGGATCGATCGCCAGCAGGGGATCGCCGGGGAAGAACATCTGCGTGATGAGCCGCTGGGCGTAGGCGTTCCCGAAGAGCGAGAAGTGGATGTGCGCCGGGCGCCATCCGAACGCATGGTTCTGCCACGGGTAGGCCCCGGGCTTGACCGTCACGATCCGGTAGCGACCTTCGTCGTCCGTGAGCACCTGTCCCTTGCCGAGAAAGTTGGGATCGAGCGGCGCCTCGTGGTCGTCCACGGGGTGCGGATACTTGCCCGAGGCGTTGGCCTGCCACACCTCGACGAGCGACCGTCGCACCGGCCGGCCGCCCTCGTCGAGCACGCGACCGACGAGCACCATCTTCTCGCCGAGGGGCGCGCTCTTGCCCCAGGTCGTGAGATCGGCCTCGCTGTCCTTCACGAAGTGCTTCGGGAACGCCGGCCCCGCCGCCTCGAGCGGACTTGGCGCCACACGCACCAGGGGCTGCGCCGGTGCCCGGAGCCGCGTGCTCTTGTAGTCGGGGTAGAGGTACGGCGGGTGGACGTCAACGGCGTGTCTCTCGACCATCCCGGAGAGTCTACTACTTCTATTCCTCGGGCGGCGGCCACA
>WNFH01003201.1_pt1 | contig 11577 bp, 7 predicted proteins | sample 5400411 | NCBI WGS metagenome assembly WNFH01 (sample SAMN13153347, study PRJNA577476) | soil metagenome | isolation source: 200 cm saprolite under Douglas fir tree site 2 hole 3 | place: USA:California | collected 2015-04-18
AGACGCGGTTCCCCGCGAGGACGTCGATGAGCTGGTCTTCCGTGATGTCCTGCCTCACGACGACAGTGCCGTTCAGGTAGCCCCACTCGCGGCAGATGTCCGCGACCATCTCTGCGTCGAGTTTGGTCAGTTTGACCGTCGGATTCACGGTGAGCCCGCCGCGGTTCGCCTTCGTCAAGGTGACGTCCGCGGGCCGCTCGTTCAGGCGGATCCCCGCGAGCTGCAGTTCGTCCGCGAGGACGTCGACGTGGGTCTCGAACACGTCGATCATCAGGAGGAGCAGGTCGCACGAGCGGGCGACGGACAGGACCTCTTTCCCCCGCCCGCGGCCTTTCGAGGCGCCCCGGATGAGCCCGGGCATGTCGAGCACCTGGATCTTCGCCCCGCGGTGCTCCATGAGGCCGGGGATCACATCGAGGGTCGTGAAGTCGTACGCGGCGACCTCGCTCGTCGCGTCCGTGATCTGATTCAGGAGGGTGGACTTTCCGACGCTCGGGAAGCCGACGAGTCCGACCGTCGCGTTCCCGCTCTTCTTGACCGCGTAGCTCGGCCCCCCGCCGCCCCCCTTGAGGCGCCGCGTCTCCTGCTCGTCCTTGAGCCGGGCGAGTTTGGCCTTCAGCCTCCCGATGTGATGCTGGGTCGCCTTGTTGTACGGCGTCTTCTGGATCTCGTCCTCGACCGCCTTGATCTGTTCCTCGATTGCCATGTGATGTGAAAGCGAGCGGGTCGGACCACTAAAAACCTTTCAACGCCCGCGCTTCGCGGGCTCTTCGAGTCCAATCTCGTTCCCTTCCGGGTCCCGGAAGGTTGTGATCCGGCCGAAACTCTCGGATCGAATCGGGGCCGCGTCCACCCCTCGACGCGAGAGTTCTGTGACCACGGCCTCGATGTCTTTTACGAGGAACTCCATGTGCCAGCTGTCGCTCCCGGTGTGCTTCTCGCGTTCCGAGTGAAGGGCGATGGAGCAACCCCCCGCGCGGAGATCGGCGAAGTGAGGGTTCTCATAGGCGACTGGCAGGCCGAGCGTTTCGTGGTAGAACGCCCGCATCCGCTTGAAATCCCGGACCCACAGGAATACGGTCTCGAGGCTCGCATCGGTCAGAGGACCGGACACCGCCTTGGTCATCGCGTCACCATGGGGACATGGAGGAGCGGCGGGAAAAGCGTCTCGCTCCGCTACCACATGGTGCGAATGCCTTCCGGCTCCAGGCCCTTGACCGCGTACAGGACCATCCGCCAGGAACGCGCTGTATACGGCGACAAGTCGAGGCCGCCGAGCACGCGGTGGACGAAGAGGCCCGCGTCGTCGAGCATCTCCTTGAGCTCCGCGAGGGTGTACGCGCGGACGGATGCGGTGAATTCCCGCGTCCCCTTTCGGTCGATGATGATCTGGCGGGTCTCGAACCGGCCCCGAAGCAAATCGAACGACGCATCCTCGAGGACGACGGTCCCGTCGTCCCGGGCCTGCCAGCTCTGCGACGGCAACCGCGCCACGAGGCTGTCGCGGTTGAAGAGCTCCATCAGGAACTTTCCCCGCGGGCGCAGCGCCCGGGCGATCCCCCGCAAGACCTCGCGGTCTTCTTCCGGCCGATCGAAGTACCCGAACGAGGTGAACATCGAGATCGCCGCATCGAAGGCGCTGCGGTACCGGAGGCGGCGCATGTCCCCTTCGACGAACGTCGCCTTGACGCCGGCCTTGCGCGCCGCTTTCCGGGCTTCCGCGAGGAGCGCCGACGACAGGTCGAAGCCCGTCATGCGATACCCGCGCTTCGCCAGTTCGATCGTGTGGCGGCCGGCGCCGCACGCGACGTCGAGGATGCGACCGCCCTTCCGGAGGTGGAGGATCTTGTCGATCGCCTCGACCTGCGCCGGGGTCTCCGGGTGGACGTAGCGGATCAGATAGTCGGATCCGAAGAAGTCCTCGTACCACCGTTTCGGGACCTTCGCCATCGGCGCGCCGCGAACGTCGTCGGCGGGGAAAATCCTTCCGCGCTCACGTCCGCGCGAGTTGCGTGCCGGCCTTGCCCGCCACCGCGGCGACGAGGTGCTCGAGGTCCGTGATGACGGCGTGCTGCCCGCCATGCTCCAGGAATTCGATGACCGCCTCGACCTTCGGGCCCATGCTCCCGGGCGGGAACTGGCCGTCCGCGAGGTGTTTCTTCGCCTCGGCGACGGTCATGCGGTCGAGGAACTTCTGGCCCGGCTTGCCGAAATCCAGGGCGACCTGGGAGACGTCCGTCGCGATCACGAGGTGCTTCCATCCGATCGCCTGCGCGAGCACCGCTGCCGCGTGGTCCTTGTCAATGACGGCCTCGACGCCGACGAGCTTGCCGTCCTTGCGGACGACCGGAATCCCACCGCCGCCCGCGGCGATCACGATGCGTCTGTCGCCGTTCCCGACGAGCATGCGGATGATGTCCCTCTCGACGACGTCCACGGGCCGGGGAGACGGCACGACGCGGCGCCATCCGCCCCGCTGGTCGTACACCATCTTCCATCCTTTGGCCTTCTTAACGAGGATCTCGTCGTCCCGCAGATAGTACGGGCCAATCGGTTTCGTCGGATTCGCGAAGGCCGGATCGCTGGCATCGACGAGGACTTGCGTCACCACGCACGCGACGTCCCGTTGGATTCGGCGAGAGGCGAACTCGTTGCGAAGGGCCTGTGCAAGCAGGTAGCCGATCAACGCCTGGCTCTCCGCACCGCAGACATCGAGGGGCGACGGCGGGACCAGATGCCGGGTCTCCTCGTTTTGCAGGAGGATGTTGCCGACCTGGGGGCCGTTGCCGTGCGTCAAGACGACGTCATGGCCGGCCGCGACCAGGTCCGAGAGTCGCGATGCGGTCGCCTCGATCCGGCGCCGCTGGGCGGCCGCGTCCGCGGCCTCGCCCGCGGGTTGAAGCGCATTCCCGCCAATCGCCACGACAAGCTGCGTCATCCCTCAGGCTCCGATGGAAGTCTCGTCCTATTTTGCAGAATCTATTTGAACGTTCGGCCGTAGAAATTCGATTCCCGAACCGCGTTCTCCATGGGGCCGGCATAACTATTTATCGAAAAGCCCACATCGCATCGTTCTGTGAGTGACGAGACGCTCTCGGCGCAGGTATGGAAGCTCCTCTTGCGGTTCCGCAAGAACGTCTGGTTCCGGGTCACGTACCTCGTCCTCATGGGGATCATCGTCTCGTTCCTCCTCGTGTTTACGGCGGGCGGACTCGGCTGTCTGGTCATCTTGGCCGCGCCGCTCTTGGTCTTCCTGGTCCCCTACTACTTCGGCGAGCGGTCATTGAAGCGGTTCGCACTGAACGCGCTCCCGGTTATCCTGATCGCGATCCTCCTCGGCGGCGCGCTGCAGACTTCGGCCCTCTACTCTCAGAGGATCCCGATCCAGAGTGCGCCCGGACCCTTCATGAGCCCGACGATGGCGCTCTCGAACGGGACGGTCATCCCGCTCCAGTCGGACTCGCCAAGAGCGTTCACGTTCCGGGTGAAGCTGACGAGCACCGTCAATGCAACTCCGGACATGTTCGCCGTCTCCCTGAACCTCACGACGGTCACAGGCCTCAATGACTATCCGATGTCCAGTTCCCCGATGGTCAACATCACAGTCCCGGGCAGCTTCAACAACACCCGTCTCGGCACCTGGTTTGAGACGAGCGTCAACCTGTCCACCTCGATCTACGCGTACGGATTTTCCGTCTGGGACAGGCGTGCAAACTGGACGTTCACGAATGTTGATATCGGCCCGCTCACGGCGCCCGTCGCGAGCTACTACGGCCTCTTCGCCTACTTCACCAGTTTCTCGATGATCCTGCCGTTCGCGTTCTATTACATCATTCTGTTCATGTGGTGGTACACGGTCCGGCAGCGGGCGACGCGCACCCGCATGCTCGGCGCCGAGCCGCAGATCCCGAAGGAGAAGTCGAAGCCCAAGGCGGAATTGATCGAACCGACGAAGAGCGAGAAGGCCAGCAAGGCGGCCGCGTTCACGTGCACGAACTGCGGCGCCGACGTCGACGAGAGTGCCGAGAAGTGCCCGAACTGCGGGGCCGTATTCGAAGGGTGAACCGACGGGAAGCGGACACTTTCACCCACCTCCGCGGGCGCGCGTAATGTACCCTCCCCTCCATAGAAATGGCATTGCGAAACGGGCTGCGAAGCCTTAAATGGCCAAGCTCAAATACGCGGGGCCCAGGGATGGGAACGCCCACAATTCTGTTCGGCCGTCCCGCGTGATGCCATGCCATCGATCTCGATCGCGGAGGAACTCGCGAAGAAACAGCGCGAGATCAGCGTCTCCGAATTCTTCGAGCGGAACAAGCAAATCCTCGGCTACGACTCGGCGACGAAGGCCCTCCTCACGGCGGTCAAGGAGGGTGTAGACAACAGCCTCGATGCCGCGGCGGATGCGGACATTCTGCCGGACATCCTCGTCGAGGTCAAGAAGATCGACAAGGAAGAGTTCGTCGTTGTTGTAGAAGACAATGGACCGGGGATCGTCAAGAAGGAAGTGGCGAACGTCTTCGGACGTTTGCTATACGGATCACGATTTTTCAGTCGCGCTCAGCGTCGCGGTCAGCAAGGCCTTGGGATTTCCGGGGCCGTGATGTACGGTCAGATCACGACCGGCAAGCCGACGAAGATTCGATCGAAGGTCGCCGAGCAGGACGTCGCGTACGAAATCGAACTCATTCTGGACACGAAGAAGAACCGACCAAACGTGGTCGAGGAAGACTTCGTGGTGTGGGAGCGGGCCCACGGCACGCGGGTCGAGATCCCGCTCAAAGGCCGCTACAACGCGGGAAAGCAATCCGTGCCGGAATACCTGAAGGCCACGGCGATCGTGAATCCGCATGCGCGCATCACGTATCGGCCGCCGGAGGGCGAAGAGATTGTCTTCGAGCGAGCGACGGAGGAACTCCCTCCGAAGACGAAGGAAATTCCGCCGCATCCTCATGGAATCGAGCTCGGCACGCTCATGGCCATGATGAAGGAGACGAAGTCCTACAAGCTCGCAGCCTTCCTCGAGGAGGAGTTCGTGCGGGTCTCTTCCCGCGTCGCGAAGGAAATCTGCGATGCCGCCGGCCTCGACCCAGACAAGAAGCCGAAGTCCCTCGTCCTCGAAGAGGCGAAGGCGCTCCACGAAGCCATGCAAAGCGCGAAGTTGATGTCCCCTCCGACGGACTGCCTCAGCCCGATCGGGGAACGGCTCATCAAGCGAGGCCTCAAGAACGTCCTTGGAAACCTGAGACCGGAGTTCTATGCCCCGCCGCTTACACGGGATCCGGCGGTCTATTCCGGAAATCCGTTTCAGATTGAGGTCGGAATCGTCTACGGCGGAGATCTTCCGCCCGACCAACCGATCGAGGTTCTTCGGTTCGCCAACCGGGTCCCGCTCTTGTACCAGGCAGGCGGCTGCGCCCTCACCCAGGCCGTCGCGAACGTGGACTGGAGGCGGTACGGCCTGGAGCAACGCGGCGGACAGGGACTCCCGTTCGGTCCCGCGATCGTCCTCGTCCACCTTTGCTCGACGAAGGTACCCTACACATCCGAGGCGAAAGAGGCTGTCGCGACTGTCGACGAAATCATGACGGAGCTCGACCTCGCCTTGAAAGAGAGCGGGCGCCGCCTCAAAACGCATCTCACGAAGAAGGCCCACCGCGCGAAGACGAAAGAGAAGTTCGAGATCGTCCAACTCATCCTCCCGCGCATCGCCGACAAATCGGCGAAAATCGTGAACAAGAAGGTCCCGGTCCTCGACGCGACGATCACGAAGATCATGGGAGTCGTATGGGTCGACGAGCAAATCGTCTACGACAAGAAGGCAAAACGGCACACCGTTACGCTCAACGTCCACAATTTCACCGCCGCGGGCAAGAAGTTGAACCTCCATCTGCTCCTGCCGCGCGGCATCGAACCGAAATCGATTGAACCGAAGCCTGCCGAGGTCCGCGACGACGGCAAGGTCACGTGGGAGCTGAAACGAATCGACAGCGTCGCGAAGGCCTCCATCTCATTCGTCCTGGAAGGACTCGATGAAGCGGAGTACGACGAGTCCGACATCTACGTGAGCGGAATCAACCCGGGCCTCGTCATCGGCGCGGAACCGCTGCCCGGCGATTGGGAGTTGAACTACGCGGAATTCGAGGAGGAAGAGGCGCCCGTTGCAGAGCCCGCAGAAGAAACCGAAATCGACTACGACGAGACGGAAGAGGCGCTCGATGACGACTAGGAAGAAAAGCGGCGCGCCCGCATCGAACAAAGCCGTCGACGCTCTCTACGCGATTGCGGAGGAGATCTACGAGGAACTCGATGGCGGTCAGATCCCGAAGATGAAGATCCCGCTGCGGACGAAGGCGAACATCCGTTTCGACTCGAAGCACGCGGTCTGGAAGTACGGCAACCTGATGGGCGTGCGCAGCGCGAAGAAGCTCAAAGGCGCCCTTATGCTCCTGCGAACGATGTATGTCCTCGAGTTCATCCGGGACATGATCCGGGACAGCAAGTCCTCGACCCTGAGGGAGATGTACTACATCTCCGAGGGCTGGGACATCGCGAAGTTCCACGCCCAGGAGGAATCGAACCTCCTCGCGGAGGACCTCGAGGTCATCACGCAGCTCTTGCGGGAGGATTTCAAACTCCGTCCGGAGGAGAGCGGCGCGAGCGTCATCGGGAACCTGACCCTGGAGGAAATCACCCGGAACGGCGATCGGAAGAGGATCAACTGCCGCGACGACGTCGGCGATGCCGGCTACACGATCCCATACAACGTCGAGAAGGAGAAGGTCAAACTCATCGAAGCGGACGCGAAGTTCATCCTCGCGATCGAGACCGGCGGTATGTTCGACCGCCTCGTGGAGAACGGCTTCGACGAGGACGCGAAATGCATTCTCGTTCACCTAAAAGGTCAGCCGAGTCGAAGCACTCGCCGGTTGCTCAAGCGGCTGAACGAGGAGCTGAAGCTGCCATGCGCCACGTTCACCGACGGGGATCCTTGGTCGTTCCGGATCCATGCATCCGTGGCCTACGGCGCGATCAAGACCGCACACATCTCCGAATACCTCGCGACGCCGACCGCCGAATTCGTCGGCATCACCGCGAGCGACATCTTGAATTACGAACTGCCCACGGACGCGCTCACCCCGCGAGACGTCGGAGCACTGAACGCGGAGATGTCGGACCCGCGCTTCAACGATGAGTTCTGGCGGAACGAAATCCAGACGATGCTTCAGATCAACAAGAAAGCCGAGCAGCAGGCGCTCGCGAAGTACGGACTCGACTACGTCACGGACACATACTTGCCGGAAAAGCTCGGGCCCCTCGGTCTCATGTGATCGACGCCTTCATGGCGACTTCTCGAAGACGGAACCGAAGGTCCCTTCCATCCACATCGTGCGTTCGCGACCGGCGCCGTTCGACCGGACGTCGAATCGCCACATCGGCAGGAGGACGAGTTCCGGTTCCGATTCCGTCGGCTTCGCGCCAAGCGTCGTCCGCACGATATCTTGGGCCTGCGACGGCCCGACCTTCGCCACCGGAATCGCGTCGTTGACCGTTTCGGCCGAGACATGTTCGAGGGTGGACTTCGCCGCGAGCGGTTCGAGACGCACCGCATCCTTGCGGGGAATCTCCTCGAACGTGAGGCGTCCGTAGACCGCGTAGCCCACCTCACCGGTCACGGCGTTCACGTAGAACTGGCGGGCTGCCCGTCCATCGTTTCGGCCGCCTGAGGAGATTTCCGCCTCGACCCGCCAGAGCGGCAGGTAGTAGAAGTCCTTCCGAACGATCCGCTCGTTCGGAATCACGAGCATCCGCCGGCGGAGTCGGTCTCGCGCGTGCTTCGTTGCCTTCACCAACGGGAAGCGCAGAGGGAACCGCGCGAGGAGCTTCGGCGCACCCCGGCGCGGATCGAAGCCGATCGTCGGATCCCAGTACACCTCCCGACCGTCGATGTGTTCGACACGCAACAGGCGATGTTCGGCTAACTTGCGGAGGAGGATCGCGAGGAACCGGCCGTCGACCACGATCTTTGAGCCGATCTCCTCTGGACCATACATTCCTGGCCCGTCGTCGAAGAGGCCGAGGACCCGCAGGCCGATCCTTTCCTCGACGTCGACGGGGTCGACCGCCTTCGCGGCCCGGGTCGCTGCCGCGGCCGTCCGTCGCCGACGCGATGTGCGGTCGCTCGCTGCCGAGTCCGACTCGGAGATGGCCCCGGTCGCTTGAATCTCCCGGAACTTCTCTTCCGGGACGACCTCGTGCCGCGTCGCCAAGCCGCGAACCGCGAGTCGTTGCGCGGACTGCAGGTTGTCGGGCGAGAGCAGGATGAACTCCCCCGCCCGGAGGGCCGGGATCGCTGCGAGGACTTTGTCGGCCGGGCCCGCATGGACGCTCGCGACGACGTGCCGCACGCGGTCGAGGTCCTGTTTCGCCATGAGCCGACCCAGGGCCCAGGTGCTCGCCTGACCGAGCGCCTTGTAGTCGAGGTCCGTCACGTTCTGCGTCGCGACGATCACGCCGACGCCGTACTTGCGCGCCTGCCGGAACAGGAGGGATAGGAACTTCTTCGCGGGCGGGTTCCGCGGATGAGGCGGGCAGAGGCCTGCGACTTCGTCGATGTAGACCACGAGCCGCAAGTCCCCGCTCGGGTGCATGGTCATCCACGCGACAACGTCCTTGCACAACGTGGCCACAACGAGCTCTCGCTCGTGTGCGTTCCGCAGACCTCCCGTGTACACGACGTTCACGGGGACTCGGCCCTTCGGGGCCTGCAGCATCGCTTCGACATCGAGGGCTGGGCCCGCAGTGAACAGCAGTCCTTTCGCGCCGACGGTCATCGATTCGGCGCGGCGCACGAGGGAGGCCCGCTCCCGGTTCGTGAGGAGTTTCGCGGCCTCCGGGGATGCATCGTGCTCGAGGAGCCGCACGAGGCTTGGGATGTCGGGAGGCCAAGCGCCTGACTGGATCGCCCCTTGCAACGTCAAGAACAGGAAATCTTTCACGCGCGCGCCGACCTCGGCCCCGGGATCGTATCCCATCGCGGCCGCGAGGCTCTCGGCGAGGGCGTCCAGCGAGATGATGAGATCCTCCGAGGTCGCGGCGCTCGGCGGGCGCCTGAGCGGATTCAACGCGACGGGCGTCCCGCGCGTCGAGCCGGGCGTGAGGATGGATACGGCCGCGCGCGCCCAGTATTCGTCCGCGATCTCTTGTGGGACGGGATGCTCCTCGGCCGATTCCGAACTGGGTCGAAGGGCCAACGACGCGAGGTCGCCTTGCGGATCCACCGCGATCACCGGGACGCCTGCGCGGACGGCCTCCTCGAGGAACGCCTTCCCGAGGACCGTCTTCCCTGCGCCGGTCGCGCCGAGGATCACGACGTGTCGGAGGAGCGCGTCTTCCGCGAGGACCACGGCTTCCTTCGTCTGCGCATCGATTCCGATCTGGAGCGGCACGATTTCACCTCCGGTGGGCAACACTGCGTTACCAGGGAGCGGGATATACCTTTGTCGGGCCTGCCGTCGGGATGCCTACGGTGGCGGAGGTGGAGGGGGAGTCGCAGGGGGCGGTGGAGGTGGCACATCGGTCCGGCGACGTCGCCTCCGAACGGCCAGCGCGAGCACGACCAGGGCAACGATGATCGCCACCGCCGCGATGGCCGAGTAGAAGGCCAGCGCCGCGCCCGCGGAGAACGAGAAGTGCGCGGTCACGTCGGCGGGGCCAGCCACGGTCACCGTAACCCTCGACCGATTGGTCGACGACGCTCCGCTCCACTGCGTGAACGTATACGAGGAGGACGGACTCGCCACGATCGTTACGATCGTCCCGGATGGAACGTACAGCGTCTGGGACGAACCGCCCGCGACGGTTCCGGACGTGGATCCGAACGAGAAGGAGACGGAACCGCCATCACCCGCATGGATCGTGAGTCCCGGATACAGGACGGCGATTTCCGAGATCGGCCCGACGACGAGGATCGTCGGACTCGCTTGCGGTCCCGAGTAGGCGCCCGGTCCGCTACCTTCCCAGGTGCCCACGGCCCATCCCGCGGCAGGGTTGACCATCGGCGTCAAGGAGAATCCAACTTCGTACCAGCCGGTCGCCGGGGACATCGAGGACTCGGCGGGTCCTTGGAAGCCGAACGTGAGGAACGCCTGATGCCGGTAGACGATCTCGACGGTCCCGGACGCGCTGACAGTCCCGTTCCGATCCAATGCGTCGGACATCCAACGCTCGGTTGCGTTCGAGCCGCCCAGGGAGGAGGGGAATGAGTACGCGCTCCCCGCATCGACCCAGGTCGTGAGGTTCGCGTTGTTCGACCGCGCGAGTGCGAACTGCAGGTAGCTGACGGAAGGCGCCGCGTACCCGGAGCCGCCGCCGGTGACGCGGTAGTTGAAGGAAGCGGAAAACTGATGCGAGTAGTGGAAGGCGAGTGTTTTGGAGAACGTGGCAATCCCCGAAACCGTCTCGTTCGTCGCCCATCGTTCGTTCGCGCCAGAGCCGCCGAGGAGCACGGACACGGACCACGCGGTTCCCGCATCGACAGTCAAGATGGTGGGAGTCGTCTGCAACGCAACAGTCACGGTCTGACCACCCGCGACGTAGGTCAAGATGGGCGGGATGTACCCGGAACCGCCACCCTGGACCGCATAGTCGACGGTGAAGCGCACGGTCTCCCCCATCGCCGCGATGAACGTGCCCCATCCGCTCGCCGTGCCGTATTCCCCCGCGACCCAGACGATGCCCGGCTCCGACGGATCATGCGATGCACCGAAGTAATCGCCGTACCGGCACACGGAATTGCTGGGGCACCCGCTCGTCTCCGGGCCCTCGCCTGCACGGATGACTTGAGACGCACGAATCGTGTTCGGTGGGTCGTGCACCGACCGCGTGGCCACCCTCATTTCCGGATAATCGTTCGCGGATGAGTAGCCGAAGACGACGACCAGGTTCCCAACGGCATCGGTTCGCAGGGCAGGGTAGAAGACGTACTTCCCCGAGATGCCGATGTCGAAGTCCTGCGCGATCGTGGCGTTTGCCGTGTCGACCTCGATCAGTCGGACGCACGACCGGACCTGGTTGTCGCCCGTCGGGGTGCACCCAACGCCCAACGAGAGCCACAGGCGGCTGTCCGCCCACATCGCGTCTTGCACCCGGTTGTCCGCCGTGTCGAGGGTGGACCTCGATCCGAGTTGAGGCGCCCGAGGAGGAATCGCGGCCGATCGGATCCCGAAATTCTGTTGAGTGACAAGCACGACGCTCGGAGGGACGCCGGTGACGGAGAAGAGAGTCAAGGTGCTGGTGGGCCCGCTCCCCGTCGACACCATGAACTGCGTGTTCGTCGACCGGAGCGATTGGACCGGGTGCACGGAAAACAAGGTCGGATCCGGACCGAAGCTCATCGTCCGGGGCGTAGCTCCGCTCACGAGGTCCGTCTTGTTCAGCACCCAATATTGGACCCCAAGGTATGACGGATTCCCGCTCGTGCACGAGGAGAAGTCGTTTGCCGAGATGATGACGACAAGATCGCTGAAGCCCAGGAGCGGCTGATCCGCGCAGCCCGTGATTGTGGAGACACTGTCG
>WNFH01005283.1_pt1 | contig 11575 bp, 7 predicted proteins | sample 5400411 | NCBI WGS metagenome assembly WNFH01 (sample SAMN13153347, study PRJNA577476) | soil metagenome | isolation source: 200 cm saprolite under Douglas fir tree site 2 hole 3 | place: USA:California | collected 2015-04-18
CAGCCGCAGAACCTGCCCTGCCTGGTCCAACTCGCCGAGAATATAGAAATTGATCGCGCGCATCAGGTTATCTTCCGCTCGGTGTGCTTCATGACCCGCCAGCGCTTCCGGCGTCGCGATTGCCGAATCCCCTTTCTCCAGGTACAAATCCATGATCCTGAAGTACCGTTCCGGGTCGGTGCGCAGCCGCCGGTACCTCTGCGCTGAATTTCCGTGTCCATACCGGTACCGGAACAAATACTCCTCGAGCACCCCGATTGGATACTTCCTCGCGATCCGCAGCCACATTTCCATGTCCGACGTATTGCGAAACTCCGCGTCCCGATACACACCGACATCGCGGTACACGGACGCCCGCACCATGCTCGAAGGGCAAGTCAGAAATGTATTCTTGTGCTTCAGCAGTGCGTTGAGAACTACGGCGTACGGCAGCGGACGCTCTCCCCGCACCTCCTGCGGAATCTCCAAGCGTCCACGCTCGTTCCCGGCCGGGTCGATGAAAATATTCTGGCAAAAAACCGCGCCCGCCTCTGGGTACCTTTCCAGAAACGCCATCTCGCGCTCTACGATCTCCGCATGGTAAATATCATCCGCGTGGTACACCGCGATGTACTCACCTTTGGCCATGGCGATTCCATCGTTCGCGTTGCCGTAAATCCCCCGGTTCGTCTCCTGCCGGTGATGCTTCACGCGCTCTCCAAAAGCCGCCACCACCCCCGCTGTCCCGTCTGTCGACGCGTCGTCCATCACAAAAATCTCTGTCCGCGGATAAGTCTGCGCCAGCATTGACTCCAGGCTCTCGCGCAGGTATCTCTCGCCGTTGAACACCGGCACGATGATCGACACCAGCGGCCGCTCCTGCGCTCCGCCACTCATGCTTGGCTCGCTTGCCGAAAAGAAATTCTCCCCAGTGCCGTGCAGTGAATCCCCAGCCTCTTATAAAGCAAGACGACCATCAATATATTCCATAGAATGGTTGTGCTCGCCGTTGCGATAGCCGTGCCCTCCAACCCCCATCGAGGTATCAACACCAAGTTCAGAAGAATCGCTATGATCGCGCTTAGCCCAATTGCCCGCGCGGCGTCACGCTCATAGCCAGTCATGATCAGAATCATTCCCGGCAGACCGAGCATCACCGACAAAATCTTCCCGATACTCAGTATCGTCAGAGCACGCTGCCCGGCAGTAAATGCCGAACCGTAGAACGCTAATAAGTACCAGAAGCCAAAGCTCATGAACGCCACAGCCACCGGGAGAGAGCATAGGAACGTCGCGCGCGCGAATTTTATGACAACTCGCTCGATCCCATCGATATCTCCCGAGGCGTACAGTTTCGCAACGTGCGGAGCGAGCGCTGCACTTACCACAAGCATGAGAACCGTAATGAGGTCGGAGCCTCGGTCGGCGATCCCGTAGATGCCCACCGCTTTTGCCCCCTTGATGGACCCGAGCATCAGCGTGTCCGCCTGTGCATAAATTGCCCCGCTACTCGCTACGAACATCAGCGGCAGCGCGCTCTTTCTCCAATTCCATACTTGCTCTTCAAGCGGGGTGTCTCCGGACTCTTTGGGAATGCTCTTCAGCAGCAACTTCGTGCCAATGGAGAAGGCGATTATGCAGGCTGCCACGGTTAGTCCCATCGCTCCGGGGGCCGTCAAATGCCTTCTTCCGAGCCAATACGTGATCCCCAAGAACGCTGTCAATACGGCCGGCTGAACAACCATTTCCGGCAATGTTCCGAGCGCCACGCGATGAAGCCCTTGCATCGCGCACTGCCGCACTCGCGTCAGTGTGATCAGCGGAAGCAGCACCAAGGCCACCAGAAACGTCACACGAATCTGCGTATCTATATGTTGAGCCGCCGCCTCGCTCACGATTCCGGCGATCAAAACGATCCCCAGCGATGCGACTGAGACCACCTCAATGGATTTGCGCAAAACTCTCCTCGACCGTCCCCACTCTGCTCGCACGCTTGAGGCCGCGATCTCGCGCACCACCAGTTGATCCATTCCCAGCATCGCAGGCACCATCAGTAGGAATATCCATGCCAAAGCGTACGTGTACACACCGAGACCCAACGCACCCAGCATCCGCGCCAGAATTACGTTTAGAACAAAAGAAAGTCCGTTGAAAGCCGCTCGAGATGCAAGAACTCCCGCGGCCCCCGTAACCACTCGGTTCCCGAGGCTCTCCTTCACAAATTTTCTTGCCAGCTCCGGCAAACTTCCGCTCTCTTGCACACTTAAGGCGGCCATCGGCCCCCTCTCACTTTTTTTCGAGGTTACCGCTCGATCCGCAATTTTGCGTTTCTGAAGACGACTACGCCAGACCCAAGAACAGATGGAATCATGCGCGATTGTGATCACCATGCTCCGTGGCGCCAGGCTGAAAATCTCTTCGTTAATCTCCGGCAAGTACAGGGATTCGGGATGCGGCGTGGCGAGAAACGTGTTACGCATCTCAACGAAGCGGATCCCGCGGCGCGCGGTCACCTCCGCCAGGGTGCGCTCCGGCATGGCCAGATCAAATGCAGAGGCAGTGTCAGCCGAGTGAAATTTCTGCAGTTCAGCCTCCAGAATGCCTGGAACGATTTCCAAAGCCCGCGGAATATAGGTGACGACAAGATGTGTGCCATGTTGCTCGCACAACTGGCTTACCTCAACAAGCAGACCCTCGGTGAGCGCCCACGCCCTCTTCATCTCCTCCGTTTGAGCAATGCGATAAGCGTTGTTGCGTCCCCAAACTTCGGCTTCGAGATCTCGCCGACTCCCCAAGGCGCGCGCGTACAGCATTTTGCGAATCGAAAACCGGGCAAGTCGCAGCACTGCCGAGGACATCAGAACATCGTGAAATCTTCCGAAGATCGAGGCGGACTGCTGCTCGGCAATCCGCTTCTGGCGGATGAGTTCGTCCTCATTGCTGAGGGCTGGCCCATCTCCGCGAAGCTCGAAAAGCGGCTTCTTGTATCTCGGATACCACAGAGATTGCGCCCGCGTATTATCAGCGATATCGTTCTCATAGAACGCCAACACGACCAAATCCGGTTTGGCCTTTGCTATTGTCTTCCGCAACAACTCCAATTCCTGGTCTGTGCTGTAGCCTACGACTCCGAGATTCCAAACCTCTACGTCTTGAAGGAACTGGCTTTCCAGTACCTTGGGGAACGCCTCCTGCTCTTCCACCCCCCAGCCCTGCGTAAAGGAATCGCCGAGGGCTAGCACACGGAGCTTGCCGTTTTTCTCGAAGGCATATTCGCGATCACGCATCCCGAGGCTGTTTGTCTCGAATTTGCTCCTGAAGATCTCCGGAGCGGCGTAATTCATTTGGTAGATAAAACCGTGCTGGTCCGGTGCCCAAACCCAGCCAATTGTCTCATCCATTCGAAATGCTGGCTGACATTCGGACCCGACGGGTCGGAAGATGCGCATGCTTACTTCTAACGCCCCTAACGTCAGGGCCAAGGAAACTCCTAGAAGAACGATTTTCTTAATCATTCGGTCTGGCCGCCGCTGAGGCTCCGGCAAACAATCCCGCGGTTCCTCGAGCCACGTGCTCGCCGGCGCTCGCACGTACCGCACCTTGGTGCACCCACAAGAAAGAAGTCCGGTTTCCTCGTCATTCCCGATGACCTCTTGCGAAAGGTTTCACCACCGCGGCGACGACACCGGAGCCGAGGGCTGGTGGAAATCGGGACGCCCGATTCTCTGAAGTTGGTTCTCCAACACCGTCGCAATGGGCACCACCAAATCTTCTCGAATATCGCGGTGCCGGCAACTCGAACACGGCGACGATTTCTTACCGAATGACACCACACCACGCCTCCACGCCGCCAGCCGCCCCGCATACACATCGAAGATGCTGGTTTCTCCCGACGACAGGTCACCCATCAGGAATTTGCTGTGTTCCGCCAAATCGCTGCGCACGCAACAGCACGGCGTCACCGTGCCGTTGTAATCGATCACGAACGTCTGAAAAGGATCGCGGCAGGGGCCCAGGCGTCCCTGTTGGCTGTAAATCTGGATCAGGCCGCCGCGGTCGATCCCGTATTCATCCCAGTTGTGGCATGTGGATGACAATTCCACCCCGGCGTATTCATATGTACACTGGACCGACACCGGCGTCTCGCGCTGCGTCAGGATTCGGACGCCAAGTTTCTTCGCCAAGCGGTTGCTGTAGGTGCGCGCCAGCTCCAGCGACCAGCGCTCGTTGTCCCTCAAGTACAGGCTCATATACATCGTGTTCAGGCCCACGTCGCGGAGTTGCTTGAGAACCGTCGCCGTCAAGTAATCCGTGTTCGTCGTAATCGCCAGCACCGCGCGCGGTGCGCGGACACGCGCCGCGGCCAGCCGCTCGTAGAGATACTGTTTGTTGGTCAAGGGCTCGGAATAGCGCGCCACGCAAATTTGCCTTTGGTAGTCAATCGAGCCCAGTTCGTCGAATACCCGGTCCAGCATCGCGGCATCCGCTACCGTGTTGTTCATCCGCCGGTCCATGATCACGTTGGGACAAAATGAGCAGACGCGGTTGCACTTCGCGTGCGTTTCGATTTCCACGCGGGTGACGTTGGCCTGGAACACTTGCCGCTTTACTTCCGCCGCCGCTTCCGGAAGCTCCATCAGCAGCTCCGGCGTCAGCGAATGAACCCAGCGCTCCCAATCCCGCCGCTCCCGCCGCCGACTCACCATCTCCGGCATCAGCGATTCCGTGGTCCGCGCAATTAGCCGGGAGACCTTGTACACCACCCCGGCCTTACCCCGGCGAACGGGCGGGAGAGGCGTAGTTAGACCGGTCGCTTTCATCTTGTCCTGAGGAGGAGCAATCGTCTCTCCAACCAGTCTGCCCTCATACACCCTAAACCATGCCTTATCAATGTCTTATGCCGCCGTTAACGGTGCCCGCGCACAAGGGCGGGAAAACACTTTCACTTTCTCGCCCTGACTGCGGCCTAGGGTCGGCTACCTCGGTTGTCGTGTTGAACGGGCATCTTTCAAGCTTGGGCCAGCTCCGAGCAGCTTCCTTTCGTAGATAAAATCGCGTATCGCTTGCGCCGCAAGCATATGCTCGCTTGCAAACCAATGGCTGCGGGTATTGAACTTGGCGCCCTTCTTCACTTGCTCGAGGAAGACGCGTCGCAGGAACAGGCAGGCCATTCCCCGTTCTTGGCAATATTGGTTGAGGAATTGTTCATCCGGTGTGAACCCTTCTTGAGGGTTGACGGTCTCCTGCAACACCGGCAGATAAACGAAAACCGGGACCGCACCGTTCTCTCGTGTAGTTTTCACGAGTTCGTCGAAGATCGCGGAGGTGATCGCCTCTGTTCTGCGCTGATTCCAGCCCACCATCGAACGCACCCTTTCCCGCGCCATAACTACCAGATCGAAGATCTTCGGGCGATAGGGTTCCCAGGCCATGACGGATTCCGGCGTAGAAACCGGCACATGGGTAAGGCGCAGGCCGTCTTTTGTGAGTTCGAATTTCGGTTTGGCAAAATCTCTGAACGAGAGCAGGTTGCGCGGAGGATCTAACGAAACATAACCCAGAATCACGACGTCCGGCGAATATTTGACCCCTTCTTCTTTCAGGTAGAGAAGCATTTGGTCGTGACCATACCCGTGAACCCCGAGATTCAAAACCTCCGTATCCGGAAGCAAGCTCGTAAGGTAATACGAGTAGGTTTCATCGTCCGAGACTTCGTCGCCAAAGGTGAAGGAGTCTCCTAGCGTCACGATCCTGTGCTTGCCCGCCTGCCGCGCGTAGCTGTATTCCGTCTTGCCGCGAATGCCTCGGGAATTGGAATTCACAATCATACTCTGATTGCTGAGCCAAACCAGGTCGTGAAGTTCCGGCTTAACTGCCCAGCCTCGCAACGGATCGTAAATATCGTACGCGTAAATGAACGTCTGGTTGCGCGTGTGGCGCTTCACCCACGCGATCCGCTGGGAAGAAGCGTCTGTCCCCTGCGCGCTCCGGAACAGCGGCCCAACCCACAACAAGGCGCGCGCCGCGGCCTCCGCTAGCAACAGGGAACACAAAATAAAGAGAACCGACCTCAGAACGCGGCGGCGCAAGGTTCCCACCTATCGGTCTCGCTGCTGTAGATCCAGGACGAAACTCTTTCCGTCGTCGTAGATTCGCTTTCTCGTTTTTCCGAGCTCCGTGAGGTTATCCTGAACATCGTATGTACTCTGAGCGATCGTCCTGCCCCAAACGTTGTTATATGGCGACAGCATGTAAGAAAAGTACCTCGTAAATCCCACTTCGTCTCCGTAGGAGTACGCCACATACCGAATCGACTTCGCAATCAGATAACTCGCCAATGGTTCACTCCCCTGGAACAGCGGCATCCCGGGCGGCAGACTCGCTTCGCCTGCCTGGTCCATCAGGAAAACTCTATTGCGACGAAAGTCCAACAAAAACGGTTTGTCGAGTCTGGTCAGGATTACTCTGCCGGCCGGGATCGACCCTTGTAGCTTCTTGTACTCTTCGACCTCCAAGTCCGTCACAAACGGAAGGTTTTCAAACCCGAGCTGAATATTTCGAAGGCACTCAACATACATCAGCCTCGAGCGATCCCAAAAAGATCCGACCAGCAAAGCCGCGGCCGTCACAGTAACCAAAAGCCCCGCCAGCCCCTGTAACTCCTTCCCTCCCAAACCCTCCCGCGTTCTTAAACCTCCCATCATCAATACAATCGTTGCAGCCATCAAGAAAGGAAAGGACTGGCGATCCACGCTTTCACCCCCGGTTGCCAACGTGATGACGACCTCCCCTAGCACGGCTCCGCACGCAAGGGACAGCGCGGCCTCGCGGCCGATGACCTTCTTTTCCTTCGACAAGAAATACCAGATCCCCAATCAAAGTAGGACCAAGGAGGGTGCCTCACTCAAGTGCTTCAGAATCAACGTGGCTGTTCTCGGCACAGTGAGCTCGCTGTAAGGGGACAGAGAGGTTCCATACACCGATTGATGGTAGCCCCTCCCCAGCAGCGGATAGAGCAAGGTTCCGGAGGACTGATACATTGAAATCATCCAGGGAAGCATAAACGCAAGAACCAGGAGCCCCGTCGAAACCACCTCTACGGCCGCAGTTCGCCGGTTGCTTTTCCCAATCAGATAACAAAGAAAACTGCATGAGCAGACAAACGCGCATGCCGGGATAAAATTAGACTTGAGGGAACAAATGGCCGCCGCGAGCATAGCTGTGACAAGCAGTCTCGAAATGAAGGAACTGGAGGAAAGCTCTTTCCAATTGAGTGTTCGATACAGGCTGAGGAACAGCGCCAGGCCAGTGTAGAGGCTTGTGACATTGCCCGTCGGCGCGGGAATCAAGAGGAAGACAGGCAGCATCCCCACCGAGCCAGCCAGCGAGATGCCGTGCTCCTGCATAGTCCCCCACAAGAGGCCCAGGATTATCAGCGGCCCTAGTCCGGAGTCGAGAACGTGCAAGTTTTGAACGGAGAGCACACTGAGGACAAACGTGTCCAGAAAGCTTTTGCCACCCAACGAGGATTCGAGTCTTCTTCCGCTAAAAGGGTCTGGCCCCATCGATCCCGTCTGCAGCATCTTCTCCGGAAAAACAAAATACGCCTGGAAGTCATCACCGCGATTGAAGTTTGTCGGACTGAGCGGGCCTCCATGCTGGACTCCGGTAATGGAGGCCGCGTACTGAATCATGATCAACGGGGCAACAAGGAGAACGCCACAGCCAAAAATTTGCCGGTTCTTAACCTCCGCAATTCTTTGAATGACTCCTTTGACCTGCGAAAGCTCGCGGATCCGCGGAATCCAACTCGCGAGCCACCACACCATTCCCAATCCCAAGTAGACAAGAACCGTTGTTCGAGAAATGCGCTGCAGCAGATTCAGCACCCCGCCTACGACCACGCTCAGCGCCAGTCCCCACGCCGCGCGCTGTCCCCAGTCGACCCGGTGACACGGAAAGAGCAAACGGTTAACCGCCACACCCCAGCCCACCATCGAGGCCAGGATCACCAGTCCCCAGGAAAAGGCCAGCCAGTAGGACACCATCTCGCAGCGACCTCCCGCCCAGGCGATCTGCTCGCCGCGACTGCAGTCAGAGGCGCGAATCCAAACGAGTTGGGTACATGCGTTCGCCTAACCTCTTTAGAATCAACACTTGTAAAGTGTATCAAAACAAAGCACTCTAGTTTTAGCTCCCTTTAGAATCAAGCCGGATGAACTCAGCACGCAGATCGGAAGGTGAGAGCCGCAGGCCGCGAAAGTCATAATGGTGTGGGAGATGAAGTCCTTCCAGCTTGCCCCCGACATACCACGGGTGAGTCTGCTCCGTCAGATGCTGCACTCCGGGATGATGAGAACTGGTAGTGCCATAGACAGCTCTCGCCTCCGCCGTTCGATCAGGTTTCCAGACTTCCTCCACGTGCAAGGCCGCGAGCATCACACCTTCGGGATCGCGAAGAGCGATAGAGGTTCCTGCTCCAATGCTTGACGCAAAGTCATCAGCAACATCGAGTACGATGGGAATCGGCCGAATCTTTCCGTCGGCGAGGCGCATTCGGGCGCAGGTACTTTCGTAATCGGCGCACGAGATGAATCCGCGAAGAGGAGAGAAGCCGCCATTCAGGAGTAATTCGAGATCGCAGAGCTGACGCGGGGTCAAATCCCATGACGGCCATTTGCGCGAATCCGCTTGCAATTGCGCCGTCCGCTCCGGTGTCGCAATCAGATTGATCAGCTGTCCACCATGCGGTGGATTCAGATGATCCTGCATTCCTAAGAAACTCCCTTCCTGCAATTCAAAACTCAAAGAGCGAAGATACTCCAAAGATATGCCCAACACGAAGATTCCGAAATCAACGAGCGGGCCGCCGCCACTCTCAGCGATCCATAAAACGGCATGCCGAGATCCGCTCGCCGTAGGAGTGAAGGTCACGGTTACTCCCACTCGGATTGGTGCCAGCGGTCGTGCACGCGCCGAGGTTAGCTGGTCCTCCTGCCGTCCCGCGACACGGCAAGGCCTGTGGCAATTGACCACCGAAATCGTGTGTCCTCCTTGTCCACGTCCAACACGCAGGTTTTGCGCATCCCGAAATCCCGTCGGTTCTTCACCTTGCTCTCCTTGCACATCAGGGCAGGGGAGCGTATACTGTGAGCGAAAAACCGCCGCCTACAAATACTCTGCCGTTAGCTACTGTCGGAACCGAGAATCTCACGGCTACCCCTGCCTGATCGCGAGAAGCGACTTGGCCGCTGGTGTAAAGCTCTTGCTGGATGTTGCTAGCGGAGTAGGCATGGAGGATTGAGGGACCATTCGTTGACCAAGCGTCCTGCTGCAAGACCCATACAATCCCGTTCGATGTTCCGCTAGCAGAGATCGAAGGAGAAGCCCCCCTGTCCCCGAACACGTCCGGTCCCTTTTGAGGAGGATTTGGGAGCATGCCGTTTGATAAAGCGAAGGCCTTTAGAGTGTCGCCTTCACTTTGATAGAAAACCTGTCCATTCCACTCCGCCGGAATCCCGAAAACGCCGATTTCGGACGAAGCCGGAAATTCCGCGCGAATAGATTGCACAATCTGACTGTCACTGCCGGACTGGAATTTCCCCAGGTTGTCCCGATTAATGAGATACAGCGTGCCACCTTTGCCTGCGACGGTGAGCAGATGGGGAAAACTACCAGGCTGATCCGATAGCAACAGAGGACCACCGGAGCCCAAATCTTCATCGTTGAAGGCCAATACAGCCTGATCATAAGGAGTGAAGTAGTCGAGCACCGCGAGGCCGCTGGTTTGTAATTTGATCTTCAGAACGCTGTCGGAATAATCGCTCCCCCCGATATTGGCATCAAAGGTCCCATTTCCGGTCGTAAAGTAAATATTGCCAAGCGAGTCCGCGGCGAGTCCGCCGCCGCCTTGCCAGACCGCGCCGTCACTACCATTCGGCGTGGTACAAAAAACACTTAGAAGATTGAGAGTTGATGCGTCAAAGGCGAAGAGCCATCCGTGCCATTGTCCCAGGTCACCTTCGGATCCAAAGGCAACATAAACTACGCCGTTCAATTCCAGTAGGCCAGGCCGATTCAGATGCCACAGAGGATCAAAGGCGACGTTTGTGCCGTCCGTCCCTACCCCCGTGCCGCTGACCTCTCCCGAAATGACCACCGGGCTGCCGGGCTTTTCCGCGCCGGTAGCGATGTTGAGTGCGTGAAGCCGCCAAAAGTACTTCCCGGTTTCCTTGGTGATCGCGGCAACAAACATGGTCCCGGTGCCCGGGTCAATGACGGGTGTACCCGTAATTCCTACCTCGCCACCAATCGGGCCGCCGCCGATGTCTTGAGGCGGAAGCGTGGTGATTCCCGCGGAGGGATTAATAAAACTAGCGTGCCACAGCGGCGCGCTGCTTGCGGTATCGGCGTCAAATGCGTAGACGCTGTCATGCTCGGTCACAACAAAAACGACGTTGTGAGAGCCTTGCCCCGGGATCAGGAGGTTAGGCACGTAAAGCGGTTGAGCATAAACGGAGCCATCCACAGGTACGGAATAAAGCTTGCCGAACTGAACAGGATTCACATTGCTGGGCGTCAGGACCGTTTCTTGCAGGTTCTGGCCTGACCGGAAATTATCATTGTGTTGCGTGAAAATTCCGCCGTAGTTCGTCACGTAAACCTGAGCTACACCGTTCAAACTGGAATCCAACTGGCTGACAGCGGTAATGGTGTGACTCCCGACCAGGGCGGGAGGGGTATACAGCCCGGACGGAGAAAGGATCCCCACTTGGGAGTTGCCGCCTTGAATACCATCTACCGACCAGGTCACATTATTGTTGGCAATGTTGGACCCAACGGCCTGAAATTGTTGAGTCTGGTTGAAAGTTAGAACAGAACTGCGCGGGGTGACCGTGATCGCCGGAGGAATCAGAGTCAGCGAACTGCTGAGGGTAAAACTGCCGTACGTCGCAGAAATTGCGGCCGTCGACGACGCGGAGACGTTTGCGGTGGGGACCGAAAAAGTGATCGCCGTTGCAGTCGCGGGGACCAGGACGCTCGAGGGAACGCTGGCAACAGAGGGATTGTCGCTGGAAAGCGTCACCAGGGCTCCGCCGCCCGGGGCCGCGCTCCATAAGGTCACGGTACCTTGGTAGGAGCTACTTCCCGCCGCGCCCACCGGGCCAAGGATCAGCGAGGACAGAGCCGGCGGTCCGCCCGCTGTACTGGTACCCGTGCCGCTCAGGTTGAGACCGAGGGCAACGCCCCCACCATCCTCCGGGATAATTAGAGTGGCGATTCGCAAGCCGGTTGCCGAGGGTGTGAACGCCACGGTCACCGTGCAGAACCCTCCCGGAGTGATACTCGCCGCGCAGTTGTTGGTCTGACTGAAATCTGCCGCATTCAAATCACTGATACTGAGGCTGCCGATCGTCAACGGAACCGTCCCTACGTCGGTGATGGTAAAGCTTTGACTCACGCTGGTACCCACCACAGTGCTACCGAAGGCCACCGACCAACCCACCGAGGTTTGCGCGATGGTGCCGGTTCCCGTGAAAGAAACATTTTGCGGGCTCCCCGCAGCGTTATCCGTGATCACCAACGATCCGGAGCG
>WNFH01003202.1_pt1 | contig 11574 bp, 12 predicted proteins | sample 5400411 | NCBI WGS metagenome assembly WNFH01 (sample SAMN13153347, study PRJNA577476) | soil metagenome | isolation source: 200 cm saprolite under Douglas fir tree site 2 hole 3 | place: USA:California | collected 2015-04-18
CACGATGAACTGGACCGGCGGCAACGGGAACACCAACGACACCGTCACGCTCAGCGCCGGTATCTCGCTCACCTCGAGCTGCACGGGATTCGTGGCCACAGTCCCCAACGGACTTAGCACGTGGACAGCGACGTATGGCTCATCGGGCGCGAACCTCACGAGCCCGTTCACCGTCACCACGAGCGCCAGCCAGCTACCGATGGTCATCCCAGCGGGCGGATCATTGTGCCTGCAGGTCGTTCTGACACACAGCACCGGCGGCAAGCCGTCGATGGTCTATGACGGCCTGGTCGGCACTGCTGACACGCGCCTTGTTCCACCCAGCACCGTGGTGCCCGAGTCGCTGGTGGGCTGGCTCGGGCTGGCCTTCGCGATTCCACTCGTCACCCAGCGCCGGCGCTTGCTCGCCCTCCTGAGGATCTGGAAGTGAAACGTCAGGATCGGGAGGCTCTCAACATGACGCTGCTTGCGATGAGCTGCGCGTTGTTGATGCTGCTCCCCCTGGTCACGACCTTCGACGATCTCCTCACGTCATGGGCGCTGGCGCTGGGGGCCAACAACCCGCTGCAGTCCGTGGTGCCGGCTGAGGCGCGCATGGTCGTCAGCCTGCTCGGTCTAGTGGGCGTGCGGGCCGCAGCCTCGGGCAGCCACATCGTGGTTTGGGATGCGGCGGGAAGCATGCACACGCTCTTCATCTCGTGGAACTGCATCGGCTGGCAGAGCCTGTTGCTGCTAGGCGTGAGCTTCGTCTCCGGCCTGCGCGGCCGGCAGCCGCTGACCTCCCGGATTCAGGTGATCGTGATCGGGGTGGCAGGGACCATGCTGCTCAACCTGATGCGGGTCGCGGCCGTGGCAGCGCTCGAGGCAACACGGGGTCACCTGCCGGCGCTGATATTTCACGACTACGGAGGCACAATCCTGGTCATCGGCTGGCTTTTCGCGTTCTGGATCGTCGTGCAGCGCTGGATTCTGGTCCCTCCGGCGTCGGATGACGTGGTGTTGAACTCATGAACCGGTGGTTGCGGGGGATCCTCCAGACGGCGTTTGCGCTGGCCCTGCTGGTCCTGTGGCTGCGGACGGTCTCGGTGGGCGAGGTGCTCAAGCACGCGACGGTGCGCAACTGGGCTGCCGTCATCTTGATGATCGTGCTGGCGTTCGCCACAAGCCTCATCAGGGCGCGGCGCTGGCTCCTTTTGCTGCGTCCACTCGCACCGGTGGGCATGGTGCGCGCATTCGCGATGAATGCCGGGTCGACGCTGCTCAACTACGTCTTGCCGATCCGCTCGGGGGACGCGATGCGAGGCTGGTGGCTGTGGCGGCGCCATCGCGTGCCGCCAGGGTCCGCCCTCGCCACGATCGTCATCGACAAGGCGTGCGACCTTGCCGGGGTGGCGATCGTGCTCGCCGTCCTCGCGGGCATCGCGGCGACCGGAGTCGTGAGCGCGCCGCGAGGTCTCATCGGCGCTGCCGCCCTGGCCGTTGCGCTGCTGGCCGCGGTCCTCGGCACCGCCCTTCTCGGCCCGCGGATCGCGCGCTCACCCCTCGCTCGCCGTCTGCTTCCCGAGCGCCTCGCCGCCGGCCTCGCGGGTCAGGCGTTTGCGTTTCGCGCCGGGGCCAAGGGCTTGTGGACGCCATCGCTTGCGGGCCGCCTGGCCGGCCTCACGGCCGTGGCGCTGCTCATCGACGCCTTCAACTTCAGCCTCCTGTTTTGGGCGGTGGGCGTCCCAGTGCCAACGCTCAAGGCGATGGCCGCCTATCCCGCCTTGCTGCTCGCGTTCGCGGTGCCGGCCGGACCTGGATATGTCGGCAGCCTCGAGGTGGCGGGCTCGCTGGTCCTCGGCGGAGGATTGGGATTGAGCGCCGCAGTCGCCGCCGGCGGGATCGTGCTCTACCACGCGATCACAGCCGGCTATGCGCTGGTGCTCGGCTTCATCGGGTTTCTTCTCGTGGGGGGACGCCGCCGGGCGCGGGCCGCGGGGCCGCGCCGTATCGCGGTGTTTCACTGCGGGTTCACCTACTCAGGCGGTGGAGAGCGGGTCGTCATCGAAGAGGTGCTCGGCTTGCGCAGGCGCGGGTTTGCGGTCGAATGTTTCGCGCCGACCGTCGATGCATCCCGCTGCTATCCCGACCTCATCGGCGAGGTCCACGTGCGCACCTTCCTGCCGCAGCTCCCGCGCTGGTTCCCGTTTCGAGAAGCCGTGCAGATGGCAGCGACCTCGCTGCTGATGCCGCTATACGCGTGGAGGTTCCGCGGGGTCGACGTGATCGTCGGTTGCAATCAGCCGAGCGCATGGATCGCGTGGTGGGCGGCGCGCCTGATCGACGTGCCTTACGTGGTCTACCTCAATCAGCCGAACCGTCTCGTCTACCCCCGCGGCATCGATCGCCAGACCGGGTGGGTGGTCAACGACGATTACCGCCTGCTCGCAGCGGTCGTGATGCGGGCAACGAAATTCGTCGCGTGGGCGGATCGGCGCTCGGTGCAAGAGGCCGACCAGCTGCTGGTCGACGGCGACTACATCGGCGACATCATTCGGGGCATTTACAGGCGCGAGGCGATCGATTGCCCAGCCGGGTGTCACGTGGCGCCCTCCGGTTTCCCGCTACCCGTGAACGCACGATTCTCAGGCGGGCTCACGATCAACGGCTATCCGATCCGGCGGCCGTATGTGCTGCTGACGAACCGCCACTATCCGCAGAAGCGGTTCGACCTCGCGATCCGCGCTATCGATGAGGTGCGCAATCGTCATTCGAAAGTCCAGCTCGTGATCACGGGTCCGCCGACGCCGCATACGGCTGCATTGAAATCTCTCGTCGCTGGGCTGAAGTTGAGTGAGGGCGTGGTCTTCCTGGGCACGGTTACCGAGGCCGAGATGCAGAAGCTGTACGAGGGCGCGGCGGTGTACGTGTACCCGGCGCCGGAGGAGGACTTCGGGCTGGGCGTGATCGAATCGATGGCGCGTGGTGTTCCGGTGGTGGCCTGGAACCAGGCCGGACCGACGGTCACGGTGGGTCCGGGGACGGGCTACCTGGCCGAGCCGCTCGAGGTGGGGGAGTTTGCGCGAGACGTCGCCTCTTTGCTGGACGATCCCGCCGCCAACCAGGCGATGGGCGAGCGTGCCTTCGAGTGGGCGCGGCGATTCGACTGGGAGCGTCATCTCGACATCCTCGAGCGGTGCATCGTCGACGTGGCCCGCTCCCACGAACAGGTGGCAGCCGAGGCCGCCACGGCTTGAAACTCCTGCCGAAGATCCTTCCCAGCGAAGAGGAGGAGGATCGGCGGCTCGACCACAGAAAGCCCGCGGCAGTGGAGGCCGAGCCGAAACTCTCGAGCTTGAATTGGGGCTGGACTCCGGCGCTCGCGGCGGCGGCCGCCATCCCGCGTCTCCTTTATCTGTTCGTCTTCAGCGATCCGGAAAATCCGGGCCTGGGCGTCTACGACGACGTGTGGCATCACTGGCAGATCGCTTATCTGACGAAAGAGGTCGGGCTGACTGCAGCGAGTGGGCCGCGGCTCTGGGACCTCAAAGGCTTCGAGTATGTGTGGGGCCCGATCCATCCGCTGCTCATGGTGGCGGTGTTCGCCGCGACGGGCTCAATTGACATCGTGCTCAGCCGTTTGGTCAGCCTGGTCTTCGGCGTGGTCGTGGTCGTCCTCGTCTTTCATCTGTGCCGCCGCTACTGGGGCACACAGGTTGGGATTGCGGCGGCGCTGTTCGCCAGCTTGCTGCCGACGAGTGTCATGACCGACGCATCGGGGATGGTCGAGCCGCTTGCGGTGGCGCTGTCCCTGCTGGGCCTCTGGGCATGGTCACGAGGAAAGGGTTTCTGGTCGGGCCTCGCTCTGGCGCTTGCGGCGGTGGCGCGGGCCGAAGAATGGATCTTCAGCTCCGGACTGTTGGTTGCTGCGTGGCTTGGCAGGCGGTCGTGGCAGAGGTATTTCCCGCTAATCGCGGGCTTTGCCGCGGTGATGCTCATTTACATGAAGGTGCTTCTGGATCGAACGGGAAACCCGATTTATCCCTTCTACTGGAATTTCTTTGGCGTCGCCGCGGGCCAATGGGGAGCGGGCTCGATCAGCGCGAGCCAGGCGAGCGTGAGGCCCTTTTTGATCACCTTGCTGCTGCCGTCGCTGATCGGGCTTGCCTTGACGCTATGGAAGCGGCCCGCGTCCTACATGCTGCTCACGTTCGGTTTCGGGTACTGGGTTTTCATCACGGGCACATATGGATTGACCGCCGCCCTCAGCGGCTGGCAATGGTGGATTCCGTTCACGCGCCGTTTCGAGTTCCCGGTGCTCTTCGCCGCCGTGCTCCTGATCGTGCTCGCGCTGTCGTGGGCGCCGCGAAGGTTTGGTAGGAGGGCGCTCGCGGCGGGCTGGATCGTGACGGCGGCGACGCTGGTTTCCGCTCAGCTTGCATGGCTTCCCATCGCTGAAGCCTTCGGTCCAACTGAGGCTCCGTGGCGGGCTTCAGTGGCTGACAGCCGCCAGCTCGGTGCCTGGTACAACGTGCCGCCGTACGCCGGGCACGCCCTTGCTGTTCCGGCCGACCGTCCCGACATCACGTACGGGTTGGCCAGGTTTGGTGGGGTCGAGGGCAAGCACCTGGTAAGTGAGATGTACGACCCGTTTTCTTACCTGCCGGCCGGTCACACGTTCGCAGACAGCCAGGCCACCGTCAGCACCCTCGTGGCGTGCTGGCTGGGCGATACAGACACCCGCATGATCGCGTTTCGCAACGACAACGCCAATTACGGGCTGCTGCTCGGCTACAACCCATCCTGGTTCGTGCGGCTGGGATCGATGACCGCGACGGGCTGGACAGTGGTAGGCGTGAATGCGCCGCGTCCCTCGGCGGCGGACTGCAGGGCGGCGAGAGATCGATCCCTAACATAGACGGGTGGGGGCTCCGTCCATGGTCTCGTCTCTGTCCGCCTCCGACGCCAAATCGCTGCGCTCCAACTGGGCTGGCGAGGCCCGCATGGCGAGCGTCTACGAAGCGCTGGCGCAGGTCGCCTCGAATCCTCGCGCACGCAATCGCCTGATCGCGCTTTCCGAAACTGAGAAGCGCCACGAACATGCATGGGCCGAGCTGCTCGCCACATGCGGCGTGAAGGTGCCGGATCGCCGGCCAACCACGACGGCGCGAGTGCTGGCGCTGTTCGCGCGTGTGGTGGGCATCGGGCCTGCGCTCGCACTCGCCGGCCTCGCTGAGGGACAGGTGCTGCGGGCCTATCTCAGCCAGGTCTCGACAGTGTCCAACCAGCAAGCGCAAGGGGTGCTTCGGCGTGTGCTGCCCGAGGAGCTCGACCACCAGTCGCCTGATGAGGTGGCAGAGCGGCCTGAGGACGAGCGATCGCCAGTGGCCGCCGACGAGGAATGGCATGGTGGTGGCGCCGAGAGCATCCGAAACGTGATCTACGGCGTCAACGACGGGCTGACCGCAACACTGGGCGTGCTCGCGGGCGTGGGTGGGGCGAGTATCGATCCACGCGTCGTCTTGATCGGCGGGCTGTCGGCGATGGTCGCGTCAGGCGTTTCGATGGCGGGTGGCGCTTATCTCGCAACCAAGTCGCAGCGCGAGGTGTTCGAAGGTCAGCTCGCGCGCGAGGCGGCGGAGATCGAAGCCATGCCGGAGCTCGAGAAGGCAGAGCTGATAGACATCTACCGATCTAAGGGGCTCACGGCCTCCGAGGCGAAGACGATCGTCGATCGGATCACGCAGGACAAGAAGGTATGGCTGGAGACGCAGGCTCGCGAAGAGCTGGGCCTCGACGCTTCCCAGTTCGAGAATCCGGCGCGTGAGGGTCTCGTCGCCGGCATCTCGACGCTGATCGGCGGCGCGATCCCGGTCCTCGGCTACCTGTTCGGCAGGCTGCTTCTCGGGTCTGCCTTCGCGGGCGTTGGCTCGCTGGCGATTGCTTTCATCATCTGCGGCGTCTTCCTTTTTCTCATCGGCTCCGCGCGCTCGTTCTTCACTGGGAAGGGTGGGGTGCGATCGGGGCTGGAGATGCTGGCGGTGGGAACGGTGGTGGCGGCGCTGACGTACGCGGTGGGTGTCCTGTTCCGGGCCTCTTAAGACCGGAGCCCGGGTTCGATGTATCTCCGCCAGAGGCGCGGCCCGATCACGATCCACGCCACCCAGGCGATGGTGCCAATTGAGATCCAGACGAAAATATTCGGGGCATCAGACAGGATCAACGCCACCAGGACCAGGACGATGAGCACGAACGGTCCCGCCTTGTAGAGACCTCGAAGCAGCTCCATTTTCCGCTCGCGACCCAGCTGTTGCCGATACAAGCGATCCACATCAGGACTCAGGGTCCGGCGCCTTCGCCAGCCGATCCACCAGAAGCCCGCGATCGTCAACGCGATACCGCCAAAAAATGTCATGTCTTCGATCGCGGCAGGCAGTTTGGCGGCATGCGCGATCAACGGCCAGAAGTGGAGCCAGAAAATGAATGCGGCGACGCCGCCCGCACCCACATATGCCTGGGTGGAGGTAAACAGGTTCTTCCTGGCTTTCGGGTTGGTGGGATTGATCCGCCAGGCAGCCTCGAAGGCGGCCCGCGCCTCCCCTTTCCGATTCTGTTCACGCAAGGCGACGCCAAGGTTGTTGATCAATGAAGCGTTGCTTGGATCAAGGGTCAGAGCGTGCCTGAAGAAAGCCTCAGCCTCGACGAAGCGCCGCCGCTTCAAATCGACCCGACCCCGTAAGTCATAGGCTGCCGCCGTTTGGGGGATGAGCTGAATCAGACGTGAGGCGGTTTCAGCGGCGTCGGTGGTTTTGCCGCAGGAGAGCTGGGCCGAGGCGAGAGCTTCGAGCACCAACGGGTCTCCGGGCTTCTGCAGGTCCGCGCGCCGACCGATTTGGAGTGCTTTGCGGGACTTTCCGCGGTTAAGCAGAGACCAGGTCAGGGCTATGTCGTCGTCTCGGTAACTGATGTCGGCAGGCACGGGCTCTCCAATCGTGGCAAGAAGGGACTGGGAATAGGGTGTGCGGGTGGGTCCGGAGACCCAGAGCATGACTGGCGGCAATGGCGCGAAATTAACACCAACTTTTTCTTGACTCTCCAAACGTTTGTTCGTACCATTTGATTATGGAGAGTGGGGTGGGGGGGAGTTGCACCCAGGGTCGGCGAGGAGATCGCTGCTGAGCTGATCCGCCGCCGCCAGAAGATCGACCAGGACGAGCTCGAGTTCTCCGTCCTCGCCGCTGCGTTCGCGCAGACCGATGAGTACGACTGGCAGGGCTTCGATAGCCCGATCTCGTGGATCAAGGCCAACTGCCACCTGAGCGGTGGGGCTGCCGGCGATCGAATCTGCGTCGGCCGGCAGCTGGCGCGTCTGGACCAGAGCTCGGCAGCAATGGCAAATGGCGAGATCGGCTTCGCCCACTTCGCTCTGATCGCGCGCACATCAGCCGCTGTGGGCGAGCGTCTCGATCAAACCGCACTGCTGAGGCAGGCTCGCAAGCACACCATCGCTCGCTTTTATGACGACTGCTACCACGCTCGCCATGCAGCCGACCCCAAGGGCTGCGCCACCGAAGAAGCATAAAGCGTGGAGGCGCGCAGCCTCGAGCTGGCGAACGGCGAGGACGGCACGGTCTTCATCAATGGCTACCTCGACAAGGTCGGAGGTGCTGCCGTGCGCACGGCGCTCGAACCGTTGGCCAAGCGGGCCGGCAAGGATGATCACCGTCCTCGCGAGCAACGCATGGGTGACGCTCTGGTCGACGTATGTATGCGTGCGCTCGACAACGGCCTCGTACCTCAGCGGGCACATCTGCACGTAACGGCGTCGCTTGAGACTCTCCTCGGCCTTCCCGGTGCGCCCGGCGCGAACATGGAGTTCTCAATGCCGATCTCGGCCAAGGCCGTTGAGAGGTTGGCGTGCGATTGCGCGGTGACGCGCATCATCCTTGGCTCGGACTCGACAGTGATCGACGTCGGACGCGCCAAGCGGACGATCTCCGGACCGCAGCGCAAGGCCCTCAAAGTTCGAGATTGCGGATGTACGTGGCCCGGATGCGACCGGCCGGTGAGCATGACCGAAGGTCATCACCTGGTCCACTGGATCCAGAACGGGCCGGGCGACCTTCCGAACCTCACCCTTCTTTGTTACCGACATCACTGGATGGTTCATGAGGGGGGATGGCAGATCGTGCGCACCGATGAAGGTCAAGTGCTGACGATTCCGCCCCCGACTGGATTCGAACTTCGGCCGCGCGGGCCGGATTAAGCGGCTCGGATCAAAGCAGCTGAGTCGCCGTCAGTGGTGTTCTTCGCGCTCCCGTTCGGAGATCTCGTCGATGCATACAGCGGCCGCAAGTAGAAGCGGTTCGTCTTGTCCTGGCGCGATGGCGATGCCGTATGCGTCGCGAATGGAGAACCACTGCCGCGATATCTGCGCGACCTGGGCGCCGTTGGCTTGCACCGAGTACTCGTGGTTGGTGATGTCGCCCTCGGCGTCGTAAGCGGGCCCGCCTTCGACCTGGATCGTGTATCGCTGATGCAGAAACGTGAACAGCGCTTTGGTCACGGTCGCATAACGCTGGCCCTGCCGCTCGATGGTCATTGTCGGCTGGAGCGCCAGCAGCTTGGATTCGACTGTCAAGAGCTCTGTGCCGTTCCGGTCTTCGAGTAGGAATTTGTGACGGATGCTCACCGCTTTGCCGTCGACCCGGAATACCTGCTCTCCGCGCTCGTTTTCGATCCAAAAGTCCTCGCCGATCGCGAAGAGCTTGCGCTGCAGCTTGTACCGGGCCCACGTGTCGGTTGCCATAGCTACCTCAGCCTGTAGAGATTCCACGCAAGTATGCGATCGCGACGATCCACGCTGCCCCGGCAAGGATCACGGCCTCGCGCCGCTTCGAACCGCCGTGGGCATACAGGTAAGCGCCCGGCAGGAAAATCACGGCGAAGACCCCGTAGACGACGTGCAGGATGCGGCCCGGAGGGTGACCAAGAGCGAAGACGGCGAGTCCCGCCAGTCCCTGGACCGCCGTGAGGCCGGCCATGATCAGGTAGCTGGAGCGAAACCCGCCGCTGACCTGCGCGTGCCGGAAATACCCGTACGTGCCCCAGATGCCGAGCACGACCGCGAACGCGACCAGCGCTCGTGCGAGCAGCGTGTGGAGGAAGACGAGCGAGTCCGTCAATTAGTGCGGGCTCAGCACCTGCTCGCGGAAATAGTCGACGGTAAGGCTCAGACCTTCCTCGAGCTCGACCTTCGGCTCCCAGCCGAGATCATTGAGCGCGCGCGAATTGTCGAGCGCGATTCGGAAAACGTCGCCCTTGCGCCGCGGGCCATACGTGGGCTCGAGCTTGTAGTCGGTCAAGAGCGCGAGCTTGCGGAACAGCTGGTTGATGGTCACCGGGATACCGGTGCTGATGTGATAGGTGCTGTTCGCTCCGCGATCCAACGCCGCGATGTTGGCGACCGCTACGTCGGCGACGTGCAGCATGTCTCGTGCCTGCTCGCCATCGCCATCGATTGTTGCCGGCCTTCCCGCCAGCATGCGACTCGCGAAGATGGCGATCACGCGGCCTTCCTCAGCGTGAAAGTCCTGGCGCGGTCCGTAGATGTTCGCGTAGCGCAGCACGGTGTATTCGAGCCCGAACGTCCGGTGGAAGGTACCCAGGTACTGCTCGAATGAGAACTTGCTGGTGCCGTATGGGGAGAGCGGCCGAATCGGATGGTCCTCGTCGGCCGGCACCACGTCGGGCTCTCCGTACAAAGCGCCGCCGGTCGAGATGAAGATGAATTTCCGCACCCCCGCATCGACGCTCGCGCGCAGCACGTTGAGCCCCCCGACGATGTTGACCATCGCGTCGAAGCCAGGATCGGCGAGTGATTTCGGGACCTCGGACTGCGCGGCGTGATGGTTGACGACCTCTGGACGGAAAGCGGCGATGGCGGCGGCGACGCCGTCCTTGTTGCGGATGTCGAGCCGGAGGACTTCGGCTTCGCGATTGACATTGGCCTCGCTGCCGGTGCTGAAGTCGTCGAGGATCGCGACCTGGTGTCCCGCGGCGATGTAGGCGTCGGCAACATGGGAGCCGATGAAACCACCGCCGCCAGTGACGAGAATCTTCATCAAGGTGACTCTAATCGAAGCGGAAGTCGTCAAGGCCGTGCGCGCGGACGTGGCGCCGGCGTTCGTCCGGGGCGTGCTCGTGATGGCCGCGACGGCGCCTGAGGTGGCGGCTAGGCTCCCAGATGACGGCGGCACCGTCGCCGTCCGGATCACAAGCGACGAGGAGATGGCTCGGCTCAACCGCGCGTACGCGGGCGAAGATCACACGACGGACGTTCTGTCGTTCGCCGGGACAGGAAAGCACGTCGGCGACATCGCGATATCCTGGCCCGCGGTCGTCCGCCAGTCACGTGAATACGGGCAGGACGTCAAGATCGAACTGGCGCTCCTTGCCGTCCACGGCCTGCTCCACCTGCTCGGCTGGGACCATGCCACCGCCGCCGAGCGCAAGGAGATGAACCGCCTCACCCGTACGGCTCTGAAGCTCTCAGGCCTGACGCTCGCTCCACGCCGACTCTAAACTCAACGGTCCGGTCTGCGGCGCTCGCCGCGGGCCTTTCCGCGTCTATTTGAAATGAGCGAATTGAGTCAAGAAGGGCGATTGATCGTCGGACTCGGCAATCCAGAGGCCGACTATGCCGACACGCGTCACAACCTTGGTTTCGCGTGCGTGCACGAGCTTGCCAGGCGAATGGGCGTGAAGGTCGAGCGCAAGCGATGGCAGTCGCTGGTGGGGCACTCGGAGTCGCGAGGCGTGTGGTTCGTCCTACCGCAGACCTACATGAACCTCTCGGGCCAAGCGGTGGCGAAGGCGTTGCGCGACACCAACCTCACAGCACAGCAGCTCTTGGTGGTGCACGACGAGCTCGACCTGCCCCTGTGCCGCATGCGTATTCGGCTCGGTGGCTCGGGCGCGGGCCATAACGGCGTGCTGTCGATCATCGATGCCCTCGGCACGCCGGACTTCGTTCGGTTTCGCGTCGGTATCGGGAAGCCTTCTCGCAGGGGATCGCAGGCCGGCCGCCACTACGTGCTCGGCCGCTTCACCAAGGCCGAGGCCGAGCGATTGCCGAAAATCGTCGACGGCGTCGCCGACGCGCTTGAGCTTGCCCTCGACGCGGGCATAGAGAGAGCGATGGATCGCTTCAACCGCGCGGGTGCGCTCGGCTGCGAGGAGTTGCCGTGACGACCTTGTGGGAGCGGGCGCTCGAGGCGGCGCCCGAGCTGCGACGCTGGACGTCGTCGCCGGGCAGCCGCGAACTGCGGATCGCCCGGCTGCCGAGGCCCGCATGGCCGATCGCCGCGGGTGCGGTGGCACGCGCGCTCGCGGACGCCGGCCGCTCGATCCTGATTCTCGTTCCAACCCCAGACCGGTTCGCCGACGATCTGCGGCCCTGGCTCGCCGGCCGGCCCTCTGTATACGTCTTTGCCGAGGTCGCAATCTCGTTCCTCGACCGTCCACCCGCGTTCGACGACGCGGTCAGCAAGCGCATGGAAGCTCTGAACGCGCTCGCTGCCGGGACGTCCCTGA
>WNFH01003206.1_pt1 | contig 11570 bp, 9 predicted proteins | sample 5400411 | NCBI WGS metagenome assembly WNFH01 (sample SAMN13153347, study PRJNA577476) | soil metagenome | isolation source: 200 cm saprolite under Douglas fir tree site 2 hole 3 | place: USA:California | collected 2015-04-18
ACGAGCCGACCGAGGGCCTGGCGCCCCTCCTGGTCCGCGAGGTCGGCCGGGTCATCGAGAACCTCAAGGCCCAGGGGCTGTCGATCCTCCTCGTGGAGCAGAACCTGCCGCTGGCGCTCCGGGTGGCCGATCACGTCCATGTCCTCTCGCGCGGCCGGGTCGTCCACTCGAGCGCGCCGGACGACCTGTGGCGGAACGAGGAGATCAAGTCACGCTATCTCGGACTGTGAGGGCCACGAGATGAAACGTATCGCGATCATCGGCGTCGGGCTCCTCGGCGGCGCGGTCGCCTCCCGGCTTCTCGAGGGCACCTTCGCGGTGAGCGGCTACGACACACGCCCGGATCAGCTCGCGCGGCTCGCGCCCCTCGGCCTCACCCCCGCGACCAGCGTCAAGGACGCGGCGGCGGGCGCCGACGCCGTCTTCACGATCTTGCCGTCGCCCGAGTCGGTGGAGGCGGTGATCCTCGGCGCCGGCGGGCTGCTGGACGTCATGCCGCGCTCGGCGACCCTGCTCCAGATGAGCACGATCTCCCCCACCCTGACGCGCCGCCTCGCCGAGGCCGCGGCGGCCGCCGGGCGCGGGTTCCTCGACGCCCCGATGAGCGGGACGAGCGCCATGGTCGAGCGCGGCGACTGCACGATCTTCGTCGGCGGCGACGCCGCGCGCCTGGAGGCGTGCCGCGCCGTCTTCGCGGCCGTCGCGAGGAAGACGATCCACGTGGGGCCGGTCGGCAGCGCGTCGCTCGCCAAGCTCGCGACGAATCTGCTGGTCGGCCTCAACACCGCCGCGCTGGCCGAGGCCCTCGTCCTCGGCGAGAAGGGCGGGCTCGCTCCGCAGGCGCTCCTGGACATCTTGCGCGAGAGCGCGGCCGCCTCGAAGATGGTCGAAGTGCGCGGCCCGCTGATGGTCGACGGACGGTTCGAGCCCCAGATGAAGCTGGACCTCTTCCTCAAGGACTTCCGGCTCATGCTCGAAGAAGGGCAGCGCCTGGGCGTGCCGCTGCCGCTGACGAGCCTCACCCAGCAACTCTGCACAGCGACCGCCGCCTCCGGGCGCGGCGCCGAGGACCTCGCCGCGCTCATCACGACGCTGCGGCAGATGGCGGGGCTCAGTGGATCCAGCGCACGGCGCCCGTCACGCCGTCGACCGCGACGACCGCCCCCTCGGGAATCCTCCGGGTCGCGTCGCTGACGCCGAGCACCGCCGGAATGCCACGCTCGCGCGCGAGGGCGGCCAGGTGGGACGTGCTGCCGCCGAGCTCCGCGACGACGCCGGCGACACGCGGCAGAACGGCCGTCAGCGCCGGGCCGGCGACCTGCGTGACGAGGACGTCGCCGAGCTTGACGTGCTCGAGGTCGTGCTCGTGGAGCACGACGCACGCGGGGCCCGTCGCCCAGCCCACACCCGCCGGCTGACCTGTGAGGCCGGGATGCCGGAGCCACACTTCGTCGGGCGCGTGTCGAGGCTCGACGTGAAGCGGCCGCGCCTGGAGGACATGGAAGCCGCCCTCGTCCTTCGCCCACTCGACCTCGACGGGCCCGCCGACGTGGGACTCGATTCGCGACACGAGCCGCCCGAGCTCCGCAACCTCCGCCGGCGCCAGACACGGGGCGTGAACGAGCTCCGGGGCGACCGCCTCCGGTCGGGCGCCGCCCGCGGCTGACGCGACGACGAGCCGGTCCTTCCGCCCGGGGTCCGCGCTCTCCAGCGACCCATCGCGCGCGAGCGTCCAGCGGTCGGGAACGACCTCGCCCTGAGCCAGCGCCGAGCCGAGCCCCCACGTCCCGGTCACGACCACGCCGCCGTCCTCGGGGCGGCTGAGCGCTCCACCTGCCGCGCGCGCCTCGACCATCCTCTGGAGGATGACGGCCATGGCCGTGTGCCCGGGATCCACGTCGTGGGCCCGCATGTATCTGAGCGCGCGCGTGGACCAGAGGCACGCCCAGCAGGCGCGCACCGCGGTGACCGTGTCCACGCGAGTGGCGATTCCCAGGAACGTGTCGAACTGCCCGGCGAAGGAGGTCCCCGGCGCGTCTTCGCGAAGCGCGGAGGAGCGCACGGCGAGGAGGCGTCCGGGTGACTCGGCCGTCCGCGCGTGAGCGGCGTCGAGCGCCTCGGCCACCGGCGCCGCGAGCGCGCCCTGCAAGAAGCCGAGCCTCACCTCGAGCGCGAGCCTGCGGGCCTCGTATGGGTCGGCGGCGGCGCCGACGCGCTCGGCCGGCCCGGACACGCCCGCCGCGTCGCGCTGCCAACGGTAGGCGTCAGCGGTCAGGCAGATCCCGTCGGGCACCGGCAGACCGGCTTGCCTCAGCCGGGCGAGTGTCGCGGCCTTCCCTCCCACGAGCTCGGCGTCGACGGCGTCCGGGGCGTCGAGCGGAACCGCAAGCCGCTCACTCGCGCGGGACAATGACGAGTCTCAGGACGGAGTCGGCGGAGCGTTCGTATTCCTCGAACGCCGCTGCCACCCGTTCCAGCGGATACGACGCGGTGATGAAGCCGTCGACGTCGACGGCACCCGAGGCGACGAGCTCGATCGCGGGGGCGAAGTCGCCGGGCGTCAGGGCGCGGGAGCCGTACAGGGTGAGCTCCTTGAAGTAGAGAGGGAACGTCGTGAAGTCAGGCACCGGCCGGTGGCTGATCCCGTACACGACAAGTCGGCCGCCCGGCGCCAGCATCTCGATCGCGGGCGCGATGAGCGCCGGACGCGGCGCGGACGTGGTCGTCGGCGCGCGAGCTCGAGCTTCCAGGGGCTGCGGGACACGGCGACGACCGGGCAGGCGCCCGAGAGCTTCGCGAGCTGCGTGTGGAGCAGCCCGGCCACGCCCTGGCCCAGGACCACCACCGACTCGCCCGGCGCGATGCGTGCGCGCTCCTGTGCGTGGCGTACGGTGGCGAGCGTCTCGATCAGGGTCGCCGCCGCGAGCGGCACGTGAGCCGGGAGCGGATAGAGGTACCCCTCGGGCAGCACGACGTGCTCGGCGAGAGAGCCGTCCATCTCCCGTCCGAAGAGGCCGGCGTTACGGCAGAGGTTGCCGTGGCCACGCGCGCAGGAGTCGCACGCGCCACAGGCGATGATCGGATTGAGCAGAACCGCCTGGCCGGGCTGGACGCGCGCGACGCCGTCGCCGACCCCCTCGACGACGCCGGTGGCTTCGTGGCCCATCACCACAGGGAAACGGACCCCGGGATGGCGTCCGGTGTAGATCTCGAGGTCCGTGTGGCACACGGCTGTCGCCGCGACGCGCACCACGGCTTCGCCGCGACGGGCGACCGGCGTCGGTCGCGCCACGAGCTCGAGGCGCCGCGGCGCCTGGAGCACCGCCGCGAGGGTCACGCCGGGCTCACATCACCACCGTGATCTGCTCGACCGGAAAGTTCGAGATGATCTCCGTCCGGTCGTCGTGGACGATCAGCATCTCCTCGATCCGCACGCCCCATTCATACCGCTTGCCGTGCTGCGTCTCGAGCGCGAACACCATGCCCGGACGGATCTCCAGCGGATGGTCGAGCGACCAGATCCGCGAGATCACCGGTGGGTCGTACTGTGCGAGCCCGAGTCCGTGCCCCCAGAGATTCGCGGCGGCCTGATCCTCCTCCGCGTATCCCCACGCCTCCTGCGCCGACGGCCACTTCAGCGCGATGTCCCGGGTCGTCGCGCCGGGACGCACCGCGTGGATCGAGTCGTACAGCCACGTGAGGGCCGTCGCGTAGTAGTCCTTCATCTCCTGCGTCGGCTGCTTGCCGACGCAATACGTCCGGTAGTAGCACGACTTATAGCCGTTCCACGTCAGCGCCGCCAGATCCATGAACACGATCTCTCCCGGCTTGATGATCCGATCCGAGAAGTTCCGCCAGTTCGGCCACGTGTTCGGCCCCGACGACACGATCACGTCCTCCACGTCCTCCACCCCCGGAATCGCGTAGAGGTACTGCATGATGTGCGCCGTCACCTGATTCTCCGTCAGGCCGGGCTTGAGGAAGCGCATGGTCTCCCAGTGGGCCGCGTCGCCGATGGCGCCCACGATGCGCAGACACTCCTGCTCGTCCACGTTCTTGATCGCCCGCGCCTCCATCATCGGCGTCATGCCGTCCGCCCACTTGAGCTTCGTGTCGTTGAACTGGTTGAGCATGTTGATGTCGATGAAATCGACGCCGAGCGTCTTGTCGGCGACGTCGTAGCGCCGCATCTCCTTCACGAGGGCGTCGGTGAACTTCTTGACCTGCTGGCGCGACGCCGGCCCCGCCGCGCCCTTGATCCACGCGTACGAGTACCGGATGTTCTCCTGCGGGATCCACGGGGCGTGGCGCTGGATCTGGAACCCGATGTCGCCCTGCTCGAACAGCACCGGGGCGCCGTCGCCGCACAGGAGCGCGTAGCGGAGCCCGGGCTTCAGCCGGTTCCAGCCCGGCGTCAGCGTGCTCGTCACATAGCGAACGTTCTCGTCGTACATCAGGAGGAGGGCGCCGAGGTTGTGCGCCTTCATCCGCTCGCGCGCCCGCTCCAGCCGGTACGTCCGCAGCCGGTCCCAGTTCACCCGCTGCTGCCAGTCCACCCCCACCGTGCCGAAGTTCGCCATGGTTGTCCTTTCGTCAGATGGTCAGATCGGCGAGCCGGACGTTCCGCAGGCGACAACGATAGTCCGCAAAGCGCTTGCTTCATATCAGCCGCGCTGCTAGCCTGTCAAACCAAAATGACGACGGGACGGACACCCAGACGCATCGGCCTCGCGATCTTGGCGCGCCGCAAGCGGCCGGTTTCCCTCCCGATCACGCCCGAGGACGAACGGGTCTGATCGGGGTGGCCGACCAGGACCTCCGGAGCTTCGTCGCCGCCTACGATCGGGCTCACCCGGGCGAAGTGATCCACGTGACCGAGCCGGTGTCGATCGAGGAGGACGTGATGGCGCTCGTCCTCGAGTACGAGCGCCGCCGGCGCTATCCGATCCTCTTCTTCGATCGGGTCGCCGGCCACGACATCCCCATCGTCTGCAACGTCGTGGCGAGCCGCCGCGCCCTGGCGTGGGCGCTCCGTGTCGACGAGCGTGCGCTCGCCGCCGAGTACGCGCGCCGCATCAAAGAGCACATCAAGCCGGTCGTCGTCCCGGATCCTCCCTTCCGCCATCGGGTCCTGACCGGGCCGGCCGTGGACCTCGGGGCCCTGCCCATGCCGCGGTACTTTCCCGGCGACGCGGGGCGCTATCTCACCGCCGGGATGCTGGTCGCCCGCGATCCCGACACCGGCGTCGAGACCGAGGGGTATCACCGCTTCCAGCTGAAGGGGCGCGACCGGATGGGCGTGAGCCTCCACTCCCGCCGACGCATGTTCGAGTACCAGCGGCGCGCCGAGGCGAAGGGCCGCGCGCTGCCGTGCGCGATCGTGCTGGGGCTCCACCCCCTGGTGTCGATGGGCTCGCTCGCCTATCCCCCGCCCGACGTCGGCAAGTTCGAGGTGGTGGGCGGGCTCCTGGGCGAGCCGCTGGAGGTCGCGCCCTGCTCGACCATCGACCTGCACGTGCCCGCGTCGGCCGAGATCGTGATCGAAGGCGAGATCCTCCCGAATGTACGCGAGCCCGAGGGCCCATTCGGCGAGTTCACCGGCTACGTCTCGCGTCGGTCGACCGAGCACGTCTTTGTCGCGAAGGCCCTCGCGATGCGCGAGCGGCCGTGGTTCCAGTCGATCGGCTCCGGGCGCGCGGGCGATCACATCACGACCCTCGGCCTGATCCGCGAGGCCGAGATTGCCAACGCCCTCGCGCGCGTCATCCCGAACGTCCGTGGTGTGCACGTGCCGCTCTCGGGAACGTCGTCGTTCACGGCCTACGTCTCGATCGCGCAGAGCCGGCCCGGCGAGGCCAAGCACGTGATTCCGATCGTCCTGGGCGTGGATCACTACGTGAAGCTGGTCATCGTCGTCGACGACGACATCGACGTCTTCGACGAATCGGAGGTGCTCTGGGCGGTGGCGACACGCGTGCAGGCCGACCGCGATCTGGTCGTCGTCTCGGGGAGTCTCGGCGCGTTGCTCGACCCGAGCGCCGACGAGCGGGGCGTCACCGCCAAGCTCGGCATCGACGCGACCCGGCCCTTCGGCGCACCGTTCCCCGCGAAGCTCGTGATGTCGCCTGAAAAAATGGCCTGGGCTCGGGACCTCGTGGACCACCTGGCCCGCTCATAGGAGACCGCGCCCATGAAACGCTACATCGACCTGTCGGTGACCGTGGACGACGCGACGCTCTCGCCGCCGTCCACCAACATGCGGCTCGAGATCACGCCCCACCGGCGCGGTCCCGGGTTCTGGCAGGTCTCGAGCGTGCACCAGAGCCTCCACACCGGCGCCCACATCGATTCGCCCCTGCACGTCTTTCGGGACGGCATCACCACTGCGGAGATTTCGCTCGACCAGGTCATGGGCGAGGCCCTGGTGGTCGACCTGTCGTTCGCGGGGCCGAACCACGCGATCACGATCGACGATCTCAAGCGCGGGGGGGCCGACGACGTGCGTCAGGGCGATATCGTGCTCCTGCGCACGGACTGGACGGACAAGATGTACGGCCGGTGGCCCGACTATTTCACGCAGTCGCCCTACTTCCCGCCCGAGTCGGCCGAGTGGCTGGTCGCGCGGGGTGCAAAGAACATCGGCTTCGACTTCTTCGAGGAGTACTGCGCGCGGCTGCCCGACTTCTCCTCGGAGGACTTCCCAATGCACCGGGTGATCCTCGGCTCGGGCGTCGTCATCATGGAGGGCCTCACGAGCCTCGGCGCGCTACCCCGTCGGCGCGTGGACTTCGCCGCCCCCTTCTACAAGATCGCCGGCACCGAGGGCGCGCCGGCGCGCTTCTTCGCGACCGTTTGAACATCGGGGGGAGCGACGCCGCTCCCCCCGATTCCCCCCGGTCGCGCGGCGCTCGAACAGCGGACGGCACTCCTTCGCGCGGCATCACCTGCTCGAGATCGCGCGATCCCGGGCGCCGCGGCCTGCCCGCTACGCGCGCAGATTCTTAGCAAAGAAGTCCGTGCAGCGCTTCCAGGCGTCCGCCGCTGCCGCCGCGTTGTAGGACGGACGGTAGTCGGCATGGAAGCCGTGACCCGCGCCCGGGTAGACGACGACCTCAGCGTTCTTGTTGTGCTGCTTCAACAGTTCGCCCAGGCGCCGGGCGTCCTCGGGCTTCGGATTCTGATCCGTCTCCCCGTAGAGCCCGAGGAACGGGATCTTGATGTCCTTGGCGACGTCGAACCCCGAGACCGGACCCGAGGCGCCCTGATAGGGACGTGCGGGCGGCCCGTACCAGGCGACTGCGCCCTTCATGTCCGCGTTCGTGGCCGCCACCTGGTACACCGTGGATCCGCCCCAGCACCAGCCCGTGACGCCGACGCTGGCCGCCTTCACGTTGGGCCGCGTCTTGGCCCAGTCCACCGTCGCCTTGAGATCGCCCAGCGTCTGCTCGCGCTTCTGCGCGAGCACGATCTTCAGGATGTCCTGGACGTTCGGGAGCTGCGCCACCCCGCCCTCGCGTTTGAAGAGCTCGGGCGCGACCGCATAGTAGCCCGCCTTGGCGAACCGCCGCGTGCAATCGCGGACGTACTCGTGGACACCCCAGATCTCGGAGATCACGAGCAGGATCGAGTGGTCGTTCCCCGTCGCCGGCCGCGCCTCGTACACGGGCATCTCGTAACTGCCGATCTTGACCACCTGGTCACCGGCGATGATCCCGTCGGTATCGGTCTTGATGGCCTGGGCCAGCACGGTGTCGACGGATAGCGCATATCCGGCGAACGTGGAGCTGGTGACGAGCATCTGGCGGCGAGTGAGCATCACGTCCTCCTTGCGACTTTGGGAGTCGGGGCGAAGCCCCGCCGGATGATACTATGGTCCTGCACCACTTCGGTGTGGGTTTCAGCGCTTCTTCCCGGTTCGGGGAGGATTATGGATCTGCTCGAGGTCAAAAGCCGCATTGCTGAAGCCCTCGTGGAAGCCATCTTCCGCCGCGCGCGCTACCAGATCCGCCCCTTTCGCAACAACACCTCGCCGCTTCGGTTCGGGCGCGAAGACTTTTCCCCCGACTTCCGCGTCTCGTCCGAGCCGGAGTCGGAGAACAGCGGGGAGTTCCTCATCGAGGTGAAGTACCGGCCGTCGGCCTACCAGTTCGTCTCCGTCGAGAACCAGCGCGGCGAACGGTCGATCTTCTACATGGCGCGCCGGCAGTGGCCGAACCTCTACTTCATCCTCGTGACCGACCGGCCCGAGGCGGGGCGCTCGTGCTTTCAGGCGATCGCCTTCGCCTCGATGCGCCCGGGCGAGCCCTTCCGCACCGTGGACCTCGTGGAGCTGAAGGAGCTCCGGATCTTTCAGCAAAACATCGAGGACCACGAGGAGTTGATCCGTCGCATCTTCGCGCTGCTGACCGGCGCCGCCCCCTGAAGGCGCGGCTCAGAGCGTCCGGACCACGAGCCAGGCGCCGAGCGTCGCCAGGAACACCAGCACCCCGCGGTTGAAGGCGCGCTGGTCGAGTCTGTCTTGCACGCGGACGCCGAGCCCGAAGCCCGCGAGGCCGGCGGCGGTCAGCCCGAGCGAGCCCAGCACGAGCGGCCAGCCGAGGAGCCCGTACCAGCCGAGCGAAGCGAGCTGAACAGCCTTGACGACGAGGAACGTGAAGGCGATCGAGCGGACGAACTCGCGCTTGTCCATGCCGAGTGCCACGAAGTAGAGGGCGAGCGCCGTGCCGGGCGCGTTGGTGACGCCCCCCATCACACCGGCCGCGAGCCCGACGGGCGGCGCGAGCAGCCGCTCCCAGCCCGCGGGCACCCGCGGCGAGAAGCGTGCGAGATCGAGCGCGACGAAGCCGAGGACGAAGGCGCCGAGGATCAACATCGCCGTGCGCCCCGAGAGCACGACCAGGAGCTTCGTGCCGACGATCGTGCCCAGCCTGGTGAAGACCAGGAGCGGGGCCAGCCGGCGTGGGGTGGCGCCGAGCGGGCTCTGGCGCCGGAGCTGAAGCCCGTCCATCACGAGGTTCGGAATGACCAGCGCCGCCACGGCGGTCTTCACGTCGACCACGAGCGCCAACAGCGGCGTGCCCAGCGTGGGGAATCCGAAGCCGATCGCCCCCTTGACGAAGGCGGCGGCGAAAACGGCAGCGATCGCGACGGCGACTAGCGCGAGAGCGCCTCTCGCAGGACTTCGGCCGGGTGCTTGGCCCGGCGACCCGCCAGGTGCTGGATCTGCTGGCGACACGAGATGCCGGGCGCGACGATCTCGGTCTCCGGAAGGGCGGCCTTCACGGCGGGGGCGAGGCGGCGATTGCCGAGCGCGATCGAGATGTCGTAATGCTCGCGCTCGAAGCCGAACGAGCCCGCCATGCCGCAGCAGCCGGAATCCACCTCCTCGACCTCGAATCCCGCCCAGCGGAGGGCTCCGACCGTCGGCGCCGTGCCAACGAGCGCCTTCTGGTGACAGTGACCGTGAAGCAGCGCCTTCCGACCAGCGGCGCCGAACGTGAGTGTCAGCCCGCGGGCGCGCTCACGCAGGAGAAACTCCTCGAACAGGAACGACTGCCGTGCGACGGCCCGGGCATCGTCGGTGCGCACGAGGTCCACCGTCTCGTCGCGCAGCGTCAGAAGACACGAGGGCTCGAGCCCGACGATCGCGACGCCCCGCCGCGCGTATGGCGCCAGACGCCTCACGTTCCAGGTGGCGTGCTCCCGCGCCTCGGCGAGCATCCCCTTGGAGATGAGCGGTCGGCCACAGCACTTGCGGTCCACGAGCACGACGCGATAGCCCCCCGCCTCGAGCACCTCCACCGCGGCCCGGGCGATCTCCGGCACGTTGTAGGTCGTGAAGGTGTCGTTGAACAGCACGACCTCGCCGCGCGGCGCCGCCGCAGGCGGCCTGTGATGCCTGAACCAGTCCGTGAACGGCTGCGCCGCCAGCGACGGCAGCGGCCGGCGACGGTCGATCCCCGCGATCCTCTCGAGCGCCCAGCGGCTCGGGGCGAGGCCCGAGATCCAGTTGAAGAGCGTCGGCACGCGGGAGGCCAGGCGATTCATCCGCGCGATGCGTCCGAACAGGCGGTTGCGCAGCGGCAGCCCGTTGGCCTGGTAGTAGTGATGGAGAAACTCGTACTTGAGCTTGGCCATGTCGACGTTGGCCGGGCATTCGGCCTTGCACCCCTTGCACTCCAGGCACAGGTCCATGACCTGGTAGAGCCGCCGCCCGGTAAACTCCGACGGCGGCAGCCGCCCCGAGAGCACCGCGCGGAGGGCGTTCGCGCGGCCGCGCGTCGAGTGCTCCTCGTCCTTCGTCGCCATGTACGACGGGCACATCGTGCCCTCGAGCGTCTTGCGACACGCTCCCACGCCGTTGCACATCTCGACCGACGCCGCAAACCCGCCCTGCTCGGAGAAGTCGAGGAGCGTCGTGGGTTCCCAGGTCGTGTACTGGGTACCGTAACGGAGATGGTCGGTCAGCCCTGCCGGAGCGACGATGTTGCCGGGATTCATGCGGTTGTCCGGGTCGAAGGCGCGCTTGAGCTCCCGGAAGGCCTGCATGATCCGCGGACCGTACATGCGCTCGAGGAACGGGCTGCGGGCGCGCCCGTCGCCATGCTCGCTCGAGAGGGTGCCGCGGAACTTCACGACCAGATCGGCGATCTCGTCCGCGATGGCGTGGACCTGCTCGAGACCGCGCGGCGTTTTGAGGTCGATCACCGGACGGATGTGCAGGCACCCGACGGAACAGTGGCCGTAGTAGGCGCCGACGGTGTCGTGCTTGGCGAAGATCTCCCGGAAGCGCGCCACGAACTCGGCGAGATGCCGAGGCTCGACCGCGGTGTCCTCGACGAACGCGATCGGCTTCTTGTCGCCCTTCATGCCCAGGAGGAGGCCGAGCCCCGCCTTGCGCAGACTCCAGATGGACTGCACCTGGGCCGGATCGTAGGCGACGTGCGAGGCGTAGCCGAATCGCTCGCGCTGGCGCCGCGCCTCGAGCGCCTCGATCTTGGCTCGGACCTCGGCGTCCGTCTCGGCCGCGTACTCGACGATCATGATCGCGGCCGGGTCGCCCTGGACGAAGCCCATGCGCTTCGATTGCTCGATGTTGCCCCGGGCGAGGTCGAGAATCATCTTGTCCGTCAGCTCGACGGCATACGGCCCCGTTTCGAGGATCGCCTGCGAGGACTCGAGGGCCTCCTGGACGTCACGGTAGTGGATGACATCGAGCGCCGTCCTCTTGGGACGCCGCACGAGCCGCACCTTCGCCTCGATCACCGTCAGCAGCGTGCCCTCGGAGCCGACGATGAGCCGCGCCACGTTGAGGCGCGAGTCGGAGCCGGCTCGCGCCGGTGCGGATAGACCAAGCGTGTCGGAGCCGGCTCGCGCCTGTCTCAGGCCACCCTCGGTCCAAGCCGGCCTCCCGGGCCCCGCTACAAAAGGGACAAGCTCGTTCAGGTTATAGCCGGATACCCGACGCCAGTGCGCCGGGTAGCGCGACCGGATCTCGTCGCCGTACGTCTCGCGGATCCGCGCGATCTCTCGGTAGATCTGGCCCTCGAGCCCTGGCGCCCGGCACTTGC
>WNFH01003208.1_pt1 | contig 11564 bp, 7 predicted proteins | sample 5400411 | NCBI WGS metagenome assembly WNFH01 (sample SAMN13153347, study PRJNA577476) | soil metagenome | isolation source: 200 cm saprolite under Douglas fir tree site 2 hole 3 | place: USA:California | collected 2015-04-18
GTGGCTCAGGCGCGCAAGACGGGGTATGTGACTAAGCTGTTGAACCGCCGCCGGGAGATTCCGGAGGTCCTTACCCGCAACCGTCCGATTCGCGAAGCTGCTGAACGCACGGCGATCAACACGCCTATACAGGGCAGCAGTGCTGACATCATCAAGAAGGCGATGGTGGATCTCGACCGGGATCTCCTGCCGCGTTTCCCCGACGCCCCAATGATCTTGCAGGTGCACGACGAACTCCTGTTTGAGGTCCCTGAGGGCCAGATCTCCACGATGGCCCCGGAGGTCAAACGGCTCATGGAGCAAGCATTTCCGCTCAAGGTCCCCCTGCGGGTCGATCTCAAGGCGGGACCGAATTGGAGAGACATGGAGCCGCTGGGATGAGCGGACGACTCCCCCCGGCCGGGTCGGGGTGGTGGGGCATCTCTGACGGGTGGGGCCGCAGAGTGCGTCGACGGCCTTGTGGGGGCGCAGCGTGAAGGTTTTCGGCCTCACGGGAGGCATTGCCACTGGTGCCAGCACGGTGGCCCAAATGTTCAAAGAGCTGGGGGCGATCGTCATCGAGGCCGACCAAGTGGGGCGCGAGGTGGTCGCGCCCGGGTCTGAGACTCTGCAGAAGATTGTCGGGATCTTCGGACCGAAGGTTCTCGCTAAGGATAAAACCCTCGACCGAAAGACACTCGCCGACATCATCTACAACGATGAAGTGGCGCGTCGGCGACTGAACGCCCTGTTGCATCCCCTCATCCGCCGACGCATCGTCGAAGAAATCGGACGCCTGCGCGACGAACAACCGGATGCCATTGTGATCGTGGACGTGCCTCTGTTGCTGGACACGACCGGCCCGGAGGCGTTCGAGCTCGATGGCGTCATCGTAGTTTCCACCGATCGGGCCACCCAGATCAAGAGACTGCGATCCCGCGACAAGATCTCCGCCGAGGATGCCGAGCGCCGGCTGGCCGCCCAGCGTGCGGTCGCGGAGAAAGCCGAGGACGCGGACTGGGTGATCGACAACTCCGGGTCCGAAGAGGAAACGCGCCGTCAGGTGGATATGATGTGGGAAGAGCTGCAGGTCCGCTAGCTCCGCCGCCGCTCCGTCCGCCGCATGAGTACCGAACACCCCTACACGGTCCTGAGGGGGACCGGTAGCCAACGTTTTGATTGGAATGGTATAATTTTCTGATACTCTTCTCTTCTCGGATGGTGCGCGGTGCCTGAGTTCAAGATGGTAACGGACATGGAGCCGGCGGGCGATCAGCCCGCGGCGATCGCTCAGCTCATCGCGGGCGTGCAGCGAGGCGACCAGCGTCAGACCTTGTTGGGAACGACCGGATCGGGGAAGACGCTCGCCATGGCCAAGGTCATCGAGGCCATCGGGCGGCCGACCCTGGTCCTGTCCCACAACAAGACGCTCGCGGCCCAGCTGTATGGCGAGTTCCGCCAGTTCTTCCCTGACAACGCCGTGCGTTACTTCGTCTCGTACTACGATTACTACCAGCCCGAGGCCTATGTTCCCCAGACCGACCTGTACATCAGTAAGGACGCCTCGATCAACGACGAGATCGATCGGCTGCGGCATGCGTCGACCAAGGCGTTGATGGAACGCCGCGATGTCATCGTCGTCGCCTCGGTCTCCTGCATCTTCGGCCTGGGCCGCCCCGATGACTACAAGGAAGTGATGCTGCTGATCCGCAAGGGGGAACGTCGCAATCGCGATGAGATCCTGCGCCGCTTGGTCGACATCCAATATGAACGCAATGATATCGACTTTTCGCGAGGCCGCTTCCGGGTGCGGGGGGATGTCATCGAGGTTCATCCGTCGTACGAGGACCGGGCCGTGCGCATCGAGTTGTTTGGCGATGACGTGGATAAGATCATGGAAGTCGACCCGCTCACTGGGGAAGTGGTGGAAGAAAAGACCGCGATCGCGATTTGGCCGGCGAAGCACTGGGTGACGACCGATGAGCGCCTGGACAGAGCCGTGCAGTCGATTGAGGCCGAACTGCGCGAGCGCGCGGACTGGTTCAAGAGCCAGGGGAAACTTTTGGAAGCTCAGCGCCTCGAGTTCCGCACGAAGTACGACCTGGAACTGTTGCGCGAGGTCGGGTATTGCCCCGGCATTGAGAACTACTCCCGGCACATGGACGGCCGCCAGCCCGGCGAACGGCCGGGGTGTCTGCTCGACTACTTCCCCCAAGACTACCTGACGTTCATCGATGAGAGCCATGTGACCGTTCCTCAAGTCCACGGGATGTTGGAGGGAGACCGAGCCCGGAAGACCAACCTGGTCAATTTCGGCTTCCGGCTGCCGTCGGCGTATGACAACCGTCCCCTGTCGTGGGAAGAGTTTGACGGACTCGCGAACCAGGTTATCTTTGTCTCCGCCACCCCCGCCGACTACGAGCGTCAGGTCAGCCAGCAGATCGTCGAACAGATCGTACGGCCGACCGGCTTGGTGGACCCCCAGGTCGAGGTGCGGTCGGCGAAAGGTCAGATTGACGATCTCATTGCGGAGATCAAGGCGCAGGTCGAGAAAGGCGAGCGCACCCTGGTCACGACGCTCACCAAGCGCATGGCTGAAGATTTGACCGCGTATCTGCAGGAGATGGGGCTGAAAGTCCATTACCTGCACTCCGAGATCGACACGTTTCAGCGCGTGCAGATCCTCAAGGATTTGCGTCTGGGGACGTACGACGTGATCGTAGGAATAAACCTGCTGCGCGAGGGGTTGGATCTCCCTGAAGTATCCTTAGTGGCCATCCTCGACGCCGATAAAGAGGGGTACCTGCGGTCGGAGACCTCCCTGGTGCAGACGATGGGGCGCGCGGCCCGGCACATCAGCGGCCGCGTGTTGCTGTACGCGGATGAGGTCACCGACTCGATGCGGCGCGCGATGGACGAAACCAACCGCCGCCGCGAGATTCAAGTGAAATACAACGAAGAACACGGCATCACACCGGTGTCGATCACCAAGCCGATCCGCGATGACCTGATCGAGGTCGACCAGACGGCCGGAGAGGTCGACCGCCGCACGCCCGAGGCAGAGATCCTCACCGCGCAAGAACTCATCGCGCTGGCCGACAAGCAGCGGGCGAAGGTCCCGTGGGATATCGCCCGCCTACTGATGCTCTCCCCGCAAGAACTGGAGCAGACGATCGCGACGCTGGAACGGGAGATGCGCAAAGCCTCAGGAAACTTGGACTTCGAGAAGGCCGCCGTGCTGCGCGACCAGATCGCCGAGCTGAGGAAGGGATTGGGCGAGCCATTCTTCGCGGGGGGTGGGGGCATGCGTGGCGGGCGGGGACGGGGCCGTCGTCCGTGAGTCAGGCAGAAGTCCCTCAGGTGAGAACGGGTCCATGCCGTTAGATCGCATCGTCGTCCGCGGCGCACGCGAACACAACCTCAAGAACATTACCGTCGAGCTCCCGCGAGACCGCCTGGTCGTGCTGACCGGGATCTCGGGCTCGGGGAAGTCATCTCTCGCCTTTGACACCATCTATGCCGAAGGCCAGCGCAAGTACGTTGAGTCGCTGTCGGCGTACGCCCGCCAGTTCTTGGGCTTGATGGAAAAACCCGATGTCGACCACATCGATGGGCTCTCACCGGCGGTGTCGATCGACCAGAAAGGCGCTCCCCGCAACCCCCGGTCGACGGTCGGCACGGTGACCGAAGTCTACGACTACATCCGGTTGCTGTACGCGCGGGTGGGGATTCCGCACTGTCCCAAGTGCGGGAAACCCATCAGCCGGCAGACCCGCGAGCAAATCGTCGATCGTGTGCTGGCGTTGCCCGCGGAGTCGCGGATCCAGGTGCTGGGTCCCCTGGTCCGCGGCCGCAAGGGCGAATATCGCCAGGTGTTTGAGGATCTCCGGCGCCAGGGGTTCGCTCGAGTCCGGGTCGACGGCAGTGTCTACGAGCTCGGTGAGGACATCCCGCTCGACAAGAACAAGAAACACTGGATCGAAGTCGTCGTCGACCGCATCGTCACCCGGCCCGACGTCAAAGGACGGTTGGCCGATTCCGTAGAGACCTCGCTCAAGCTAGGGCAGGGGATCATGTACGTCGAGGTCCTCCCCACGGAAGGTGCCTCAGAGGCGCGCACCCGCGCCCGGGCGACGAAAAAGGCCGTGGCCGACCCAACGGCAGGAGTGCTTGTCTTCAGCCAGTTGTTCGCCTGCCCCGACCACGGGTCGGTGCTGCCGGAGATCGAGCCGCGAATCTTCTCTTTCAACAGCCCGCACGGGGCCTGCCCGACCTGCACTGGATTGGGGTTCCGCCAAGAGTTTGACCCCGGATTGATCCTGGACATGGACAAATCCCTCAGCGACGGAGCGGTTGTCCCCTGGGCTGCGTCGACCAGCGACTACTATTATGAACTCCTGCAGTCCGTGGCCGCCCACTATCGGGTGGATATGAAGACGCCGTTGCGGAAGTTGCCGGAGTCGTTTGTCGACGTCTTGCTGAACGGGTCGACCGACTCGATGCGCATACGCTACCACAACAAGTGGGGCACGCTGCGTGTGTACGACACGAAGTTTGAGGGCGTGCTCCACCAGCTCGAGCGCCGGTACCGGGAGACAGACTCCGAGTACCTGCGGGAGGAGTACGAGGAGTTCATGACCACGCTGCCCTGCCCGGCGTGTAAAGGAGCCCGTTTGAAGCCGGAGTCCCTGTCAGTCCGGCTCGGCGGGCAGAACATCGCCGAACTCACCGCCCTCACTGTCCGGCAGACGCTAGATTTCTTCAATGTCCTCACGCTGTCTGAGCGGGAGCGCCTGATCGCCACCCAGATCCTCAAGGAAATCAAGGCGCGGCTAGGCTTCTTGGTCAACGTGGGCCTCGATTACCTCACCCTCGACCGTACCGCGACCACGCTGTCGGGGGGGGAGGCGCAACGCATCCGGCTGGCGACGCAGATCGGATCGGGGTTGATGGGGGTTCTCTATGTGCTGGATGAGCCGAGCGTCGGACTTCACCAGCGCGACAACCGGCGGCTGGTCGATACGCTTCTGCACATGCGGGACCTGGGCAACACGATCCTCGTCGTCGAGCACGATGAGGAGACGATTCGCTCGGCAGACTGGGTGGTCGACATCGGACCGGGAGCCGGCGCCCGTGGCGGTCACGTCGTAGTCTCGGGCACGCCGGAGGACGTCGCCCGCCATCCAGACTCCATTACGGGCCAGTACCTGTCCGGGCGCCGACGCATCGCCGTCCCCCCCCGGCGGAGGACGCACGAGGGGCAGGCGTTGGTGGTGCGCGGGGCACGCGAACATAACCTCAAGAACATTGATGTGACGATTCCGCTGGGGGTGTTTGTCGCCGTCACGGGCGTGTCGGGATCGGGGAAGTCCACGCTCGTGGACGAGATCCTCTACCGCGCGCTGGCGTCACGGTTGTTGGGGACCCGCGTGCGCGCGGGGGCCCATGAGCGGATCGACGGATTGGACCAGCTGGACAAGGTCATCAACATCGACCAGTCCCCGATCGGGCGCACACCAAGGTCGAATCCGGCGACGTATACGAAGACGTTCGATCTCATTCGGGATTTGTTCGCGCAGACCCCAGACGCCAAGGTGCGCGGCTATACGCCCGGCCGGTTCTCTTTCAACGTGCGGGGGGGGCGCTGCGAGGCATGCGAGGGCGACGGCATCGTGCGCATCGAGATGCACTTTTTGCCTGATGTCTACGTGCCGTGTGAGGTGTGTGGGGGCAAGCGCTACAACCGGGAGACGCGCGAGGTCCACTACAAAGGCAAGAATATCGCCGATGTGTTAGAGATGACGGTCTCCGAAGGGCTGCAGTTTTTTGAGAATGTTCCCCGGATCCGCAGGAAACTGCAGACTCTGGACGATGTCGGCCTGGGGTACGTCCAGCTGGGTCAAGCGGCGACTACCCTGTCCGGCGGCGAAGCCCAGCGGGTGAAGCTGGCGTCGGAGCTGTCGCGGCGGGATACCGGGCGGACTGTGTACATTCTGGACGAGCCCACCGTCGGATTGCACTTCGCCGACGTGGAGCGACTGCTGCAGGTTCTGCACCGGCTCGTGGATGCCGGCAATACAGTGGTCGTCATCGAGCACAACCTCGATGTCATCAAAACCGCCGACTGGATCATCGACCTGGGTCCCGAGGGCGGTGAGCTGGGCGGGCAAGTCATCGCCGCGGGGCCGCCCGAAGAAGTTGCGACGGTGGCCGGCTCGTACACAGGGCAATTTCTCAAGAAGGCGTTAGAGACCGAGCCCGAGCTGGTCCTGTCGGGGAACGGACGGCGGAGGAAACGTCGGGACGCCTGAGCGCGATCGTAGGTGGCGCGTGAAAATCGCACGTTTCGAGATGGAGCGGTACCAATCCACGTGGGAGAACACCGTCCAGTTCAACCTCTCCGAAAGCGGCGTCCACCCGATCACGTTATCTGCACTGGCCGACCACAGTTGGATTGAAGAAGTGCTGGTCCGCGAGCCCCTCGGATATGGCTCCACCAACGGGAGTATCGAGCTGCGGACGGCTCTCGCCGGCCTCTATCATACGGCCGGTCCCGAGCACGTCTTGGTGACCACGGGGACTGCTGAAGCCAACTTCCTGGTGACCTGGGCGCTCTTAGATCGCGGGGACGAAGCGGTGGTCATGCTCCCCAACTATATGCAGGTTCCCGCGCTGGCCCAGGCCTGGGGTGCTGAGGTGAAGGGGTGGTGGCTCCACCCAGTCCCGGGGATGGGGGCCCAGGGCCGGTGGACCGCCGATGTGGCGGAGTTGGACCGCTTGGTCACTCCCAAGACAAAAGCGATCTTCGTGTGCAACCCGAATAACCCAACAGGGTCAGTCCTCCCGATCGAAACGATGACTGCCGTGTGCGCGAGTGCTGCGCGTGTGGGCGCGTGGGTGGTCGCCGATGAAGTGTACCGCGGCGCGGAGCTAGAGGGCCATCTCACGGCGTCTTTCTGGGGCCGCTATCCCAAGGTGATGGTCACCGGCGGCTTGTCCAAGGCCTACGGTCTCCCCGGTCTGCGCGTGGGGTGGATCGTCGCGCCCCCCGATATGGTAGATCAGTTGTGGAGCTATCATGACTACACCTCGATCGCGCCGTCCATCCTGAGCGATCAGCTGGCGCGCATCGCGTTGGGCCCGCAGGCCTACCAGCGGTTGGTGACGCGCACGCGGTTGATTCTCCGCGAGAACCTGCCGGTCGTGGCGCGCTGGGTCGACCGCCAGGAAGGATTCGTGCGCTGGATCCCTCCCCAGGCGGGGGCCATCGCCTTTATGCGCTACACGCCGGTCATCAATTCGACCGAGTTGGCCACGCGGCTGCGCAAGCAGCATGACGTGCTCATCGTGCCGGGGGACCACTTCCAGATGGATCGCTACCTGCGCATCGGCTACGGGGGGGATTCGCTCCCGCTAGACGAGGCTCTCCAGAGGATAGGAGAGTGCCTCCGAGCCATATGAGATACTCAAGGCAGACGACCTAGGGCTGACGAGGTCGAGTCCGTCCCGCGGTCTGAGCACCCCATGGTCACATCGGCACACCCGCCCAACTTAGAGGAAAAACTGCAGCTCGTTCCCACCCGTCCAGGCGTGTACCTGATGAAGGACGCCACGGGCCGGGTGATTTACGTCGGCAAGGGGTCCGTCCTGCGCAACCGTGTCCGGCAGTACTTCCAGGACAGTGGCCACCTGGAGAGCCCGCGCATTCGCCACCTCATGAGCAAGATCGCCGACTTTGAGGTGATCGCCTGCGAGAACGAAGTCGAAGCGCTCATCCTAGAAACCAACCTGATCAAGGAACACCGTCCCCCCTACAACGTCCGGATGGCGGACGACAAAGCCTTCCCGTACGTGAAGCTCACGCACGAAGCGTACCCCAAGATCCTCATGACCCGCAAAGTCGTGCGCGACAAGGCGCAGTACTTTGGTCCCTATCCCTACCACGAGCCCAAGCTGGTGACCCGCACGATCCGCACGATCCGCAAACTCTTCAAGCTGCGGTCCTGCAACATCGAGATCACCCGGGACCTCCCGCGCCCGTGCCTGGACTATTACATTGGTCTGTGCACCGCCCCGTGCGTGGCCTGGGGGGCGACCCCAGAGCAGTACGCCGACCAGGTACGCCAAGCGGCGATGTTCTTGGAAGGCAAACAAGAGTCGCTGCTGGACGAATTACGTGCGGAGATGACACGGGCGGCCGAAGCCCAACAGTTTGAGCGGGCGGCCCAGCTGCGCGACCAGATCCAGGCGATGGACGCCATCACCGCCCACCAACGCACGGCGAGCGTCGGGCTGGAGGACCGCGATGTGGCCGCTGTGGCCCAGGCTGGGGAGCTGGCGTGCGTGCAGATGTTTTACATTCGCGCCGGCCGTCTGCAGGGCCAGGAGCACTTCATGTTGGAAGGGACGCGGGGGTTAGGGCGGCCCGAAGTGTTAGGGGAGTTCGTCAAACAGTACTACCAGGAAGCCCCCCACGTCCCCCGGGAGGTCTTGCTGCAAGAGCCTCTCGACGATGCGGTCCTGATCGCGCAGTGGTTAAGCCAGAAGCGCGGCGGTGCCGTGGATGTCGCCGTGCCCCAGCGTGGGGAACGTCAGCGTCTGGTTGAGATGGCGGCCGAAAACGCCGCCCTGTACCTCAGCCAGGAGCGAGCACGCGTGAGCGGGCTGGAGGGAGCCGGCATCACCGAGCTGCAGGAGATCCTGGGCCTGGATCACGCGCCGTTTCGGATCGAGGCGTACGACGTCAGTAACTTCCAGGCGGGGGAGACCGTGGGGTCGCTGGTGGTCTTCGAACGTGGCCGGCCGCTTAAGCGCGACTACCGCCGTTTCAAGATCAAGGCGACCGAGGGTCCGAATGACTACGCCAGCCTGCAGGAGATGTTACAGCGGCGTTTTGCCCAGGCACGTCAGGAGCAAGACCAGCTGGATCGTGATGAAGCGGGGCCCGTGAAGTGGTCGATCCTGCCGGATCTCATCGTGATCGACGGAGGCAAGGGCCAGCTCAGTGCCGCTCGCGAGGTGCTGTTTGAGTACAACGTCACCGTGCCGGCGATCGCTCTGGCGAAAAAACAGGAGCTGATCGTGACCCCCGACAGCGTCGATCCCATCGCCTTGCCTCAGGATTCGCACGCGTTGCGGCTGCTGCAGCGCGTCCGCGACGAAGCCCATCGGTTCGCCAATGCCTATCATCAGAAGCTTCGCGAGCGGCGGGTCGTCTATTCCGTGCTCGAGGACATTAAGGGGATCGGGGACAAGCGCAAGCGCGACCTCATCCGGCGCTTCGGCTCCGTGCGCCACGTGCGCGAGGCCACCGTGGAGCAGATCGCCGAAGTCGTGGGGCCGAAGATGGCGCAGAAGCTCGTGGACTATCTGCGCGAGCATCCCGACGTCCGCTTTAAAGACCAAGCCATTCGATAGCCCTGCCTGTTTGCTGTCCCTGGCCGACATAGCAAGCGTTGACAAGGCGGATGTGGCCAGTCATAATATGGCTATTAAAATAGCCATGTGATTTTGCTGAGCAAAAGGGGGTCGGGGTCCGATGCGCGTTGCGAATACCGTGGATCTCAAGAACAAGACTAACGAGCTGGTGCGCTGGGCGATGGCGGGCGAACCGGTGATCATCACTCTGCGCGGCAAGCCGGCGGCCGCACTCACGCCGTTGACCGAAAGCGATCTGGAGTCGTTTGTGCTGCGCTACGCTCAGGACAAAACTACACGGCCGAGGAGGGCTGAGGAGATGCTCCGATACACGACCGTCGGCAGTGACCTTGGGACCATCTATGTCGCGTACAGCGAGCAGGGAGTGTGCGCCGTGGACGTGGGGACAAGCGGCGAAGCCTTCGCCCGCGCCGTGCACCGGAAGTCACAGCGGCCGGTGGAACCAGACCCGCACCCCCCGCAGACGCTGCGCCAGAACCTGCGGCAGTTTGCGACTGCCCTGGACAGTTTCCGCGGGCCTGTGGACCTGTCCATGGTCGGACCGTTTGAACGCTTGGTGTTGGAACGATTGCGGCGGATCCCTAAAGGACAAGTGCGCACGTACGGGGACATTGCCCGCGAGATCGGTTACCCGGGTGCAGCTCGCGCGGTGGGTAATGCCTGCGCAAAGAACCCCGTGCCTCTGCTGGTCCCCTGTCACCGAGTCGTCCGCAGCGATGGCGGGGTGGGCGGGTATTCTCTGCGCGGGGGGGCTGCTTTGAAGCGGCGACTGCTCGAGCAGGAAGGTGTCGACATAGGCGAGGCGCGCGCCTCCTGACACCTCGCGACCTATCTGGGGGTGCGTCGGCTAGGACTTCTTGGTTGCTGCGATGGCCCCGAGCAACACGGTTTTGGGCGGGAAGTCCTCGCAGTATTGGTAGCGGTGGGTCAGGCTCAAACGGCTCGATATCGCCACGACAAACTCTCCGGGTAGCTGCCAGGGATTATCCACTAGGGCGCGCTCCGTTCCCCGCCGCGAGGAGAGGAGTTTCTCCCCAGTCTCGCGGTCGCCGGGTTTCCACGCAAAATCATGCAAGATCTGTGCGGGCGTTCCCTCCAACAATCCGTAGAGCTGATACGCATGGCGATCGGGATCGCACAACAGAGGGAAGGGGTAGCCCCGTCGTGCGGCCACGGCTTTCGCCCGCTCGGGCTCCCCCTGGCAGATGGCCACCACTTGCGCGCCGGCCTGCTCAAAGGCGAGCAGGTCCTCTTTCAGCGTCTCCCAGCGCGCGGCGAGGCAGCTGCAGCCGAAGTGACGCATGAACAGAATGATGGCAGGACGCGCCTTCCAGAACTCGCTGAGGTGTCGGTTCGTGCCCGACGTATCGCGTAGCGAGATGTCCGGGGCTGCGTCCCCCATCTGCGGGGGCAGCGTCGTATATCTCGTCCGCGAAGGCCCGGTCAACCAGGCCTGGAACCATTCCGCCTCCGCGGCGGTGTGTTGCTGGTCGATGGTGGGCATACGCTCCCTCGGGGTCGCCCGTCAATGTCCGGGTCGTATGGGCGCGACTTTATAGGTAAGATTATAAGGCTGCAGCGGAGGAGTCCTTGTAGTGACCACGCAGCCACAACAGGCCATCACCCTTGAACGGCTCACCAGGCGGTTTGCCGTCCGACAAAAGGACGGCATTGACCGGCGAGCGGTCCGCGGAGACCTTACGGCTGTGGATGCCATCACGCTGGGCATTCCACGGGGGGAACTGTTCGGCCTCCTCGGCCCCAACGGCGCGGGCAAGACGACGACCATCCGGATGCTCTGCACCCTGCTCCTTCCCACAGAGGGGAGCGCGCTGGTATGGGATTTTGACGTTGTGCGCCAACCTGCTCAGGTCCGGCGCCACATCGGCGTTCTCCTCACCGGGGAACGATCCGTCTATTGGCGCCTTACCGGCCGCGAGAACTTAGCATACTTTGCCGCCCTGTACGAGATGCCTACCGCAGAAGTAGAGTTCCGAATCGCGGGGTTGCTCGAGCTCGTTGACCTGACAGCGCGCGCCGACGATCTGGTGGAACGCTACAGCACCGGCATGCGGCAGCGGCTGGCATTAATCAAGACGCTCCTGCACGACCCGCCGGTCCTGCTGCTGGATGAACCGACGGCGGGA
>WNFH01003210.1_pt1 | contig 11560 bp, 11 predicted proteins | sample 5400411 | NCBI WGS metagenome assembly WNFH01 (sample SAMN13153347, study PRJNA577476) | soil metagenome | isolation source: 200 cm saprolite under Douglas fir tree site 2 hole 3 | place: USA:California | collected 2015-04-18
CCCTGGACGTGACTGTGTTCTTCGGGCAGATCAAGTTCGACAGCCGCGGGATCAACATCTACAAGCCCATGGTCGTGGAGCAGATCCAGAACGGCGTCCACCACACCGTCTTTCCCGCGAGCGTCGCCGACGCCAAGCCGATGTACCCGACGCCCAACTGGGACCAGCGCTGATCCGAAAGGCCGGCTAGCCACCCTTGTCCGACTTCGTCCAGCTGGTCATCCTCGGCCTGCTGGCCGGAGGCGTCTACGTCGCGGTCGGGGTCGGCTTCGGCCTGGTCTGGGGCGTGCTCAACATCGTCAACCTCGCACACGGTGCGCTGGTGATCATCGGCGGCTACATCACCTGGCAGCTGTTCACCGCGCTGCACCTCGATCCGTTCCTGACACTGCCGGTGGACGCGGTGGCGTTGTTCGTGCTCGGCTACGCGCTCCAGCGTGGCGTGATCAACCGGATCATTCGAGCGCCGCTGCTTTTCACCTTCCTGCTCACGTTCGGGCTGAACCTCGTGCTCGTCAACTTACTTTTGCTCACTTTCGGGTCGGACTTCCGCTCGGTCACCCCCTCGTACGCCGGCAAGGGCCTGGAGTTCGGCAGCATCGTCATCCCTTATGTCCCGCTGATCTCGCTGGGGGCGGCAATCCTGCTGTCGGCCGGGCTTGCCTTCCTCCTGAACCGAACCCGCATCGGCCTCGCGATCAACGCGATCGCCGCGGACCGCGACGCCGCCCAGCTCGTCGGCATCGACCTCCGGCACGCCTACGCGGTCACCTACGGGTTGGGGGCCGCATGCGCGGGCGTCGCGGGCGGCCTCATCGCTTTGATCCAGGCCATCACCCCGACCGCGGGCGAGCCGTACACCCTGCAGGCGTTCGTGGTCGTGATCCTGGGCGGCTTGGGGAGAGTGAGCGCCACGGTGGTCGGAGGCCTTGCCTTCGGGTTGGTCGAAGCCTTCGGGCAATCGCTCCCCGGCTCGGGCTCCGTCTTCGCCAACGCGATCGCGTTCGGCCTCATGGTCGTGGTGCTGGTGACGCGACCCCAGGGTCTGATGGGGCGCCTGCGGTGATCGGGGCGGCCACCTCGAACCGCCGCTGGCGTCGCGTCTTTCTCATCGCGGGCGGGATTCTCGCCGCGTACGCTCTGCTGGCTCCGCTGACCTCGCTCGAAGCCGCCCAGTCCGCCAACGTGCCCCTCCTGGCGGACAAGCTGTGGTTCCGGATCGCCACGATCATCGCGATGTTCATGGTGCTCGCGACGGCGTGGAACATCATCGGAGGGATCACCGGGTACGCGGCGTTCGGGAACGTCGCGTTCTTCGGCATCGGCGCCTACACGACCGGCATGCTGATCGCCAAGGCGAAGTGGCCTTTTCTCCTTGCGTTGCCGCTCGCACCGGTCGTCGCAGCCGCCTTCGCCGCTCTGGTGGGGCTCCCGCTGCTCCGGCTGCGCGGACACTACTTCGCCGTGGCGAGCCTGGGAGTGGGCGTGGCCGTGGGCGAGCTGGTCCAGAACATCGACTACGGTGGCCAGCCGGTCTTCGGCGGCGCGAGCGGTCTGTTCCTTCCGATCTTGCGGATCGACAACCGTGGACTCTTCTTTTTCTACCTGATGTCGGCGGCGGCGATGTTCTCGATTGGGGTCACGTGGTGGGTGCTGCGCAGTCAGTTCGGCTATGGCCTGATCGCGATCCGGGAGAACGAAGAGGCGGCGTCAGTGCTCGGCGTCAACACCACGGCCTACAAGGTTGCGGCCTTCGCGCTGGCCGCGGCCCTGACCGGCCTGGCGGGAGGGATCTTCTCCCAGTGGAACGTCTTCATCAACCAGGACAACGTATTTCCGATCGAATACAACGTCCAGATGATCCTGATGGCGCTGCTCGGCGGCACGGGCACGGTGTTCGGCCCTGCGGCCGGTGCCGTCCTCCTGCAGCTGCTCATCCAGTTTCTGGGCGGCACCCTGCCGATCTCGTTCGACCTACCGTTCGTCTCGTCGGACGCGCGGCCCATCGTCGCGCAGGTCATCCTCGGCCTTCTCCTGGTCGCGGTCGTGATCTTCGTGCCCCGCGGAGTCATCGACTTTTTCGGTGGTCGCACCCGGCTGAGCCTGGCGTATCTGCGCCGCTCGCTTCGCGAGACATCCTTGTGAGCGCGATGCCGCAGCTCGAGCTGCGCGGGGTCACCAAGCGATTCGGCGGCGTGGCCGCGGTGGACGGGGTGAACTTCGAGATCGCCAAAGGCGACATCGTCGGCATCATCGGACCCAACGGCGCGGGCAAGACGACGCTGCTGAACTGCATCAGCGGCGTTTATCACCCCGACGGCGGCGACATCAAGTTGAACGGCTCGTCGATCGCGGGCATGGCGCCCCACCGGGTCGCCAGGCTTGGAATCGGCCGCACCTTCCAGATCGTCAAGCCGTTCGGCTCCATGACCGCGCGGGAGAACGTCGGGATCGGAGCGCTGTTCGGCAGCGCGCATGCGCGGCGAGGGGTCAAGCAGGCTTTCGCGCTGGCGGATGACGTGCTGGCGCTGGTCGGCCTCAAAGCCAAGGCGGACCAGCCGGTGTCCGCGCTCACCATCCCCGATCGCAAACGGCTCGAGGTCGCGCGCGCGGTGGCGACGAGGCCGCAGCTGTTGCTGCTGGACGAGGTGATGGCGGGGCTCAACAACGTCGAGATCGACGAGGCGCTCGAGATGGTCCGGTCAGTGCATGCCACCGGGGTGACAGTGCTGCTGATCGAGCACGTGATGCGCGTGATCGTCGGGGTCTGCCGCCGCGCGATCGTCCTCGACTCCGGCCAGGTCCTGGCCGAGGGCGAGCCGGAGGTCGTGCTACGCGACGAGCGTGTGATCCAGGCCTATCTGGGCGAGCGCTATGCCAAACGCCTCAAGTCTTCCTGAACCATTTCTCAAAGTTCGCGGGCTGACAGCCGGGTTCGACGCTGGGCCTGTGCTGTTCGGGATCGATCTCGAAGTCGCGCCGGCCGAGCTGATCGCGCTGGTGGGCGCGAACGGCGCGGGGAAGTCCACTCTGCTCGGCGTCCTGAGCGGACTCGTGCGCGCCACTTCGGGGACGGTAAGTCTCGGCGGCCATGACGTCACCAACTCGCGGCCGGAAGTCCTCGTCCGGAATGGCGTCGCCCACGTGCCGCAGGGCCGCCGCCTGTTCGGGACCATGTCGGTCGAGAGGAATCTGATCCTGGGCGCGTACCTGCGGCGCGATCGTCAGGTCCGCGACGACCTCACGCGTGTGCTCGGCTACTTCCCGGCGCTCAAGGACAAGCTCTCGCGAGACGCCGGGACCCTCTCGGGTGGGGAGCAGCAGATGGTGGCGATCGGGCGGGGGATGATGGCCCGGCCCAAGCTCCTGATGGTCGACGAGCTGTCGCTCGGGCTGGCTCCGAAGGTGGTCGAGCGCCTGATCGACGTAGTCCAGCAGATCAACCGCGACGGCACAGCCTTGCTCCTCGTCGAACAGGACGTGCTGGTGGCATTGGACGTAGCCAATCGCGCCTATGTCCTGGAGAACGGGCGGGTCGTGTTGAGCGGACCCGCGGCCGAGGTGCGCGACGACCCCGGTGTGCGAAAGGCATACCTGGGGCTGTGATGCCTCCCCACATGTCTCATGATCACGACCGAGAAGTGACTGTCAAAGAGGGCTGGCGCGGGCGATTCTTCGAGGATTTCGAGGTGGGCGACGTCTACGAGCACCCCCTCGGCCGGACGATCACGTCGGCCGACAACATCTGGTTCACGCTGCTGACCCAGAACACCGCGCCGATCCACTTCGACCACCATTACGCGGCGCAGACCGAGTTCGGCAAGCCGCTCGTCAACAGCTGCCTCACCCTGGCCCTCGTTACAGGCCAGAGCGTGACCGACGTGACCCAGAACGTGATGGCCAATCTCGGTTGGGACGAGGTGCGGCTGCCCAACCCGGTCTTCGAGGGCGACACGATTTACTCGCGCTCCGAGGTGGTCGAGGCGCGCGCGTCGGGCTCGCGCAAGAACGTCGGCATCGTCACGGTGCGCACGATGGGCTTCAAACAAGACGGAACCGAGGTGATCTCCTTCAAACGCACGGCGATGGTCTACCGCCGCGGCCAGGCTCCGCGGATCGCGAAAGCGTCAGCTAAGTAAGGATGGACTTCGAGCTTTCGGAACAGCAGGCCGCGTTCCGCGACCTCATGCGCGATTTCGCCCGCAAGAGCATCGGCCCGGTGGCGCGCGAGATGGAGCTGGCCGGCCGCTACCCCGAAGAGATCGTCGAAGAGATGAAGGCCATGGGCCTGTTCGGGATGCTGGTGCCCGAGGAATACGGGGGCATCGCGATCGACGCGGTTTCCTATTCGATCGTTTTCGAAGAGATCTCGAAGGCATGGATGGGCGTGGCCGGAATCCTGGGCTCGCATTCGCTCGCCACCCTGATGCTGGCGCGATTCGGCACGCCCGAACAACGCAGCCGGTGGCTGCCGGACCTCGCGACCGGCAAGCGGCGTTCGGGGATCGCGCTGACCGAGCCGCAGGCGGGCAGCGACCTCCAGGGCATCGCCACGGTGGCGAAGCGTTCGGGCGATCACTACGTCGTCAACGGCGCCAAGACGTGGATCACCAACGCGCGCCACGCCGACCCGCTGCCGGTGCTGGTCAAGACCGACCCCAACGCTCAGCCACGCCACCGAGGTATGACCGTGCTGATGATCGAGCAGGGGACGCCGGGGTTCACGGTCGGCAAGGACCTCGACAAGCTTGGCTACAAGGGGCCGGAATCGTCAGAAGTGTTCTTGAGCGACTGCCGCGTGCCGGTGGAGAACGTGCTCGGCGGGGAGGAGGGTCATGGGCTGCAGCAGGCGCTTTCGGCGCTCGAGTTTGGTCGGGTCAACATCGCCGGGCGCGCGGTGGGCGTGGCGCAGGCCAGCCTCGATCGGTCGCTCGCCTACGCACGGGATCGCCACGCATTCGGCAGGCCGATCGCGGAGTTTCAGGCCATCCAGCTCAAGCTCGCGGATATGGCGACCGAGGTGCAGGCCGCGCGGCTGCTGACCTGGTGGGCAGCCTCAGCGCTTGATTCGGGACGGCGGGCGGATCTCCAGACCGGGATGGCGAAGCTGTACGCGTCCGAGGTCTGCATCAAGGCGTCGCTCGAGGCGATGCGCATCCACGGCGGCTATGGCTACTCGACCGAGTACGAGATCGAGCGGTTCTACCGGGACGCGCCGCTGATGGCCATCGGCGAAGGCACCAACGACATCCTCCGGACGGTGATCGCGCGCCAGCTGGTACGTGAAGACATTCCCTAACCTCTCCGGCGGAGTGACGCGGTCGCCGCGCAGCTGGCTCTTTGCTCCTGGTCACAACGAGAAGCTCTTGCGCCTGGTGTTCGACGCCGGGGCGGACGTGGTGCTGCTGGACCTGGAGGATGCCGTCCCGCCAGACATTAAGGATCGCGCGCGCGAGATGGTCGCCGAGGTGGCCGCCGCCCGGCCCTGCTGGGTGCGGGTCAACCGGGCGCGGACCGAGTTGTGCGAGCGGGACCTCGACGCGGTGGCCGGCTCGGCGCTCGGACTTCGCATCCCCAAAGTGGAATCTGCGGAGGAGGTCGCGTGGGTGGCGGAGCGTGCGCCTGAAGTGCTGCTCGACTGCACGATCGAATCAGCACGCGGGGTGCTCGCGGCGTTCGAGATCGCTTCCGCGTCGGCCTGCGCGTTGCTCTCCTACGGAGGCATCGACCTCGCCGTCGATCTCGGGATCGCGGGCGGCGACGACGAGACGTTGTACGCGCGGTCCTATTTGGTGGCCGCGGCCCGGGCGGCGAGCAAACCGCCTCCAAGCGACGGTGTGCATCCACTTCTCGAGGACGACGATGGCCTCAGGAAGGAGGCCGAGGCCGCGCGGCGGCTGGGTTTCTTCGGCAAGTCGGCGATCCACCCGCGCCAGGTGCCGATCATCAACGCGGTGTTCGCGCCGACGCCGCAAGAGTTGGCATGGGCAACCCGAGTGCTGGCGGCATTCGAGGCGGCAGGGGGGGCAGCGACACGAACAGCCGATGGTGAGTTCGTGGACCTGCCGGTGGCGGAGCGAGCCCGCCGCCTACTTAGCTCCTAACGGCACCGGGGGCACCGACCGGAACTCAGCACCTAGAATCAACGAGCCGTTCCGGACTAGCTCAACGGTAGAGCAGGCGGCTGTTAACCGCAAGGTTCAGGGTTCGAATCCCTGGTCCGGAGCCAATTGTAAATTCGAAATCGGGCTCGACCGCGATCCGACGGTTATCCGACTGTAGCAATTCTGTAGCAATTTGTAGCAGTTGCTCGCATCGATCCTTGGCATGAGAGCCGAATCGACAGGACGAGAAGTCAATGGGCGCGGGACAGCGGAAGGGGTCGATACGCTCATCGCACAAGGGGGCGGCCCTCGGTCGAGTTTGAAATCCATAAAAGATCACTTGCCCATCGAGAGTACAAATCTCTCCCTCTCCGCCAACCGTCACACTGTTCGACTACTCCCAGCGCGAGTACAAGTGGCAGACAAAGCAGGTCACGGAGCTGATCGATGACCTAGCCAACAAGTTTCTGGAAAGCTTCGATCCCGGCCATGATCGCTTGGCAGTAAAGAACTACGGCCACTACTTCTTGGGCTCAATCATCGTTAGCGACAAAGAGGGCCAGAAGTTCATTATCGACGGCCAGCAGCGCCTGACTACGTTGACGCTGATTCTGATCTTTCTCTACCACCAACTGCACGATCCAGAGCAGCAGGGCCTTATAGCCAAACTGATCTTCGCGGCGCAGTACGGCAAACGCTCTTTCAATTTGGACGTCCCCGATCGCACACCCTGCATGGACGCGCTGTACCAAGGGAAGGAGTTCGTTGACCCCGACCCCCCTGAATCGATTGCGAACATCCTCGGCCGCTACAACGATATCGGCGAGGCGTTTCCAGCTCTTGCGGCGACCGCCCTCGGATCTCCCGCAATTGGCGAGCCACAGTCCAGCGGGACTGTTCTCGATCCCAGAGACGTAGCAGTTCCGGGATCCGCCGACGCAACTGATTCAGCGAGCGGCCATAGGTGTGTGCCCCCCTGATATCCTAATCAGCCGCTCCACCGCCATGCAATGCGGCCCAGTGCCGGGCTAGCTCGTCCCCTTGACTAACAGAAACAAGCCGATGACCGTGAGAAATATGGCGAGTCCAACTGCGAAGGCGCCTGGCCTCGCGGTACCAACTATTCCGAATCTTTTGGCCAACCTAAAGAGTGATCCGCCTAGCGCATCCGGCCTCAGCAAGATGACAAACAACCACAAGCCGTTGACTAGGGCGACGCCGCCAACGATCCTAGCGAGAAGGTCCATTGCAGCGGCAGCCTAACAGGCGCGACCCGGTTATCCGGACCACAGTCTGCGGCGGTACTTAAATGCGGGGATCGCCGGCACGGGCTCGCCGTGATGGGAATAGGGTGACTGTCCATGCTCACCAGCGGCGACGCTGGCTGGACACAGCAGGCGGAGTTCACGCCATCCGACGGCGCGGCTGGTGACAATTTTGGCCTTTATGTAGCGGTGGACGGTCCGACGGTGCTCGTAGGCGCTCCTTTCCACGCCGGCGCCGGAGCCGCCTATGTCTTCGCTCATTAGGCGCACGGTTTCCTGACCTTGCTCGACCGGCGCGGATCACCAATCCGTGCCAGCCGAACAAACCGAATCACTAGCCCCACCTCAATATCGCATCGAGTTAGTGTTTCACTGCCAATTTGGAACTGGCCGCCGTCCCATAAGCCCCGAAGCCGGCTTGGCGCTTGGCGCGCGTTAGCCGGTGACGTCGTGGAACGCATCCCGCCTTAGGGGTAAAGTCCCATTGCTGGCGAAGCGCATATGACCTACCTTCATAAGGTTCTATCTGAATCGTGAGCTGATCCTCTCGGGTCGAGGAGGCGGAACACATGGTCCTCCAGGTTCGCGCCCTGAGGCGTACATTCCCTTCGATCCAGGTGCGCCACGCAGGTATGGCAATCGCGACGGCGCTTGCAATCGCAACTCTGGCATTCCTTCCTGTGACGGCACACGCGGCAGCCCTAAACGTGTGCCCCAGTGGCTGCCCCTTCGCGACGATTCAGGCCGCAATTTCGGCCGCCCAGAGCGGAGCCATGATTGCTGTGGCGCCGGGCACCTACTCCGGCGGAGTAACCGTTAGCCAGAACGTAACTTTGGTCGGCTCGGGCACTGCTCTGACGACGATCCAGGGCGGCGGTCCTGTGGTGTTGATCCCTGCTGGCGTCACCGTGTCAATCAGAGACATAACGATCACCGGCGGGAACGTTGTGGGCCGCGGTGGCGGGATCGCAAACTATGGCACGCTGTCTGTGAGGGATGTCATCGTCAATGCCAATTTCGCGTCAATAAGCGGGGGTGGCATTGCGAACTTCGGATCGATCACTGTCTTAAGCAGCGTCATTAGTGGCAACCAAGCAGCCGTAAATGGTGGAGGCTTTCTCGGATTTTCGGGTGTGAGCACCATCTCAGACACGGCGGTCAGCGGCAATCAAGCAGGTTTCGCCGGTGGAGGTATAGCCGGTTCAGTCACGCTCAGCAACTCGAACGTTGTCGGCAACACAGCCGCCAACGGCGGAGGAATGGCTGCTCAGAGCCCTGCGACTGTGATTGACACAACGATCGCTAACAATAGGGCCACCAGTTTTGGTGGCGGTGTTGTCACAGTCAATGCGTTCGATCTGGAGAACAGCACAGTCACTGGAAATCTGGCGCAGAACGGCGGTGGAATCGCGTTCATCGGGAGTCTATCTATCAGCAATAGTGCAATCGCCGCCAACACAGCAACCGAGGAGGGTGGCGGCATCTTTCTTGCTGCCTCCCTCGGGGCTGGCACAGCGACTCTGACCGAAAGCACGGTCAGTCAAAACATCCCCGACAATTGTTTTCCACCGGGCAGCATATCGGGCTGCAAAGGCTAAGGATCTGTCTGAACTTCGCGCTATGTGAATCGGGGCTCGTTACAGCGCGAGCTTGACCAACCGAAGACGCCGCGACCGCTTTGGAGAGTCTGTGCCTTCACCCGTGTCACAGCCGTGTCACGCACTCGCGGAAACCGGGCGGATACAGGAGGTCACAGGAGGACACGAAGAAGATCCAGCTCGAGTACAGGAGGAACCTTGCGGCCACCACAGGACACGAGAGGACTCGGCATCACGCCGGTTCGGGACCGTGAGGCCGAGGGTTCAAATCCCTCGCCCCGGACCAACTTCTCCCCCCAGCCAGCACAGGTCAACCGGTCGCCTAACTGCCTCACGAACACTATCGACTGACTGCGAGCATCGTGATCGCCGAGGCCGCCCGACAGACCGGGTTCCGGCCGGGTAGGCGGGCCCAGGCTGCCGGCTCGCCGAGGCCGCCCGACAGACCGGGTTCCGGCCGGGTAGGCGGGCCCAGGCTGCCGGCTCGCCGAGGCCTTAGCTGTGAAAGTGCGCTCATGATCGCTGCCGCCGGGCCCGCCGACGAGGTCAATCCGTCTGATCTAAAGACTTATTGAAGATCGTCCATAGCGCGGCGTTCCGACCTTCTGACCGCCGAGCACCTTCAGCAAGCAGACATTTCTTGCAAATGGATCAGGGCCAATGTAGCAACGCTTGTAGCAACCCAAGCGGTATCCGGCGTCACTCAGCGGCACCCGGCGGACTTCAAGCGCGGACGGAATGAACCCCAACGGTCTCTGGCGGCACACGCCGAACCGTCCGCTATCGCGGTTCGGGACCGTGAGGCCTCATGCACCGATTCGGCACAGAGGTTTGCTAGCGATAAGGCGAGCTTAGCGAGAGCAACCGTTTCGTGACCGCAGACGCTCGATGTCAGGCTAATGCTCAGCCTCACATACCGAACTGCTCATGGTCGCCGCCCGGGGTGGTCAGGTGCGGCGAGTGACCGATTCGAGGACGAGTGGAAGCTGTTCGGAGAAGTCGTCCGGATACGCATGTCCGACCCCAGCTAGACGCACGACCTCGACGTGATGGCCTCGACCCGCAAGCGCATCGATCATCGCGTCCGGCTGCCGGGTGATCGGATCTTCCTCGCCCAGGACCATGGCTATTCGCAAGCGGCGGCCGGAGGGTTCGAGACGCTCTCGGCCAGCCAAGAACGGAGCAACCATGATTACGCCTGCCGGCTGGAAAATGTCACTCCGGAGGGCCGCCTGTAGAGCGACCCACGCTCCCTGCGAGAAACCCGATAGGACCACACGGGCGTGAGCTGGAAGCATGCTTGCTATCTCGCGTAGGTCCTGCCAAGTCCGCTCCGGCGGCGGGTCCCAGCAAAAGCGGTCTTCGGCGCTCGGCTGCGAAGACTGGCCGGCCGCGACTATCCAGCCCAGCCTCGTCGCAACGCGCCAATGGGGCAGCTCGCTAGCGGCGTCGCCGTTTGCGCCGTGGAGGTGCAAGAGCAGGGGAGCGATGCCGCCGTGCGGAGGCTGCTCCACGACGACCAGGGGCCGGTAATGTTTCACCTCGATCCGCCGCCGTGCCTCTTCGATTACGGCCTGGCATTCTGGATCGCTACGTAAAAGTTCCAACTCAGGAACTTCGAGAAGCGACAGCCTCCAGAGGGCATTGGCGTCCAACGCCTGCCGCAGGACCTGCGCCACTAAACGAAAGTCGCCGAGGGCTACATGCGCGGCTGCCAAGTACATCCATGTGAAGTTATGGCGATCGGGGAAGGCGTCCCACAGCTGGCGAGAGGTCTCCAAGGCTTCTTTCAGTTCACCCGCCTCGGCATGGCGCCGGAACTGGTCCTGCAAGTCGTAGAAGCCGGTCGCCATCACGCCTTATTCTCGGGGGCAGGGATCGACATCGCTAAATGTCAGACGTACGGGTTAGAACAGCTTCCGACCGCTACAGCTCAATCCCAGCTCGACTGGCGTCATTACGTACTACCGTCAGCCCGGCCTAAGTAGCCTCGCGCGTCCTCTTGTATGTGTGGTGGCAGCCAGGCGATGCTACCGATAACTCTCTGCTACCGGCACCATCAGGACAAGATCTCGGAGCTTCGCAGTTCCTTCTCAGCGCAGGACTACGGCGAGAACGACAATTGCAAGCCCCGCACCGGTGAGCGCAATTGACCACAGCCAGGTTTTTTGCCGGCGAGACCGGGCCGCAATGGTGTGCATGACGAGTGGCGAGGAAGGGTTAACGCCCAAGCCGCGGGCGAGCAACGAACCGCGGATAGTTAAGATTCGTCAGGTTCTTCGGCCAAGCATGGGAAATCCAACACAAAGGAGTCAGCGAGGATTCGAAGTTGGTTAGACAAGCAGTCCATAGCCCGCGACGTGGCGTGGTCGAGCAGCAAATCGCGGTCGCTAACCTAGCGCAGCTGGAATACACCTCTCTCGTTTTGCGCCTGGAGGGCACGTTCGCTTCGACACTGCAAGTGCTTTTTGGAGCTGTAGCCGTACTTGCCGGCACTTTTGTGTATTTCAGCCTTCCATCCACGTTTAGATCGACGTTGGGTCAGCTCATTACCGTTGTGAGTCTTCAGCCTGCCGCCAGTTTGATGCTCACG
>WNFH01003211.1_pt1 | contig 11558 bp, 12 predicted proteins | sample 5400411 | NCBI WGS metagenome assembly WNFH01 (sample SAMN13153347, study PRJNA577476) | soil metagenome | isolation source: 200 cm saprolite under Douglas fir tree site 2 hole 3 | place: USA:California | collected 2015-04-18
TGGTGCATCTGGTGGGAGGCAAGTGGACCGAAGTCAAGACGCTCGTGATGGGGGAGGTCACGCGCACCAAGCGAGGAGACGTGTGCATGCAGCACCTCTCCTCCTTTTCGCGGCTCGCTGATGCAGAGCGCTTTGCGGAAGCGTCACTGGTCGAAACGCATCGACGAGGGCTGGAACAGGCGGCAGAGGTGTGCGCGGTGCAAGATGGAGCAGAGTGGTTGCAGGGGCTGGTGGACTACCATCGTGCGGATGCGGTGCGCATCCTCGATTTTGCGCACGCAGCAAGTGCCGTCAGTGACATCGGCGAATCCGTACGAGCAGCAGGAGGTAGACTGCCCGCCACCTGGCTTGAGGGAGTGCTGCATCGGCTCAAACACTAGGGACCAGCCAGGGTGCTCACGCACTTGGCATGGGTGACCGCTCGCTATCCCAGCCCAGCAGCCCAGGAGAAACTGACCTACTTGCAGAAGCGTGAAGCGCACATGCAGTACCCCACCTATCAGGCAGCACGCTGGCCCATTGGCTCGGGGAGTGTGGAAAGTGCCAACAAGGTGGTCGTCGAAGCACGTTTAAAAGGAGCGGGCATGCGGTGACGTCGACAGAACGTCAATCCCATGTTGGTGGTACGCAACGCGGTTTGCAATCGGCAGTGGAACGAGACGTGGACGACATCGGTAGCTCATCGACGAGCGCTGCGCAGGAGTCGGTGGCAAGCAGACAGCCAACAGCGGCTGACCCGCGCCTTTTGGACCCTCGTCTTCTGGGGAGCACGGCGGTCTCGGCTGTCCCCTCCACCTGTCCACGCTGTCCCCTCACCGACGGCTCAGGCCCTCGCGGAGCAACCAGCTCGTCGTCCTGGCTCTGGCTATTCCTGGCGCAACCCCTTTCTCAGACGCCCTCCCTCCAGCCCTGAGGTTTCAGGAAAGGCTTGTGCAAAAAAATGAAACGCACCCGTAGTCCCAGGGCAACTCAAAAGTCGAGGGGGTGAAAAAGGCGAGTCCATCCTGTAGAATGAAAGCTATCGAAAAGCACTTTCATTGAGGAGGGACTCGTAATGGACTATACAACACTGGTTGCGAAGAGCAAAGAAAACCAAGAGCAGCCCGTGAAGCGGATGCAATCGCTCTACGAGGTGTGCCAAGAGGTGGTGGATGGGCGATGTGCACGAGGGAAACGCGTATCGCGTTGGCAGGCTTGTTGGTGGTGCTGGTGCTGGCAAAACTGGCAGGCATGCAGAGCCTACAAGGGGCAAGTGACTGGATCCAGGATCAGCAAGCTCTCCTGTGCGAGGGATTGCACCTGTCGTGGAAACGCATGCCGTGTGCCAATACCTACAGTTATGCGGCTTCCACGTCTGGACAGCCAGAAGGTGAATACCGCGCTGGCGGCCTGGTGCGTGCGCAAGGAGGCCCAAAGCCGCTGTGGAGAGGAACCGAGCCGGTTAGTAGCTCACCCCAGCGAGCAGCATGCTCATCTGGCGATGGATGGGAAAGTGGTGCGAGGCACCGGCAAGCAAGCCTATGGAGGAAAGGAGCCACAGAAGCAGGTGTTGCATGGGTATGAGGTGCAGACCGGCATGGTCTTGCGAGCCTCGTCTGATTGCCAAAGAGCACAATGCAGTCAGTACCCTCAAGCCGAGGTTCTCCGAGGTGCTGTGCAAAGGACGCATTCTCACCAGCGATGCGGCCCAGAGCTATCACGAGTTTGGACGGCTGGTCAAGCGTGCCGGAGGCGAGGTGGTGGTGTTCGTCAAAGACAATCCGCCAGTCACTCGTGCCGACCTGGAACTCTTCTTTGAAGACAAGCAGGCCGATCGAGGCACCTGGCAATCCTATGAACAGGTGGAGAAGGGACATGGTCGGCTGGAGCGCCGTCAGATCACCACCAGTCCTGATCTCAACGACGCGTCTCGCGCCGGGACTGGGGTGAGGTGGGACAGGTCTTTCGGGTAGAGCGCGAACGCACCAGCCGCGACAAACACCGGGTCGAGGTGGTCTATGGCTGGGCCAGTCTTTCGCAAGCGCACTGTGCTCCCGAGCGGCTTGCGCAGGTGATAAGGGCGCATTGGGCCGTGGAAAACCGACTCCACTGGCGTCGAGATGCAACCCTCGGAGAGGATCGGTATGGGGTTCGCTTCCCGCCCGTGGCCCAGATGCTGGCCGTGCTCAACAGCGTCGTGCTCTCCTTGATGGATTTACATCAGATCCCCAACGTCGCTCGCCAACTCCGGCGCTTCGCCTCTCATCCCGACGAGGCCCTTGCATGGGTCCTCGACTTTTGAGTTGCCCTGAAACAGGCACAAACAATGCTTGTACTTTGGCTTGCTTATCGTGTATACTTTCTTAAGGCTCCAATGTACGTAGTTATCTACCTGTAGCATAGGCGGTTTGCATGTGCCACGTCGCTACATCGGCGATGTGGCTACACATCATAGAGGATGCATCATGATTTGCGCCCTATGCGGCGGTACCGGCGGCGCCCGGCTCGCCCGCGGCATCAGCTACGTTTGCGACCCGGCGGCTCTCACCTATATTTGTAATATCGGAGATAACATCCGGCTGTTCGGTCTGACCATTTGCCCCGATATTGACACAGTCATCTACTACCTGTCCGGTAGTGCTGACTACGGCAGAGGATGGGGGCTGCACGCTGAAAGCTTCGATTTTCTCGAGCGATTGCATCTTTTCTACCCAGATGCTTGGTTCGGTCTGGGAGACAAAGACCTGGCTACCCATGTATGGCGCTCCGAACTCCTTCGTAACGGGTGGTGCCTCTCGGAGATTACCACTCTGGAGGCCCGGCTGTGTGGCGTCCAATCTCGCGTAATACCCGCAACCGATACCTGGGTAGAAACACAAATTGAAACGGCGTCCCATGCTACACTCCATTATGAAGAGTACTTTATACGGTTGAACTGTGAGCCGCATGTCAGTCAAGTTCGCTACGAAGGAATAGAAGGTACCAGGCCAGCCCCTGGAGTGCTTGAGGCTATCGCATCCTCAAGCACCGTCATCATCGCACCAAGTAACCCTGTGGCTAGCATTCTCCCTATCGTTTCGGTTCCCGGTATCCGGGAAGCGCTGGTAAGGGACCGGGAGAAGGTATGGGCTGTCTCGCCGATCATCGAGGCGCTTAAGTTGCCTGCTGGAGAGAGAGTACGTGCCCGTAGCCGCGAAAGGCTTCTGGCCTCGCTTGAATTCCCTCATAGCCCTGGGTCTGTGGGCCAGTTATATCGTGATTTTTGTTCTCACTTTGTTCTCGATGAGCGGGACTTCGCGTACACCCTATATCTTGAGGAGATGGGATACGACGTTCACTTGCTGAAGACGGACGCGCTCACCCTCGAGCGGCAAGTAGAGCTTGCCCGCGATCTCCTGCAATTAACAGAGAACCTAAACAGAGTGGGCATTGGAGCGCGTTCAGGAGAACACACCATAAGGGGGTGATCCCGTTGCCCGAGTTCTTGTCAGCGCTGGAAGGCGTCATTCTCCAGCGCCGCGATGCTCATCCCAATGAAACGTTTCTAAAGTGGAAAGATGACGAGATATCGTGGGGGGATTTTGTTGATCATATCTATGCAGTCGCGTCAGGTTTTTGGGATGCAGGAATACGTACTGGGGATAGAGCGGCCATGATGATGGGCAACTGCCCGGAATTTCTGTACGCATACTATGCAATGGTCTTCATGGGTGTAGGAGCAGTGCCATTAAACGTGGCACAGCGAGGCGAAGCTCTCGCTTACATCCTCAATGATTCAGGTGCATCTGCTATCATCATAGACGATGTGTTAGTCGAGCATTTCCTTGCCATCAAGGATCGTGTTCCCAATGTGCACCTGATGATTATCCGGGGGTCTGTGCCATCTATAGGAGGCAATGTCATTGCTATTGAGGAATTGCTTAAAGTTGGTCGTGATCGACCGCCCATCGGCTCGATTGCCAAAGCCTCTGCTGATAACATCCTTTACACCTCTGGGACCACTGGCCCACCTAAAGGAGTTGTCAACAAAGGTATTAATCCCAGTAACATCATCAAGCTGTGGGAGCCAACGGGAGTACGCGCTGGCGAAACCATCTATACCCCATTACCACTTTTCCACGGCAATGCTCTCGCTGTCTCAGCGCTGGGCGCAATCATGCTTGACTACAAACTAGCCATCGGCGAGCGCTTCTCCGCCTCAAAGCATTGGGACGAGTGTAGGAAGTACAACGCCGTGGAGTTCAACACGCTCGGCGCGATGATCCCCATCTTGCTCAAGCAGCCGGAGCGACCGGACGATAGTGACAACCCCGTCCGTGTAGTGCTCTCTGCAGGCTGTCCCGCCTATGCCTGGCGGCCCTTAGAGGAGCGTTTCAAGCTTCGCAATATCGAGTGGTTTGGCATGGTGGACGCACCTGGTTTCCTGATGAACACAACTGGCAAGATAGGTTCGATGGGCAAACCTCTGCCTGGATTTGAATTTCGTGTTGTTGATGACGAAGACCGTGATGTTACGCCAGGAAAGGTGGGTGAACTCGTCTTCCGCTCTGAAGCTGGCAAATCGGCGGCATTCTACTATGGCAAGGAGGATGCTACGACCGAGGCATGGCGCAACGACTGGTTCCACTCCGGTGACCTGGCCTGGATAGACGAAGAGGGCGATTTCTTCTATGCTGGTCGCAAGAAAGCCTCGATGAGGCGCAGGGGAGAGAACGTCTCCGCATGGGAGATTGAGTCTGTGGTAAACCAGTACCCTGCAGTATTGGAATCCGCTGCGCACGCCGTCCCATCAGAGCTTTCCGAAGACGAGATCAAACTAGTAGTTGTTCTCAAGCCGGGGAATAGAGCGACGCCGGAAGAGATACTCGATTTCTGTCAGGGGAAGATGGCCTACTACGCCATCCCCAGATATGTCGAGTTTAGAGACTCGCTACCAAAAACTGGCACATACCGTATCGAGTACAGTATCTTGAAGCAAGAGGGAATTACCCCAGAAACGTGGGATCGCGAGGCAGCCGGCTATGCCGTCTCCAGAGATCGGTAACGATTACGTGTCGGTACCTAACCGTCTTGTCGACGCTACTCGCGCTGCTGATCTCAGACAAGACGAAATGAGAGGAAAACTATGCAAAAGGTCAGGGTAGTAGGAGCAGGAATGACTCGCTTCGGCAAGTTCCTCGACCGGGGTTTGCGGGAGTTAGCTGAGGAAGCCGTTAGCAATGTCATAGAGGACGCCAGTCTTGACATCAAGGATATACAGGCCGCCTATGTCGCCAACTCGGTGGCTGGTTTGATCACTGGTCAGGAGACAATACGTGGCCAGGCGGTTCTGCGTCACACAGGATTGATGGGCATTCCTATCGTCAACGTTGAAAATGCCTGCGCAAGTGCTTCGACGGCATTCCAGTTGGGTTGGATGTCCGTTGCTTCTGGCATGTACGACTGTGTGTTGGCACTGGGGGTAGAAAAACTTTCTGACCCGGACAAAGCTAAATCATTACGGGCGTTCAACTCTGCTGTAGATGTTTCTGAGCTGGCCGAAATAGAAAAGCGGCTCGGTAGGAGTAGCGAAGGAGCTAAGGACAGAAGCCTGTTTATGGACCTCTATATCTCGATGCTCAGCTCTGGTGAGTCTAAAGGCCAGTCCATTGGTGGTATGACGCATGCACAGATGGCGCTGGTTTCCGTCAAGAATCACTACCACGGAAGCTTGAATCCATATGCCCAGTACAGGGAAGAAGTAACGCTCGAACAGGTTCTGCAAAGTAGGTCCGTGGTAGGTCCGCTGACGGTTCTTATGTGTTCACCCCTCGGTGACGGTGCAGCAGCAGTACTCATAGTGAGTGAGGAGTTCGCCCGCAATAAAGGCCTCAATGGTCCGCGAGTGGATGCCTCGGTGCTCGTCTCGGGCCGGGGCGACGACCGCTCCATGGAGCCATCTGCCAGGCGGGCGGCGATGCAAGCGTATGAAATGGCGGGGATAGGTCCGGAGGATGTGGACCTTGCCGAGGTCCACGATGCGGTGGCCCCGGCCGAGATCGGCATTTACGAAGACCTGGGCTTCTGTGCTCCAGGCGACGGGCCGAAGCTGATCGAGGATCGCGTGACATGGTTGGGAGGGAAACTCCCTGTCAATACCTCTGGGGGGTTGTTAGCGCGGGGACATCCGATTGGAGCAACAGGGCTGGGCCAGATCGTAGAGATAGTTTGGCAGCTTCAAGGGAAAGCAGGCCGGAGACAAGTGGAGAATTGCAAAGTCGGGCTGACGCAAAACGGCGGCGGGCACATCGGTTTTGACGCAGCCGCCATGACCGTTCATATCTTCTCTGTGTAATATGTCTTCGTAGAGGTCTATCTTCTTAGGGATTTGTCATTGTAGCGCGCCGAAAAATCGTCCTGTGAGAGTTTGTTGACAATTAATGGAGGAAGCCCAATGGAATTCAAAGAAGTAGTCGGTAACCGTAGGTCCATTCGTTATTTTCAACCATGGAGACCAGTCGAAAAAGAGAAGATTCAGATCATGCTGGAAGCGGCACGGCGTGCCTCGCGAGCAGTCAATGCGCCATGGTATAGAGTCGTTGTCATGGAGCGAGAAGAGCTGACTCCCGAGCAACGGGAGGGTCTGCGAACCCCGACAACCACAACCGACCTTGACCTTGCCCCGTTGTACATGTTCTGGTTTATCGACCCAACCGCCCCCAATCGTGGTCCCACTACGCTCAAGCAACTGGTCGATGTTGGTGCCCTCAATGCCAGCCATGGCTGGTCACATGCCTACGTGGATGAGGTGGTCTTCCCGCTTGTCCTGCAACCGTTGATGAAGAATGAGTTGGTAGCTGCCACGCTCGCGGCATGTGAGGCAGGCTTTGCAATGACCCAGGCCATGCTGGCAGCAGTCGATGAGGGGCTGGGCGTCTGCATGCACGCGTTTAATCCAGGAGCGGTCAAGGATGTTCTCAAGGCGCCAGACTATCTGATCCCAATCTGGGTGTTATTGGTGGGTTACCCGGCGGAGGACCCACTCACTGGTGGGCAGCGTCCCAGAGAGCCACTTGCCGAAACATGTTTCTGGGGTTCCTTCGATCATCCCATCGAGAGCGACCCAAAGGTACTTGATTACCTGCGGGAAAAGAAGATGATTCAAGCCGAGGCTCCGGCTCCCTGGCGCAAGCAGGAAGTCGCGGCTCTATCACGGATGTTTGGACTACCTGAGTAGGGGGCGTCTTACCCCTAGAGTTGAGCGGAGATGAATAGAGAGACTGTAGAGCAGCTTGCAGAGTATAGGACTGTGCAAACCTGGCTGAAAAATGTGCACTATCAGTCACCAGCGAGCATCACGACCGATGAGGATCGCCTCGGTACGCTGCTGAAGTTCTGTTCCCTGACTGAAAAAGACCCTGATACAATGATCGCGGAATGTTTCAGGGCTCAGAAAGAAGGTGATGAGTGGAAGCACATCAAGTTCAAAGTCCGGCGCAGTTATATGGCCCTGATCAGTCAAGCCGAGGTGGAACTATTTGGCGGCGGTACTCTAGGTAGGCAGCGAGGGAGCATCGTCAGGAGCTTTTTCATTCACAATGGAGTGTCCATGCAGGCCGAGCCCCTGCGCTAGCGTATCTTTGTCCATGTACCTGTGGCAAGTGGCCAGGCACGTGTTCAAGCATCGACGAGTTTTGTTAGTCCTGAACATGGAAAGAGAGATGCCACAATGGCTATTGCAAGACCGCAAATCTCAGCGGAAGCTCAACAGCAACTGCGCCGATTTTTCGAGGAGACCCCTCCTGTTTCCAGGCTCCTCACGACGTTGCGCAGTCGCAGAGTAGGTTTAGGTTATAAGATTGAAACCGGAGAAGAAGAAACGCACCCGGTTACTGGGCGTGTGATGAAGCAAGAGCGTGGGCCGCTGGCCTTTGCCTCTGCCGAAGCCGTCGTGCCGCTTTCGGAGACCGAGCAGGCCCTTCTCTGTTGGGCTGGCATCGGGCCGAACGGCATGGTCAACTGGGACATCGCTGTTCACGGCGGGTTCCATGAACTTGCCTGGTTATCTGGGCGAACGGCAGCCAGCCCTGGAAATTCCTTCGCGACGGACCTCATAGTCATCAACGACAATGGCGTGTCCTTGTACAATCCAGGCTTGGAAAGGGAGAAGCGGGTGGAGATTGAGGGACCAGAGGATTACTGGAAAGTGATTAGTTGGTATGAAACGGGAACCCAAAAGATATCAGACTCCCGGCCTGACATCGACTGGTCTGTGAGGGCGCCAGGAGCACCACATGCAACCCTATTCGGTCCATACCAGTACAATGTCAACAGGCCAGGCACCGCCTGGTTGATACCGATTACAGATATGGGTTGGCTCTATTTCAGCGTCCTGCTCAACCTGTTCGATGTCTGGCACCTGTTCCCGCTTGATGATGCCACACAGCAGCCTGCAGGCGTGGGTCAGTGGGTCCGTGAGGGTCAATTGGAAATGCCGGTTCCCATTAGCTCGCTGGAGAGATTCCTCTTCCAGGTGGAGACCTATCCTGCTGGCTCAATGGTTCAGAACATCCGCCTGGCAGCGGAGGCGATGGGTCTGGGGGCTTGGATATTCTGCGGGTTCTTTGACGATATCCTCATGGGGGCCTATCCCGGTATCGCCAAGGGCTTCGGCTTTACGTGTGAGCCACTCAACCCAAAGGCACCCGCCGCTATGGGAGCGCTCAAGATATTCGGACTTGAGGGCGTCAAGGAAGGAACTTATGTCCCCTCCCCGCGCTACAAGAACGGCACCGAGGTTGTTAAGCAGATGTTGGAAGAGAAGTACGGGCATGGGGCAACGATGGCGAATGATGAGTCCAATTGGGTCCTCACTCATGGCGGTCCATTCAAGCCAGAAGTTATACGTGAGATCGCCAAGGATCCTGCCGTGCGCGTCTCGGACTGGGCGGTCGAGGCAGTCATCGCATACATAGACTACTGCGTTGACCGGTACGGGCAGTGCCCGGTCTACAACAACTCCCTGGAGTGTAATTTCGGTGTGGTTGTTCACCATGTGGACCCCGCATTCTACGAGAAGTACTACAGTGAGAGCGGCATCCCGGCGCAGATTCACGAGCACATGAAGAACTGGCATTAGCTGGCACTTCTATTAGTGGAGGTGCAGTTAGTTTAGCTCTTTGCTGGTGTGGGGTATCTCAGCTTCTTCCTCCTTGCCAACAGATGGGAAAGAGTAAGGGCAAGGAAATCCCACATCTGCTTAGGATGCTAGCCTCTTAAGAATCCTTTCCAGGCAGATATCATATGACTAAATTGCGTGCAGCACTCGTGACCCCTTTGAGTGGTCCGATGGCCACATTCGGGCGTGCAAGCGCGACAGGACTCATCTTGTGGGCCAGGCATGCTGCACACTTGCCACCGCCGTGGATAGGGGTTGAACTCGATATACGAGATACCGCCACCGATCCAGAAGCGGCTATGCGTGCGGCTATCGGCACCCACCCGGAAGTGGTGTTTGGGCCCTACGGAAGTAGTACCATGCTCGCAGCGATGCGCGCCACCGACCGCGTCGTCTGGAATCATGGTGCAGCAACCTCTCAACTATCCAGGCCTGCTTTTCCGCATATCATTAATGTGCTGTCGCCAGCTTCGATCTACTTCGATGGAGTGCTTCAAGCTGTGCGTACAACTGATCCGGGAGTTGCCACAGTCTCTGTATTATATGCTTCCAGTGGTTTTGGTCGGGATGTGGCCACTGGTGCCATTAGTGCCGCTGGTAAGCTCAACTTTGAAATACGAACTGTCTCATTTGAACCGAATCATGCAGACGAAATTGCGTCTTCCCTGCCCACTGCTGATGTTCTGCTGGTTGTCGGCAGTTTTGCCGATGAGCTTGCGACTGCTCCAGTTTTGTTGACTCGTACCTGGCGTGCAGCAGCGTATGTGGGAGCAGGTGTCGAGGAGGTGCTTGCACCATTAGGAAACCTGCGCGAAGGTTTACTTGGTCCCGCGCAGTGGATAGCTACAGCGGCGCTGGAACCTGATGAAGGACCCGATTCTGCTTGGTTCGTGGCAAAATACCGGCAGTCTGTTGGAGTTGATCCTCCTTACCCGGCAGCACAGGCATTCGCAGCCGGTCTTCTCTGTGCTCGCTGCTTGCGAGATAGTGGTGTAACTGAAGATGCTGCACAACTTGCCGCAGCTCGTCAATTGGCCTGTACCACGCTCTACGGTCGGTTCCGAATCGATCCTGTGAGTGGATTACAGGTCGGTCACCAGGTTCTTATTGTGCAATGGCAGAATGGTATCCGTCGGGTGATATGGCCGGCGGAGCAAGCCGAGCGTCCCTTGCTTTATCCTCTTACGGAGTGTGGCATCCAATGAATATAGGTTCCCTTCTGACGAAAGTCAGTCGTCTTCATGCTAATCGCCTTGCTATCCAATATGGCGAACAGCGTCTCACCTACACTGAGTTGAATCAGCGGGTTGGTCGGTTGGCACAGGCTTTGCGCACCCTCGGCATCCAGGCAGGAGACCGGGTGGCAATTGTGCAGCGGAACGGACCTGCCCTGCTTGAAACGTTGTTTGCCTGCTTCCGCACCGGTGCTACCGCCGTCCCGATCAATGTGCGATTGCACTCTGAAGAGGTGGCGTTCATCTCGCAAGACTGCGGAGTCAAAGTGCTGGTAGCGACTGGAGAGTACGCAGAGTCTGCCCTTCTGGCACGTGAGCGGACGTCTGAGCTACAGCTTGTTGGAGTCGGGAGCATCCCCGATGCCCTTGACTACGAAGCATTGCTTTCAGCCGCTGACCCGCTGACTACTGATGTCGAGGTTGATCCGACCGATATCGCCTGGCTGTTCTATACCTCCGGCACTACCGGTAAGCCCAAGGGAGCCATACTGACCCATCGCAACCTGTTGACAATGACAATGAACTACTATGCCGATGTTAATCCACTTATCTCAGAGGATGTCGTCCTCCACGCCGCACCACTGACGCACGGCAGCGGTTTGTACGCTCTACCTGCGATTGCGAAGGGTACAACCAATGTCATCCTGCACACGCCCAGTTTTGATCCTGCTGCGGTCTTTAACTTGATCCAGCGTCTGCGGGTGACTACCATCGCCTTCCTCGCTCCAACCCAGATCAAGGTGTTGCTCAACGGTCCTCACGAATCCTATGATCATAGCAGCCTGCGTTGTATTGCCTACGGTGGAGGGCCAATGTACGTCAAGGACATGAAGCAGGCAGTGGAGACCTTCGGGCCTGTGCTGGTCCAAATCTACGGTCAGGGCGAAGCGCCTATGACTATCTCATACCTAGGGCGGGAGGAGCACCTCGCCGGTGACGACCCGGTTGCCGAGCGCCGCCTCGCCTCTGCAGGAATACCCCGGACCGATGTGGAGGTCCGCATCGTCGATGACGACGACCGTGATGTCGCAACAGGAACAATTGGCGAGATCGTGGCACGGGGCGACGTTGTCATGGCTGGTTATTGGAATCGCCCTAAGACAACATCTGAGACTTTGCGGGGTGGTTGGTTGCACACGGGTGACCTGGGCATGATGGACGAACACAGCTACATCTACTTGCTTGAT
>WNFH01007886.1_pt1 | contig 11554 bp, 9 predicted proteins | sample 5400411 | NCBI WGS metagenome assembly WNFH01 (sample SAMN13153347, study PRJNA577476) | soil metagenome | isolation source: 200 cm saprolite under Douglas fir tree site 2 hole 3 | place: USA:California | collected 2015-04-18
CGAGCCGCCGGGCGGCTGGGTGTCGCTGCAGCACAGCAGGAAAGTACCGGCCGCGGGGGGCCGCCGCGGACCGCAGGTTGCCGGCGTAGGTGGCGCGGTCGCCGTCACCGAAGACGTGGAAGAGCCCGCAGCCGAGGACGGTGTCGAAGGATTCGCCGGGATCGGCCAGGTTCCCGGCGTCGTGGCGGAGGAACCGGGTCGTGCGGCCCCGCTGGCGTGCCTTGTGCCGGGCGGTGTCCAGCGCGCTGGGGGCGAGGTCGGCGCCTGTGGCGTCCAGGCCGAGCCCGGCGGCCATGAGGGCGTGCTCGCCGGTGCCTGCGGGCTAGGCATCCCGGTGGCTGATCAGGATGAATCCGGCCGTGAGGGCGGCTGCGGCGTAGAGGCAGAAAACGCCGAACCCGGGCCAGGGCTGGAGGGTGTGCGCCTGGTGGTGCACGGTGATGATCGTTTCGCCGGCGTTCATCGGGAGGTAAGGGCCGATGCTGTCCTGCCAGGACTGGGGCAGGAGAGCCGCGAGGAGTGAGGGGACGAAGAGCAGGCCGAGGAGCGTCGCGATCGCGCCGGCGCTGGAGCGGATGATGGCGCCGAGGCCGAGGCCGAGCAGCCCGAGTACCGTCAGGTACAGGCCGGCGCCGGTGACCGCGCGGAGCACGCCGGGATCGCTCAGCGAGGTCCGCATGCCGTCACCCGCGGGCAGGAACGCCTGGAAGGCGAGGTAGGCGGCGAGGCACGAGGCGATCCCGACGATGAGGGCGGTCACCGCGAACACGATGGTCTTGGCCGCCAGCATCAGGCGGCGCTGCGGCACGGCGGCCAGGGTGGCGCGGATCATGCCGGTGCCGTATTCGCTGGTGATGACCAGCACGCCGAGCACGCCGAACGCGACCTGCGACAAGTGCAGGCCGCCGAGGCTGACCCGTGTCGAGTCGATGGTCGCCTGCTCGCGGGCGCTGATGTAACTGGGCAGGAGGATGCCCAGCAGCGCCGCCAGCGCGACATTGGACACCACGGCCGCTAGCAGCGACCAGTAGGTGGAGCGGACCGTGCGGAGCTTCCAGAGCTCTGACCGAAGGACGTCGGCGAGGTGCGCTACCGGGCTGTACGGTGCCCGGAGAGCTGCGATGACGGTCATGACCGGCCTCAGTTCGGGTTCGGGACCGGGACGGCCGCGCCCTCGGCCGTGCGGTAGTCGACGGAGTCGCTGGTGAGTTCCATGTACCTGTCTTCCAGCGATGTCTGGTGCTCGGAGAGTTCTTGCAGCGTCAGCCCGTTCGCCCTGGCGACCTCGCCGACGGCGTCGCTGGCGGCGCCGGTGACGCGAAGCGCGTTGCCCGGCTGGCGGGTGACCGTGATGCCGCGGGACTCCAGCAGCGCCGCGAGCGCGCTGCTCTGCGGCGAGCGGACCCGCACGAAGTTGCCCGGGCCGCCGGTAAGGAAGTCCTTGATGGTGGTCTGCGCGATGAGGCGGCCGCGGCCGATGATGATCAGCCGGTCGGCGGTGAGCGACATCTCGCTCATCAGGTGGCTGGACAGCAAGACGGTGCGGCCCTCGGCCGCGAGCGACTTCAGCAGGTTGCGGATCCACAGGACGCCCTCGGGGTCGAGGCCGTTGACAGGCTCGTCGAGTATCAGCACCGGCGGGTCGCCGAGCAGCGCGGCGGCGATGCCGAGGCGCTGTCCCATGCCGAGCGAGAAGCCGCCGGCGCGCTTGCGGGCGGCGCTGCGCAGCCCGACCAGGTCCAGCACCTGCTCGACGCGGGCGGGGCTGATCCCGTTGCTGAGGGCCAGGCACAGCAGGTGGTTGCGGGCGCTGCGCCCGCCGTGGAACGCCTTTGCCTCGAGCATCGCCCCGACCTCGAGCAGCGGGCGGCGGAAGGCGGCGTAAGGCCGTCCGCTGACCGTCACCGACCCCGACGATGGCGCGTCGAGACCCAGGATCAGGCGCATCGTCGTGGATTTTCCGGCCCCGTTGGGGCCGAGGAATCCCGTCACCTGGCCGGGTGGCACGGCGAACGACAGGCCGTCCACCGCCAGGGTGGCGCCATAGCGCTTGCTGAGGCCGGATGCCTCGATCATCTGCGGGCTCCAGTTCTCGGTTGCAAAGTGCGCTAGCCGTTGGTGTTAGCGCCGACCACGCCGGTGACGTGCAAGACGATCATCAGCAGCAGCACGGCGGCCACGATGACGATCACCAGCGCGATCTTCCAGCGCGGCCTGGCCGCGCCCGGCACCGCGCTGGCCCCCATGCTGGTGTCGTCGCTGGTGTCCGGGTGGCGGGGCTGGTCAGCCATGTGAGTGTCCTCTTCCGTCGCGGGCCTGCCGTTGTCTGTTACCGCGACAGTTCTATCGAGACATTATGTCTCTGTCAAGTCATACCGTCGTCAGAGGTACGTAGTGTATGCTGGGTTGGTGCCGAAGCTGTGGACCGAGACGATCGAGGAGCACCGCCGCGCGGTGCACGAGGCGACCCTGGACACCACCGCGGCGCTGGTCGCCGAGCACGGGCTGGCGTCGGTGACGATGTCGCGGATCGCCCGGGAAACCGGCATCGGCCGGGCGACGCTGTACAAGTACTTCCCCGACGTCGAGGCGATCCTGGCCGCCTGGCACGACCGCCACGTCAGCCGCCACCTCGAGCATCTCGCCCAGGTCGCCGACCATGCCGGCGGCAGCGCCGGCGAGCGGCTCGAGGCCGTGCTCAGCGCCTATGCGCTGATCACCTACGAGCGGCCCCGCGGCACCGAGCTGGCGGCGCTGGTGCACCGCGGCGAGCACATCGCCCGGACGGAGCAACAGCTGCTCGCCTTCATCAGCGATCTCATCGCCGACGGCGTGGGGGCCGGCGAGCTGCGCGACGATGCCGCACCCGGCGAGCTGGCCAGCTACTGCCTGCACGCCCTCACGGCCGCCGGCAGCCTGCCATCGGCAGCCGCGGTCCGCCGGCTCGTCACGATCACCATGGCCGGGCTTCGGCCCCCGTACTGACCGATCGAAACCCGGGCGGGCGCCAGCGCTGGCCGGTGAGGGCGAACACCGGCCCGGTCCGGGCCAGTGCGGGGACAGCTGCAGCCGGTCTGCCAGCGCTAGCCCCAGCCTCCGCGGCCCCAGGCATCACCGGACACCCCAGGAGGAATGCCAGCCAGCGAGCAGCCCAGGGCACCGCGAGTTTGCTACTTGCAGTAGCGGCCGCGATGGCCAGCACGCCTGTCATCAATGTGATGCGGATGCCGGAGCGCGCAGTCAGCTTATCGGCGAAGAAGAGCGAGATCATGCTGCTGACGACTGGGCCGGGCAGCAATGCGCGGCCAGTCTGCATCGAGTTGAAGCCTGGGACGCGCTGCAGGTAGAGCGTTGCTGTTGAGCTCGAACCAATCAAGGTTGGCGGCTTTTACTGCTTGGGCCCGACGGGAATCGGGCGTCATGCCAGGTCCGGTCGGTCGTGAGCAGGAATGGTTCCGGCATGTCAGGGAACTGATCCGCCGTGATGTCTACGATCAAGCCATCTCGCTCCACCCATGCGTGGGCGAAGAAAGGTCCGACTGCTTGCCGCCGCGGGCATCAGCTGGTAGCCGCTGCGTTTCTGGAATCCAATGGGCCGAGCAGCAAATCCGCTCGGCCCATGACACCGTTGCCATATCCCTCCGGATTCCGTCTCCTAGTGTCATTACCGTGTTCCCTAACTCCGGGCAGCAACTCCGCCTGGTCTTGCTCTTGGCTCAGGGTTCGGTGAGGTGCACCCACCGCGACTCCGACGGCCTGCGTTCGGTGTCGACCACGTTGAGCATCCACCAGCCGGGAGGTGCCAGGCTGGGCTCGCCGGGGATGCTGATCCGGACCGTACACGGCCCAACGATGAATGGGTGGTGGCCATCGGGCGGATCAGCTGTACCCATTGGAGGGTGCCAGCGCTCGGTGTCCGCAGTTCGTAATGACCCCCGTAGCTGACTTCAGTGGGGGCGTCCTCGATGAATGGCCGCTGGCCACGGAACAGGTACGGCGGGTGGAAGATCTCGATCCGTAGTTCGTCGTCGCCCCGGTCCGGGTTCGAGCCCGCGGTCGCGACCCGGCCGTCGGGCAGCAGCAGGGCGACCGAGTGGTAAAACCGCGGCACCGTCGCGATCGCAGCGGCCGACCAGGCGCCGGCCTGCGGGTCATAGATTTCGGCCTCGAGCACGGGCCCGGACTCGGGGCTGGACCCGCCGCCACTGACGAAGATGGTGCGGTCGGGGAGAAGAACGGCGTTGAGCCGGGTCCGGCCGTGGATCATCGGGCTGGCCGGCGTGTAGGCCGGGTTCGGCACGGTGAGGTCGGCGATGTCAGCGTTGGCGATCGCCCCGGCACCGCCCCACCCGCCCATCACCATCACCCGCTGATCCTGCGCGGGCGGCAGCAGCACACTCGCGGCCTGATCGCGGTTGCCAGCCAAGCTCAGGCCCGGGACCGGGGTGGCAGCGCCGGTGCCGAGGTCGAGATTCTGACCACCCATCACGGTGTTGCCAAGCGAGGCCCCGGTGAAGAACAGGCGCCCGTCACGCAGCAGGAACAGGTGCGGGTAAAGCGGCCAGCCGGGTGTGCGCAGATGCGGTGTCGCGTTCCAGGTGCCGGTGCCCTCGTCGAAGATTTCGGGCACCGTGTTCAGGCCGGTCCCGGCCTGGTTGGTTCCAGAGAAAGCCATGACCGTGCCGTCGCCGATCGAGACGAGGGTGGGGTACCACCGGCCGTCGGCCATGCCGGCGGTGTTGGCCCAGCTCTCGGTGGCGGGGCTGAACAGCGCCGCCTCCGGCGCACCCTGCCACGGATTGTCGTAGTTCTTGGTACCTCCCGCCGCGAGCAGGCCGCCACTTGGCAGCGTCGCCTGGCCAGCACAGAACACGTCGTAGGAGATCGGCACCGGCGTAAAGCTGCCCTGCTCGTAGTCCCACAGCACCGACCCGTAGGTGTGGGCATCGTGACGTGGCGGGTAGTTGCCGGATCCCGAGAAGATCAGCACTTTGCCGGTGTGGAGCAGGGCGAAATGCACCGCCAGGGTCACGGAGTCGCAGGCGAGCATCTCCCATGCGCCCTTGGCCGCCGCCTCGGCGAGGATCTCGTCGACGCTCGCCATGCCGGAGCCCGTTCCGGGCATGGGCATGCCGGCCATCCCGCCGCCATCCATCCCCGCCATGCCTGGCATCTCCGGGTTTTGCTGGGTGGTGGCGCAGGGCAGCGTCCCGTCCACGTCGGCGCAGCAATTGCCGTCGTCGTATGGCAGCTCGATATCCAGCGCCGCCAGTACCTTCTCGGTCACCCAGATCCGCGCACGGGAACGGACCAGCCCGGCCAGGCCGAGCATCATGTGCTCTTCCAGGTGACAGTGGAACAAGAAGTCACCGCGGATGGGGACCTGACAGGCACCCCTCGGTTTGCGCCTGCGCTCTTGCAGATCCTCCAGCACGTCGGGAAGCCAGAGCGCGGGCGGGACCTCGGTGTCGATGGTGAACGACTCCACCGGGCTGAGCGGATGCACATCGATCGCGCCGCCGGGAGGTGCAGGCAGCCGCCAGCGTGCTGAGTGCGGGTGGAAGTTGTGCCAGGTGTCATTGACGTCCATGTTGAGCAGGTACCAGCGCAGCCGCTGGCCCGGCTCAGCCACGATGGTCGGGGTGTTGCCGACATAGCTGCGGCCGTTGAGGCAGAACGACGCCGCGCCGCCACCGCCGGCGAACACGATGTGCTCATGCTGCCCGCTGTTAAACCACGTCACCGTCCCGCCAGGCGCCACCGTCTGGGCCGGTGGCGAGAAGAAGTTGTCCCCGATGATCACGCTGGTCGCAGCCAGTGCGCCGTTCTGCACGGTGATGGTGCCAGCCATCGTCACGCCGTGGATCTTGCAGTGGTACGGGTAGCTCTGCGGGAGGGTGCCGAAGGTATGTGAGTAGCTCGCGCCGTTGGCCAGCGCCGGGCTCTCGAAGCCATCAACGGCCACATCGCCGGCCAGCTGATGGACGAACATCGGGATTTCATGATCCACGCGCGGCGCGTCCGGATCCCGGACGATCAGGGCACCGAACAGGCCGCGGTTGATCCAGCGCTGCACCATCTGGTGGTGGTCGTGGAACGCCCACACCCCGACGGTTTCCCCGGTTACCCGGAACCGGTAGGTCCAGCTACCGCCCGGATGTATGTCGTCACTGCGCGCGCCGTTCTTAGCTTGCACGCCGAGCGGCCACGCGCCGTCGGAGTCGATCCCATAGCGCAGCCCGTGCATGTGCAGGCTGTGGCAGTTGCCCATGTCCGCGTTGCGGACGTGGATGGCGACGGTATCGCCCACATCGGCGAACAGAACCGAGGCAGGCACCCGCCGGTCCCAGGGCGGCTCGTTCACGTCCGCCGCGACCAGCGGATCGGTGACCGGCATCGTGTACGCAGCGTCGTGGTATCGGCGGTACACCATCGCGTCGAACGTCGAGCCGAAGATCTCCTCCGGCGTCACCCGGCCGATCTCATGACCAGGGCTTCGCATGCAGTCGCGGCCGTAGTGCCGTGCGCACCTGATCGGCGCCAGCGGGCTGTAAGCCGAAACCGGCTCGATCTGCAGGAAATACTCGCGGTGCGCCATGGCGCCCCCCTCCGCCAACGGACTCCCCGCCTCTGGATGCTCCGCTCCTTCGCAATCCATGTCAACGGCTGAGGCCCAGACTTAGCGCCAAATTCGCCAGATCTCCCGGTCTCTGGGTGCCTAACCTCGATCTCGAGGGCCCCGTAACGAAGCATTTGGCACGCCGCCGGCCATAGCAGTTGCGCTCCCGATCGCGCGCCTTTCGGCGGATACGGCGCGTCAACCCGCCGTCGAGCACGGCCACGGAGCGTGACGTCGGCTACTTGGGGCTAGGCCCAGCCCATTTCTGGGGTGTGGCTGGTGAGCTGCGGCCTGTTCCTCCCGGAGATCGCGGCCGACGGCAGGCCTACGGTGAGACGGCGTCGCAGCATGACCGGCCTGTACTGGGGGCCGGCCGCGATCAGCCCGACCTCGCTGGCGGCCTCGCCGAGGATGACCAGCCGCTTGTAGCCGGCGCGCGCCCCGGCGGCATCACCGGCGAGCTCGTCACATCCGGCTACTCCGGCCAGCGCCAGTCCGGCAGCGAGCGGCACCCCGAGACGCTCGAAGGCGCGGCATGCGCTGTCGAAGAGGGGCCGGGCGGTGGCGTGGTCGCCTTCCTGCTGGGCGACGACGGCCGCGCCGTAGGTGGCGAGCACCTTGCCGGCGTCGTCACCGACCTGGTCGGACACCGCGCCGGCGCGGCGAAGCACGCGGAGGCCTCCGTCTTCATCGCGGGCGGTGGCCCGATCGGCGTGCTTGCTGCGCTCTACGCCCAAGCCGCCGGCGCTGCCCGCATCATCGTCTCCGAGCCGAACGAATACCGTCGAGCATTCCTGGAACGTCTGGATGTCGGCCATGTGATCGACCCCGGCGCGGCGGGTTTTCACGAGGCGTTGCTCGACCTGACGGACGGGCTCGGCGCCGACGTCGCCGTCGAATGCTCTGCGACCGAAGCCGGCCTGACCACGGTGCTTGAGGGGGTCCGGACACGAGGCAAGATATCCCAAGTTGCGCTGCACGTCCGCCCGGCGTTGATCGATCCCATGCTCCTGTACAGGATGAGCCTGACGATTGAAGGCATCTGGTGTTACCCGACCGACGACTGGCCGCGGATCATGTCCCTCATTGCCACCGGGCGGTTTCCGGTCGAGCGGGCAGTGTCACACGAGATTCCGCTAGGGGCGGCGGTACAGGACGGGTTCGACGAACTGTGCTCACCCGCTAGCACGGCCGTGAAGGTCCTCATCAAGATTTGATCTTCTCACCACGTCATCGGCGCGGGTCGCGGGCGCGGGGGTCGCCGGACTCGCCGGGGATTCAGAAGGCCACGCGCTCCCGGTCATAGTCCGGGTGCTCGACGGACGTAGTCGCCGGGGGCCGCGGTCATTGGTTCGAAGGTCGGACTGCCCAGCGACCGCGGGGCGGGCTGTTCCGCGCCTGAGTGCGGGGTAATCCAGTCTGCCCAGGCCTCCCACCACGACCCGGTGTGCTTGGTTGCGGTCGTAAGCCACTCGTCAGTATCTTGACCGGGCTGCTGGCCGGTGTAGTAGGAGGCCTTCGGGTTGCCGGGGGGGTTGACGAGGCTCTGGATGTGCCCGCTGTTGCTGAGCACGAATGTCATCGGTCCGGACAGCAACTGGGTGGTGCGGTAACAGCCTTTCCACGGTGTCAGGTGATCGGTCATCCCCCCGGTGGCGAACGTGGGGACCTTGATCGTTGACAGATCGACCGGCGTGTTCAGCACCTTCATCGTGCCGGGCTGGCAGAGCGCGTTGGTTTCGAACAGGTCGAGGAACTGAAGATGCAGTGCGGCGGGCAGGTTCGTGCCGTCAGCGTTCCAGGACAGGACGTCAAAGACCGCAGGTTTCTGGCCCATCAGGTAGTTGTTGACCCAGTAGTTCCAGATCAGATCGTTGGGCCTCATGAGGGTGAACGCCGCGCCCATGTCGCGGGCCGCGACCACGCCCGCCCGGCGGGATCGGGCGCGGGTGAAGGACAGCAGTCTGGCGTTGGAGAAAGCCTGGATCGGTGCCCGCTGGCTGAAGTCCAGCATTGTTACCGCGAAGGAGGCGGAGTGGATCCGGGCATCGCGGGTAGCAGTCAGATGATTGAGCACGCCGGTCGCGATGATGCCGCCGGCGCAGAACCCGATGGTGTTCACGTCGTCTGAACCGGTGATGTCGCGGATGGCGTCGATGGCTTGGAGCACTCGGGCCGCGTAGGCGTCGAGGTCCCAGTCCCCGTGTTCCTGGCCTGGGTTGCGCCAACTCAGTAGGAAGGTCTGCAGTCCGCGAGCGACGGAGTATTCGATGAAGCTGCGCCCTGGGCGCAGGTCGAGAAAGTAGAACCGACCGATCGGCGGCGGTACGACGAGCACCGGGCGCGCGCGGACACTGTCGGTGGCCGGGGTGTACTGGATCAGCTCGGCGACCTCGTCACGCTCAACTACCGCACCGGGGGTGAGCGCCAGGTCGCGGCCGACCTGCAGTGCCTCCGGGTCAGCCATCGAGGGCATGCCGCCGTTGTGCCGGAGATCGCCGGCCCAGTTGCGGAGCCCGCGGGCGAGGTTGCGGCCACCGGTCTCGAACGTCCGCTTGATCGCCGCGGGATTTCCGAGCAAGAAGTTGGTGGGCGCCACGGCGCTGGTCAGCAGGGTGACCGCGAACCGCGCCTTGTCCGAATCCTTTCCCGACTTCTCCACCTCATCCACCAGTCGGTCCATCGACCCTGTGAACGACAGATAAGCCTGCCCGATCCGCCGGTATACGGGGTTCTCGTTCCACGCCGGGTCGGCGAACCGCCAGTCCCCCTTGGCCGGCGCCACAGAGGAGGAGCCCAGGGAAATCTGAAGGAGTTCGCGCGCCAGATGGCTCGCTTCGCGAGCCACCACCCGGCCCGGCGCGACGGCGTCCGCGACGGTGGACAGGAGCGCGGAGGCGGGGCCACCGCCTCCATCGCTTCGATTCGTCGTCGCCATCGAGACTTCCTTTGTGTCGGCCGAGGTCACATTTCGAGTCCACCGTTAACCGGGATAACGGCGCCGGTGATGTAGGAAGCGTCGTCCTCGGCCAGGAAGTGGACGACCCGAGCCACCTCTTCGGGTCGGCCGAGGCGGCGGACGGGAATCTGGGACACGTACTGCTCCAGCACGTTGCTCGGGACGGCGGAGATCATGTCGGTGTCGGTGTAGCCCGGGGCCACGCAGTTCACGGTGATTCCCTTGCGGCCCGTCTCGAGCGCCAGGCTCTTGGTCAAGCCGAACAGGCCGGACTTCGACGCTGCGTAGTTCGCTTGGCCAAAAGCACCGGTCTCACCGACGACCGAGCTGATGTTGATGATCCGGCCGAAGCCCCGTTCGAGCATGTGCTCCAGTACGGCCTGAATCATGTAAAAAGCACCGGAGAGGTTCACGCGTAGCACGGCGTGCCAATCCTCGACGGTCATCCGGCGAACCGTCTTGTCGACGGTGATGCCGGCGTTGTTGACCAGAACGTCCACTCGCCCGTGCCGGGAGAGCACTTCCTCGATGACCCGCAGGCAGTCGCTGGGCTCACCCACGTTGCCCTTATGCACTGAGAGAGAAAGCCCATCTGAGATTAGCTTCCCGGTGAACTGTTCGGCCGCGGCCTGGTTGGTGCTGTATCCCGCGGCGACGTGGTAGCCCGCCCGCGCGAGCGTCGTAGTAATGGCGGCACCAATGCCCCGGGCACCGCCGGTGACTATGGCGACGCGGTGGTCAATGCGATCCATTGTTGGCTCCTGGAAGGCTGGGCTAACCGCTGCTCACGGCCGCGGGTGATCTGGCCATTAACTGGCGTCGGCTGAAGGCGCTGCGCTCGGAAAGGAGCGTCATCGTGGTGGGCTGGCGTCCAGCCTGGTGCTCTTAGGCTGCGGCGCGTGGCTGCCAGCGGCGACGGTCGCCGCGGGGGTGGGGGCGGGCTTGTGTCGCCGCAGGATCGCGATCACCAGCAAGATCATCCCGATCACGATCAGCACGATGGGCACGATCACCTTCATCAGCGCGAGCAGCTCACCGGCGGTCTTGGCCTTGTGGGCAAGGTATTTCATGCTGGCCGGGGAGACGTGGAAGTCGAGAGCGAGCACCGGGATCAGGCTCAGGGTCTGTGATCCGGCGGCCACGTTGACAACGACCTGCTCGGAGATCGTCTCGTCGATCGGGACGCCGGTCTGCTCGTCGATATAGGCCACAACGTTGGTGGTTCCGGTATAGCTGAGCGGGATCGGGTCGGGCAGAGCGGCGAGAGTAGCCGGGGTGATCTTGGCCTGCACGGCGGCGGGCAGCGCCGGCGCGAGGCCGGTGATCAGCTTCTTCGGCAGCGATGGTGGGAGGAGTTTCAGCAGTCCGGGGTCCTTTACCGCGCCGGTGGAGACGATCTTGTAGACGTTGACCGATCGTCCGTCGCGGGTGGCGTGCCCGGTGTAGGTGATCGGGCGGATGCCGCGGGTGGTCGAGTCGTAGTAGCGGTAGGAGTTGCTGGCCTTCGGCCCGATCGGGAACGTCGAACTCAGCGCCCCCTTTGACGGTTCTACCGAGATGCCCTTGGGTGGCGTGACGCCTTCGAGCGTCGTGCGGTCCAGGGCGTAGGTGTGCGCGCTGGGCAGCGTCTGACCGCCGGCGTGGATGGTCAGGTCGTCGGAGACGATCGCGGTGTCGCCGTGGATGCTGGTCACCTTTAGCCGCCGGTCGACGGTCATCGGCACATTGGCGGCGATGACGTGCTTGGTGTCGCCGGACTGCAGCGCCCTGGCGTTGAGCATGGTAGCCGTCCCTGAGTATGTGACGCCCAGGTTCGTGCTGCCGGGCAGCTTGGTGGCGATCGGGACGACGACGAGGCGGATCAGCACCCCCAGCACGATCAGGACGATGCCGATGACAGCAAGAACGATGGACGAACGACGAACGGGCACCATGGCCTCCTCGGGACTGCCGTTTGTTTCACGACACTGCCGAGT
>WNFH01003215.1_pt1 | contig 11550 bp, 10 predicted proteins | sample 5400411 | NCBI WGS metagenome assembly WNFH01 (sample SAMN13153347, study PRJNA577476) | soil metagenome | isolation source: 200 cm saprolite under Douglas fir tree site 2 hole 3 | place: USA:California | collected 2015-04-18
CTGCGGGTGTATGGGTGCTGCGGCTGCTCGGTGATCTGGCTTGTTGGGCCGACCTCGACGATCTTTCCGCGATACATGACCGCGATGCGGGTGGCGAGATAGCGCACGACCGGCATGGAGTGCGAGATGAACAGGTAGGTCAGGCCGAACTCGCGCTGCAGTTGGGCCAGCAGGTTGACGATCTGAGCTCCGACGCTGACGTCGAGGGCGGAGACGGGTTCATCGGCGACGATGAATTTTGGGCGAAGTGCGAGGGCGCGAGCGATTCCGATGCGCTGCCGCTGCCCTCCGCTGAATTCGTGCGGGAACCGGGGCAGGATGGATTGGTCGAGGCCGACGGCGCGGAGCAATCCAGCGACCCGGGCGCGACGCGCGGGCTGCGCTATCCTCTCGTGAATGACGAGTGGCTCGCTGATGATGTCTTCCACGTTCATTCTTGGATCCAGAGAACCGAAGGGATCCTGGAAGATAATCTGCATGTCGCGGCGCAGACGGCGCATCTCCCGGTGACTGGCGGCCAGCAAGTCGCGGCCTTCGAAACGGATGGCGCCGGAACTCGGCTCGATCAGACGCAAAACGAGGCGGCCCAACGTGCTCTTTCCCGATCCCGATTCGCCGACAAGGCCGAGCGTTTCGCCGGCGTGGATGTCGAGTGAGATGTCGTCGGCGGCGCGGACCTCGCCTTTGGCGCGAGCGCCGAGCATAGACTCGCCCAGGGGAAAAACTTTCGTCAGATTGCGGATTTCAACCAGGGCCGGGGGCATGAATTTTGTCTACAACCAATCCCTCAGGGGCTGAAGCCCCTTGTTGTTTCCATCGCAACGCGCCCCTAAAGGGCCGCTCTTGCACGTTGTCCCCGGCCATTTGGGAGTCCCCGCGACCTGCGAAGCTGGGCTCTTTCCGGACGCCTGCGCTGTCCAATCCCGAAGAAAGAATCATGCATGTACCGGCGTCAGCTTGCTCGCAATCAACTGGCGCAGGACGAATTGCAAGATGCCTCCGTTGGCGTAGTACTGGGCTTCCTGTGGGGTGTCGATGCGCACCAGGGCGTTGAACTCGATGGTCTTGCCGTTGGACGTGGCGCGAACCTTTACCTGTTTTCCTGGGGCGAACTTCCGAATCAGATCATTGACGCTGGAGATCTCGAAGATTTCTTCGCCAGTCAGGTTGAGCGACTGGGCGGTTTCGCCGGAGAGGAATTGCAGCGGCAGAATGCCCATGCCCACAAGATTGGAGCGGTGAATGCGCTCGTAGCTTTCCGCGATCACGGCGCGCACGCCCAGCAGACGAGGGCCTTTTGCCGCCCAGTCGCGGGAGGAGCCGGAACCGTACTCTTTTCCGGCCAGGATCACCAGCGGCACCCCCTCGATGATGTATTTTGCGGACGCGTCGAAGATCGACATTTCCGCGCCATCGGGGAGGTGGCGGGTGAATCCACCTTCGAGGCTGGGGACCATCTTGTTGCGCAGGCGCACGTTGGCGAAAGTGCCGCGAACCATGACTTCGTGATTGCCGCGGCGCGATCCGTAGGAGTTGAAATCCACCGGCTTTACGCCATGGTCTATTAAATATTTTCCGGCCGGACTGTCTTTCTTGATTGAGCCGGCCGGAGAGATGTGGTCGGTGGTGACGCTGTCGCCGAGTACGGCCAGGACACGCGCATTGCTGATGTCCTCGACCGGCGCGGGTTGCAGCGACATATCGTCGAAATAAGGGGCGCGGCGAATGTAGGTTGAATCAATTTCCCAAGCGTAGGTTTCGCCTTTGGGGATGGGCAGGCCGCGCCAGCGGTCGTCGCCGTGATAGACCTCGCCGTAGCTGCGGCTGAACATGTCGGACGAAATGGATTTGCGGATCGTCTCTTCCACCTCACGCTGCGGCGGCCACAAGTCCGCGAGATAAACCTGCTTGCCATCTTTTCCTTTGCCGATGGGATCCTTGCGGAGGTCGAGATCGATGCGTCCGGCCAGGGCGAAGGCGACGACCAGCGGCGGCGACATCAGGTAGTTGGCGCGAACTTCGGAATTAATGCGGCCTTCAAAATTCCGATTGCCGGAGAGTACCGAGGCTACGACCAGATCTTTTTGGTCGATGACTTCGGAGACTTCTTTGGGAAGCGGTCCTGAGTTACCGATGCAAGTCGTGCAGCCGTAGCCGACGATATGGAACTTGATTTTCTCGAGATAAGGAAGGAGTCCGGCTTTCTCCAGATAATCGCGGACGACTTTTGAGCCGGGGGCGAGCGAAGTCTTCACCCAGGCTGGAACGGTCAATCCCTTCTCGACCGCTTTTTTGGCGACGAGGCCGGCAGCCACCATCACCGACGGATTCGAAGTGTTGGTGCAACTGGTAATGGCGGCGATTACGACGCTGCCGTGGCGAAGGGACTGCTTGACGCTCGCGGAGACGTGCTCCTCGTGCAATGTGTCCTGCACCCCGACAGCGCTAGGACTGCCGCCTTCCTGTTCCCAGCGATCTACCTGCTTGGGGACGCTGCCGGAAGGGGCGCTGCCGGAGGCCACTGCCGGGGGCGCTGTGGTTTTGGCGGCGGATTTCGGCTTCATCAGCGACGGTAGCGCGGCCCGGAAGGACTCTCCGGCTTGCGAGAGGGGTACACGGTCCTGAGGGCGCTTGGGGCCAGCCAGGCTGGATTCGACCGTGGTCAGATCGAGAGTGAGCAGCTCGGAATATTCCGCTTCGGGAGTTTTCTCGTCGTGGAACATGCCCTGCTCGCGGCAGTAAGCTTCGACCAGCGCAATCTGTTCTTCAGAGCGGCCGGTGAGGCGCAGGTAGGTGAGACTTTCTTTGTCCACCGGGAAGATGCCGCAAGTGGCGCCGTACTCCGGAGACATATTACCGATAGTTGCGCGGTCAGCAAGCGCCAGTTCCTGAAGTCCGGGGCCGAAATATTCGACGAATTTGCCCACTACGCCGTGCTTACGCAGCATTTCGGTGATGGTGAGAACCAGGTCGGTGGCGGTGGCGCCCTGGTGAAGTTTGCCGGTGAGCTTTACGCCGACGACTTGTGGGATCAGCATGGAGACGGGCTGTCCCAGCATGGCGGCCTCGGCTTCGATTCCGCCGACACCCCATCCCAGCACGCCCAGGCCGTTGATCATGGTGGTGTGCGAATCGGTCCCGACCAGAGTGTCCGGGTAGGCGGTGCGATGGCCGTTATGTTCGTGCACGAAAACTACACGGGCCAGATATTCGAGGTTCACCTGGTGAACGATGCCGGTGTCGGGCGGCACGATGGCCAGATTGCGGAAGGCGGTCTGGCCCCAGCGCAGGAAAGCATAGCGCTCTTTGTTGCGTAGGAATTCCAGTTCGGCGTTGAATTGAAATGACTGAGGCGTGCCGAATTCGTCGACTTGCACCGAGTGATCGATGACCAACTCGGCCGGCTGAAGCGGATTGATCAGAGTGGGGTCGCCGGAAAGGCGTCTCATGGCATCGCGCATTGCGGCCAGATCGACCACCGCGGGCACGCCGGTAAAGTCCTGCAGCAGAACGCGGCTGGGTGTGAACGCGATTTCCTTGTCGGGCCTGGATTTGCTATTCCAGGCGGCCAGAGCCCGGATGTCATTCTCGGTGACGTTGCGGCCGTCTTCGGTGCGCAGCAGGTTCTCCAGGAGAATGCGCAGGGAGTAGGGAAGATGCTTGGTGGAAACGCCGTTGTCGTCGACCGCCTTGAGGCGATAAATTTCGTATTCCTTGTTACCCACGCGGAGAACGGAGCGGCTGCCAAAACTGTTCATAGATGATTGCCTTCCTGATTTCTAGTTTAATCCTTGCGTTGGGAATTTGCGTAGCGGTGCAGGAGAACCGCAGCGCGGGATGGGGGAGAGTACCAAGAGAGGCGTAGGAGTATTTCCGGCATGCGAAAGGGCGGCCCAGGGGCCGCCCTTAAACACGGTTCGCGTTGGTGGCGGCTATTTCTTGGGAGTGGCAGCGGGTTTTTTCTTTGAGCCGTAGCTGGTCTCGATGCTGCTACCGATGTACTGGAGCATGCCTTTGGCGCCCTCGGCGAATTGGCCGGTCGGCTGTAGCTCGAGATACTTGTTCAAGGCCTCCGCAGTGCCTGGTGCGGGAATGACCTTGCCGGTTTTGTCGGTAGTTGCTTTGTTGATCAGGTTCACGCCTTTCTGATAGTAGGCTTCCGCTTTAGTGGGATCGGCGGCAATGGATTTGTCGAAGGCAGTATTCGCCTCGTCCACTTTGCCGCTGTTGGTCAGCACCGCGCCCTGGTTGTAATAGTACTGGGCCGCGCCGGCGGGATTCAGTGCCGCAGCCTGATCGTAGGACTTCACGGATTCGTCGAGCTGGCCGCTGCGGGCTTCCGCCTGGCCCAGGTTGTTGTAGTAGGCGGCGAGGTATTTGGCGTCCTCGGGCTTGGGGCTCGCCTCCATGGATTTTTTCTTGAGATCGATGGCTTTCTGGTAGTCGATCACCGCATCTCCGTAGCGCTTTGCTTTTTCCGTGGTGTCGGTCTGCTTTGGACCTGCGCCGAGATTTGCATCGCCCAAGCGTGCCCAGAGCAGATCGCGTGAGGGGTCAATTTGCGTGGCTTGGTTCAGAGTGGTCACGGCGCTATCGAAATCGCCCGTCTGCATGGCCTGATTGGCGACAGCAAGCTTTTCGTTCAGCGTCTTTACCGTGTCACCCTCCTTGGCATTCTTGGCTTGCGCTTCCTGCATCTGCTTCAACTGCTCGGCACTGATCCCTTTCTGTTGGGCGGCTTCTGCCTGTGACTTCTTCAAATCAAAGTCGAGCACAGCCTCGTCTAGTCCGACGGGAAAGTTGCCGACCGAGTCCAGCTGCTTGCCGTCCTGGGTTAGAGTGACCTTGTACTTGCCGGGCTCGATGCCCAGGGAAAAGTACTCGCCCTTCTTGTTCGTCTTCAGGTTGTACTTTCGGCCGTTGTCGGTGTTAGCCCATTCCACATTGGCGCCGACGACCGGAGTTCCATCCAGATTCTTGCAGGTACCTTTGACTGTCCCCGTGGCTTGGGCGAACACCGGGGATACGCACAGTGCCGCCACCGCCACCACCAGCATCACCATCAGCAAACGTTGCTTCATGTTCTTGGCCTCCCGGCTCACAAGACTGATTTCGCTGTCACAGCGATTTAAGAATTCCTCACACTCTCGGATCAGGCTCTTTCCGCCAGCGCCGCATACGGGATGGGATCGGCGCTGCCGGCCTCCCGGAATGCCCGCAGGCGCAGCACGCAACTGTCGCACACACCGCAGGCGCGATCTTCCCGGCTGTAGCACGACCACGTTAAATCCAAGGGCGCGCCCAATTCAAGGCCCAGGCGTATGATTTCGGCCTTGCGCAACTGGATCAGGGGAGTCACGATCTCAATTCGCCCCTCCTTCGTGCCTAGCTTCACCACCTGGTTGAACGCCTGATAGTAAGCGGGACGGCAGTCGGGATATCCCGAACTGTCCTGCTCGACCGCGCCGATATAAATCTTGCCCGCGCCCAGCACTTCTGCCCAGCTCACGGCTAACGCGAGGAAGTGGGCGTTGCGGAAGGGCACGTAGGTGACGGGGATATCCTTTCCAATGACATGCGATTCCGGAACCGCAATGTTGGAATCGGTCAGGGCCGAGCCGCCAATTGCGGTCAGCGCCTGATTGCGCACCAGGAGCCGCTTCCGGATTCCCAGGCGGTCGCAGATGGCGGAAAAGGCTTCCCGCTCGCGCTCCTCGGTGCGCTGTCCGTAGCTGACGTGCACGGCGGCGGCATCGTGATCGCGCACTGCCAGCGCGGCGCAGACGCAAGAGTCCATGCCGCCGCTGAGTAGGACGACCGCGCGCTGTGTGTCTTTCATCGTCACCATTCAGTTAGATGTCATGCGGAAGCGTAACGCCGCCCCGATGTAAGCGATTGAGGCTATGCGACATGCGGAGACCAATTTCAGATTTCTGATTGTAGATTTCAGATTGAACCCCTTCAGCCTGTGCCATTAGGAATCCTGGATTTTCAATCTGCAATCTACACTCTCCAATCTGAAATTTGGCTAGACCCCCTTCATCGCGGGATCCCAGATGAACTTGTGAATCTGCAATCCCAGCCTTGCCGGGACTCCGTCGGCGAGCATCCAGTCCGCCAGTTCGCGCGGATCCAGCAGACAACAAGACGCGTCGCGTGCGCCGCTGGCTTCCTTACTGAAAGCAGGCGAGAATAGCACCGCGTTCACCCGCTCGTCCAGATTGTGATGTCTTACAAAGTCACGGGCAAACTCGTAGTCGGCGCGATCGCTGAGCACAAATTTGACCTCATCGCGAGCATTCAGCGACTCAAGGTTTTCCATGTGGAAAGTATCAGGCTCGCCTGAGTTCGGGCACTTCACATCCACGATTTTGATAACCCGGCGCGGCACGCGTTCCAGGGGGCGTTCGCCGCTGGTCTCCAACAGTACGGTATAGTCCTCGTCCAGCAGACGCTGCATCAGTGGCACGACCTCGCGCTCCTGCAGCAGCGGCTCGCCGCCGGTGATCTCTACCAGCCCGCCCGCGGGGCTTAAACGCTCCACTTCCGCGACGACTTCTTCTATCGTGCGACGCTGACCACCGGTGAAAGTGTATTCGCTGTCGCACCAGGAACAGCGCAGATTGCAGCCGGTGAGCCGCACGAATACGCAGGCCAGTCCCGCGTGGGTGGACTCGCCCTGGATCGATTTGTAAATCTCCGTGATCTGCATGGGATGCGATTCAGAGATCAGTTATAAGTTCCCGGTTGTCAGTTCTCAGTCTGCCGAAACTGGATTCACGCCCCGAACAACAATTACTCCGAATAGGTCGCCGTGGTGGTGTCGGTTTCGAAGACGGTTACGTTCTTGACCCGAACCCGGCCCTGGGTGACGCGGTCAAGATTTACCTTGGTCTGGTCGTAAAAATATTTGGCCAGATTCTCGGCCGAGGGATTTAGTACCTTGAACGGGTCGAGATCGTTGATCATCTGATGATCCAGTCGGTCAACGACGGGTTTCAGTGCTTCCTTCAAATCCTTGAAATCGAGCAGCAGTCCGGCTTTATCCAGTTCCTGGCCGGCGAGCGTTACCCGTACCTTGTAGTTATGGCCGTGCGGGTTCTCGCACTTGCCTTTGTAATTGCGCAGGTAGTGTCCCGCGGCGAACGAATCTTCGACCGTGACCTCGAACATGTATCCCCTCGGCGCGCGGCATGGACACAGACCAGGCCGCAGCGCGGTGTCTAATCAACTATTCTACCGCGATCGCCGGGGTGCAGTACTGCCCGAGGCAGGAACCTCAGAGGCTAAGGCCATTCGTGAAACGGCGGGACGACTCTGGCCCTACCAGGTATAGTGCGCCGTGTAGGAAATGGTCTTTTCTCCGTCTGCGGCCAGCGTGACTGGGAACTCGATGGTCTGGCTGTCAATTTTTCGATAGGTACTCGATTTGACCGGAACGTCCCAGGTGATCCAGCGATACAAATGCTCTACCACGCGCACGTCAGCCGGCTCTTTCTTGTGATTGCGGACCTTGATTTCAAAGGACTCGTCAAGGGTGTGTTTGTCGGTGTCCAGCTTGAAGTCGGTCCGGCGGCGCTCGCCCACGAGATCAAACGCATTCCCGGTATAGACGCGCACAGTTTCGTCGCGGGGAGTGTGGTCGATCACATTTTCTCCCGTGAATTCGATCTGGCTATCGTCGCGGCGGTAGAACCGTACTCGCCCTTTGGGAAGCGGCATGCCGAGGTGATTGGCCTCGGAATTGACGAACTCACGCATCACCCAAATCTTAGGATTGGATTCCGTGCCATACGAGTAGTCGTTGCGGATGTTGTCCCAGTTCCAGCCGTTGTAGCGGTTGGAATCGATCTTGACGCCGTCGTAGACGTAGATCCGCTTCGTGGGAACGCGAGTCGCGCGGATGAACTCGATCTGCTTTGTCTCCCGGTCATGCAGAGTGGTGTCGCGAGCCAAGGTGTAAAGGTGGTATTCGTCGAAGGTTCTTTCCGTAACCGGGGGGACGGGCCCGGCAATGCCGCCGCCAAAGTTTCCGTTGATTGCCACCATATCAACTACCTGCCCCGGCTGGATCTTGTTCACGTCTCCGGCCATGAGCTTGATCCGCGCATTCTCAAAACTTTTGCCGCTCTGGTTGTCCATGGTGACCCAGCCCACCAGATCTACCGTGTCTCCTTTGTCAGGCGCGACAATGTTGTAGTCGGCTTCCCAGGTCAGGCCTCCGGTTACATAGGAAAATTCCGCACGAAGCGATCCCGCCTGATCAGACGACAGCAACCACTGCAGAGTTGGCTTCAGCACACTGTCGTCGCCCAGAGACGGAAACATCGGAGTCCCCGGCAAACCGAAGCGCAACTTGCCCTCGATCTCGACGATTGGTTGTTCATTGCCGCCCTGGGCGTAGGCCATCTGCGCCTGGTAGTACTGCGAGCCATATCGGTTCATGGCCATGTAGTTGTGCGGTGTGTATCCGCTGCGAATGATTTTGCCTGGGACGATTTCCTGCTTGCCCTCCCGCTGCACCAGAAAGTCGATGGTCTTGCCTTCGGAAAGCGAAAGCAACAAAGACTCCGAAATTGGATCGGCGCGGTAATTCTGTTCCAGCACCTGCACCGGATGTTTGCCGCTGGGATCCCGCAGGATTACGGAGTCCGGTTCCAGATGCATGGTGATGTCCGTAACCCGGACGTTGTTGATCCCCGCCTTCAGATCGAGGGGAACCTCCTGCCGCGCCACCGCGAAGTTCTGGTTGTAAATAGTCAGAGAAGGTTGGGCGGCTTCGTCGACGGCAAGGCACACGCCGCAAATGGCAATTACGGATGCTAATTGGCGGATCACGATTCCTCCTGTCCTGTATGCGGGGAACTGGGGCCTGGGTCTGGATCCCTTACCGTGGAACGCCGACGGCGGCGATACTTGCACTAATTTAGACACCGCGCGGGATCGTATTGACCCAACCAACTGTCGAGCTTCGCTCGACCGGGTAGGTGAGACATCCTTCGACTCCGCTCAGGACAGGCTCTGCCCCTAAGTTGGCTGGGATTGCGGGCCTATTATCCACCCAGTTAGGCGTGCTTCGTGTTCCCGCTCAAAAGCGCCAGCGCATGGGGTAGCAGATCAATTACCGCCTCGAGCGATTCGGACGCGCCTCGCGGGCTGCCGGGCAGATTCAGGATGAGCACTTTTCCCCGCACGCCACAGATGCCGCGGCTGAGCGCGGCCAGCGGAGTTTTCTTTGAACCCTCAAATCGGATCCGCTCGGCGACGCCTTCGAGCAGGCGGTCGCAGATCGCCCGTGTTGCGTCAGGGGTGACGTCACGCTCGGCGATTCCAGTTCCGCCGGTAGTCACGACCAGACGGGCCGTGCCTGCGAGGCGGATGATTGCCTGTTGGATGGCGGACTGATCGTCGGCGACGATCTCAGTCGCAGCCACTGAGAAACTGCGCTTCTTGAGAATTTCCGCAACCGCTGGTCCAGAGAGGTCGGCGCGCTCGCCGCGCGCTGAGGAGTCACTGACGGTGAGGACAGCCGCGGTCAGTGCTTCAGGAGTCGAGGAGGACATCTTCCTCTTCTTCCTCTGCGCCTCCATCATCGCGCTTGGATTCGTCGAGCATGCGCAGGCCTTCCATCAGGAGACCCTGGGTGTTCAGAGTGGTGGTTTGTTTGCTGGTCTTGCCTTCGAAGTTGATCTGGAAGTTGCCGCCGGTCCAGCCCAGAACTTTGAAGACGGCAGGATCGCCGGTGAGTGCGCCGTAGACGGCATGGCTCACCTGGCCTTCCTTGAAGTACATTTCGCATTTGTCACGGTCGAGGGTAAGAGTCAGAGCGCAACTCTTGCGTCCCATTTCCAGGGACTGCACCAGGTCGATCACATTCATCTGCGCCAAGCTGCCGCGGACCACGCCGTCGGAGGGCGCGGTCTTGGCCATTTTTTCCAGGGCAATCTTGTCAATCAGGCGCTTGATGCGCTGGGTGGCTTCTTTCAGGAAGAAAGGTTTTTCGACGAAATCGTCGACCGGCTCATGGTTAGAAAATCTTTCCGTGATATCGGCCTTGCTGGCCAGCAGGATCACGGAAATACTGGCGGTCTTGGGACGGCTCTTGAGCTTTTCCACCAGCTGCTGTCCATCCATACCGGGCATCCGGTAGTCACTGACCAGCAGATCGGGCGGATCGTCCACCGCTTTCAGCAAGGCGTCGGCGGAATCGCTAGAGGTAGTCACCTTGGCCAGCGGACTTAGCGCCTTCTGCAGCATTCCCAGAACCATGGGATTGTCGTCGACCAGCAGGAGTTTGACGTGATTCGCCATTACGGGCTAGGTTCTTTTGCGGACACGGGTATATTCGCCGCTCTTGCCTCCGGATTTGTGCTCGAGCACGATTTCCCGGATCTCGATTCCCTTGTCGAGCGCTTTGCACATATCGTACACGGTCAAAGCGGCGACGCTGGCCGCTACCAGGGCTTCCATTTCCACTCCGGTTACTGCCGTGGTGATAACTTTGGAGCTGATAGCGACGCCATTTTCGCACAGCCGCATGGTCACATCAACGTGGGAAAGCGGAAGGGGATGGCACATCGGGATCAGATCGGACGTGCGCTTGGCCGCCATGATGCCGGCCAGGCGTGCTACTTCGAGCGGATCGCCCTTGGGATTTTTCGGCAAGGCTCTAAGCACGGCAGGCTTCAGAGCAACGAAGGCGCTGGCGGCGGCTTCGCGCCTGGTGGCCGATTTGGTGGAGACGTCCACCATCTTGGCGCGGCCCGTGCGATCATAGTGAGAAAGCTTCTTCGGCATCGCGAAAGCCTATCTTACATGCCATCAATGTAGGCGCGAGCGCTACATCATCAGCACCGGAACCCATTCGGCCGCCGCGATGCAATCCCGATCTGGAGCGATCACTATGTAGCAATTTGATCGAGCCATCGCTGCTACATCGCCTGATCCGTGCCATCCCGCTAGTTCTACTTCCGCATGCTCGAATTCTCCGGAGAGAATAGCGGGAAGAAATCGCTTCAGACCTGTCTTCGTTTTTATCTCGGATTTCAGCCGGGCGTGCAAGGACATCAGCTTGCGTGGCGTCATGCCAGCGAGGGCCTCGATCACCGGGCGGGCGAAAAGTTCGAACGTCACCATTGTGGAGACGGGATTTCCCGGGAGGCCGAAGAAATACGTGTGAGTTGGAGGAGATGCCGGGTGTTCGCCGGCGGTAGCGCCCGCGCCAGATGGGACACGGCCTGGTATACGGCCAAAGACGACCGGCTTTCCCGGTTGAATTAGCACGCCGGTGAAGAAAAACTCCGCCTGGAATTCTGCCAGGACCTGCTCCACCAAGTCGTACTTGCCCATCGAGACTCCGCCTGCGAGGAGGAGCAAGTCAGCTTCGAGCCCGTCGGCGATGAGTTCGCGTAGGCGTGCCGGTTCGTCGGGAGCGATGGGTAACAGGACCGGCTCTCCGCCTGCGGCCTGCACTTGCGCGGCCAGCGAATAGCTATTGGAATTCCGGATTTGATTGGCTCCTGGAGGGACGTCAATGTCCACGATTTCGTC
>WNFH01003219.1_pt1 | contig 11541 bp, 10 predicted proteins | sample 5400411 | NCBI WGS metagenome assembly WNFH01 (sample SAMN13153347, study PRJNA577476) | soil metagenome | isolation source: 200 cm saprolite under Douglas fir tree site 2 hole 3 | place: USA:California | collected 2015-04-18
CTCGGGGCTCAACTACGGCGAGCGCAAACGCCACGGCCACGGCGGCGTCCACGGCATTGCCGCCACGCTTGAGGATTTCTATGCCGACTCGCGACCCAATGGCTTCGTCGGTGGCGACCATGCCGCGCGCGGCGCGCACAGCCTGCCGCGGCCACTCCTGAGGGGCCTCGGCGTCATCAGGAGACTTCGAGGCAGCCTGCCCGCTCGCCAGGGGTGCCGCCGGCAGAGCGCACGCCAGCAAGAGAAGCGCAGCAACACCGGTGGATTTCAGAGCTTGTTTCATAAACGAAAGACACTAAGTGATTCGAGGAAAAGATTCAAGACAGGTGGAGACGATGAGTGGAGGTTCTGGCACAGATCCTGGAGCCGCGAGATCAGGTGGCGGCACATAGGGCGGATAGGAAGGGGGCTATTCTTCGCTGAGGAATTCGACGGTTGGGGGGCCGAGGAGCAGACCGGCCTCTGTGCCGCGGTCGATTAGCTCTTTCACCGCTTGCTTGCCCTTTTCGCCGTAGCCCAGCGTCCATTTGTTGACATACATGCCGACAAATTTATCGGTCAGCTCGGTATCCATTTCGCGGGCAAATTGCATGGCGTAGTTCAGAGCTTCTTCGCGGTGTTCGAGGCCGTAGGAAACGCTGTTCCGGATGGTTTTGGCGATTTGGCAACCCACGGCGGGCCCCAGCGCGCGGCGCACGGCGTTGCCGCCAAGCGGGAGAGGCAATCCCGTCTGCTCCTGCCACCAGATGCCCAGATCGATCACGCGGTGCAGCCGTTTTTCGGAGAAGAAGAGCTGCCCTTCATGGATGAGCAGGCCCGCTTCGACCAGCTCATTCTGAACTGCGTCAATGATCTTATCGAACGGCATGACAACCGCCTCGAACTGCGGTTCAAGAAGCTTCAAGGCGAGATACGCGGAGGTCTTCAGGCCGGGGACGGCGATGCGCTTGCCGGCAAGTTCATGGGGCTTCAGGGACTTCGTGCACACGACGATGGGCCCGTAGCCCTCGCCGAAGCTGGCGCCGCAGTCGAGCAGGATGTACTTTTCGCGGAGATCCGGGTAGGCGGCAAAGCTGATGGCGGTGACGTCGTAGGTCTCGGTGAGCGCGGCCTCGTTTAAGGACTGGATGTCCGACAAGATGTGGATGTACTTGTATCCGGGTGTAGCGAGTTTGTGGGTGGCCAGTGCGTAGAACATGAATGCATCGTCGGAATCCGGTGAATGCGCGAGTTTGATCTCGACTGGTGCTTTTTCGGTCTTTGAAGCTGCTTGTCGACCTGCCATGTCGTCGCTCAATTCCTTATCCGTCGCTCACCCGAGCGAATCGGCTGATTTCAGGTGCAATCGCACAATTGTTGCATCGCCCTGGCTGGGTTTTCCCCGGGAATGCTCCTCCTGTGGAGAAGCTCTATCAGGGGGCAAACGAGAGAAGACTTGCGCGTCGCAGGGGCTTGCGTGGCGCCGGGCCGGGCGTCTTTGTTTCAAGGGAGAGCCTAGCATATCGCCGCCCGAGGAACAAACTATTGGGAAGGGTGACGCGGCAGCGCTTTTGGTCGTACAGCCAGGCAATCGTTAAAATCGAAACGTTTTGCCGCAAAGCCCGCAGGCGCAACCTGCAACTCTTCCAAACTTTGAAAGTACAAAACGGTTCTCCTCCCGGGCCTCATCCATCCAGGCACATCCTTCGTAATATCCAGTGCAGTACACAACACTCAATTTCGAAAGGATACAAGAAATGAAGAAGCTCTCGTATTTGTTTCTATCAGTATTGGTGATGGGCACAGCCGTCCTCGCCAAGCAGAACCCCATGGTCGGCGGCGCGCCGATGCTCCCAGCAAGGAACATCGTGGAAAACGCCGTCAACTCCGCCGACCACACCACGCTGGTCGCGGCCGTGAAGGCCGCCGGCCTGGTCGAAACGCTGCAAAGTCCGGGCCCATTCACGGTCTTCGCGCCAACGAACGAGGCGTTTTCTAAGCTCCCCGCCGGCACCGTGGACACGCTCCTCAAAGCGGAAAACAAGGACGCGCTCGCGAAGGTTCTGACCTACCACGTCGTCGCGGGCAAAATGAGCAGCAAGGATCTGTGGAAAGCCATCAAGGCCGACAACGGGACAGCTACTCTGAAGACCGTCAGCGGCGGGGTTCTTAAAGCGAGTTTGATGGGCAAGGAAATCGTCCTCACGGACGAAAAGGGCGGAACGTCCAAAATCACAATCGCGGACGTCAACCAGTCCAACGGCGTCATCCATGTCGTGGACACGGTTCTTCTTCCCAATTAACAACACGGACGGTATAAAAGAACGGAAAGGGGATGCCCCACGCTTGGTAATAGCGTGGGGCTTCTTCCTGCTTAGACCTATCCTAAATTACGATACGAGATTTTGCTGCTAGAGAATCTGCTTCGTTGAGTGGCTAGCTTCGCCGCAGCACCAGGCAGCCCGCGAGCATGTCGTGAAGCGCCTGCCGCCTTTCTGTGAAACCGGCCATGATGTAACCGATGGCCAGTGGGACCATATTCGTGATGACCTTGCCGAAGTGTCGCCCCGTCGCCCGCGGGAAGCTGATGCGCTGACCGGCCAGATCCGCGACCACCAGACCCAAGACTCTTTTCCCCACGGTCGCCTGCCACTCCGAACACTCCATCAGGGCGTGGTAGAGCCAAGTGACAACCAGGCTGACGGTGGCGGCAAGAAAAAAGAGTCCAAAGATCAAAATGAAACCGGCATCGCCCCAATCTTCCTCGGGGCGAATCCGGCTGAGGAGCGCGCCTAATCCCGTAAGGAAGAGCAAAGGAATCAGAACCACGGCGATGCCAAGTGTCATGACCGCGCTATCGATCACATAAGCCAAGAAGCGCAGCCAGAACCCCGCATACTTATCGCGCGGAACAGCAGGGTACACGGGGAGGGCAGCCGAACCACCCACTGCGGGAGGCCGCGTCATGGCAGTGCCAAGCGGAAAGGGTTGACCACAGGTCGAGCAAAACGCAGCACCACTGGCCATCGCGGCGCCACACTTGGAACAATACATAGTCAGTCCTCCGCTTTTCTTGATGTCTCGCGAAGCTTGATGAGGAGCGCCGCCAAATGCTACTTTCAAGCCGCGACCCGGTCAATCCTCATCGGGACCACAGTCTCTCGGTCTCTTCCTGTAGGGGCTCACTGCCGGCCTTTGGGACGCCCCGTCATCCTCGCCAAGGGGGAAAAAATTTCATAGCTCTAGTACCCGCCCCACTCCGCCTGCTCTTCTCTGTGACTAGGCGCATCTATTTGATTTTGCTAAGGCTTATCAGGAAACGAGAACATTTCTCCACTTTGGTTCATTTCGTGCGCTTTCGTCCTCCACGTCGGTACGCTAGGCTCGTGTGTGGTTTCGCGCTAAAATATCGTAGTAGCGCTCTCACTGAGCGGAATACAGATCCTGGGAAGCTTATACTGGCCGCCTGAGCCCAACCCCTCGCGGCCATTTTGCAAATTGCTCGATTCAGGAGTCCACATGCGCACGACTCTGAAAATCGTCCTGCCCTTGATCGTGAGCGTTGGAACGGTATCTCTTCTTTTCGCCGCCTACCAGGTGCGGAGGGAGAAGCGCACTCTGCGCAACGACCTCTCACGCCGCACGGAGATTCTCGGGGAAAGCCTCCAGGAAACCATCGAGCCGTTGCTCGAGCGCGCGCCGGAGAAGAACCTGCAGCGGCTGGTCGAGCGATTTGCGCAGCGCGAGCACTTGAAAGGTGTGGCTGTTTATAATGCGGACGGCGTTCCGTTCGCGATTACCTCGGGGCTGCCGCCGATCTTCAGGTTGCGTCCGGCGGCTGCGGTGCGTGCAGCAAAGGAAAACTCCGGGGTAGGAGAATTTCTGAGCGCCGATTCAATTGTCTCCATCGAGCCTGAGAAAGCGACCCCCCTCCACATCTACGCATTGCCGCTTCATCACGATGGCGAGATGGCGGGAACGCTGGCTCTCTTCCACGATACCAGTTATATCGAGAAACAAGTTTCCCGCACGCTGCGCGATTCCTTGATCAACGCGCTGGTGCAAACTCTGCTGATTACGGGCCTCGCACTGATCCTCGTGCGCTGGACCTTCACCGGCCCGCTGGGGCGCACGGCGAAATGGCTGCGTACGTTGCGCACCGGCCAAGCAAACGCTCCGCCGGCCCTCGCGCAGGGTGAAATCCTCGACCAGCTCCATCATGAAGTAACACACCTCGCGCGCGATTTGACCACCGCGCGCGCCACGGCGGAAGAGGAAGCGCGCTTACGCGATTCGAACGCTTCACTCTGGACGGCGGAGCGGCTACGGGTCAGCTTGCGCAGCAAGCTACAGGAAAAGCCTCTCTTTGTGGTCTCCAATCGCGAACCCTACATGCATGTGTTCAACGAAAAAGACAAATCGATTCAGGTCATCGTCCCTGCGAGTGGTGTGGTGACGGCGCTCGAGCCGGTACTGCGCGCATGCAACGGCACCTGGATCGCCAACGGATCGGGCAGCGCCGACCGTGAAATGGTCGACAGGCAGGATCACCTCCGCGTTCCGCCCGATCATCCGACCTACACGCTTCGCCGTGTCTGGCTGAGCGACGAGGAGGACCGGGGCTACTACGAAGGTTTTTCAAACGAAGGCCTGTGGCCGCTGTGCCACATCGCGCATACCCGCCCGACCTTCCGCCCTGAGGATTGGGTGCAGTACCAAAAAATCAATCGCCGCTTTGCGGACGCCGTTTTGCAGGAAATGGAGGGCGCCGAATCACCGATTCTTCTTGCGCAGGATTATCACTTTGCCTTGCTTCCACGGATGGTAAAGGAAGCGCGGCCGGACGCACGGGTGGCGATTTTCTGGCACATACCGTGGCCGAATCCGGAAGTGTTCGGAATCTGCCCGTGGCAACGGGAACTCGTGGAGGGTTTGCTGGGTGCCGACCTGATCGGCTTTCAGATCCAGACGCACTGCAATAATTTTCTGGAGACGGTGGATCGCGCACTTGAAGCAATAACGGAATGGGACCGCTTCGCGGTGAACCGGCAAGGGCACGTCACGCGTGTGCGCCCCTATCCCATCAGCGTGGCGTTTCCGGAAAATTGGAACGGCAACGAGGAAAGATTCAGTGCCGGCACGGAGCGCGCAGCGCTTTGCGCGGAGTTGGGCATCCACGCTTCGCTTCTCGGAGTCGGCGTCGATCGCGTAGACTACACCAAAGGGATCCTCGAGCGCTTCCGGGCCATTGAACGATTTCTGGAACTGAACCCTGTCTATCAGGAGCGGTTCACCTTTGTTCAAATTGGGGCGCCCAGCCGCACAGATATCGAGCGGTATAAGAATTTTCTAGACGAGGTCACGGCCGAAGCGGAACGCATCAACGCGCATTTCCGGGCCGGCGGATGGAAACCGATCGTCTTGCTCAAGAAGCACCACTCGCACGAAGAGATTGCACGGTACTACCACGCAGCCTCTCTCTGCATGGTCACCTCGCTCCACGACGGAATGAATCTGGTGGCGAAGGAATTTGCCGCCGCGCGCAGCGACGAACGCGGGGTACTAATCCTCAGCACCTTTGCGGGAGCGGCGCATGAGCTTCCGGATGCGCTTCTGGTCAATCCCTACGATATTTCGCAGGTAGCCGATGCCGTGCATCGCGCGCTGGAGATGCCCGAAGAGGAGCAGGCGAGACGCATGCAGCAAATGCGACAAAGTGTGCGCAAACATAACGTCTTCCGCTGGGCCGCGCATCTTCTCTCCGATCTAACGGAAATTCGAATTGAATTCGCAGAACGAGCCGAGGTGCCGCAGGTGCCATGATCCGGCCGCGGAGATCCATTTCACACTTCCTGCGGCACTGGGAAAGCACCCCCGCACTCCTTTCCGAAAGCAAACATCTGGTGATTTTTTTCGATTTCGACGGCACACTGGTGCGCATGGCGCGCCGCCCGGAGAGAGTGTTCCTCACTGCCGCGTCGCGAAGTGTCCTTGAACGCCTCGCGGAAAATTCACGGGTAACCCCGGCTATCATCAGTGGCCGCCGCCGCGCGGAACTCCAGGGCCAAATCGGCATCCGCAACACCAAGGCGAGATTCCGTCTCCGCGGTCCCGGCGAAGTAGGAGCAGCGCTTACGAGACTAAAGAAAGTGATGCAATGAACACAGCGGATACCCCCTTCCAGTTTGTCACGGTCTCGTATCTCACGCGCATCGGCAATCAGTCCGCCGTCACGCTCACCGAGTTTCTGAGGGGTCTTGAGAATTGCAGCGATGCGTCGATCTTCCATCACACCTTTCAGACTCTCGGCAGCCATCACTTCCTTACCGAAGGCTTCTCAAACGATTTTGCGCAGTGGGTGTTTGCAGACGCGAGCCGAAACGATCTTGCCGAACAACTTGCCGCACTCGACATTCGCGACTACGTCTCCATTGCCGCGCTGCGCAGCGATCTCTGCCGCCTTGTCAGTGATTACTGCACGGCGCATCCATACTTGGCGGGCCAATCGGCGCTGGAGCGTTTTTACTTTTGCGAGAGCGTCGAAGTGACCACGCCCCTGGGCCGCAGCGCGCGGACGCTCGATGAATTCCGGGACGGGATCGAACATCTGAGCCACGCGGGCTTCTATTTTCACTTCATCACTTCGCGGCTGCGGCTCCAACTTCAGACCAACGATTTTTCTCACTGGCTTGCCGGCGGCTTGGGCCTCGAGACGCTCGCCGCAAGCGTCAATCGCATCGATATCTACACGAACACTCTGGACAGCACGCGCGCCAAACTGCTCCGTTTGATCGACCGCGAAAGGAGGAAGGCATGAGAGAAACACTGACCGCGAGCCGCGTTCCGCTCGAGGACTATGCCGCACTCCTTGGGGGAGGCGAAATCGAGGAGCTTCGCGCTCTCGCGCAACCTCTGCGCGGCCGGAGCATGGAGATGATCAACTCGACTGCGGTCGGGGGCGGAGTTGCGGAAATTCTAAATCGCCTGATACCGCTCGCGGAAGAACTGGGCCTCAACATCAAATGGAACGTGATGAGCGGGGGCGAGGACTTCTTCCACGTGACCAAAGCCTTCCACAATGCGCTGCATGGCGCGCCATATCATGCCAGTGCGAAGGATTTCGAAGTTTTCCTGGCTTACAACGAACGAAATCGCACGAACCTCCCGCTGGACGCCGAGTTTGTAGTCATTCACGACCCGCAGCCCGCGGCGCTCATCGAAACGCGGCGAGCGGGTTCCAATCACTGGGTGTGGCGCTGCCATATCGATCTTTCGCGCCCGAACCGTTTCGTCTGGGAATTTCTCGAACAGTTCGTCTCCCGGTATGATGGCGCCCTGTTCTCGTCTCCCGAATTCTCCCGCCAGCTGCCGATTCCGCAATATCTCTTCTATCCGGCGATTGACCCTCTCTCCGAAAAAAACCGCAGCCTAGAACCGGAGTTTATCTCTGAGGTGCTCGCCCGCTATCAGATTGATCCCCAGCGCCCCATTCTTACGCAAATTTCCCGCTTCGACCGCCTCAAGGATCCGCTCGGAGTGATTCGCGCCTACCGAATCGTGAAGCGTTATTTCGATTGCCAGCTGGTCCTTGCGGGCGGCGGCGCCGCCGACGATCCGGAAGGCGCGGCTGTCTTGAAGGAGGTCCGGCGCGAAGCAGGAAACGATCAGGACATTAGAGTCATTGAGCTGCCTGCTTGGGCGCCGCTCGAAGTAAACGCATTGCAAAGCGCCTCGACGGTCGTCATTCAGAAGAGCTTGCGCGAGGGCTTCGGCCTCACCGTGTCCGAGGCGTTGTGGAAGAAGAAACCGGTGGTGGCGTCGGCCGTCGGGGGCATCCCCATCCAAATTATTCACAAGCATACCGGTCTCTTGGCGCACTCCGTGGAAGGCACGGCGTATCAAATTCGCTTCCTATTGTCGCACCCGGAAATCGCCTCAAAGCTAGGAGAACACGGTCATCAACACGTGAAGGAAAACTTTCTCATCACGCAAAAACTGAAACGCTATTTGACGCTTTTCCTGGTTCTATCCCGAGGCACGTGAGCCGGGCGGAAGGCTCTGGCAACTTCCGGCTGCGCGACCTCATCCAACTTCAAGAAGCAGAAAGTCCCCCGGCCGAAGCCAGCCTCTGCTCTGTGCAAGTACAACTTGTGTGTCTTAGGAGAACACGAATGAAGCGCGTCGCACTTTTACTGTTTCTTGCCGGTTGTCTGGTGCCGATGGCTTCGGCGCAGGATGCCGTCCAGGTGGGCGCCTATGCCGATTATTTCCGCCTCTCGCAGACGAAAACCAACATGGCGGGACTCGGAGGGCGCGCGGGCTTTAAGGCGTTCTCTCACGTCATGGTTGAGGGTGAGATGAACTATGACTTCAATCAGGTGTTCACCGAGGGCTTCACGAATACCAGCACGGGCGCCGTCACGCTGCAAAGAAGCAATCTGCGAGTCCTACACGGGCTCTTCGGCCCAAAATTGGTGGCCGGCCACGGTTCGATTCGTCCTTTTCTGACCGTGAAAGGAGGCTTCATCAATTTCCAGCTTGATGCCCGACCCGCAACCTTCGCAACTTTTGCAAGCTCCGTCGACAACCTGCGTTCGAACAATGTGAGCGGCGCAGTCTACCCGGGTGCCGGTTTGGAAGGGCACCTTGGCCCGGTCGGTCTCCGGCTAGAAGCCGGCGATGAGATCTACTTCACCGGCGGCACGCATCATAATCCGCGAATCTCCTTTGGACCGTTCCTCCGGTTCTAGGAAAGGTTTGTCCAGATTATTTCGCTCTTTTCTATTTTTCGGCCGCGACGGATCGCCCCGTTCCATTCGATTTCGTAAAACGGGGCGATTCGGATCTAGTTCCGCTTCACGTTTCAACAAGGCAAATTCCTTCGAAAACGAATTATCGGCCGCTGGATCTCCGGAATCCAAGAAAAGAATCACTTCATAAGGCTCAATCGGGCCGGCTGCGTTCTGCGGCGGGTGGAGCCGCTCCAATGAGAGCAGGATTCGGTGCGGATTTGGATTTGACCGCGCCATCGAGCGTGCGGATTACGCGGGCCGGCCGTTGACAGCACCGCCGAAATGGTCTTGATGCTGACGAAGCAGAAACTGATCGGTCATACCGGCAATGTAATCGCAGACGATCACATAGCGGGGCGCGGTCTGCGTGAGTTCTTCGTGGAAAGCAGGCATGGATCCGGGCGAGCCAAGGTAGAAGACGAACAACTCTTCCAGACATTTCACGGAACGGTCGCGGTCTTCCGTGATGGCCGGATGATTGTAAATGTGGGTGAAGAGGTAGCGCTTGAGAGCGGCGTTGCGGGCCGCGGCGGCATCGCTGAAGCCGGCGAGGCGCCTGGGAGCCCGGCGGACATCCTCCGTGGAAGAAGCGCCGGAGGCGAGGACGCGCTGCTGGGTTGCCTCGATCAGATCGGTCGCAAGTCCATTGAGAGCGCGCTTAAGGGCTTCGTTGAATTTCAGTTTTTCGCGCGTGCCGGGATGTGCGGCGTCCACCTGCGCGTAGAATTCGCCGAAAAAGGAAACTTCCCTGCGAAGCACAGCGAGGTCGAGAAGCCCGGCCTCCAGAGCGTCGTCGAGATCAGCCGTGTTGTAAGCAATCTCATCCACCCAGTCGATGAGCTGCGCTTCGAGGGGAGGGCGCAAATCGAGAAGATATTCGCCGAGTTGCGGGAATTCCGCGGCGGAATAATCACGCGAGTGCTTGATGATGCCTTCGCGAACCTCAAAGGTGAGATTCAAACCCGGGAAATCGAGATAGCGCTGCTCGAATTGTTCGACGATGCGAAGCGCATGCAAATTGTGATTGAAAGAGCCGCCGTGCGGGCGCATCAGGTCGTCCAACTTGCGTTCCCCGGCATGGCCGAACGGGGGATGGCCGATATCGTGGACCAGCGCGAGAGCTTCGGCAAGCTCCGTGTTCAGGCCCAGCGCGGAAGCGACGGTGCGGGCAATCTGCGCGACCTCCAACGTATGGGTCAAGCGGTTCCGGAAATGGTCTGAATAGCGCGTGGTGAAAACTTGCGTCTTGGCTTCCAAGCGGCGGAAGGCCCGGGAATGGATGATGCGGTCGCGATCACGCGCGTACACGCTGCGGTAGGGGTGCGGCGGCTCCGGATAACGGCGGCCCAGGGAATGTTCCGCGCGCATCGCGCAGGGAGCAGGAATGGGGACTGATTCGATGGGCCGCTCCGTCATGTTCCGCCCGATCCGCGCAAGGAATCCACCGCGGAGCGGATCAAGACTTCGGCGAAAGGCTATCCAGTCCGCGATCGGCTTCGTCCGCGACGGTTGTGTCTGGGAACTCTTTTTTGATCTGCTGATAAATGCTGGCGGCCTCTTGCGGATTGGACTTGCGGAGCAGGCCCGCAAGTTCGAGCAGGACCAGCGGGCGCGGCACGAGCGCGGACGGTTTATCTGCCAGGGCGCGGTAGATCTTGACGGCCTCCTCGGGCTTGCCGGTACGCGAGTAAATGACAGCCACCTGATACTGCGCCATGGCGGTGAGCTCTTTGTCGCTGCCGGTGCTAATCTTTTTCAGTTCTTCCAGTGCCTGATTGTGACGCTCAAGGTCCTCAAGACAAAGTGCGGAATAGTAGCGTGCCAGTTTCCCCGGATTCGTACCGGGATACTTGTCGGCGACATTTGCGAACTTTTGGGAAGCATCCTGTAGGCGCGAGGCTTCATCGCGATAGACAGGTTCATTGGGCTCGGTAGGATCAGGGGCGGAACCGATACGTGCAGTATAGGCTTTGGTGGCAGTATCAAACGCACTAGAAGCTTCCACCGTCTGGCGATCGATATAGAAGCGCCAGCCACCATAGCCCAGCGCGACAGCCAGCGCCACGATCACGGCGATGAGCGTGAATTGCCCATGGGAGATCACGGCTTCGGCGCCGTGTTCGATAGTTTCCTTGATTTTGTCCTGTTTCAGCTCTTTGCGCGAGATATGGTCCGGCACGCACGCTCTCCTGAGTAGTCTGCGGTTCTTCATCGTAGCATAAGACGCGGGTGTGCAGCGGGGCGAACCGGGAGGATTGCCGCGACAAGGCGCCGATTTACTTTTCCGCGCGAGAATTTGCCGGCTCGCTCCGAAGCGCTCGGGAAAGTGCTAATTTCAAAGGATGCAGACGGCCTGTATTCATTGCGGCGCGGAGCATTTGCTGAAAGATGCGGAGTTTGGCGGCCACAGCAAGGTACAGTTCCGCTGTTCGAAGTGCGGCCAAACCACGATCGTAGAGATCAAACGGCGCGTGGATTCCACAGTGGTCATGTCCCCGCTTCCATCTTTTGCGCGCGCAAGTGCCACCAGCTCCAACTTACATTTGCAGCCCCCCGATCCCGGATTGCGGCTGCCTGTGGGGGCGAATGTGGTTCTCGCCGTCCTCTCAGGCCCGTCAAAAGGAAAGAGCCACACCTTGACCAAACCGCGTGTGGTGGTGGGGCGCAAAGGCGCGGACATTGCTTTGAACGACCCGGAAATTTCGCGGCGTCACTGTCTTCTGGAAGTGCGAGACACCTACATCAATCTGAAAGACCTGGATTCGACGAA
>WNFH01013290.1_pt1 | contig 11540 bp, 9 predicted proteins | sample 5400411 | NCBI WGS metagenome assembly WNFH01 (sample SAMN13153347, study PRJNA577476) | soil metagenome | isolation source: 200 cm saprolite under Douglas fir tree site 2 hole 3 | place: USA:California | collected 2015-04-18
TCGGCGAGAATGTCTTCCGAAATTTTCGCCAGCCGCGCTTCGGTGTACCGCATGGCCGCCGGAGGATCGCCGTCAACGGATCCGAAATTTCCCTGCCCGTCGACCAACGGGTAGCGCATGTTGAAATCTTGCGCGAGACGCACCATCGCGGGGTAAATCACCGCTTCGCCGTGCGGGTGATAATTGCCGGAGGTGTCGCCGCAAATCTTGGCGCACTTGCGGTAGCCGCGGTTGGAAGCGAGGCCGAGGTCGTTCATGGCCACGAGGATGCGGCGCTGCACCGGCTTCAAGCCGTCGCGCACGTCGGGCAGCGCGCGCGCGATGATCACGCTCATCGCATAGTCGAGGTACGACTTGCGCATCTCCGCTTCGATATCGATCGGAAGTAGTACTGATGTATTTGTTTCGTCCGCCATTTCCCCTCGCTGTTGCTGAAATTCTCCGTCGCAGTCGCACCGCCCGCCGTGGCGGGCACACCGGCAAGCAATTTCTACCGTTTGGCCGCGTGCTCCAGAACGAACGCTTTCACCGTGTCGAAGGCATCCGCTGTATTTGTAAACCGCCGCGCAGCAAAATGCTCTTCTATCTGCCGCAAGAACACATCGCGTTCCGCTTCACTTAGAAACTCGATCGCAACGCCTCGCTCGTTGTCCGGCGCATTTGTCGGCGTCGCGCGGAACTCGCTCACGCTCAGCCCTCGCAGCCCGGGCAGCGTCGCCCATCCCAACTGATAGATCATGGCTGGCTCTTAGCGCGTGGTCGCAAAACAAAAAAAACGGCCAGGCCGATGGCCGTGACAATCAACAAGCCGATCGAGTCCACCAGCAAGATAGTCCGCCAGCCTTCCGCCCCGGAAGAGTCACCAAGGCGCAAAGCCTCCCGCCAATTTCGAAAATAATGCGCCAGCCTCGGCAAACGAAAACCGGTCGTAGCCGTTGCCGCCAGCAGCAAGCCCCACCGAATCGCGTTGCGAATGGAACCCGCATCCGTGTTGGCATGCGCCGCCACGCGTCAGATATCCAGGTTTACGACTTCGAGCGCGTTATCCTCGATGAATTTGCGACGCGCTTCGACATTTTCGCCCATCAGCGTCGTGAAGATATCCTCCGCCGCCACCGCGTCTTCGAGTTTCACCTGGAGCAACGTCCGCGTGTCCGCGTTCATCGTCGTGTCCCACAACTGCTCGGCATTCATTTCTCCTAAGCCCTTGAATCGCGTGATGGTGAAATCCTTTTTGGCATCTTCGACGACGTAGTTGAGGACGTCGGTGGCCTTTTCTTTGGTCACTTTGTCGCCGTTGCGCGTCACGGTGAACGGCGGATGATTGAACTCTTCAATTTGCTTGGCCAGGCCGCGCAAACGCTTGTATTCCGCGGTGGAAGCCACCGCCCAATTAATTTTCTGGCTGTGCGGCGGGCCAAACTGGATTTCGTACAAGCTGTGTTCTTCGTCGAAGATGATTTTCCCTTCGAGCTTCAGCTTGGTCTTTTCGAGCTGCTTCAACAGTTTTTCCAGGGCCTTCTTGTCCTCGAAATCAGTCTTTTTCTCGAGGCCGCTTTCGGCCAGAAGTTCGACGAGCGCGTGTTCGCGCAGCCGGCGGCCCAGCTTCGCCGCGGCGGCTTCATACTCCTGCACATTCAGCAAGAACGAAGTGAGCTTGGCGCCTTCAAGATTCACGCCTTGTTCAGCTTTTACGACGTGGTCTTCCGTGGCGCGCTTCATCAGCTCGCGGGCGAAATCCCGTTCGTCGCGGATGTATTTTTCCGTTTTCCCGCGCTTCACGCGGTAGAGCGGCGGCTGCGCGATGTAGATGTGCCCGCGCTCGATCAATTCCTTCATGTGGCGGAAGAAAAACGTCAAGAGCAGCGTGCGAATGTGGCTGCCGTCCACGTCCGCGTCGGTCATGAGAATGACTTTGTGATAGCGCAGCTTGCCGGCGTCGAAATCGTCTTTACCAATCCCGGTACCGAGCGCCGTGATGATGGCGCGAATTTCTTCGTGGCCCAGCATCTTGTCATAACGCGCTTTCTCGACGTTGAGGATTTTGCCCTTGAGCGGCAGGATCGCTTGATATTTGCGGTCGCGGCCCATCTTCGCCGAGCCTCCGGCCGATTCGCCCTCGACGACGAACAGCTCACAGCGCGCTGGATCGCGTTCCTGGCAATCCGCGAGTTTTCCCGGCAGGCCGCTCGAATCCATTGCGGACTTGCGGCGTGTTAATTCGCGTGCTTTGCGCGCGGCTTCGCGGGCGCGCGCCGCTTCAATGCATTTGCCGATAATGCGCCGCGCCACGGTTGAGTGCTTATCGAACCATTCGCCGAGCTTCTCGTTAACAAGCTGCTCGACGTCACCCTTGATGTCGCTGTTGAGTTTGCCTTTGGTCTGGCCTTCAAACTGCGGTTGCGGCAGCCGCACGCTGACTACGGCAACTAGGCCCTCGCGGACGTCGTCGCCCGTGATGGTGACTTCGTCCTTCTGTTCCTTCAGCATTCCCGCCGAAGAAGCGAAGTTGTTGATCGAGCGCGTCAGAGCGGAGCGGAAGCCTGAAAGGTGTGTGCCGCCATCTACCGTGTTGATGGTGTTCGCGAACGCAAAGACGTTTTCACCATAGGTGTCGTTGTACTGCAGCGCGATCTCGATCTCGACGGTGCCGCGCTTCCCCTCGATGTATACCGGCGAATCATGCAGCGTGGCTTTGCCGCGATTCAGATGTTTGACGAATTCCGTGATGCCGCCGGTAAACTTGAATTCCGCGGCCTTTTCCGTGCGCTCATCGGTCAGCGTAATTTTCAGGCCTTTGTTCAAGAAGGCCAGCTCGCGCAGGCGCTGCGCCAGCGTGTCAAAGCTGTAGACCGTTTTTTCAAAAATGCCCGGATCCGGATGAAACGTGACTTTGGTGCCGGTCTTGCGCGTCTTACCCGTCTGTTTCAGCTTGTTGGTGGGCTTGCCTTTTTCGTACGTCTGTTCCCACACCTCGCCATCGCGCGAAATCTCCAGCTCCAGCCAGTCCGAAAGCGCGTTCACCACCGATACACCCACGCCGTGAAGCCCACCGGAAACTTTGTAGGTGTCGCTGTCGAATTTTCCGCCGGCGTGCAGCACGGTCAGAACGACTTCCGCCGCGGGCCGTTTTTCCGTGGCATGCATGTCCACCGGAATGCCGCGCCCGTTGTCCACCACGGTCACGGACTCGTCGGCGTGCACGGTGACGTTAATTTCATCCGCAAAACCGGCCATCGCCTCGTCGACCGAATTGTCCACCACTTCCCAGACGAGATGGTGCAAGCCCATCTCACCGGTGGAGCCGATGTACATCGCAGGGCGCAAACGCACCGCTTCGAGTCCGCCGAGAACCTTGATGGACTTCGCGTCGTATTTGTGGCCGCCCTGCGGCGTCACCGCGACGTTTTCTTTGTCACCCATGTGTTCTCCCCCGCGCGCAATTTCATCGCGCGAACCAGCGGCGCTGCATAGACCCCGAGCCATTCGGAGCGAGCATCCGCGCTCAAAAAAACCGTTTGGTGTGAAGCAAGGAAGGCGTATTTGCGGATTGATCCGTGCGTCGCCTTACCCTTTGATTCCGGTTTCGCCGGGCGAATCCGAAACTCGTAGGGTTCCTGCTCCATCCCGTCTCGCGCAGCGAGACGTGGCGAAGACTCATGTTTCTCCAGGCGGGTGACTTCGCGGCCCCTGGCGCGGAGCCGATTTCTTAGTCACTTCTGCCTGGCGGACGTGTCGATTTGAAGGCTACCGAAACTCGAATCGACAGCCTGTAGAGTGTACCCGATCTCACCCTTTTTCTCAAGACTTCGACACTCTTTTATATTGCCATAACCTATTTATTTACATGTAGTTATGGAGTGCTTGCCGCTCTGGATGGAAAAGAAAAAAAATGCCCGAGTGAGCGCTTTTTCTTGCCAGGAAATTAGCTTTTTTCACCCCGTCAGATGCGCATGGGCATGATGATGTAGCGGTAGCGGTAAGACTCGTCGGCCAGCGGGCGCATCTGGCCGGCGGACTGTTCGTCCTTCAGCTCGATGCTGATGGGGCCGTCGGCCGCGGCGGCGAGAAAATCCAGCATGTAGCTGGAGTTGAAGCCGATGGCGATGGGCTCGCCTTTGTATTCCTTCTCGATATTTTCCTTGGCTTCGCCGTACTCCGGGCTGGAGGCGGAGATCTCGATGCCTTCTGTCGAAACCGCGAGTTTGACGGCGTGCGAACGCTGGTCGGCAAGCTGCGAGACGCGGCGCACCGCATCGCTCAATTCGGCGCGCTCGATGACCACGCTCTTGTTGTTGTCGCGTGGCAGCACCGCTTCGTAATTCGGAAATTGTCCAGTGAGAATGCGCGAAATCAACAAGCGATGGCTCACCTGGAAGAAGAGGTGGCTTTCGTCTTTCGCAAACTCAATGTGCGCATCGGAACCGGCGGCGCTGGAAAGCTTTTCAACTTCATCCATCGCCTTCTTTGGAATAAGCACTTTCAATTCGCCGCTCAGTCCCGTGAGTTTGTGATCGGTTTCGGCAAGTGCTAGGCGATGGCCGTCGGTCGCCACCATGGCCAACGTGTCCGGTTTCAGAATTAGCAGCCCGCCATTCAGCGTATAGCGCGACTCTTCCATGGAGATGGCAAATTTCGTCTTACCAATCAGGTTTTCAAGAATCGGGGCGGGGATTTTCACCAGCGTGTGCGGCATTGTTGGCAGCGCGGGGAAATTCTCCTTGGCCATGCCCACGAGCTTGTATTTCTTCTTGTCGCTGACGATCTCCACCCAGTGATTGTCAAGAAGCTTGACCTTAATCTCGCCTTCGGGCAGTAAACGGACGAGCTCCAGCAGTTTCTTTGCAGGAATGGTTCCCGCACCCTCTTTCTTGATCTTGGCCTCGCAGGACGTTCGAATGCTCAGTTCGAGGTCCGTCGCCGTGATAGTCAGGCTGCTTCCTTTGGCCTCGACCAGGAGATTCGAAAGAATGGGAATGGTCGTCTTGCGCTCGACGACGCCTTGGGTTGTACTGAGCTCATTTAGTAGCGCGGACTTTGTGACGCTGAATTCCATCGCTTCATGTTCCTCGCGTGCCGTTCCAGGTGCGGTCATTGTGACTTTGTCCTCAGTCAGGGCGGGCGCACCCTGTCTTGCTTGAAATCCACCGCTGCCGTACTGTACTCGCTTTTTGCCAAAGTATAAAGTCCGCTTATCGACTATCTATTGTGGAAATCAGTGGGAAACGCACTTTTCAGACCTTCCGAATGGATGTGAAATTCTCACACCCACCCAAAATCCACAACAAGGGGAAAGTTTTTAAACTTCTAAAATCCATAAGGCTTGTTGTTGTGATGAGCGTTGTGAATCTGTGGAAAGCCCGCTAACTTCTATCATCTTCATTCTTTCGTGCGCTCCTGTTTCTGCGCACGGTTTGTGGGAACCTCGGAAATCTTCTCTCCTTTGCTTAGTTTTACACTGAGGCGGCACGACTCATGCACGCCTATCCACAGAAATTCCGCAACTTCCGCAGAGCTTCTTCACAACGCGAAAATTCCGGGATTTGCTAATGACGTGAAAGTGCACATCGAGCGGCAAGAGAACTTATTTCATAGCGTGCGATAAGCCAGAAGCGGTGCGGAGTAGGAGGGGAGGGAAAAGCCGGTGAACTACTGCAGCGCATCCAATAAACGTGTAATCGTGCGGTTCAAATCTTTATCGGACCGCCGCATCTCCTCGATCTTATTGATTGAGTGCAGCACGGTCGTGTGATGCTTGCCGCCGAACTGCCGGCCGATCTCTGGCAGCGAGGCGGTCGTGAGCTGCTTCACAATATACATCGCCACCTGCCGCGGGAAGGCGATCGCCCGCGTATTGCTGCGAACCTTCAAGTCCTGTTCGCGCAGATTAAAATGCTCGCTCACGCGCTTCTGGATGAGATCGATCGTGACGCGTTTTTCCTGTGAAGCGATGATGTTCCGCAACACCTGCTGCGCCGTCGAAAGTGAGACCGTGGCGCCGGTCAGCGAAGCATAAGCCATCAGCCGCGTCAGTGCACCTTCCAGCTCGCGCACGTTGGACTTGATGGCCCGAGCGATGTATTCCGCCACATCATCCGGCAAACCGAAGCGGTCGTTCTCCGCTTTCTTCTGTAGAATCGCGATTTTGGTCTCCAGGTCCGGCGCCTGGATATCGGCGATCAATCCCCATTCGAACCGCGAACGCAGCCGCTCGAGGAGATCACGATCTGTTTCTGCTGCTCGTAGAGCGCGTTGAACGTGTGAAAAAACTCTTCCTGCGTCCGCTCTTTTCCGGCGATGAACTGAATGTCGTCCACCAGCAGCACGTCCACCGTGTGGAAGCGGTCCCGGAAGCTGATCATGCGGTCAAAACGCAGGGAATTGATCACTTCGATCGTGAATTTCTCCGCGCTGACGTAGCTGAGGCGCATCGCGGGATTGCGTTTCTTGATGGTGTGTCCGATGGCATGCATCAAATGCGTCTTGCCCATGCCCACGCCGCCGTAAAGGAAGAGCGGGTTGTAAGCTTTCGAAGGCTGCTCCGCCACAGCGCGCGCCGCAGCATGCGCGAATTCATTGGACTTGCCAACGACAAAGGAATCGAACGTATAGCGCGTGTTGAGTTGATGGTCGCTGCTCTCAAAATCCAGCTTGGCCTGCTTCCCTCCGGAGACGACCGGCGCGGCATGCACCGTCTCTTCTTCGGTGCAGACGTACTGCACCTTTACGCTGGGGGTGCCAAGCTCGTGAAAGACGGCCTTCACGATTTCGCCGTACGTACGCGTCAGGACCTGCCGGAAGACGGCGCTGGGAATCTGCACAAAGAGGGTTTCGCCTTCCGCCCGGTTCAACCGCGTGGGCTGAAACCAGGTCGTGTAGGTATTCGTGCTGACCCGGGACTTCACCCGCTCGAGGAATTTTTCCCAGGCATTGGCTGTTTCGCGCTCCCGCCCAGTTTGAGTAGCAGTTGTCATCGGAGAGAAAAGAAAACCCTCTGCTATTTCCACAGATGTGAAAAAGCTGTGGAAAGCATTCTTATCTGCGTCTTTCTTCAGGCTTCGGGATTCTGCCCGCGCCGGAACGCTGTGCTTTGCCCCTGTCGCTCCGTGCACGGCCCGTCCGGGATTGCCGGCCCATGTACCGCCGCTATGAGACAGCGCGGGATTGTCTCTGATTGGCGCGTAGGGAGCAAGCGAAAAGTGTGCGAAGGGATGCACCGCCGTTCACACACCATGCACAGCTTTTCCACATGCACGCTATTTGTGCAATTCCTGACTGCATTCGCAATTTTTGCGGCATATTCAACTTAAATTTGACGCTGAGACCAGTCCTCGCACAGGTTTCATGCAACTAAGCCTGAGGAAAACATATTTTTTATTGGCTTTTTTTGTCGGGCCGGCTGAATTCGTAGATGCCCAGCGGGTCTTCTCCGATGAGCAGCCGGTCCGGCTCGACAAAAATGGTGTTGGCTTCCAGCCGCGCACCCTGTGGGGTGTAGATCTTGTAGCTCGCGCGCCGGTTTCCTTCCTTATCAAAGCGCAGGAGCGTGTTACCTAGGGCGATCCACACTTCGCCGTTCGAACGATCGACCCCCACCGCTGTGAGGATGCGTTTCAGCGAAGGGGGATCGCCGCGGCGCTCCTGCCGCTCGATTTCCTTGCGGGTAGCCTGGGCGGCGGGCCAGGCGTCAAGCGCCGTATATTGAATATCTTGCCGCGCATAGCCCAGCCGGTCGAATTGCCTCACGGTGGGCTCCGGCAAATACGCAAAGGCATAATAGAGATGGCCCTGGCCGTCGGTGGCCATCTCCCCGATATTGAGGTAGCGGTTCAGATCCGGGCGTTCCGCAATCGGTTCCGGCTCGCCAAACTCCCTCACGTCTCGTCCGTTCTTGTCGAAAACGATCACCAAGTTCGGTTCGCGGAGTGTGCCCACCGCGACCTCGCCCTCCGGCAGAGCAGCCACCGCGACCGGAGCTCTCACGGGGATCGAACGAAGAAGCGTGCCGTCGGGCGAGAAAACCTGGACGAGGTTCGCGCCGCGATCTGCCACATAAATCTTGCCCTGAGCGTCCGCGTCGCAATCTTCACCGAAAGTGATCAGCGGGTGATCCCCTTTGGATGCCGTTGAACCCGGCGCAAGTTCAGCGATGCTCAGTACCTGCTTGCCCGCAGCATCAAACACCACCAACCCCGGCGAAGGCGACGCCAAAATATATAGCCGTCCATCGCCGCCGCGCTTCACCGTGCGCAGCCCCGGCCCGATACCCGGAAAGACTCTGCGCTGAGCCGTCAGTTCGCCTTCCTCCTGAGCTAGGACGCTCCCGGCCAGGCACGCCAGCAGACACAGCACCGCAACAATTTTCACGATCAGCCCCCACCCTCTTTTCATGAAAGCTCAGATTACTACGGACGCACGCAGGTTGCCCTGCGTTACGCACCTGCCTTGTTCGAGTTAATCACCGCCGCGCTGGGGATGTAGTTCATGGAACACTCCTGGACTTTTCGCGATTAACTCCTCCGGATCGTGATATGTATCATAGCCATATATGGGGAAAACACTCGATCGCGAACTCAAAAAAGGCAGTGCGGAATTGCTGATCCTTGCACTTCTCGAGGAAAAAGCCCGCCACGGCTACGAAATCGGCAAGCTCATCGATGAGCGGTCCGAAGGCGTCGTCCGGTTTCACGTCGCCTCCCTCTACCCTCTTCTGTACCGGCTCGAACGCCGCGGCTGGGTGAAAGGGGAGTGGGAGCCCGCTGGTGGACGCCGCCGCCGCTTTTACCGGCTTACGGCCAGCGGTCGCAAGACCTTGGCTAGCCAGCGCGCCCGCTGGCGCGAATTTTCCGGCGCGATGAATCGCATCGTGGAGGTGCGCTGTGCCTGATTGGGAAAAAATCGTCCGCGAAAAGCTGGGCAGCCTTCCCTTGAACGGCGGCCGGCACGAAGAAGTGATCGACGAACTGGCCCAGCAGCTGGAATTTGCTTACGAAGAAGCAATCGCAAACGGCGTGAGCGAATCCGAGGCCATGCGCCAGAGTCTTGCTCAATTTACCGACTGGGAAAAACTTCGCGGCGAAGTATTCCGCTCGGTCGAGGGCACCCAACTCCCTATCTGGGAGCAGAACGGCGTTTTCGCGCCGCGCCGCCTGCCCGTCTGGATCGCCCTCGCGCTAACGCTGGCTCTCCTTGCGGTGCCGGCCTTCCGTCAGGTGCTGGCGATGACTCCCGTTCCCGGTAGTAATCCCACGGCCTGGAGTTCAAGGGCGTTTTCGGAGAGGGTCCTTCGCAGCATCGAACAGTCTGGCGACAAAGGGAAATATGCGCGCACCCTCGCCTTCGTCGCTCTCCACAGTCCTGACGATCTCCAGGCCATGCACGCGGCGGAAAAAGCCGTCGCCCTCGATCCGCAGCTCACCTGGATCTCGGCGCATGTCAGTCATGCCACCTATTTGGTGCCAGGCTATGACCCTCATCCATGGATCGAACGGCTCAAATCCTGGGATCCACAAAATGCATTTCCTTATCTCCTGGAAGCCAGCGCAAATATTCACAGCGACTGGGAAACGCGGTGGGGCAGATACAACGCCGCAACCGCAGATCTGCGCCGAGCGCTGGCCGCCGAGCCAGCTTGGCGCTTGCCGATGGAGAAGGCGTTTGCCGCGCCGCGAATGGATCTCTACACGGCCAAGCAGTTTGCCTTGGATCGCCAGGTACTTCAGGAGCGAGGCTTTGACCGGCCCGATGTGTTGATGGTCGCGACTGCGTCGCAGCAGCTTCCTGACCTTGGCGCGGTTCTGATCTATCAGGACATCCAATTGAAAGATGTCGGGAATAGTGCCGAACGAACAGGTCAAACCCAGGAGGCACTCGCAGCCTACTGGACCGTTGCCCGTTTTGGGGAGCGGCTCCAATCGGATTCATGGGATATCATGCAATTGTTTTCCGTGAAGCTTCGCGAGGATGCTTACAAGCGGATGATTCCGCTCCTGCGCCGTGAAGGGCGCACTGGGGAAGCTGCGGCGGTCGAAGCCTCGCTCTCTGTTTTGCCTGCCGTAGATCCTACCAAAGACTGGCGCCACAAAACGGCACTCGAAGCCAGTGCTGGGCGCTCTGCTCGTATTGCGGGGCTCGCAGCCTTTTTCCTGCTCGTTCTTGGGACCGCCACAGCCGTATGGCTGATCTCTGCAATCGCGTTACGGTGGAGACCCAATCTGAGTCGTGGTCTAAACCGTGTGGCGTCCGTGCTCTGTTTCGCTCCGTCCTTACTCTTTTTTGCGGGCTTCACGCTTCTTGTTGCCTACTACCCTTACGCCCAGCCAATCGGCCAGTTTGCGTCCCAGGAGGAATTGACTCGCGCATACGAACCATTCTTCGCGAATCTTCGCAATCTCATGGATTTCGGAATCGCGACGGACGTGTGGCTTGCGCGGATGTTCTGGCCGTCCATTTGGTGCGCCGCCGTTGCGCTTGCAGGCGCAGCGTTGCTCCACTGGGTAGCCCGCCGCGAGCGCTCCGGTCGCACCGGCGAAGCCTAATCAATGCGGAAGCGGAGCCGCTCAATGGAGCGCGCGCGGAGGCGGCCTGCGGCATTGCGCGGGCCTTCATCGTCGGTATCGATCAGAACGCAGTTCATCTGTACATCGCCGGTGGCGACCTCGAATCGCGCAGGCAAACCATTCAGAAATTTCGCGATAATGCCATTGCGGTCCATGCCGATCACGCCGCCGTGCGGCCCGGTCATGCCAACGTCCGTGATGTAGGCCGTGCCTTCCGGAAAAACGTGCTCGTCCGCCGTCGCAACATGCGTGTGCGTGCCCACTACCGCGCTGACGCGCCCATCGAGATACCAGCCCATCGCCAGTTTTTCGCTGCTGGCTTCTGCGTGCATGTCCACCAAAACGAAAGCGACGTCTTCGGGAATTTTCGCCAGCTCGCTGTCCGCCTTTCGAAACGGATCATCAATCGGCGTCATGAACACGCGCCCCTGCAAATTCAGCATGGCAAATCTCACGCCGTTCTTCGCCGTTCCAATGTAGAGCCCGCTTCCCGGATTGCCCTCCGGAAAATTCGCAGGCCGCAGCAGCCGGGGTTCGTGCGGCAGGAATTCCAGGATTTCTTTGCGGTCCCAGCTGTGATTTCCCCCGGAAATCACGGCGACCCCCAGGTTCAGCAGCTCTTCCGCGAGCCGCGGTGTGATCCCGAACCCCGACGCCGAATTCTCGCCGTTGGCGATCACCAGGTCGATCTGCCGCTGCGCGACGATGTCCGCCAGCCGGTCGCGAACGATCTGCCGTCCCGGCGACCCTACGATGTCCCCTACAAAAAGTACGCGCATGTTCCTGGTGACTTTTGTGCCTCGGCTGAGTCGCAGAAGGAGGCTGCATAGCGCTCCTCGGCAGAACTCACCTGATAGAGAAATGGAGCGGACTGCTTGGCCGTGGGGCGCTAGGCCGTGAACCTCTGAAATAGTAGGGCGCCACGAGCCAACCGTTAGGCTTTCCTGCCCCGCTCGCGTGTCTTCCTCCTTCCTGCCGGAA
>WNFH01003221.1_pt1 | contig 11538 bp, 8 predicted proteins | sample 5400411 | NCBI WGS metagenome assembly WNFH01 (sample SAMN13153347, study PRJNA577476) | soil metagenome | isolation source: 200 cm saprolite under Douglas fir tree site 2 hole 3 | place: USA:California | collected 2015-04-18
GCATTAAGACGACGGAGCTGATGCTGGCAGCGTCAGGGGTCTGAACGTGAAAAGCTGTGCCATAGCCAATTACTCCGGGGGTGACCCCGGAAATTGTCGGCCGAGTAGCAAGGGTTCCATTTGCATTGAAGAGATAAGCAGGGGAGTAAATCTCCATGTGAGGTTCATAGCTGCCGCGCTGTGGGTTTCCGCCAGCAAACCAAATCGTTGCATCCGGTAAGAGCAGCGAGACAGAGTGATATAAGCGGGGGAAGGCATTCGCTCCTGCGGAACTCATCGTGTTCGTGTTCGGGTCGTATAGATCGGCATTCAGGCTCGCCGTGTTCAAATCCTCGTCATTCAGCGAGCCACCCAATGCCAGCACTTTTCCATTTGGGAGAATAGTGGCATTCATCTGAATCCGTGGCTGCGACATGCTTGGTCCAAAGACCCAGCTCGGATTGGCAGCGGAAAGATCTATAATTTCTGTTGTGGCGGTTGAAGGATTTCCGCCGCCTAGGATCAACACTTTCGGTTTGTAAGCGTTCCCCGGCGTCAGAGGCAGAAGGACGGAGGAGCCATAACCGCGCGTGCCAGTGTAATTGGTAATGGCCACATTGAGCGCCCACGTGTGTGTAGAGGGATCGAAGATGGATGATTGCTGTGTGGAGCCCGAATAGAAGACGGTTCCATTTGGCAAAAGATGCATCCGGGGATAAAGCGGCGGAGTCCAACCCGCGTTGAATTGCTGACTCCACCCGGAGCCAACTGTGTAGATTTCAACGGCGATATTGGTGTTGCCCACTTCGTCCAAACCGGAGAAGGTCATAAAGCTTCCGTCAGCCAGCGAGGTCACGGTCGGGTACCAGCGGCCGTGCGCCATGTTTTGCACGTCAACAAATTGGCCTGTAGCAGGGTCGTAGATGGCAGACCTTGGCTGACCGTGGAACGGATCGTATTGAAGAGTGCCGCCATTCACCATTACCCGGCCGTCCGGCAGGACGAGCATGGCGTTGCAAAACATGTCCCAACTCAAAGGCTGCGTTGTGAGAGTGTCTGTTTGCGGATTCCACACAGCCGCTTGGTAGTTGTTGTTTGAAGGAAGGCCTCCCGACCCCGACACGATCAACACGTTGCCGTTGTGCATGAGTACGACGTGGACGGGGTTAATGGGCATCAGGGTGCTTAGCGTGACCCACTGGCCTTGTACATTCGCTTGGGCCCAAGCGGATTGAGGAGAAAAGGCGAGGCTCGCCAAAAAGAGCAGGCATGCCCATGTCATGACGCAAGGTCTCTGCGAGCTTTGCGCTCGTGCGGCGGCGCTCCGCTGGGCTCGGGGACGAAAACTCGCACGGCTATCTCTGAACTGGGCTGGGCTGGGGGTTGGCATTCCTTTAGTCCTCTCTTCAGTTCTGTAAATCGCATGCGAATCGACTGTGAATCGGCCGGAGTTCGGGCGCCCGAAGACGAAGCTGGTAAGGGACGTCATCGAAAGGCGGCGCTAGTCAACAACGGATGGACGCTTCCTGGTAGCCATGCGCCACAAACTTAAAGAAAATAAACGGCTTCTCCTGGCTCTGACCGAAGAAGTTCCTTTTCCTCCCCTACACGGGCGAATCCTCGAGTTTAATCTCCTCTCTGCATTCCCGGTGCCTAAAGCAGAGTTTGCACAACACGCTTCCAAGAACCGAGTGCAGAGCGCTGTCTTATAAGTGTTTTAGATTGTGATGATTAGGGGCAGTCCCAAAAATGTCGAAGCAAGAAGCTCAGGTCCACGGGCACCCCAACCCGCATGTTGTCAATACTTTTCACCCTTGTGGAATTAAAGTTACCTCACGCTTCACAAGAGGGGCATATCTCATTTCCTTGACGGTGTAAACTTCTTCCTGATATGAATCGCACAGTTTGATAGCCGTCTTCTGCATCCTCAGCTGGAGGATTTTCTGGCTGAGGATGATGAACCGCGCGCTGCCGGATGCTTCACCGACACTGGCATTTACCTCACTGGAAATGCGTCTGCTCGATCAGCTGGCAAAAAGAAAAGAGCAACAGCGACACCGGAGAACTTCCGTTTCTGCGTGCCTCATTCAAGTCGCCCGGCTGGGAGGTTATCTTGCTCGTGCGGGTGATCCACCGCCAGGCAACAAGGTCACCTGGAAAGGCCTGTCCCGCCTCACCGATATCCAGTTCGGGTTCCTCATCGGAGCGAAACTTGTGGGTAATTGAAACCGTCGGATATCGGTTTCGCGAGCCTCAGACTTGCGTGCATGGCCTCGGCCGCTTTCGGCGAGGGGCCGTAGGGATTCTCGTTTCTATCCAAACGAATTGGCCCGCTTGGCAAGCATCGGTCGGAGAATTCATTGAGTGCGGGGATCGCAGCGCCCACGAACACACCGACCGTAAAGCGGCGCAACAAGTTTCTGCGGGAAACGACACGCGTGCGGTTAATATCACGACTTGGTTTGAGAGGTCAAGCGGAATGAAGGCGTCGATGAGCTCAAGTCTCTCCTCTGTTTTGATGAAGATAACGACTCCTGTACGCTAGAGCGAAGGCTCGCACCGGACGGGGCTCCTGGGATCAGCCGCTTGAAGAGAATCGGGAGGGAGTTAATCGGAAGGTTTCTTCCCGGCCTGGCAGGACCGACGAGCCCTGCCTTCGCCGAGACCCACTTTTATGCTTCACTACAAGTCCCCTGTCACTATACACTTAAGGCCTGTTCTTGAACATTTTTGACCGCCTGGCACACTGTCCAAGCCAGAAGACATTAGGCAAGAGGCATGCAATCAGCTGCTTGTTGAGGGCGTATGTCGGCTGGGATGTGTCTCGCGCTGGCGGAACGTAACACGCCAACTACGCGAGTACAACGAAGCAATTCACTACTAGAGCCTGCCAATCGGTACCGTTCACGGGCGCAGGGCTCGCAAGGGAGGATCCGAGTAATGATTACGTCATTTCGAAAACTGCTTGTGATCGCGTTTTTGGCAACTTGCCTGGTCCCGATGGTTACCATGGATTGCACCCGCTTCCACCTCGGTATTCCCGCTTCGCCCGGATTTCTCGCCTTAAATTTGCTGGTCGTTTTGGCAACCGGAACGGCTGCGATCTTTTTCGCCAGGTTCCTGAAGAGACTGGATGGCTCTCTTGACTCGAACGCCCGGAAAGAGGCTGAGTTCCTCGACACACTAGACGTCCGCTATGTTAATCTTGCCATTTTTGGTTCGGCGGCGCTGAGCCTTTTTCTCGAGCTCTCGATCATCCGCTGGCAAGGCACAGTCTTCGAATTCTTCGCGTTCTATAAGAACTTTGGATTGCTGGCGTGTTTTGCCGGTCTGGGATTGGGCTATGCGCTTGCCAGCCGTGATCGCATTCCGCTCGCGTTAGGGATTCCGGTTTTGGCATGGCAGTTTGGATTGATGATCACCCTTCGCTATGCAATGGCAGATTGGCGCACGGCAAGTCTGAAGGTTCTCCCTTTTCACGAAGAGCTGAGTGTGGAATTTTCCCGAGTGGCCAGTGCCGCACAAGGTGCCGCGATTTATTTCTTCTTGTCCACAATTTTCTTGTTGACCGTGCTGGCGTTCCTGCCTGTCGGGCAGCTCTGCGGACGCCTTATGCAGCGGCGGGATAATCTAGGGGCCTATGGCTGGAACCTGCTGGGCAGTCTGTTCGGCGTGCTTTTGATGTTCGTCGTCAGCTACCTTTGGACTCCACCCATTGTATGGTTTGCGCTCTGTATGGTGGGGATCATCCTCTTTTACCACAGACAGCAGACCAGCCTGTTAACGGGTATCGGCTGGACGCTCGTCGCCACTCTGATTCTGGCTTGGCCTGTCAATCCGCAGTGGAAGATGATTTACTCGCCCTACCAGTTGCTGGAGGTGGGATACGGGGACCGTGGATTGATGCTGATTCGAGCGGCGGGTCAGTACTACCAGCGCGTTCACGATTTGTCCTACTTGAACGCAGCCGTGAATGAGGACGAAAGAGTGAAACGGATTCGGAATTACTACGAGCTGCCTTACCACATTTATGGAAAGCCAGCTGACGTGGCCATCGTCGGTGCTGGCACCGGGAACGACGTGGCGGCGGCCTTGCGTTCCGGGGCGTCTTCGATCGATGCTGTCGAGATTGATCCTGCCATCTTCATGGAAGGCAAGGCCAATCACCCCGAAGCGCCTTATTCTGACCGGCGCGTGCACGCCATCGTGACAGACGCGAGATCTTTCGTGCGCACGACTACGAGAAGCTACGACATGGTCGTGTACGGCTTACTCGATTCCCACACCTTGCTCAGCCAGTCCTCTAGTGTGCGCCTGGATTCCTTTGTTTATACGGTGGAAGGGCTGCGCGAATCGCGTGCCCGCCTCAAGGATGGGGGCATACTTTCATTGTCCTTTGCCATCATGAGCGACGAGCTCGGCCACAAGGTCTACGAAATGATGCGCGAGTCATTTGATAGTCATCCGCCCATCTGCATCTATACGAACTATGACGGATCGGTTACCTTCGTCCAGTCGAAGGAAGGAAACCTCGTAATCTCTCCGAAGACACTTCAGGAGTCCGGATTCCAGAACAGGACCCTCTATTACGCGAACCCCGCGCTGCACGCCGATGTGTCGACCGATGATTGGCCCTTCTTCTATATGCCCAGGCGGGTCTACCCGATCTCCTACCTCGTGATGCTCGGCTGCATCCTCGTGATCACCACCTTTGTGACCGGCCTGTTCTTTTCAGAAAAGCCTCGGTTCAGTGACTCGACCTTTCTCTTCCTGGGCGCGGGCTTCATGCTCATTGAAACAAAAGGTATCACCGAAATGGGTCTAACTTTTGGAAACACGTGGCAGGTGATCGGCGTGGTCATTTGCGGAATCCTGATGATGGCTTTTCTTGCCAACTATGTGGTCCAGCGTTTCCAAATCCGAGGCTCGCTGATTCCTTTCCTCCTTTTATTGACGAGCCTGGCGCTAGGTTGGGGCATTGCGAAAGGTGGCGGTTTTCCATCTACGCCGGTGGGTAAACTGGAAAGTGTTGTCGTTCTGACATGTCCGATATTTTTCTCGGGAATCGTGTTCTCCACGCTGCTTGCTTCCCGGAAAGGGATCTCAGCAATCATGGCGGTGAATCTTCTGGGCGCGATGTTGGGAGGGTTGCTGGAGTACAACTCCATGTATTTCGGGTTCCGTTTTCTCTATCTGGTGGCTATGGGTTTTTACGGTCTGGCCCTCCTTGTGTCGCGCATGCAGCTTTCAACCTCAACCGCGTATGGGTGGGTGAAAACTAGGAATTAGAATGGCTACCTATGATCATGGAACCTCATTTCGACAACAACGAATGCGAGAGAGCGCCAACCGCGTTAGGGTCCGGCCAGTCCCTGGATGTCCCCTGCCCGTGCAACAAATTGCAAGAAAGTTCTCCTGTGCCGGAAGCGCATTGCCCCTTATCACTGGTTGGCGCTATAACCCCTGCCTCCGGTTTCAGTCTCTTTAACCAGTTGAGCAACTTGCAACTTGGCCCAGTTCCGGAATTGCATGATCCTCTAAGCGCCTCTGCAAGCTTGGGCACACGGAATGCAAATAACCCCCTCGTGCCCTTGATGATAGGTTATCGCGTTCCTCAAGACCTACGATCACGACGGTCGAGCGGTAACAAAGTACGTTCTTTCGCATCAGGAACCCGGAGAGTCAGCCACCCAAACCTGACTGATCGCTGCTAAGTTCAGATAAACCTCGAACTTGTGGCTCGAGTTCGTGGTCACCACGAATCGCTTCGGTTGTATGGCCAGCAGATTATTTTCCCGCATGATCCGTACCACCCGTTTGTGGTTTACCGGCATTCCTCGACGGTGCAGTTCCGGTATGATTCGCCGATAGCCGTATCGGCGACGATGCTCCAAGGCAATCTGTTGAATAGCAGAACGCACTTCCATCTCTTCTTCGGCAGGCTCCCGTTCTTTCAGGGATCGGTAAAAGCTTCTGCGGCTTACCGCTACTAACTGACACATGTGCTCCATACGAAGTTGCCTTTCCGGTAGGAAGCCGTATGCGTGCTCGGACGCGATGCCTCTTCCCCAGGTTCAACCACCTTGAGTTTTGTGCGCCACTTGTAGAGGCATCGTCAGGTCACTCCCAGCTACCGAGCCAATTCCCCCACATCGCCGCAGGTCAGCATGCGCTCGACGGCCATCCGCTGAAATTTCCGAGAGTATCACTTTCTCTTCACTGCAGTTCCTTTCCCGGAAACTGTGCCCATTTATATGTGTCAGTTCAAGCGTTCACTCCACTCGCTGATGTGCAATTCTTAGGTTGCAAATCGGCGAGGAAACGTGAGATAAAACCCGCAGTTCGCGCGCCATGGGTTGAAGGTCCGTGAAACTTCCAGTTGCTGGGTCGTAGGCAGAAGTTCGCGGGTCGCCGTGGAACGGATCGTATTGAAGAGTGCCGCCATTCGCCATTACCCGGCCGTCCGGCAGGACGAGCATGGCGTTGCAAAACATGTCCCAGGCCACAGATTGCGTTGTTACCGTCCCGGTCGCGGGATCGAACATGCCGGCCTGAAAATTCGTGTTGTTAGCAACATTCCCTGAGCCGGATGTAACGAGGATCTTACCGTTATGCATCAAGGCTGTGTGGATCGGATTGATAGGCATCTGGTTGGAAAGGGTCTGCCACTGTCCCGTGACGTTCGCTTGGGCCATCGCCTTGGGCGCCAAGCCCGAGACCACAGGGATCAAAAACAACGCTGCGGCCACAAGCTTTGGTGTCTGGAGTCGCGTCATTGAGAACCCTTTCCATACAAGTGTCCGCGGATCTGAAATGGACACACTTCCGCCGAGACGTGAGTAGCCATAAAGAGAGCAACTTACCTTCCAGGCGGGCGTGGAGTGGCTGCCTCTAAATGGTTATTTTTCAATGGGTTAGACTCAGGAATCCTCTGGGGGACATCCACATGGCCGGGAGTCGGGTAGCCAGGTGCACTTTTCGGGCAAGAAAGTATTCTCGAAGGAGGGAGGTGAGCTGACGTATGGGCCGACAGGATGGTCGCTCATTCTACGCGACGGAGCCAGGCTTCTCGCCAGTATGAGTAGATGGCTCTCGGGCACAGCCGGTGATATTCTGACGTGCAGAAAACGCCATCAAGAATAATGCACGGTGATTTCATCTTCATCATTCCGCCTGTCTTCTCGTCGATCATTTGGTTTACGCGCTTTAGCACACGGTACGTGCCTCCGCAGTATCGCAGCATCTCCATGTCAAAAAGAAGGCCGCGGTTCCGGTTCCGACGGTTCAACGTTGCCATGATCTCTTCCCTTGACTTCACCTGAACGAATTCACCCGGCCGTAGGTTCAGCTCGGCGCTTGGAGTCGTAGTGGACAGGGATCCTGCGATGTGCGGATAATCTACGCCTCTCCGAATGTCTTGGATTTTATTGAAGGCCAGGATGAGCAGCGCGCGAACAACCTCTAACGACCCAAGCAGCGTTTCAAGTGCGCGATCTGACTTGGCAACGGCGATTCCGGGGCTCAGATTTCCGGAGCGAATGTCCCGGTAATACTGCCGGAAATCCCACAATGGCAGGTGCGTGGTGAATTCCCGCAACTCCGTAGCCTGGCAGCGATAGATGGGTTCCTCAGAAAATTTCGACGCTTTACACGCAACTTTCTGAATATCTTCAAGCGTGCATCTCGCATTTGGGGAGGATAGTGATGGATGGGATCGATCCGCGAGGTCACTGCTGCGAATCTCAGAAGTGCCGATGAGATCCGAATCCACTCTCTTGAGCCAAGCTTCCCGCCAGAAGATCAAACAGCTGGCTTGGCAGTCTCCGTGGGCCGCTCCGCCACAACGCACGCCGGTGAGATGCACGGCATTCTGAACTCGTCGGAGGCTCCAGTCCTTGATGTTGTCGCACGTCTTGTCAGCTCGTTTGTATACGCGGAAGCGCTTTCCGCAAAACTCCAGCATCTCCGGCATAAAAGGCATGGCGTCCAACCGGCCGGTTTCATCCAAGGTTGCGAGAATCTCTTCAGGACTACGAACTTCAACAATGTCCCCCGCCCGAAGATTCAGTTTGTGATTGGGATTCTTTCTTTCCATCGTTGCTGTTCTCACTTTAACTTCTCACGGCTTAATATCTAAGTGCAACCTGCATGCGAAGTTCGATGTAGTTGGCGCGAACGTTTCTCGGCAATTTTCAGCACAATGGCATCCTCGATCACCCGCACGCGCTGCTCCCATGTGTTTTGTCGTGCGACATCGACTCGCCGCTCGATTGACAAAATCGAGCTCCCGGCCAAGGAGGTTTCGATCGCCTGCTGCCACTCTTCGGAAGTCCGGACAATCGAAATCACCGCAGAGAACTCACGTATGCTGGGCAGATCCGACCCGACAACGGGTTTGCCGCCTGCTAGGTACTCATGCAGTTTCAGAGGATACCCATAGTGGGCCCATCCATCGGTTCGGTAGCACATCAAACAGACGTCGAGACCGCGCAGATAGCTCGGCAGCATCGGGAGCGGCTGATAACCGAGAAAGTGAACGTTTGGAAGGACACGAAGTCGCTCTAAGCTGGAGCGAAAGTCCGGCTGCCGGACGGAAATCGGTCCCACCAAAACCAGAGACCATTCCGGTCTCGACCGAGCGATGGATTCAAGCAGTTCGAAATCCACTTTGTCATTGACGTTCCCGATGTAGCCGATACGGGGTCGCCGAATGGCAGCAAGATCCGGCGGTACAACTGTATCTTCAGATAGCGCTCGCGAGAAAAGCTCGAAATCAACGCCCATCGGAACATTTAGAGCGTTCCCATACCTGCTTTTCTGCCCCTGCAGAGTGCTACCATTAGCAAAGACAAGATCGACGTTTCGCAGCAGGATCTCCTCACGATCACGGACCTGCTGTTTTTCCGGCTCCGTCATGTTGTAATACGAAGTGAATTCTTCATCGACGTAATAGCACGATAAGACTTCGCCGAACTTACCTAGTACATCCGCAAACCTAGGATTCCAGATAAATAGAACGACTTCCCTAAAATGCAAGTTCCGCATCAGCCGGCGAATCTGAACTTCACGAAGCTGAGCGAACACCCGGTCCACGAACCCAATCCGCTGATTTGTAAATAGAAATCGAGGAGGAACTAACGAATAGAGATTCTCAGAACGCATTTGGAGGCCACTTAGCGGAAGGTCTCCTCGCTTTTTCGAGTCGAGCAAGTCGCGGATATAAGCCGGGGGCGAAACAAAGAGCACCTTATGTCTCGTGGCGAGCCGGGACATCACATAGTGCCGGCTTTGCCAAAGATCCTCCCAATAGTTCATCGAGAAGGAAAGAAAATCCACGGCTCTCACTCTTCCACAGAGACTGCCTTACTTCGCGTGCTACCTGCTCAAAATGCCCTTCGTTTCCGCGAAGTCTGGGCACGAGCGGCAAAACTTGATGCGATACACACTTTTTTTTGGAGGGGGCCGGTGTTATCAGTCAATTACACACGTCGGTCATGCGCATCAGGTTCGATCCAACCGCAGACTCCCGAATGCCGGGCAACGTATGTCCAAACGATAGCACGATCCGGGGCTTGCTTTCTAATGCCTGTTGCTTTTTAATACTGAAGCTAATCACACGGAAACTTGATGCAGCCGAACATTGCCGAACAGAAGGCCTATTACGATGCCCGCTGGGACAGCGAAGTTGGAGTTAACAGCCTCCAGATCGAGCGATGCGTCGCTATTCTTGCGGAACTGTGGCGACTCGGACTAAAGGCACCTCGAATCCTTGATCTGGGTTGCGGCAATGGTTGGCTTACCTCTATTCTCAGCCACTTTGGGGATGCTGTTGGTGTGGATCTGTCCGCCGCATCGGCAACCCGGCGATACCCCCATCTCACCTTCTACGAAGCGGACTTGACACGCTGGCATCCCTCGATTGAACGCTTCGACGTCATTACCAGCCAAGAAGTCATTGAACACATAGAGGAACAGAAGGACTTTATCAATGTTGCGGCGGATCTTCTCAATCCCGGCGGTTACCTCATTCTGACTACCCCGAACGCGAGAATCACTGCGGCCTGTTCCGAAGAATGGCGCAAGGCCTGGCTCCGTCAGCCCGTGGAGAATGTTATTACTGCTCGGAGCTTACGTAGTCTCCTCGCCACCAGATTCTCAGTCCTCCGGCTGACTTCTATTACGACCGGAGTCGGGGAAACTCTCTTCTACCGCGCGATAAATTCACCTAAGCTTTGCGCCGTCTTAAGGAACTTTGGCCTATTGCCGATCTACGATAGCGCAATAAAGGAGATGAAATTCGGACTCCATCTTCTCGCCGTCGCCCGCAAACGCTAAGCCTTGCTGTGAATCTAGTCTGCCGTAACAATATGAAATCATAAAAGCAGTGTTTCGCGTTCCCGTCGAAAGTGCGCCGCGGTCGTCTCCGAATAGAGTCGTTCCGACCGAATTAGTTAAATTCCGCCGTTCGAAACGCGCCGAATAACTGAGCGTCCGTAGATTCGGAGGAAAGAGAAGTCGCCGCCAGAGTCAGCCAGCTAACTGGCGATATTCTCTGATAACCGAAACTGGTACAAATGTCTTTAGGTAAGCCAAGAGAGGGCTCATCTGAAAGTCGAGGCGGAGCGATTCCTTGTACGTCCTGCGGGCCTCCTGGAGGTTAAACTTGCGAAAGTGCTCGTAGCCGAGATGGAAAAACAGATCGGCTATTTTCGCTTCATACAAGCGCACGTCTGCGGCGCTGAATATATCCTTTCCACGTTCGAGGTTCTCCTTGGAGATTTCAATGGTTTTGAGCAAGGCGAGCACCTGATCGCCCGTAATGCTGCCCGCACGGTGGCGGTAATAGCTAAGTGCTTGGTTCAAGAAAGCAAAACGCCGGCGCTTGGCAAGCCGCAGCCACAGCTCCCCGTCTTCGCCCATGACTAGATCTTCGCGAAACCATACCGGCTCTCCAACCAACACGTCTTTTCGGATCGCGATAGATGAAGTATGGAACGGAATGAAGCGAAGAGACATGAATTTGTAAAGATCACGGTCGCATAGATAGATCCCGCTTGCAGCCTCCTTCAAAGAATCGCTCGCGAGCTCGAGGAAGCATCGTTCGGTGAGATGGCTGATGCTGCCGTCTGCCGGCAGCGAACAATCAAAATGCACCAGGTCATGAATCACGACATCCGCTTCGGGACAGACGTCGAATGCCGAAAGGATCATTTCAATCTTGGAGGGATGGTAGAGGTCGTCGCCATCCAGGAATGCTATGTACCGCCCGTTCGCGCGCGCGATGCCGTGATTGCGAGCGCAGCCCGGGTAGCCGGAATGCAGCTGTGAGTGCACAGAGATCCGGCTGTCTTCCGACTCCAGTTTTTTCAGGATGCTGACTGTCCGGTCAGTAGAACCATCATCGACCACGATTATTTCAATGTTTTTCTCCGTCTGGTTCATGACGGAGCGAACACACTGCTCCACAAATAGTTCGCACTCGAACGTGCCGATAATGACCGAAAACGCAGGTACGGATGGTCGCTCTAGGTTTGGCATGTTCTCCTCGGGAAAGGCAGT
>WNFH01008650.1_pt1 | contig 11535 bp, 11 predicted proteins | sample 5400411 | NCBI WGS metagenome assembly WNFH01 (sample SAMN13153347, study PRJNA577476) | soil metagenome | isolation source: 200 cm saprolite under Douglas fir tree site 2 hole 3 | place: USA:California | collected 2015-04-18
GCCCGGAGATGCTGGCTCGAATGACGCCGGTCTGGTCAGTGAAATAATAAGCTGTCCCGGTCGAGCCGGGCACGGTGGGGTCGCCGTTCAAGACGTATCCGTTGTAGAAGCCCGACGCGTCTGGAAGGGCCGGAGAATACACGTAGCTGTAGCCACTCTTGTCGCCTGCCGCAAGGACGCCGTCGATAAGGTCCGCGGACGACTTCGATGGAGCTGCTCCTCCGGTCGGAGGTCCGAGCTGGGCCAAGGTACTCGAATACCCGACTTGATAAGTCGAAGAATAAGTCACTTCAGCCGTATTGATCACTCGAAGACTCTGAACTGCAGATGCCTGGTTGGCCGCCATGCGGCTTCGCATGAAATTTGGAATTGCAATCGCCGTAATAATCAAAATTATTGCAACGACGATGAGGAGCTCGATGAGAGAAAACCCGCAGGCGTTTCTTCTCAAGGTTGCCCCCTTCCTTGCCCTGGTTTCGAAGCGCATAGCACACACACCCATCATCGGTATGAGCAGTTTAGGCTCCAATTGGGGGGTGTGGACCGAACATTGCCATTCTTCCAAGTTTGTGAAACAAATATGGTTAGTAAGCCCAAGAGGCCGGGCATTTGCGATCCACTATACCAGTCAGGCTGAAGTGCCCGCCGCCGTCCCCATGGATTGACAATTTTTGTCACCTTAAAGCCAGTAATCCGACGCCACGTGGCAACTTCCGGCGTCGTATTTGCTCGTTTAGGTTCCCGAAATCGGGACACAGTCCTAACCGGACCAGCGGTTGGAAATCAAGGCTTGCGTGCTCGAGCTTTTGTCCAACTCCAGTAGAACGCAATGCCGGCGGGTTTTTCGAAAGCGACTGCAAAGAACCAAGCGCCAGCTTGATCCACCCAGGCGGAAACAAAAAACCAAGCCTCGTTTTCACGCTGACAATAAGGCAAAGGCGGCCGGCAGATTCAAGCTACCGCCCTCGATTCAACCCGAAGCCTATTCCTGCCGCCAACCCTCTGTCAATGCTCAAATAAAAAATCCCGGCGCGAGGCAACACCGGTTGCTCAAGGACGGAAGGTCCTGGAATGATTGCGCGACTCGTTGCCTGCCTTCCTTGAGCCGAATGAAAGGGGCGCGCCCTCGAATACTCTAGCGGGACAGCCCCCGCACAGAATCCATTTAGCGCGAACCCAATCGCGGCGATTTGAAAATCCGCATTCCTCTGCCAGAGGATGTCGCCACTGTCGGGAGATTCCTCCACCCCCAGAGCTTCCCTCCCTACTCGAGAAATGCCTAATCTATTGATTATTAAAGTAATTACGTCGAGCTCCGACTGGTTGGCAACTTGCCCTTGATGGGGCCGGAGTCGCCGGAATCCCGGCTGGAGTCCGCCGCTCCGGCGACGTCCGAGGAGGCAAACAATGAAATGGCAAGCCGCTTTATTGAGGAACTCACGGATCGGAAAATACCGGAAGTGTTCGCAGTTGCTCATGGCTTATTGGGAACTCGCGCCCTGGTGGGAGCGCCTCTGCCTTCTAGCCTACTGCGGGCTCGGGACATACGTGGCTGACCGCCTCGGCGTGGACACCACGGAAATCTGGCAGCGAGGCGAGTCCGTCGTGGGAGACGTCTTCTCGGCTTCGCAGATGGCGCCTGAAGAAATCGCCGAGCTCCTCCGGACGTACGTCAGCCTTCGGCTGAGAAAGTCTCCGCCCCTCGCGTTCGATGCGGCCCAGTCGCTCGTTTACAACCAGGCGTTCTACCCGCTCGTCCAGCACCTGAATTTTGCCCTGCAGCCCTCCGCGGCGGCGCGCATGGATTTCGTGCGCGAGGTCGCCGACTCAGTCGAGCAAGTCCGCGCCAGCGTCTTGGACCTCGGCTGCGGCCCGGGAGTCATGCTTTGCCGGATCCTTAAACCGAGGCCCGGGTGGGTCGGCCACGGTTTGGACATCAGCCCCTGCGCAGTGGAATACGGGAAACGCCTGGCGGCGTTGAAGGGCGTCGCAAGCAGGGTGGAATTCCGCGTGGGTGACGCCGCCCGCCTGCCGTTTTCGGACCAATCGGCGGACCTGCTCATTGCCTCGGAGGTCCTTGAGCACGTCCCAACCATCGAGTCTGCCCTTGGCGAAATTGCGCGAGTGGTCCGGCCCGGAGGACGGGCGGTGATTACGCTGCCGATGGAGACCCGAGCGGTGATGCATATCCACTCTCTCAAAGGTGAGGAGTATGTCGCACAGCTCTGCGAGCGAGCCGGCCTTGAGATCCTTCAGTTGAGGACACGCCGAGAACCGTTCGGTTACGGAGACGACCCGGGTCACATCTTCCTTGCGGCCGCGTCGCGCGGCCAGGCTTATTGACCTTGAACGTGGTGGTGACACCACCATTGTTGCACGCCCTTTTGTGGGCTTGAGCGCAGGATTCATGCGCCTTACCGAAAATTGCTTCAACATCCGCTCTGTGCAACCCCAGTTCCAGCCCAGCATCGGTTCGAACCTGTACTGGCGAACAGGTTCAGGCACTGTCCCAGAATTAGTCTTCGGGTCAAATAGCTAGCGTACACTTTTCTGGCAGAATATCCGTTCAACCTTGACGCCGCAGTTTGGTATTCCAAGAACCTGGAGCCACCCAAATGGTACATCTTTCGATGACAAAAATTCTGCGACTGCTTGTTGCTGCTTCGCTTCTTTCATCTCCCGCGTCAGCAGGCAGCAGTGACAGGGAACAGGATCGCCTGAGGAAGTGCGGTGAAGTGTTAAAAGAAATTCTGGACATCCCTGACAACATTCCGCAGGAATTGCTTGACAGGGCAGAGTGTGTCGTTGTGATACCTTCAGTAAAAAAGTTCGCGATCGGTATCGGTGGCAGCTACGGCCGGGGTGCTATAGCTTGCCGCAGTGGAGCGAAATTTACAGGACCATGGAGTGCGCCGGCCATGTATCGTCTGGAGGGCGCCAATATTGGTTTTCAGCTTGGAGGGCAGGCTACGGACTTTCTCCTGCTGGTCATGAACCCCAAGGGAGCGGAGTCCATATTGAAAAGTAAAGTGAAGCTCGGGGCTGATGCCGCAGCCGCGGCTGGGCCCAAGGGGCGGACAGCCACTGCCGCGACGGATGCGTTCATGCGCGCAGAGGTCCTTAGCTATTCGCGTTCTCGCGGGCTCTTCGCGGGAGTTTCACTGGAGGGCTCGACTCTGCGGCAGGATAACGGCGCCAATGAAAAGATTTATAGTCGAAAGATTGCTGCTCATGACATTGTGCGCGGCGGGGCGGCTCGTGTACCGGGCGCTGGCCAGACAATGGTCTCAATCCTTACCAAGCACTCTCCCAAAAACCACTCTGACGCGAAATCTCTTCGATAGAGCCATTTTGGCCACCAGCTTCCTCCCGGACTTGAGAGGCGAGTGAGCAACGCTCCCGGAGCCGGTGTACCAGGCGCCGTGCTCCTCAGGAGGGAGGTGCCGCATCCGCACGCACAAGCGGCTAGCCCTCAGCCGGCCGCCCGGATTAGTGGCCCCAACAGCGGGGCCGCTGGACAACACTCAATCGCCTCCACTACGCTCCCGAAAGGGTCTACAGCGCGGGGAAGGCCGAACGGGTCAGAAACAAACTCTGCAAGCGACAAGGCGAACCGACCTGGGTCTGAAGAACAGGGCAAGCCGCTGCACCCACAAGACCCACAGCCTCATCGGCCTCGATAGGGTCAGAACATGGGCCGGGACTGGCATGTCCGTCTGGCCCAGCTATGGGATAATGGGGGTAGGGAATTTCGCATTTGGTGCCAATCCTAGCCTTGATGTCCCGGCAATTCAGTTCCCAAACCTCCCGTAGCCACAGGTCCAGTCGGCGCGGGGCAGAACGAAAAAAGGCCCTGTGCCTCTGCCTCGTCCTGGCCGGCGCGGGCGCGCTTTTCTCCATCGGATACCGCACCAGCCCGGCGTTTGCGCAAGCGGGCGGGCCATCGTCATTCGAAATTCAAACCACCGCGTTCAAGCCGGGTGGGGACATCCCCAAAAAGTTCACCTGCGCAGGGGCAAACGTCTCGCCGGCTCTGCGGTGGACCGAACCTCCCGCAGGCACCGAGAGTTTCGCGCTCATCATGGACGACCCCGACGCGCCGATGAGCACGTGGGTCCACTGGGTAGCCTACGACCTTCCCGCCGGGACGCGTCAACTCTCCGAAGGCGTTCCCAAAGGCGACGGCTTGCAGGGCGGCGGCCGGCAAGGCCGCAACGACTTCCCCGAAGTCGGAGCACGAAGTCGAGCAGGCGATGAAAGGCCACGTCCTGGCCAAGGCCGAACTCATGGGACGTTACGGCCGTTAGGTGACGGGGCTCCCTGCTGTTCTGAGAAACGGAAGAATCTGGTGCCGGGGCCGGGTCGCAGTGCGGGTGGGAAGAGGGAGATCCTTCGCGCCTGCGGTGCTCAGGAAGACATCTGGAGGTTGCAGACAGTAGACGGCAGACGGTTATAATGACAAGCGGCGGCGATCACGATGACGCAAAGGGCAAGCAAATGAGCAGACAACGGCCGAAAAAAACGCGCTTCGTTGCCAGCATCCCGATTGCGGCCTTATTCTCAGTCGCAGTCGCGATCCTTGCGGCCTCGGGTGGCGCTCAGCGGGAGCCCGCGAGCCTGGAAAGTCGCGCCCAGGCGCGGCTCATGTGGATGCGCGAGAACCAGAAAGGCATGTGGAACGTCAACCCGGAGGAGGGCGCGTTCCTGCAGGACCTCGTGGTGAAGGTGAAAGCGAAGCGAGCGCTCGAGATTGGGAGTTCGAACGGCTATTCAGGAATCTGGACCGCCCTCGGCCTGCGCCAGACCGGCGGCCACCTGCTGACCCTGGAGATTGACGAAGGCCGGGCGCGCCTTGCGGAGGAAAATTTCCGGCGGGCGGGCTTGGACTCCCTGATCAACTTGAAGCTCGGCAACGCGCTCGAAGAACTCCCCAAGCTCCAAGGGCCGTTTGAATTCGTTTTCATTGACGCCTGGAAGCAGGACTACGTTCGCTATCTCGAACTGGTCGTCCCCCTGGTGCCTCCGGGCGGAGTGATTGTCGCGCACAATGTTAGGGACCTGAGAGACCAGCTTCAGGACTTCATCCGCGCGGTCAAGACCGACCCGCACCTCAAGACGGCGTTCGAAAACCCCGGCCCGGGCGGATTTTCGGTGAGCACCAAGCTGCCTCCACTCTGACCCCGCGCGAGAGCCGGCGCGATTTGTCGCCCAAGCTCCAGGCTTGCGGGAAAGAGTTGTATTCGGAAGAGCATTTGACGTAAAAATAATGGCTATGGCTTTATTCCGGAAAAACAAGCAAGCCAAAGAGAGTGACCAGGCAGCAGCGAGACCAAAAGAGGCCGCGCCCGAAGCTCCTTCCCCGCCCGTCGAACGGGAAGCCGATGCCATTTACCAGGACGGTGAGCTAGTGGCGAAGGTGACCAATCCGGAAGTGGACCTCGAGGCCAAAGAAATTCGCTTTGAGGAAATCTACCAGAGCGACCGGCTTCTTCTCCCGGACCAGTGTGAATTTCAGAGATATAAGGTCATGGTCCAGCGGGTGGCTCACGCGATGAAGGCCGAACCGGTGGCGGCGCAGAAAGGGCGGGTGCTGAAAGGCGTGGTGGCGGAGATCCTGGGCTACCGCGAGCAGTGAGGGGCCCGCGGCGCCTGAAAAGGTCAAAGAGCCCGAGGCGGAGCCGGGCGACTTGAGATTACGAGTCCTCGAACCGGATTTGCTTCCAGAGGCTTAACTTTCCGCAGGCCGGGCACGAGCGCGACATCCCCTTCATTTTCCGGATTGACTCGACGAACCCTTCGGTCACAAAGACCTGCTCCCGCATGCCGCAATTTGGGCACTTCAGCATGACGCCGACCGAACCCTGCTCCCTTGGCTCGAGGCGAGAAGCACTGACGTCCCATATATTTGCGGGCGCATTAAGGCACTCAACCCCCCAAAACGAATACGGGCCTTCTGACCCTCCCGCCTGGCCCACGACTCGAAAAAGAGCCTCGCGATCGTTCCGCGTGCACAGGATTCGTATTTCCTGTTCCGGGACGAGCTGCCGGGTCAGCCGGATCTTTGCTCCCTGTTGGCCGACCACCAGCGTGGTCGAGTCTTCCACAAAGTCCCTTCCCTTGAAGTCTATCCCGTAAACGCGGATAGGCAGTGCCTGCGCCAACCTGGGGGACCGGCGATGCCGAATTTCATTCATGGCCATATTATACCAGATTATTTGCGGCCCTTGCGTCCCGTTTAGTGGGTAAATATTACACTATGCCCTAGAGGTGCTACCCAGCTTTTTGAGGTGTGGCTCCAAGTTCGGCGGCGCGAAGTGGGGTTCAAGTGTTGGCCCTGCCTACTCAAACCGGCATACCCGATGTTTTCTTCCTGGACTCCCAACCTCTTTGTTTGCAAGCGACTGGCCAACATTCAAGGCGGACGTCCGCACCAATTTCAAGCGGCCGGCGCAGGCGGCCCCGAGTGGAAAGATAGTGCAGAGAGTGCTGCAACCTTGCAGTCGCCGTCCCGGCAGGAAGGCGCCCCGGGGGGTTGCGGTAAGCACAGTGGGGGAACCGAAGCTCGGTGTCGCAGCAGCGCTAGAGCGAGAGCCTTGGCCGCTCGCGATGCCAAGACGTGGCGGCCTGGAAGGCGCAGCCTGCGCGGAGGACGGAGAGTTCGTTAAAAGGCTTTCCAACGAATTGCAAGCCTACGGGCAGATGGTCTTGCCCGAAGCCACAGGGGACGGAAAGCGCGGGCAGCCCAGCCAGGTTCGAAGCCGCTTCGATTTCGCCCCCGCCTTTGAACACGTCGTTCAGGTTGGCCTCGATGGGCGGCGCGACGATGAGCAGGCTCGGCGCCGCCACCACTTGAAACCTTTCGAACAATTTCGCCAGCTCCTTCTGAACCAGCGAGCGAATCCGTAGGGCTTTCAAGTAGTCCGCGGCAGAGATGAGGCGCGCCGAGTACAGTCCTACTTTTCCTTCAGGATCAATGATTTCTTCCGTGCGCCCTTCGCTCAGCAAAGGCTCAAATGCGGCGGCGGCCTCGGCGCCCACGATGGTGCCGGCGACGGCGTCATAGGGAAATTCCGGCAGCTTCGCTTCCTCGAGTCTCGCGCCGAGAGATTTCAGGACGTTCAGCGCATCGCGGTAGGCGTGCTCGACTTCCGGCTGGCCAAACTTTTCGAAGTCTTCCCGGACGAACCCGATGCACTTCCCGCGGAGGCTGGACCTCGTTAAGTCCCGGGGCGCGACAAAGCGGCCTCCCGCGCTCGTCGGGTCTTTCGGGTCCGAGCCCGAGATGGCCTCGAAGACGAGCGCGCAATCCTCGGCCGAGCGCGCCATGGGGCCAAGCTTATCCATCGTCCACGATAGCGCCATGGCTCCGTGCCGGCTGACGCGCCCATAGGTCGGCCGCAGCCCGCTGATCCCGCAAAATCCCGCCGGGGTCACAATTGAGCCCCAGGTCTCGGAGCCAATGGAGAAGCCGACTAGTCCCGCCGCAACGGCGGCCCCCGAGCCGCTCGAAGAGCCGCCCGCCCAGCGGCCGGTGTTCCACGGGTTGAGCCCGGGGCCGGTCAAGGAGGCGCTTGGAGAGCGGTAGCCCGCGCCACCGGCAAGCTCCACCATGGCCAGTTTGGCCACGAGGACCGCGCCGGCCTGCCGCAGCCGCTTAATCAAGGTGGCGTCTTCCGCCGGCACCTGGGTCGCGTAAGCGCGCGAACCCCACGTGGTCTTGACGCCCTGCGTGGCGAGCAGGTCTTTGGCCCCGTAGGGGACACCGTGCAACGGGCCGCGGGCACGGCCTCGGGCGATCTCCTTCGTCGCCTGGCGGGCCTGCTTGAGCGCCAAGTCGGCGGTCATCGTCACCACCGCGTTCAACTTGGGCCCCAGGCGGCTCAGACGGTCGAGGTAAGCTTCGGCGAGGTCAACCGCAGTGAACTTCTTCGAGCGAAGGCCTCGCCCGAGTTCAGCGACGGTTGAATAGAGAATGTCTTCGCTCAACATCGTGGAGGAACCGCCCCAGAAGGCGGGCAATGATTCAGGCCGGGCGGTAAGCCGTCCCTTGCGGCCCGAAAAGTCACTGGGCCAATCCGGCGCGGAAGATAAACGCGGGCTCCGTATCGACCGGCACCTTGAATTCGCGGACCTTGGCCAGGCTCTTCTTGTTCTCCTGGATATCTTTTCTGAGGTCTGCGAATTCCGCCTCCGTCAGGCGGACGCGGGAGCCCTCGGCGGCGAGCTTGACGAGCGGTTCCGTCTCCAGAACTTCAGGCGTGCCGCAGCCTGTGGAAGCGAGAGGAACGAGCGGCGAGGCGAGGGCCATCCCGACCATTGATGCGAACTTCCGGCGCGACCGCACGGCGGCGCGTTTTTTGGTCTCAGCCATGGATTTTCCCTTCGTTTGGATTCTTTGATCACCGGCTCGCGAGGCCCGCGCGGAGCGCTCGAATTCCAGACCTCGGCGAGGCGGCTGATTGTGGATGGTGAACCCGCCGCTTGTCAACGGCGAGTCATGGCTCGCTGGTGGGAATGCGAAGGGGGTCGGGAGGCCGGCTCAATCCTTGATTTTTCCGGAGATGTATTTCTGGATGGCGACTCGGTCCTCAGGCGAGAGGTTGAGGAACTGGATGCCCATCCGGTCCGGGGGATCCTTGCGCGCGACCTTCGAGCGCGCGCGCACTTTGTGCGGCGCCGGCGGGATCGAAAATTCCACGTGGATTTCCTGGCCGACGCCGGCCCCGCCCGAGGTCTCGAGCATCATCCCGCCTTCGCTGATGTTCAGGCTTTCCGAATTGAACCGTTTGTCTCCAAGCAGGCAGGACACGGCGGTGCGCAAGGGCAGGCGGGCGTAGCGCCGCTTCTCGTTGAGCAGAGTGCCCCGCATGGCCCGTAGCAATCCCGCCATCCGCTCGAGGTTGATGGGTTTGCTCAGAAAGAAGGTGATGCCCGCCTGAAAACCTTTCCGCATCGTCTCAACGTCGTTCGCCCCGCTCAGCATCACAATCGGGACCTTGCCGTTGAGACGCGAGCCTCGGATGCTCTTGGCCAAGCCAAAGCCGTCGAGATACGGCATGCGGGAGTCGAGGAAGACGCCGTCAAATTTTTCGTTGTTCACCCGCTGGGCCGCCTCCCGGCTGTCCGCGAGGCCCAGGACTTCCACGCCCAGGGGTTCCAGCAGTCCCTTGACCAGCTTTAAGATGTCCTGCTCATCATCCACGACCAGAATTTTCAAGGCCATAGGGCCTCATCCCTGCCTTCGAGTCTTCACCGCTTCGACCGGGGGAAGCGGCCGGCGAGGAGATCGGCTCCCGTCCGCCGCGCGCAGTCGAACAGGCTCTCCGCAGCCACCAGGCGCGGGCGCGTGTGACGAGGGCCCCGCCCGGTGAGCTGCCGATCTTAAATCAACCCGGATGATTTTACATCAGGAAGGCCAGCAAGTGCCCCGCAAAACCGGGACGCGAGCGCGGCACGGCGCTCGAATACTACCACGCTACTCGTTGCCTGTCGGAGTCGCGGGCGCCTCTTCCAGCGACGGCAGTGGGGGTGATTTGGGAACGAACGGACGGACCGCCTCCTCGATCTCCCGAGCGGTCTTGGCGTGTTCGGGGTAGTTGAACACGCGCAGTTCAAAGGTGAACCGGTCGCTCGCTCCTGAAGCGTCCTGGAGCCCTTCGGTCAGACGGCTGGTAATGCGGTAGGCGTTCTGCGCGGAGACGCCCGGAAGGACGAGGCAAAAAACGCCCGGACTGAACAGGTACATGGAGTCCTCGCCGCGGAGTCTTCGCAGCAAGGCTTTGGCAGCGTCCCCGAACGCGGTCGGGACTTCCCTGGTGTCGGTCAGCGAGCGGGCGGACTTCAAGGCGACAATCAGGAGCGAGAGGGGGTGGCTCATCGTGGAGGCGCGGCGGTACTCCATGGCCAGCCGGTCCTGAAAATGCTCGAAGCCCGGCAGGGTCTGGAGCAGGTCGATGCTGGCCTCATGGCGGATTTTGATCATCGCCCTCTGGTCTTCCTCAAGCTGTTTTCGGAGATGTCTGATCATGATTTGCCGGTCCACGAGGTACCCCAGGAGGAGGATGGCAAGCGCGCAGAAGCCGAAGAAGGCCTTCCGCTGAGTTGGCCCAGTCACGATGACGGGGGCCGAAAAGATGGTGGGGTACATGAGCAACGCCATGCCTGCTGCCAGGACCAAAATTACGGCGAGGGCCAGGACCCACAATTGCCACTCACGACGGTCGAGGTTCCCCGGGTCAATCTGATCAAAAATCTTCATAGGCTTTTTCTCCCTTTTCGCCGTGTCAAAGCGAAAGCAGGCGAGGCTGCATTCATCCGTCGAGCACTTCCCGGACCTTGTGCGCCAGCGCGTCCGGCGTAAACGGTTTCTGAAGGAAGGCGGTGCCCGCGTCGAGGACGCCGTTGTGGACAATGGCGTCGTCCGTGTAGCCGGACATGTAAAGGACCCTGATCCCCGGGCGCCGGGGCACGACGCGGCTGGCCAGGTCTCTTCCACTCATCTCCGGCATCACCACATCGGTCAGCAGGAGGTGAATCGGCCCGCCGTGCTGGTCGGAGATGGCAAGAGCGTCGGCGCCGTGGCACGCCTCGAGAACCCGGTAGCCGTGCGATTCGAGGACGCCGCGGACCAGCGAACGGACAGAGACCTCATCTTCGACCACCAGGACGGTCTCCGTGCCGCGAGCCGGGACGGCGCGGGCTCCCACCGGTCGCAGGTCCTCGAGGGGCTCGTCCACCAGAGGCAGGTAAACTTTAAAAGTCGTCCCGCGGCCAGGCTCGCTATAGACCCAGACGTTGCCGCCGCTCTGCTTGACGATCCCATAAACGGTCGAGAGGCCCAGGCCCGTGCCTTTGCCCCGCTCCTTCGTCGTGAAGAACGGCTCGAACAGGTGCGACTGGGTCTCGGCGTCCATGCCGCAGCCCGTGTCGCTGACGGCCAACATGACGTAGCGGCCGGGCTTAACGGCGACGTGGGCGCGCGCGTAAGCCCCGCTGAGTTCCACATTCGCGGTCTCGAGGGTGAGCTTTCCGCCTTTGGGCATGGCATCGCGGGCGTTGACGGCCAGATTCATGATGACCTGCTCGAGCTGCCCCGGGTCGGCCTTGACGCGCCACAGGGGCTTTTCGCACACCGTCACCAGGTCGATGTGCTCCCCGATGAGCCGGCGCAGCATTTTGTCCATATTCGCGACGACTGCGTTCAAGTCGAGCACCTGGGGCGCCAGCACCTGCTGGCGGCTGAACGCCAGGAGCTGGCGGGTCAGCGAGGCAGCACGATCCCCGGCACTGCGGATTTCGCTGACGTGCGCGCGCAGCGGGTCGTCAGCAGCCAGGCGGCTGAGCATCATGTCGCTGTAGCCCGCGATGACGGTCAGCAGGTTGTTGAAGTCGTGCGCGATGCCGCCCGCCAGGCGTCCCACGGCTTCCATCTTCTGCGCCTGGCGGAACTGACCCTCGAGCTGGCGGCGCTCCGTCATATCCTGGACCGTCCCCACCATCTGGACCGCCTGCCCCGCCGCGTCGCAAACGACTTCC
>WNFH01005992.1_pt1 | contig 11523 bp, 9 predicted proteins | sample 5400411 | NCBI WGS metagenome assembly WNFH01 (sample SAMN13153347, study PRJNA577476) | soil metagenome | isolation source: 200 cm saprolite under Douglas fir tree site 2 hole 3 | place: USA:California | collected 2015-04-18
ACGCGCGGAATGATGTCGCCCACCGTGCCGGGCGCCGAAACCGTGATGAAGCGTATCGGCCGCGCCGGATAGGTTTGCGCGCCCGCTCCTCCTGCAAGGAGGAGGAACGCGGTCGTCATGCAAATCGATTTTTTCGAGATCATCCGCCTCCTCCAGGACCACGATTCACTTGGCCGCGGTTTTTTCCCGCAGCGTCACGAACTCCTCCGCCGCCGTGGGATGGATTCCCACCGTGGCATCGAGCTGCGCCTTGGTGAGGCCGGCCTTCACCGCGATGGCGATGCCCTGGATGATTTCCGGCGCGTCCGCGCCCACCATGTGCGCGCCGACGACGCGCTGGGTGGCGGCGTCGACGACGAGTTTCATCAGGGTGAGCTCGTCGCGGCCCGAGAGCGTGTGCCGCAGCGGCCGGAAGGTCGCCTTGTAGATGTCGACCTTGCCGAGTTTGGCCACGGCCTTCGACTCGGTGAGGCCGACCGTACCTACCGGCGGCTGGCTGAAAACGGCGCTCGGCACGTCGTCGTGGTCCACGGGCGTCTCTACGCCGCCGAAGAGCGTCATAGCCACGGCCGCGCCCTCGCGGATCGCCACCGGCGTGAGAGCGATGCGGTGGGTCACGTCGCCCACCGCATAGATGTTGGCGACGCTGCTGCGGCAAAAGCGGTCAACCACCACGCCGCCCTCCTCGTCCAGCTCGACTCCGGCCTCAACCAGGCCGAGACGCGCGGTGTTGGGCGTGCGGCCGGTCGCAACCATCACCGCGTCGCACTCGAGTTTGCCGCCGGGGACGCCGCTCACATCCGCTTCGAGCGTCCCGTCGGCGCGGCGCGCGATGCGCGACACATCGCTCTTCAACAGGATGCGCACGCCCTTCTTGCCCATTTCGTCGTGCAGGTGACGGCGCACGTCGTCGTCGAACCCCCTCAGGATCTGCTCGCCGCGGTAGGAAAGCGTCACCTCGGCGCCCAGGCCGTTGAAGATTCCGGCGAACTCCGCCGCGACGTAGCCGCCGCCCACCATCAGCAGACGCCGCGGCAGTGCGGGAAGCTCGAACGCCTCGTTCGAGGTGATCGCATGCTCGATACCGGGGATCGCCGGCTTGCCCGGCCAGCCGCCGGTGGCGATGAGAACGTTTTGCGCGGTCACGCGGCACCCGCCGATCGCCACGGTGTGCGCATCCAGCAGCTGCGCCGTGCCCTCGATCGCGGCGACGCCCGCTTTGGTGAGCGCATCGGCGTAGATGCCGGAGAGCCGCGCGATCTCGCGGTTCTTGCTCTCGATCAGCGCGGGCCAGGAAAACGTCGCGCCTTCGATGCTCCAGCCGTAGCCGCGCGCGTCCTCCAGGTCTTCGGCGTAGTGCGCGGCATAGGACAACAGCTTTTTCGGAATGCAGCCGCGGATCACGCAGGTGCCGCCGATGCGGTATTTCTCGGCGATCACCACCCTCGCGCCGAACTGGCCCGCCATGCGGCTCGCGCGCACGCCGCCCGAGCCGGCGCCGATGGTGAAGAGGTCGTAGTCGAAACGTGTCAAGGGGAAGACAGCTACTCCGCGGGTATATCCAGAGACTTGATGATCTCTTTCCACCGGCCGAACTGCGCGGTCTGGTAAGCGGCGAAGCGCTCGCCCGTCAGATCTCCGGGCTCCACCACGATCGCGGCAAATTTCTCCCGGACGGACGCATTTCCTAGCACCGCTCGAAATTCCTCGCCAAGCCGCGCGACGATGTCGCGGGGCGTGCCTGCCGGTACGTAAGCCCCGTAGAACATGGTGGTGTCGAAGCCGGGATAGCCCAGCTCCGCCATCGACGGCACGTCGGGCAGCACGTCGAGCCGCGTGGATTTCGCCACCGCGAGCGCGCGCAGCTTTCCGGAACGGATGTGCGGCAGTGAGGATCCGATGAAGTCGAACATCATGGTCAGCCGGTCGGCGAATATGTCCTTCAAGGCATCGGTCGCTCCCTTGTACGGGACCTGGATCATGTCCACGCCCTCCGCCTTTTTCAGGATCGAAGCGGAAATGTTCGCCGTGGAGCCGTTGCCGAGCGACCCGTAGGTCACCGCGCCCGGGCGGGACTTGGCCATGGCGATCAGGTCCTTGTACGTCTTCAGCGGCGACGAGGCGTTCACCACCAAAACAAGAGGCACGGAGGCGACGAGGGCGACCGGCTCGAAATCCTTCTGCGAATCGAAAGGCATCTTCGAATACACGAAGGTGTTGACGATCATCGTTCCGGAAGTGCTCAAGAGCAGGTTGTAGCCGTCCGGCGCCGAATGCGCGCCGGCGGTCGCTCCGACCAGCCCGCTCCCGCCCGGGCGGTTCTCCACCACCACCGGTTGCTTCAAACGGACCGCGAGCTCCTGGCTGACCACGCGCGGAATGATGTCGCCCACCGTGCCGGGCGCCGCGACCGTGATGAAGCGTATCGGCCGCGTCGGGTAGGTTTGCGCGCTCGCGTCTGCGGCGAGGAGAACGGCTGCAGCCAGCATGCATATCGATTTTTTCATCCGCCCTCCCCTAGGACCACAATTGCTTCGTAGCAAGCTGCGCCCCTTCCCGCATCGCCTCGAACTTCGCCCACACCACGGTCGGGTGCACCTCGGTGTGGTAGGTCGCCTGCGAGGAGAATCCGCAGTCGGCGCCCGCGACGACGTTTTCCCTGCCGACGAGCTTCGCGAACCGCACCAGGCGCTCGGAATCCGCAGTCGGCGCCCGCGACGACGTTTTCCCTGCCGACGAGCTTCGCGAACCGCACCAGGCGCTCGGCGATCAGGACGGGGTGCTCGACGATGTTGCTTGCGTGGGTGATCACCCCCGGAATGAGCACCTTGCCCTCGGGCAGCCTGACCGACTCCCACAGGTGATATTCGTGCTCGTGGCGCGGGTTGGCGGCCTCGAAGCTATAGGCGCCGGCGTTGACCTTCAGCATGTATCCGACGACGTCCGCGAGCGCCGCCTCGTGGATGCGCGGGCCCTCGTTGATTCCGTAGCAGGTGTGATAGCGCACCTTTTCCGGCGGGATGCCGCGCAGGCTTCCGTTGATCGCCTCGACGTACATTTCGGCGCGCGCCCGCTGCCGGGCGGCGCCGAGCGCGGAATCACCGAAGATGTCGCAGAGAAACGGGTCGTCCACCTGCAAGAGCAAGCCCGCGTCGACGATCGCCTTGTATTCCGTGCGCAGCGCCGCGCCGACCGCGTGGAAGAATTCCTCCTCGGTCCGGTAGTACTCGTTGGTTCCGACGCCGCTCGGCGCCACCGCCGGCACGAAGACGCCGCGAGCGTGCGCCTCGGCGGCCGCGGCCTTGAGATTCGCTATGTCGCGCTCGAGCGCTTCCTCGCCGCGATATTTGACCGGGCCGATGCAAACCAGGGACACGATCGGAGCGATCGCGCCGCCCGTCATGGCTTCCCTGAAGTACTTTTCATAGTACTCCGGGAAGGCCGCGACCTCGTCCGGGAACATGCGTCTCTTCTGCTGCGGCCGCTCTTCGAACCCTTCGAGCCGCTCGCGCACGTAAGTGAAGAAGCCGGGCTTCGACTGCTCGCCGTCGCTGACAAAATCGATCCCAGTTTCCACTTGCTTCCGCACGCACTCGGCGACCGCGCTCTTCACGCGCTTGTTGTAGGCAGCTTTGTCGTAAGCGAGGCCCGATACTTTCGCCTTCATCAAGTCGAGCAGGTCGCTGGGCCGCGGCAGGCTGCCGACGTGGGTGGTGAGGATGCGATCAACGCTTCGCTTCATGGCTTGTTCGAACCTGAATAGCGGCCTCGGTCATTGCAGGAGTATAACCGCCGCCCCCTCCGCGTTTCCGGGCTATCATCCGTTCCGCTCACGAGCGACACGCCATGCGGCTCCTCACCTTCTCCACCCAAAACAATCCCTATCCGCGCGTCGGCCTTCGCCAGGGAAAGCGGATCCTCGACCTCGCCGCACAAGGCTTTCCCGCGCGCATGAAGGACCTGCTCGCCGCCGGGCGGGCGGCGCTCGAGCGCGTGCGCGCGCTGGACGAGGACTGGAAGCGGAACGCGTCCAGGTTCTCGGCTCTGGAGGAGAAGGACATCCGCTACCTGCCGCCGATTCCCGACGCCGACAAGTTTCTCTGCGTCGGCAAGAACTACCGCCAGCACCTGGAAGAGCTGCGGGCGAACGACCTCCTCACCGAGACGCCGCAGGAGCCGACCGCGTTCGTGAAGCTCAACTCCTGCCTCTCGGGCCACGAGGCGCGCGTGCCGCGGCCGGAAGGCGTCGTGCGCCTGGACTACGAGCCCGAGCTCGTGTTCGTCATCGGCAGGCGCGCGCTCGGCGCGAAGAAGGTCGAGGCGCTCGACTACGTCGCCGGCGTCACCATCCTCAACGACCTCACCGACCGCGACCTGCAGAAGCGCGAGGTCGCCTCGGGCTCGCGCTTCTGGACCGGCAAGAACATTCCGGGCTTCGGGCCGCTCGGGCCGGAGATCGTCACCCTGGACGAGATCCGCGACCCCTACGACCTGTGGATGACCTGCTCGGTGAACGGCGAACAGCGCATGCGCGTCAACACGCGCGACCAGATCTGGAAGCTGCCCGACATCCTCGAGCACTTCTCGCGCTTCATCCCGATCGAGCCGGGCGACATGTTCTCGACCGGCGCGCCCGGCGGCGTCGCGGTGGGCAAGCCCAATGCCGAGGCGCTGTTCCTCAAGCCCGGCGACGTGGTCGAGTGCGGGATCGAAGGCATCGCGACGCTGAGGACCACCATCGTCTCGCCATGAAAATTCTTGCCGTTCTCTTTCCCCTGCTTTTTTCCTTCGCCGCGTCGGCGCAGCCCTTTCCGGAGAAGCCGGTGCGCATCGTCGTGCCCTTCCCGCCCGGCGGCGGCGCCGACGCGCTCGCGCGCCTCATGGCGCCGAAGCTCGCCGAAATAGGGAAGCAGCAGGTGATCGTGGAGAACAAGCCCGGCGCGAGCGGCCATATCGGCGCCGACTTCGTCGCGCAATCGCCCGCCGACGGCCATACGCTCCTCATGAGCTCGACCGCGTCGCTCACCGAAAAGAACGTCTCGCAGTTCGCCCCGGTGACGCTCGTCTCCGCCTCGCCCTACGTCGTCACCGCCAACCCGAAAGTGCAGGCCTCGAACATCCGCGAGCTGATCGCGCTCGCAGTAGCGAACCCCGGGAAGCTGACCTATGCCTCCTCGGGCACCGGCGCCGCCTCGCACCTCTCCGCCGAGCTGTTCAAGTCCATGGCCAGGGTCGATCTGCTGCACGTGCCCTACAAAGGCACCGGCCAGGCGGTCACCGACCTCCTCGCGGGCCAGGTCGACCTGCTCTTCGCGCCATCGCAAGCCGTGATCCAGCACGTCAAAGCCGGCAAGCTCAAGGCCCTCGCCAGCACCGGCGCCGGGCGCACCGAAACTCTGCCCGAGCTCCCGACCGTCGCCGAATCCGGCCTCCCCGGCTACGAGGCCGTCGGCTGGTTCGGCCTCCTCGCCCCCGCGGCCACACCCAAGCCCGTGGTCGACAAGCTCAGCGCCGACGCCAACCGCGCCCTCGCCGACCCCGACGTGCGCAGCCGCATGCAGGCCCTCGGCGCCGACCCGAGCGGGAATACGCCGGAGGAATTCGCGCGCTTCATCCGCGACGATCAGGCGAAATGGGCGAAGCTCATGCGCGAGGCGGGCATCAAGGCGGAATAGCATTGGGCTTATGATTCCGGCGGGAATCAGCAGGGAGAACAAACCATGACACTCCTGAAATCCACCGTACATTTCGCGCGCGCCCTGACGCTCTGTGCGCTCGCTGCCTTGTCCGGCGCCGCCTTCGCCCAGATCGCCCCGCCCCGAACGCTTGCGGAGCTCAAGGCAGAGGTTCAGGAGCGCGCCGACCGCAAGGTGTATCCGGTATCTCAGCTCGATGCAGCCGAGGTACGCGAGGCGCTCGGCTCATTGAAGAGCCTCGACCGCGACGAGTGGGCAGCGGCCTGGAGCGCGATCGGCGATCGCCACGTTGCGCAAGGCAAGGCCGCCGAGGCCTCGAACCACGCAGCCGCCTCCAGGCACTACAAGTACGCTTTCGAGTACTACCTCTTCGCGCGCTTTCCGCTGGAGAACTCGCCGGGAAAGGCGAAAGCCTACGCAAAGGCGCTGGAAGCCTTCGCCGCCTACGCGAAGCTGCAGAATCCGCCGATCGAGACCGTGCGCATTCCCTTCGAAGGAAAAGAGATCGTCGGCACCCTGCGGCTGCCGGCGAACGTGCGGCCCGCGCCGCTCGTCCTCACCATCGGGGGCCTCGACGGCCGCAAGGAGAACGCCTCGTTCCGCAGCGACGCCTACCTCGCGTACGGCGTCGGCTATTTTTCCTTCGACATGCCGGGCACGGGGCAATCGACGATACGGCAGGTGGTGCCGGGCGCCGAGCGCGAATTCACGCGCGTGCTCGACTACATCGCGACGCGCCCCGACCTCGACGCGAAGCGCGTCGTCGTCTACGGCGGATCCTGGGGCGGGCACTGGGCGGCGCGCCTCGCCTTCACCGAGCGCGAGCGCATCCGCGGCGCGGTCGTGCAAGGCGGGCCGGTGCACGAGTACTTCCAGCCGGAATGGCAGAAGAAAGCCATCGGCACGCGCGAGTACCTGTTCGAGCTGTTCGAGGCGCGCGCCGCCATCTACGGCGCGAAGACGCTGGACGAATTCCTCGCCTACGGCCCGAAGATGTCCTTGAAGACCGCCGGCTGGCTGGAGAAACCCTCCGCGCCTATGCTCGTCATCAACGGCATGCGCGACACCCAAGTGCCCGTCGAGGATTTGTTTCTGTTGATGCGCTCCGGCTCCCCCAAGGAAGCCTGGATCAACCCGCAGGGCGGACACATGGGGCGGAACGTCGCGCTGTCGGATCAGAAGATTTTTGAGACTGTGACGTTGCCGTGGGTGGTGCGGATGGTGAGATGAGGTGCTTCCGAAGGCAGGATATAGACTCCGTCCATCCCTAATCGAGGCCTACCCTCATTTCTATGAAGTCTAGTATTCCGTGGAGCGACTTACGCCGGGTTTGACTATGTTAGCTGTGTCGGAGTTACTTCAATTGATAACCCCGGTCCTTTCAATTCTTCGTCTTCTGTCTGAACGCGTATTCGTAGCATTGTTTCTTTATCTATTTCGAATGGCGCGAAGACGAAGGACGTGCCAAAGACAATCAATTGATCCCCTGTTTCATCTAACTTTGGTGCGCGGAGGTTTGCCTGATTGATTAGGATTTTCTCGTCGACATCATATTGGCCAAGTGTGTTGTCGCCTTTGAGTAGTCGAATGAGTAGTTTTTTAAAAGGCCTTTGCACTGGTGTCATAACGCTGACGCTCACGCAAAGTTTGGGCAATACGATAGGCATTTGTGGTACAAACATCGCTCCATAGTACACACCGATGTACGAGTGCTTATTTCCGACCTCCATTCGAATGTCGTCGCAGTAAATACTAGTGACAAACCTGTTTGCCATTGATTTAAGAATCGGCCGTCTTTGTTTTGGTGGCTTGATAGGCTTTAAACGCGTCGAGGAGATCTATCTGTAGTGCTCGAGCGATTCTTTCAAGAGTACTAACTTGCAGGTCCGCCCCATGTTCAATTCTGGCAATGTGAGATTGAGTGGTTTCAATTAGCTCTGCCAGTTTCCTTTGCGAAAGACCTCTTTGCAACCTCAGGAAGCGAAGCGTGTCTTTTTCGTCTGAATAGAGGGCATCAGCAATTTTCTCGCGTGCGGCTTGTAAGGCGCGCGCGCGGCCTTCATCTTTTTCGTATTCGTTAATTAGTGTGTCGACCGTCACGTAGCCACGCGGCAGCTCCGTTGTTTTGTGAGCAACGTTGAGTACCGTCACTACCGGAGTCTTCGCGGTCGTGACCTTGCGCGATGGGTCATCGCGCCGCGGTTCTCGTTCAAGTTCTAATGTCTTCGTAAGCATTGAGGATTCTTCTTGTAAGAGGGTGTTTGTCATCGTCATAGTCGATCTCCGTTCGGTGGCAAACAGCGAGTAAGTGAAATGACATTGTTTTCGGGTTGTATGCGTAGACGATTCGATAAGGTAGGTGAAGTGCTTCAAGGCTCCAGTCTTTTAGTCGCCACAGATCGAGCCCTTGCTTCCACATCCGGACCCACTTACTTACATGAAAGCGTTTGGTCTGCTTGGCGCCAAAGTCGTGGTCCGTCAACGCATCGAGCTTCCTTGGGTCGCCCTGAATTTCTTCGATGAGCGCGGCAATGAGTGCCGCCGCAGCTTCCGAGGTCCTCCAGAGGGTCTCCAGGTCGGTCTTTGCATCCGGGTGGAACGATAAGGTGTACACGATACCTTATAAGAGATTGTCGCGCAAGATACCTTATAAGGTTTCAACGCGCAAGGCCTTCGTAACATCATGTATCAACGAATATTTTTACTCAACTGAGGTAGATCTACACGAATGAAAACGGCTCAGGCGGGGCTTTTGTTTGCCCGTGTCTGCTAAGTGGCCCTTGAGTGCGAATATCAGCGCAAGCTGGCGTTCAGTTTTTCCAACATCCCCGCCCCCGGACAAAGCTCCTTCTCCGAAAGCTTGTTGAACGGGGTCTCCACGGTATTGAGGTGGGCGTGGAGGTCTTCGGGGTTGGGATCGAGGTAGAGCAGTCCGGTGACGACCTCCCCTTTCGCCGCGTGGTGGGCGACGTACTCCAAAGCCTTCACTCGATCGGTGGCATCGTACTCGGGATGGGTCTTGCGGAGCTTGATCACCGAGCCGTCGTGCTGCGGCACGCTGATGACGTCGCCCTCGTTGTACTCCACGTTGATCGCCTCGCGCGAAGGCCAGAAGTCGAGGCGGTTCACCGCTTCGTTGTGCTCGCGCACGTAGTCGTAGCTCTTGGTCGAGCCCGGGTGGTTGTTGAACGCGACGCAAGGAGAAATCACGTCGATGAAGGCCGCGCCCTGGTGCGCGATCGCCGCCTTCACCAAGGGAATGAGCTGCTGCTTGTCGCCCGAGAAGCTGCGCGCGACGAAGGTCGCGCCCATGATGAGCGCGAGCGACACGGTGTCCACCGGCGCGTCCGCGTTCACCTGCCCGCGCTTCGCCTTCGAGCCCTTGTCCGCGGTCGCCGAGAACTGGCCCTTCGTCAACCCGTACACGCCGTTGTTCTCCAAAATATAAGTCATGTTCACGCCGCGTCGCATGACGTGCGCGAACTGCCCGAGACCAATGGAGGCCGAGTCGCCGTCCCCCGAGACGCCGAGGTAGATGAGCTCGCGGTTGGCGAGGTTCGCGCCGGTGAGCGCCGAGGGCATGCGGCCGTGCACCGTGTTGAAGCCGTGCGAGTTGCCGAGGAAATAATCGGGCGTCTTCGACGAGCAGCCGATGCCGGAGAGCTTGGCGACCTTGTGCGGCTGGATGTCGAGCTCGAAGAAGGCCTGGATGAGCGCGGCGGAGATCGAGTCGTGGCCGCAGCCGGCGCACAGCGTCGTGACCTTGCCTTCGTAGTCGCGGCGGGTGTAGCCGACCTTGTTCTTCGGGAGGGTCGGGTGGTGGAGCTTGGGCTTGGCGAGGTAAGTCACGCAGCTTTGTCCTTGTCTTTCTTGACGAGAGGCCGCACGTTCAGCGCGGCGACGATCTCGGCGATCTCCTTGGTGATGTAGCGCGCGGTGATCGGCGTGCCGTCGTAGTGCAGCACCGAGATCAGGCTCGCCGGGTTGATGCCGGCGTCGTTGACGAGCAGCGTCTTCAGCTGCGCGTCGCGGTTCTGCTCGATCACGAAGACCTTCGAGTGCGAGGCGACGAAGTCGAAGATCTCGTCCTGGAACGGGAACGATCGCACGCGCAGCGCGTTCACGTAGATCCCCTGCCGCGAGAGCGCGTCGAGCGCCTCGGCCATGGCGGGGCTGGTCGAGCCGAAGTAGATCGCGCCGAAGCGCGCCGGCTCCTTGGAAGGCATCAGCACCGGCTTCGGCACGAGCCTCTTGGCGGTCTCGAACTTCTTCAAGAGCCGCTGCATGTTGGCCTTGTAGTCCGGCCCCTGCTCCGAGTAGACGGCGTAGGCGTTCTTGCTCGTGCCGCGGGTGAAGTAGCCGCCCTTCGAAGGGTGCGTGCCGGGATAGGTGCGGAACGGGATGCCGTCGCCGTCCACGTCGAGATACCTGCCGAACTCCTTGCCCGAGTCGAGCATCTCCGCGGTCATCACCTTGCCGCGGTCGTAGCGGCGGGCGTCGTCCCACTTGAGCGGCGCGGCGAGGCGCTGGTTCATGCCGATATCCAGATCGGTCATGAGGAACACCGGCGTCTGCAGGCGGTCGGCGAGGTCGAGCGCGAGCGCCGCGAACTCGAAGCACTCGTGCGGATCCTCGGGGAAGAGCAGCACGTGCTTGGTGTCGCCGTGGCTCGCGTAGGCGCAGGAGAGGATGTCGGACTGCTGCGTGCGGGTCGGCATGCCGGTCGAAGGGCCGCCGCGCTGCACGTCGATGATCGTGACCGGGATCTCGGCGAAGTAGGCGAGCCCGATGAACTCCTGCATGAGCGAGATGCCGGGGCCGGCGGTCGCGGTGAAGGCGCGCGCGCCGTTCCACCCCGCCCCGACGGCGATGCCGATCGAGGCGAGCTCGTCCTCGCCCTGCACGATGGCGAACTTGTTCTTGCCGGTGTCCTTGTCCACGCGCAGCCTCGCGCAGTACTTCTGGAAGGCTTCGGCGAGCGACGAGGACGGCGTGATCGGGTACCAGGCGCACACGGTCGCCCCGCCGTAGATGCAGCCGAGCGCGGCGGCGGCGTTGCCCTCGATGAAGATCTTTTCGCCGATGTTGTCGGCCTTCTTCACCTTGATGCCGAGCGGGCAATCCAGGTGCTCGAGCGCATAGGTGCGCCCCAGCTGGAGCGCGTGGAGGTTGGGCTTGAGGAGCGCTTCCTTGCCCTTGTACTGCTCGCCGATCAGCTCGGCGATCTCGTTCGGGTCGACGTCGAGCAGCGCCGAGAGCGCCCCGACGTAGATGATGTTCTTGAAGAGCTGGCGCTGGCGCGCGTCGGTGTAGGCCTGGTTGCAGATCTCGGTGAGCGGCAGGCCGACAACGTTGATGTCGTCGCGGAACTTCGATTTCGGCAGGGCCTTGGTGTTGTCGTAGAAGAGATAGCCGCCCGGGTCGATCTCCTTCACGTCCGCGTCCCAGGTCTGCGGGTTCATCGCCACCATCAGGTCGACGCCGCCGCGGCGGCCGAGCCAGCCGGACTCGGAGACGCGCACCTCGTACCAGGTGGGCAGGCCCTGGATGTTCGACGGGAAGATGTTGCGCGGGGAAACCGGCACGCCCATGCGCAAGATCGCTTTGGCAAAGAGCTCATTGGCGGATGCCGAGCCCGAGCCGTTCACGTTGGCGAACTTGACGACGAAGGCGTTGACGGATTCGATGCGTTTCATGGTGCCGTCGTCCCCGCGAAAGCGGGGACCCAGTGTCTTTCAAAGCCGCTGGATTCCCGCTTGCGCGGGAATGACGACGTCAGGAAGAGCTTCATGCTGCCTTCCTCTGCGGCGCGCGGCAGCCGTGGCCG
>WNFH01015612.1_pt1 | contig 11523 bp, 15 predicted proteins | sample 5400411 | NCBI WGS metagenome assembly WNFH01 (sample SAMN13153347, study PRJNA577476) | soil metagenome | isolation source: 200 cm saprolite under Douglas fir tree site 2 hole 3 | place: USA:California | collected 2015-04-18
ATGAAGCTATCGGGAGCGGTTGGGAAGGGCCGCTTTCGGCGGCAACGGAGATGACCGGCGCGCCGCGGGTTAGAGGCGGCCCCGTGACATCCAAACTGACAGCCAACATGGCAACCGCGGCGGATACGAAGATGCGCATTGGCGGATTTCGCGGACGTCTGGAACCCTAAACGGACGCTAGAACGTCGATCTTCAAACCGTGGGACGGTGGAACCTCCCCGCACGGTCACGAGAAAGTGCGCTTCGTACAGCAACGCCTGTGGCAAACGGCGTCATTTGGTGGCACTCAACGGCATGCAGCGAATTCGGATCGCGCTTCTGAACGGGCTTGAGCGATCTGTTAACCGCAAGGTTCAGGGTTCGAATCCCTGGTCCGGAGCCAAATCCAAATTCGAACTGCGCCCGATGCTGAGCCACTGCCTCGGCGGTGTAGCAACCGTGTAGCAACGGTTCCAACCAGGAAGGAAATCTACTCCAGGACGACAAGCACCTGGCCCTCGATGACGTTATCCGTTTCTTTGACCTTGATTTCCGCCACGATTCCAGCTCGGGGTGCAACCACCTCAATCTCCATCTTCATCGACTCGATAATTAGTAAGGGCTGGTCCTCGATGACTGCATCGCCTGGTTTGGCGATGATCTTCCACACGATGCCCACCAGCTCGGCCTTGACTTCAATCAATGTCGATCTCCTTGCAAACAGGCGAGTGGCAGTTGATTTCCGAGAAGATGCTTTTGGCCGGTGCCCATACCGCCCAGTCAGACGGTCAACCAACCTCCATCGACGAAGAGCGTGATTCCAGTCACGTAGGCCGACTCGTCAGATGCCAGAAAAATGGCAGCCCCCTTCAGGTCGTCCGGGTGGGCCACTCGGCCCATCGGGATTCGAGCAAGCGTGGCCCGCAACACTTTCGGGTCATCCAGGCGCTCCCTGCTGAGCTCCGTGTAGACGGCCCCCGGCCCGATTGCGTTAACGCGCACTCCGCGGCCAGCCAGCGCCAAAGCCATGCCCTTGGTCAGGGTCTGCACCGCGCCCTTGCTGGTGCAGTAGTGGACCGTACTGGGATTGAGGCTCTCTGCGTTGACAGATGCGATGTTGATTATCGAGCCGGAACCTTGCGTCACCATCTGGCGCGCGGCCGCCTGGCCACAGAGAAAGGTCCCCTTGAGGTTGACATTCATGACCCGATCCCACTCGGCCTCTGAGATTTCGAGGAAGTCAAAGCGTCCAATCACGCCGGCGCTATTGACGAAAACATCGACCCTGCCAAAAAAGCTCACTGAGTCCTCGATGATTCGTACCGCATCTGCGGCCAGGCTCACGTCGGCCGCAAGTGCGATCGCTCCTCGTCCGATTTCCTGCGCGGTGCGTTCTGCGACTTCCCTTTGAATGTCAACAACCAAAACATGCGCACCCTCCTCGGCGAAGGCTTCGGAGAAGGCGCGCCCATTGCCCTGCGCGGCGCCAGTCACCACTGCCACCCGATCCTTCAGTCGGTCACCCATTGTTCGTCCGCGCGCCAACTCGGTAGTCGAGTTGGCGGAGAGCCGGCATCGACCGGCCCGCCGCCCGCTCCGATCTAATACGGGTTGTTAAGAGGGATGCACCCAGTTGAGGCCAAACGTGTTGGTGTACATGCCCGGCAGCTGAGCGTTGTCGATGTTGTACGAGATCCAGTTGTCGAGCCACCGCCACCACAGATAGTCGCCGGCGAGCACGCCCCAGCAGCCAAACTCCGTCGCCACAGCCTGGCCGTTGGCCATCAACTTGACGTTGGAGTGCTGCGCGATAAAAGGCTTGGCCAGGTAATCCTCGACCAGGCAGGCGTCGGCCTTGCCCGTCGCCACGTCCAAAAGGGCCTCGTCCTGGGCCAACGGCGTGACCGTCGCCTTGGGGAACAGGAGCTGCGCTCGGAAGAATGCCGTTGACGCCTGAAGAGCGGTGATCGTCTTGCCGGGCTTGTTGAGGTCCGCAATCGAGTTGATTCCCCCGCTCACCGTCACCATGAGGATCTGTGTGTAAGGCACATAACCCTTTGTGAAGTTCATGACCAGCGCTCGCTTCGGTGTGTTGACTAGCCCGGCGCTGACCATATCGGCCTTGCCCGACTGGACGTTCGCGATGTTGGCCGCGTTGTCGGGCACGTCGATGATGTTGAGCTTCACGTTCAGGTCCTTGGCCACCATGTTCAGGACATCGATGTCGTATCCCGCGGGCTTGCCGCTCGAGTCCTTGTAAAACTCAGGCGGATAAAGCAGGGAGGTCGTGACATTGAGCTGGCCTCGAGACTGAATCGTCTGCAGGAGCGACTGTGTGCTCCCGGACGCCTGTGTGTTGCCGCCGCTGGTCGAGCTGTTGCAGGCGGCCAGCGCCGCGCCTCCAATCGCGAGCGCCGCGCCGCCCAGAAGGGTGCGGCGGCTGACACTCGAGCTCAGCCGCGACGGTGCTGGCTTCTCCTCGCTTTCGATCTCGTCGGACATGTCCTTCAACCCTCCAAAAGATTCAATGGCGGCTCAAGCTGCGGTTCGGATCGATGGAGCGCCTTGCGGCACGCGCCGCGCCTGGACCCTGAGGCTGCGCGCCGCTCTCTGCTCAAGGACGCTGGCGAAGCGCGCGATGGCCAGCGTCAACACGATGTAGATCACCATCGCGGCGGTATAGAGCTCGAACGGCCGGAACGTGAGCGAGGTGGCGATCTGGCTCTGCCGCATGAGCTCGTTCAGACCGATGACTCCGACCAGCGACGAGTCTTTGATGATGCCGACGAAGTTGTTGGCCATCGGCGGGATGATGATGCGCCAGGCTTGCGGCCAGATCACCTTGGCGAACGCCCGCGTCCGGCTGAGTCCGGTGGACAGGGCCGCCTCCCGCTGGCCCTTGTCGATCGCCTGCAACCCCGAGCGATAGATTTCGGCCAGCCAGGCCGCGTACTGCAATGACAGGCAGATGACGCCGGACCAGAAGGCTTCGATGTTGAGCCCGGTCACCAGCGTCACGCCGTAGTACATCCACAGGATGAACACGAGCGGCGGAATCGCGCGAAAGACCGAGATGTAGAGCGACGCAATGGTGCGGACGGGCCAGATCGGTGACATCCTGAGCAGAGCTACGAGCAGGCCGAGGACCATGGCGAAAGCCATCGACACCAGGGCGATCTTGAGAGTCAGGATCACCCCCTCCAGAAGCCACACGCGATACTCGACCACCACGTTCCAGGCGAACTGATAGTTCGTCGGGTTCCAGTCAAGCCTCACGCTTCCGTTCCTGCTGCGGGTTGGACAGCACCTCTTTGCCGCCCGATTCGGCTATCACCCCTCCGGAAATGAAAACCAGGCGATCCCCCACGCGCCTGGCAAATCCCATCTCGTGGGTGACGGCGACCATGGTCATCCCTTCTCTCGCCAGCTTCTCCATCACACCCAGCACCTCACCAATCAGCTCCGGGTCAAGAGCGGAGGTGGGTTCGTCGAACAGCATCAACTTGGGGTCCATCGCCAATGCGCGGGCGATCGCCACCCTCTGCTGCTGGCCGCCCGAGAGCTGGGCGGGATAGTGATCCATGCGGTCTTTGAGGCCGACCTCGGTCAACCGGGCCACCGCTTTCTCGCGAGCCGCTTTCCTGGACATTCCTTTGACATCGGTGAGAGCAAGCGACACGTTCTGCAACGCGTTCAGATGCGGGTAGAGGTTGAAGCGCTGGAACACCATGCCGATCTGGCTTCGCAGCTCCTGAAGCCGCGAGGCCCTGTTGAGCACGTGGCCCGTGTGTGGGAAATATTGCCTTTCTTCGAACGTCACCTTGCCCGAGTCGGGAACCTCGAGCAAGTTCATTATCCGCAGAAGGGTGCTCTTGCCTCCGCCGCTCGGACCGAAGATCACGACATGCTCGCCCTTGCGAACCGTGAGGTCGATGCCCTTGATCACATCGACGTGGCCGAACGATTTGTGCACGTTGTCGAGCTGGAGAAGGGCTCCGGTGGTCGGCGCCACGGGCGTCATCCTAGGTCGGGTGGCTCAGAAAAGGAGCCAGCCGCCGTCGGCCACCAGGGTGTGCCCGGTGATATAGCTCGCCTCCGGTGAGCACAGGAAGAGAACGACGGACGCGATGTCGTCCGGTTTGCCCACGCGGCCGATCGGGATACGAGCCAGCTGCCATGCGAGGCCTTCGTCCGTGCTTAAGCTGCTCCGGGACATCTCGGTCGCAATCGTCCCCGGCGCCACGGCATTTACGTTGATGCCATGGGGCGCCAGCTCGGCGGCCATGGAGATCGTCATCTGACGGACCGCGCCTTTGCTGGTGTCGTAGGCGACCTCCGGCCTGGACGAAGAGACGAACGCCGAGGTTGAGGCGAAGTTCACGATCTTGCCGCCGCGGCGCGGGATCATGAGCCTGGCGGCAGCCTGCGAGCAGAAGAAAACTCCTTTGACATTGACTCCCATCTGGCGATCCCAGTCTGCCTCGGTGTAGTCGAGGATCGGCTTCGCGACCCCAATACCGGCATTGTTGACGAGGATGTCGACGCTACCGAAGACCTTGACCGCCTTGGCGAAGAGATGGGTCACCTCATCGACCCGTGAGACGTCCGCACTGACGGCGGAGGCAATCCCGCCGCCGGCGCGGATCTCCCCCGCAACCTCGATGCCATGCTCCGGGCTCACCTCGGCGACGACCACCCGCGCTCCTTCCAGGCCGAACGCGAGCGCAACCGCCCGACCCATCCCACGGCCGGCGCCGGTCACCACGGCGACCTTGCCCTCGAACCGCTTCGTCAACCGGAATCCCCAGCTCCAAGATCGAGCCGGTGCAGGATCGAGGGGTCGATCGCGTTCACCGTTCGGCTGCCTGTGATCGACATCGTGCGGCCGAGCTCTTCGTACAGGGCCTCCATCATCGCCCTGACCCCGTCCCTTCCCCCGCCGGCGCAGGCGATCAGGAGCAGGGTGGCGATCCCGACGCCGTTGGCGCCGAGGACCAATGCTTTCAGCACGTCCGCTCCGCGCCGAAAGCCGCTGTCGACGAGTATCGGGAGATCCGGACACTCCCGACGAACAGCCGGCAGCGCCTGCAGTACCGGCATCGCGTAATCGATGGTCTCACCGCCGTGGAAGCTCACGATGAGGCCGTCAGCACCGATCTCGCGAGCAAGCCTGGCGTCGTTTGCGCTCAAAACGCCCTTGACGACGAAAGGCAATCTGGTGGCGGCGCGGTAGCGTCGCATGTCATCGAGCGTCTTGTGGCCGAGGAGTGCCGGCCCCGGCACCTCATCCCATGCTTTTTCGAGGAAGAAGACATCGACGTCCATGCCCACGGCCACACAGCCGAGCTCGGCGGCTCGGTCCAGGTGGCGGAGCACCATCTCGTCGCTCTGAAACGGCTTGACGATGTGGAGGACGGGAGCGCCCGCATCGACGATCCGTCCCAGCTCATCGAGACCGACCATCCCGGTCGACATCATGCTGCCTGCGTCGGCCAGCCCCGCGGCAATCTGCTCGAGGTAGGGCGGGTCCCACGGCCCGAGCCGCTTGAGGATTCGGGACTCGCAGATGGCGGCGGCCATGATCGGTGCGCGCAGAGGGGCGCCGAACAACGTCGTCGACGTGTCGGCCTGTTTCGAGTCGAGCACACGCATCTCGAACACGAACGAATCCATGTGCTTGCGGTTGAGGCGGTTCTGTGAGCGCGACTCGGCGCCGAGGTCGAGATAGTCCTCCATTCCGATCGATCGAACCCGCTCGAGGCCTTGCTCGTAGATCTCCCTATAGCCCATCGTTCAGCCCCGCGACGCAGTCGATCTGGACGCGAACGATCTCAGTTCCGGGCTCCGAGGCGAGAAACTTCACGCCCCAGCTGGTCCGCACTGGGAGCGGCGGGTTGAACCGGCGCGCGCAAACCGCGTCCATGGACTCGACGTCAGCTGGGTCCGTGTACATGATCTGGGTGCGGATCACACGGTCGAGGGAGCTGCCGCACTCTTCGAGGATTGCCTGCAGGTTGCTGATGGCACCGTCCAGCTGCCCTTCCATGCCGCCCTCGACCAGCTCGCCGGTGCGGGGATCCCGGCCCGCCTGAGCGGTGACCCAGACCATGTTGCCGTGGATGTGGGCATGCGGGTACGAGCCGGTTGGCTGCGGACCGCGCCGGCTGACGACGCCTCGATGGCCGCTCATTCAAGCGTCGCGATGCAGTCGATCTGTACCTTGGCGCCCTTCCACAGGAAAGCCGCACCGAAGCTCGTCCGCGCGGGCAGCGGCTCATGGAAGCGTTCGCCGTAGATCCGGTTCATCGCATCGAGGTCACCCTCGTCCACGAACTCGATCTGGGCCTTCACGACCCGGTCGAGAGACGAGCCCGCGGCTTTGAGGATCGCTTCGACGTTATCGATCGCCTGGTTGAACTCGGCCTCGAAACCGCCCTTGACGAAGTCGCCCGTCTTCGGCTCGCGTCCAATCTGCGCCGTCACGTAGACCAGTCCATCGTGCTGCCGTGCGTGAACATATGGCCCGCGCGGCTCCGGCGCCCCCTTGATGGTGATCGTCCTGTCCATGGTCATATTCGCCTCCTCAGCATCTCGAAACTTCGTGACGGGCCGTCGTCGCCGTCCCAGTCGACGTCGACGATGATCTCGGTCGTACCGGCGGCCGTGAGCTCGTCGAGCCTTGATGCGAGCAGGCCGAGCTTGCGGTCCGCGCCGGTCACGCGGACCACGACTCGAAATCGCTCGACTTCGCTCGGCGGACGGCCGGCCTGTTTGGCCGCCGCCGTCATGGTCGCGACACCTTCCGCGATTCCTTTTTCGGACAGGCTTTCCAGCGAGTACTGAGCCAGCCAGCCGTCGGAAATCCGGCCAGACCGCTCTTGCGCGAACCGAGACATCCCGCCGATCAGCACCGGCAAGTGGCGCGCCGGCGTCGGCCTGCAGTAGATGGCATCCGAGAGACCGTAATGGCGACCCTGGAAAGGCTCGACCTTTCCGGTCCAGCAGCGGCGCGCGATCGCCAGCCACTCGTCCAGGATCTCGCCACGCGAGCCGAAGTCGGCGCCGAGCGCCTCGAACTCTTCGCGCAGCCAACCGGCGCCGACGCCCAGCACCAGGCGGCCGTGCGCGATCGCATCGATGCACGCGGCCTGCTTGGCGAACAGGATCGGGTTGCGCATGGGGAGGATGAAGACTGAGGTCCCCAGCTCGGCCGTCGACGTGGTCGACGTCATCGCGCTCAGCGCGACAGTCGGTTCCAGGTAGTCGACGTCGACCGGCCAGGTGATATGGCCGTCAGCGGAAAACGGGTAGCGCGATTTCACCTCACTGGGAAACACGACGTGGTCGCTGGTCCAGATCGAGTCGAAACCGGCGGCTTCGAGCATCGAGGCCATGCGCGCCGCTCCGAGCTGAAAGGGCAGCGGACCGCTGTTGGGAACCTTCGCGCCCAGGCGGAGGCGTTTGTTCACCAGGCGGCGAGCGTGCCTCCGTCGACGGGTATGTAAGCGCCAGTCATGTATGACGAGGCGTCGGATGTGAGGAACGCGATCACTGAGGCGATCTCTCCCGGAGGCGCCGGACGGCCGAGTGGCGTCTTTTCCATCATCCGGGCGCGTTTCGCGGGATCGGCCAGGCTGCGGGCCGACATCGGCGTGTCGACCACGCCTGGTCCAACGATGTTGACCCGGATGCCAAACGGAGCCCAGTCCAGCGCCAGCGTGCGGCCGAGCATGAGCACGCCACCCTTCGACGCGCAATAGGCGCTTGCGCCGGGATTGCCTCGCACCGAGTTGATGGACCCGATCATCACGACAGTGCCCCCATGCCCGGCCTTGATCATCGCCCGAACGGCCGATCGAGCCGACAGCCACGTGCCCTTGAGATTGACCCCGATGATCCAATCGAAGTCCGCCTCGCTGAACTCGTGACCGGCACCGTGTTTCTCCACGCCCGCGCACGTGACGAGGCTGTTCACGTCACCGAATTGCCGGACGGCTGCTTCGACCATGCGGTCGCAGGACTCCGCGCTGCTGACGTCGACGTCGACGGCGATCGCGCTTTGGAGCTGCGTCGCTGTTTGCTTCGCCGCCTCGAGATTTAAGTCCGCGCACGCGACATGATCGCCGCGGTTGGCGAGAGCTTTGGCGGTCGCGGCGCCGATACCTGAACCGGCGCCTGTGACGATGGCGACCGTCATGCGTCTCCTTCCCCGTGACTAACGAGTGTTTGTTCTTGTTTGGGCCCGCGGTATTATGGTCGCGGTCTCAGCCTTCCGTCAACGCGGTGCGGTCTGCATTTCAGGGAGGTCTCTATGCGCTTCGGGATCGGCCTCTTCAGCCTGCAATGCACCGCGATGCAGCCGGCCCACTGGGCCGGAGCATACCGGGACATGCGCGAGTACGCGGCGCTGATGGAGGAGCTCGGTTATGACGAGCTCTGGCTGTCCGAGCACCATTTCTTTTACGACGGGTACTGTCCCGCCCTGCTGCCGGCGGCGGCTTCCGTGCTCTCGGTCACCCAGCGTTTGCGGGTCGGCACGAGCATGCTGCTGCTCCCGATGCAGGATGCGCAGAGGTTGGATACCGTCGCCCGAGACCTCGGAGCTCGCTCCGGAGGCCGCTTCGACCTCGGCGTCGGCATGGGTTACCGAGACATCGAGTTCGATGGGCATGGCGTGTCGCGCAAGGATCGGTTGCCCCGGATGGTGCGGGGTCTTGAAATCCTGGAGGCTTCGGAGGCGGCGGGGGGCCCACCGTTGTGGATGGGCGCGCAGCTCATCGATCCGGTCAACATTCGAACGATGCAGGACGCTGGCCAAGGTTTGGGAGGAAGGCTGGGTCGAGGCCGGGCGGCCGGCGGCATCGAAGCCGGCGCTGGGCGCTCTGCGAAACATCTGGCTCACCGAGGATCCAAAGGAGCGCGAGGCTGCGCGTGACTGGGTACGCGCGAGCTACGTCCAGTACGCCGGGCTGGGTTGGACCCTGCCCGCGGTGGGCGAACATGAGCAAGCCGACTTCGCCATGGAAACGGACAAGGCGATCGCCGACACGGTGGAGACGACCATCTCGGGATCGGCGGAGGAATGCGTCCGCCGGCTGCGCGACTTCGAAGCGATCGGGATCGGGCACATCGCGTTCCGCCTCATGCTCGACGGCGCACCGCGGCGGGCGCTCGAGTCGCAGATCCGCCGCCTGGCCGGCGAGCTCATGCCCCACCTTCGTGACAAGGTTGCCGCGTGAGGATAGGAATCTCGCTGGCCGAAAGCCGCGAAGCGGAGATGGCGAGGCTGGCCGAGGCACATGGCCTCTTTGGGGTGCTGGCCGGATCCGGCAACCCGCTGACCGCCATGACCGCTGCCGTCTACGCGTCGACCGCCACCGAGTTCGTGCGCGTGGTCACGCAGGTGCGGCTGGGCCTTGTCCACCCGGTGACCGTGGCCGAGGAGCTGTCGGTGCTCGACAACGTCAACAACGGACGCACGATCGTCCTGGCCGACACCGGCAAGCTCGATTCTGTCTCGGCGGCGGACGAGATCGCGGTCCTACGCGAGGCGCTTTCCAGCCGCCCGATTCAGCACGACGGACCCAGCTGGAAGGTGCCCGCGGGCCTGTCCGCGAACACGACGGCGCCGAAGTCGATATCGGTCACTCCCAAGCCCGCGCAGCTGGAGGTTCCGTTCTGGCTGACCGGCCCGGTCGCCAATGAGGTCAATCACGCCAACGGTCTGCAGGTCCTGGCCCTCGAACCTCGTCCCATCGACCGGCCCCAGCTGGTTCAACCCGGGCTGGCCGCAATCACCGGCGACATGAAAGCTGACCGTGATCACGTCTCGCGGTGGGCGGCGGCCGGCGTCAGCCATCTCATGCTGGAACTGCCCGTCGTTGCCGACCTCGCCGGGATTATGACCATGGTGTCCCGATACCTGGCTCCAGAGGTGCTGATGCCCCATTTTCCGAGGGTGATGTCCGATTCCAGAGTCCCCCTGCCATGGCCAGGCGATGGCGTCAAATAAACTGACGCCGATGTTCGATTACGAAGCGCGCCGCCGCAAGCTCGATGAGGTCCTGAAGCAGGAAGGGGTGGACGCGCTGTTCCTGGGCCTGTCCTCAGACCTCGAATACCTGAGCGGTCTGGAGCGCAACATCCCAGCCTTCGGCAACATCTCCTACGCACACGGCTGGGTCGGTGGCGGTTTCTTCCGCCCCGGGAAGGAACCGACCTTCCTCTTGCCTCGCATGTTCGCCGAGTTCGACCTGCCGCATGGCGTGGCGGGCGAGCTGGTCGTAGTCAAGGAAACGGACGACGGCAGAGCGATGTTCGACAAGGTCGCGAAGAGCATGGGCCCCGTGAAAGACCTCGCCATCGGATCCCGTCTGTGGGGCGAAACGGTCATCAACCTGATTCGCGTCTTCGGCTCTCCGAACCTGCTCAGTGCCGAGCCGATGGTGAACCGGTTGCGCCGCGTCAAGTCCAAAGAAGAGCTCGACGTGATGACGAGCGCGTGCCGGATCGCCGACGACACGATGGGCGCCGTGACAGCAGACGTGAGGCCCGGCGTCACGATGCACGAGCTGGTCGAGCATGTGGAACACGAGATGCGAGCTCGCGGATCGCGAACCCCGTCGTTCACGACGCACATCATGTCGATGGGCATGGAGGACGAGCGCGAGTCGATCGACAATCGGGGCGCCCTGCCGCTTCGCGAGGGCGAGTCGGTGCTGTTCGACTTCGGCGCGGTTCTGGATGGCTACTGCTCCGATTTCGGCCGCACCATCTTTTGCGGCGAGCCCACGGCCGAGTACCGGCGCGCGCACTACGCCATGGTCGACGCGCAGGCCGCGGGTCAGGCTGCCGCCAAACCTGGGGTCACGGCGGCGGACGTCAATCGAGCCTGCCGGCAGCCGATCGAGGAAGCCGGATACGGCCCCTACTTCCGCCACCGGATGGGGCACTGCATCGGCATGGACGTACACGAGCGTCCTTTCATCTCCGAAGAAGACCAAACGCGTCTCGAGGTCGGCATGACCTTCACCGATGAGCCGTCGATCATGTGGCATGGCAAGGTTGGCGTGCGCATCGAGAACATCGTGGTTTGCGAGGCAAAGAGCGGCCGCAAGCTGAACTCATACCCGATCGACCTGGTCGCCAACAGCTGAGGCGGCTGCGCGGGTCGGCCGCGCGAACCGCGACGGCGAGCGTTCGGCCCCGCCCCGCTCGTGCAGCCAGCACGCCACGCTCCGCCCATCGACGATCTCGGCCAGGGGCGGCGGGTCCGAATAGCAGCGATCGAAGGCGTATGGACATCGGGGATGGAAGCGGCAGCCCGCGGGCGGGCGCGCCGGATCGGGCACTTCGCCCGGCAGCGCTTCCGGCAGCCAGCCACTCCCGTCGGCGCGAGGGATGGCCTCGATGAGGGCTTCGGTATAGGGATGGAGCGGTGCCGTCCACAGGCGGCGTGTGGGCGCGGTCTCGACGACCAGGCCCAGGTACATCACGGCGACCACGTCGGCGATGTGCCGCACGATCGCCAGGTCGTGAGAGATG
>WNFH01003231.1_pt1 | contig 11521 bp, 11 predicted proteins | sample 5400411 | NCBI WGS metagenome assembly WNFH01 (sample SAMN13153347, study PRJNA577476) | soil metagenome | isolation source: 200 cm saprolite under Douglas fir tree site 2 hole 3 | place: USA:California | collected 2015-04-18
AGCCACCCGGAATGACAAAGGGTCAACGAAACGGGCATCCCAAGTAGATCCAGTCAATCCCAGGTCATTTCCTGTGGTACCTTTTCCAGCCGTGAGCCAGAAAAAGCGCATTGCCATCATTCCCGGAGACGGGATCGGACGCGAGGTCATCCCAGAAGCGGTCAAGGTCATTACCGCCTCCGGTGCCGCGGTCGAGATGTCCCAGTTCGACTGGAGCGCCGAACGCTACCTAGCCGACGGGGTCACCATCCCGCCCGACGCCTTCGCGATGCTGGGCCGCGACTTCGATGCCATCCTGGTGGGTGCATTCGGTGACCCCCGCGTACCCTCGAACATCCACGCCAGGGAGATCCTGCTGGGCATGCGCTTCAAGATGGACCTCTACGCCAACGTGCGCCCCGTGCGTTTGATGGATGCCGCGCTATGCCCGCTGAAGGGAATGGAGCCCAGGGACATCGACTTCGTTGTAATCCGCGAGAACACTGAAGGCATGTACGTAGACGCGGGCGGCGTGTTCAAGCAGGGCACACCGGACGAGGTCGCGGTGCAGGAGGACATCAATACCCGCAAGGGCGTGGAGCGCGTGATCCGCTATGCCTTCGAATACTGTGAGCGCCACAAGAAGCAAGACGGCTCGCCACGCAAACGAGTACTGATGTGCGACAAGGCCAACGTCATGACATACGCCGGCGGCTTGTGGCAGCGCGTGTTTAAGGAAGTAGGTCAGGAGTATCCCCAGATCGCCGCCGAACACATGTACGTGGACGCGCTTTCGATGCAGATGGTGCGCGATCCGGGCATGTTCGATGTGATCGTAACTAACAATATGTTCGGCGACATCATCACGGATCTCGCTGCCGGACTGCAGGGCGGGCTGGGCATGGCCGCCAGCGGAAATATTCATCCCGGAAAGACTTCAATGTTCGAGCCGGTGCATGGTTCCGCCCCGCCGATTGCCGGAAAGAACATTGCGAATCCCTTCGGCGCGATATTGACCGCGGCGATGATGCTGAATCATTTGGGGATGACGAGCGAGGCGGCAAAGATCGAAACGGCCGTGCTCGAAGCCGTGCGTCAGAAGAAGACCACGCAGGATATCGGTGGAACGTTGGGGACAGGGGAAGCAGGGGAGTGGGTAGCTGAGAGGGTAGCGCGAAAGTGAAGGTGGATTAAAGCAGAGATGAAGAAAAGGAAGTTCAAGGCCTACCTTGGTAACCCGGATTTCCATGATGGGTTCGTAAGAGAAGTCCGTCAAGAATCAAATCAAGTGTCCGTCGAGGTTGAAGGCTATAGCGGCGCTCGCCACGTGGTCCGATTTAGCCGAGTCGACTCAGTAACCGTACACAATCCCGAGGGTATGCTGCTTTACGCGCTCGTTGAAATGGATGCGGATGCCCCTTTGCGCTGCTTCGCATTCGCAAACTCGAACGAGCCGGATGAGGAAGGCGGAGATTCTGTTCTGGAGATCATCGCACATAGCTTTTCTCTCGAGAAGATATGATTGGGCGACCATTATGGGGCAAGGCCCGCGTTGAACGTGGCAAGCCACCGCGGCTAAAGCCGTACGCTTTGTGCTTGGTTTCGCAGGGCTGGAAGCCCTGCGCTTCCACGGCGCTGCCAATGTCGGAACCGGACGCGCGGCGTATCCTTTCTGGGTGCGCGGGTTGATGCCAGCAGCAGATACTGTTGCCGTTACTACGACTCAGGGAACTCACCACGGACACCTGCGCCGCCGTGGAAGGGCACGGCTTCCAGCCGTGCCGACAGAGGCGGTTATGAGACCGGCTTTAGCCGCTGTGGCACCGCATCGAGAGAGAAGCCGGGATGTGCGGACGAGTACAGGTAATCTCGCGGTAGCTCAACCAGTCCAACCCGGGCGGGATTCAGCTGAATGTAGCGCCGATGTTTTTCGTAGTCCGCTTCATCCCGAATGCGGTGGTTGGTGAAGCTACGTTCCCAAATCTCCATCCTTGAGCCGGTTTCCTTCATGAACCGATGGGAATAGCCGCCCTTAATAAACTGCAAGGCTCGCTCCAGCGCGAGGGTTGGTTTGGGAGCGAGCAGCAAATGGAAATGATCGGGCATAAGAACAAATTCATAGAGCTGGAAGATTCTGCGATCGCGATAGCTGAACAGAGTCTCAAGGAAAAGAACTGTGGCCCGCTGTGAACGGAAGATGGGCCTTCGTCCCCAAGTCACGGAGGTCACAAAGAAGGTACGATCCGAGAAGTCGATCATGGCAGGCTAAAGCCGCTTCCTCGAGAAACCCATATCGTACGGCTGAAAAGCCGTGCGCTTCCACGGTAGCGCCCGCGTTTATTCTTAGGCGTCTACAGTTCGGGAAACGTGATGTTGATCACAAAGGCGGGCAAATCTTTCCCGAAGTGGGTCATGGTTGTAACCCGATCCTTTTTCCGACGTGCGAATCTGTAGCGGCGAAGTTCTAATTGAACGCCGCCCTTAACCTCCGCAAACCCGCCAGCGCCGCCACGTATCTCTTATCCAAGGCATACGCCTGCGCATAGCACTCCTTGGCCTTCTGCCAGTCGTGCCGGTGCTCGTACACCCGGCCGAGATTGAAGTGGGGATAGCAGCGGGCCTCGTAGCGCTTCGCCACCGTGGCTTTCTTGAACCACGGAATGGCCTCATCCCATTTTTCTTGTTCAATCAGGTAAGCCCCGATATCGTTGTAAGGATTGCCGAACTCGGGATCCACCTTGATTGCTTCCAGGCATTCGGCGATGGCGCGGTCGTAGTCGCCGAGGAAGGAGTACGTCCAGCCGCGGAAGGTGTAGGCCTCGGCGGTGGGGAAGGCCTCGATGGAGCGCGTATACAACTCGATGGCCTGCTGGAACTCGCCTGCCATTTGCAGTTCGTAAGCCTGGCGGAAGCAGTCGGCGGCGGTTTGACGAGGATCGGCTTCGGACATAACAAACCCGATGATTGACGCTACGAAATTTTACCGGAAATTACTCTCACAGCTTTCCACAGTTTGGCTGGTGTTGCTGTTAGCGGCGAGTTTGGGAGCGCAGCAACCGTCCGCGCCGGCCGCCCCGCAGGAGCCTAAGACTGGGGGCGAGGGCGCCCACACCACGCCAGATCACGCCACGCCAGAGCAGAAGATCTCGCCCGAGGAAGCGGGAGAACTCTTCCGTTCGGTCGACGAGATTCTGCAGTTTGCCAGCAAAGACACGGCACTGCCCATCAAGCACGAAGTCAAGCGCAAGCTCGTCAGCCGCGATGAGGTGGTGGCCTACGTCGAAAAGCACATGTCGGAAGATGAAGACGCAAGACGCCTGCGCCGCTCCGAACTCGTGCTCAAGAAGTTCGGGCTGTTGCCCCGCGACTTCGACCTGGGAAAATTTCTGGTCGCTCTGCTGCGCGAACAAGTGGCCGGCTACTACGATCCCAAGACCAAGACGGTGAACCTGCTCGATTGGGTAGACATCGAGCAGCAGAAACCCGTACTGGCGCACGAGTTGACGCACGCGCTGCAGGATCAATCCTTCGGTCTCGAGAAATGGATGAAGGCAGGTGCGGGCGATCTGGCGGAGAGCAGAAAGGAGCCAACGCCAGCGGACATCGAAAACGACGAGATCAGCTCGGCTCGGCAGGCCGTGATCGAGGGCCAGGCGATGGCCGTGCTAGTGGACTACATGCTGGCACCGACCGGGCAATCGCTGAAGGATTCGCCGTTGATCGTCGAAGCCCTGAAGCAGGGCATGCTGGTGGGAACAGCGGACTCGGTGCAGTTCCGCGACGCGCCCATTTACATGAAGGAAGCCCTGACTTTCCCCTATCGCTATGGCATTGACTTCGTCGCCGAACTGCTGACCAAAGGCGGTAAAGAAAAGGCCTTCGCCGGAGTGTTTAGCGATCCTCCGCGAACCACCCGCCAAATCATGGAGCCGAAGATGTATCTCTCAGGTGAGCGCATCGAGCCCATGCGCTTGCCCGACTTCAAGCAGATCTTCAAGAATTACGAGCGCTTTGATATTGGCGCTGTCGGGGAATTCGACGTGGCCGTGCTGGTTGATCAGTATGCCGGAGTGGAGGCCTCTCACCGGCTCTATCCACACTGGCGTGGCGGCTACTACTATGCCGCGCGGCCCAAGGGGGACCCTTCCGCTGCGCTTGCGCTGCTGTACGTGTCGCGCTGGTCCACTGCGGATAGGGCCGCGGAGTTCGCCGCGATCTATGCCAAGTCGCTGGCCAAGCGATATCAGCACGTGCGCGATGTGGCGGAAAGCGGGAAGAAGCCAGGAGCTGATCTGGGATCGCTGGAAACATTGGCCGGTAAACACACCTGGCTGACGGAGGAGGGGTCGGTAGTCATTGATGTAGTCGGTGACACCGTGATGGTCACGGAGAGTCTGGACCTGCCCACAACGGAGCGGCTGGAGGGGGAGGTGTTCGGAGCAGCGGTTGCATCCGGAAAGTGAGCTGGGTCTCCCAGCTTTGCCGGCTGAACCGGCGCAAGACTGTGCTACGATATGCGTATTACATGTATTACAGGAGTCGTAAATGCTGACCGTGAGGCTGTCGCCCAAACTGGAGGCAAGGCTCAACAAGCTGGCCAAGCGAACGGGCCGTCCCAAAGCCTACTACGCCAAACGGGCCATCGCCGAGTTTCTGGACGAACAGGAAGATTACCTGATTGCGGTGGCACGTCTTGAGGACGAATTGCCTTCCATTCCTCTCAGCAAGGTGGTAAAGCGACTTGGCTTGGACCGTAGAGTTTGATCCGCGCGCTTTGAATGAATTAGAGAAGCTAGATCGGATTGCTCAGAAGCGCATTGTGCGGTTTCTAGAGGAACGCATCCCGAGCCGGGCCAACCCACGGGACCTGGGAAAAGCGCTGAGTGGGGACAAACCCGGGATGTGGCGGTATCGGGTCGGCGACTACCGCGTAATTTGCCACATCGAGGATCAGGCTGAAGCTGTGCTGGTTCTACGAATTGCACACCGCAGAGAAGCCTATCGCTGACACCGTCGTTCCCCATCGCCTTTTGTATAATCACCACTTCGTCATTCGCCTAGAAACTCTTGGAGGAGGATTTTTGGCGCAAGCGGAAATTGGAATCATTGGCGGCAGCGGGCTTTACGCCATGCCGGGGCTCAGCAAGGTCCGGGAAGTGCGTTTGCAGACGCCCTTCGGTAGGCCCTCCGACGCCTACGTCTTGGGCACACTCGAAGGCCACAAGGTCGCGTTCCTGGCCCGGCACGGACGAGGACACTGGATTCTTCCCACAGAGTTGAACTTTCGGGCCAACATCCACGGCTTCAAACAACTGGGGGTGGAGCGGATCGTTTCCGTATCGGCGGTCGGCTCGCTGAAGGAGGAACACAAGCCGCTCGACTTCGTGATCCCGGACCAGTTTTTCGATCGCACGCGGCACCGCGTGGATACGTTTTTTGGCGGCGGCATTGTTGCCCACATTGCCTTCGCTGACCCCATCTGCCCGGAACTCGCGCGCACAGCGGAAGGGGCCTGCAAGCAGGCCGGTGTGACCTGCAAGCGCGGCGGAACCTATGTGTGCATGGAAGGGCCGCAGTTCTCCACCAAGGCGGAATCGAGCGTCTATCGCAGTTGGGGGATGGACGTGATCGGCATGACCAATCTGCAGGAAGCTAAGCTGGCGCGGGAAGCCGAGATCTGCTATGTCACGGTGGCCATGGTGACGGATTACGACTGCTGGCACCCGCATCATGATTCGGTCACGGTGGACCAGATCGTCGCCGTGCTGATTAAGAACGCCGAGAATGCCTGCAAGGTAGTGCGCGAGACGGTAGCGGCCATGCCTGCGGGGCGCAGCTGCAAATGTGGCGCGGCCCTCGCGCACGCGATTCAGACGGAGCGCAGCAGGATTCCCGCGGCCACCCGCCGCAAATTGAAACTCATTCTCGGCAAATATCTGGGGAACAAGAAAACTGCGTCCTAATGACCTTGCCGCCGCAGGTTCGATTGATCGGCGCGGTCGGGCACGGAACGCCTGCAATCGCTCAGGCGCCAGGGCATCGAGGGCCGCTGGCAAATCCTTCGCGCATTGACCCGCCTGGAATGACCCCTCAGCCCATCCGCCGCTGGGACACCGAGACCAGCCTGGTGTTGTGGCTGGCCGGTTGTGTCTCAATTGCATCTTTCCTGTTCTATCTTCGCCGGGGGGAAGTCTTGCTCTACGGCGACGCCGTGGCGCACATCAACATTGCGCGCCGGGTCTTCGACTCGCGCACGCCCGGCCTGCTGCAACTGGGCACAGTATGGCTGCCGCTGCCGCATCTGCTGATGATTCCATTTCTGCTCTCCGATTGGGCGTGGCGCACGGGTGTCGGCGGATCGATCCCCTCGCTGGCGGCCTATGTTTTGGGCGCGGTGGGAGTTTTTCGCCTGGTCCGCGGGGCGCTGAGCTTTTCTTCCCAGCCGGATAGCGCAGCCAGAATCGCAGCGTGGGGCGCAGCGATTGTCTATCTTGCGAACCCAAACTTGATTTACCTGCAAACCACCGCCATGACCGAGCCGCTATACCTGGCTCTGTTCATCTGGGCGGTCGTGTACTTCAGCGAGTTCGCGCACGAAGCCACAATCACGGACGAGGATACGCAAGCCTCCTCCTTGCTGCTCAAGTGTGGCCTGTGCCTGGCCGCGGCGTGCCTTACGCGTTATGACGGATGGTTCCTGGGAGCAACGATGTGGGCGGTAATTGTGCCCATCGTTTTCCAAGCGAAACGCCGCGGACGCATGCAGAGAGGTGGTTTCCGGAACTTTGTTCTCCTGGCAGCGGCAGCGCCCGTTTTCTGGCTCGCCTACAACGCGGTGATCTATGGCAATCCGCTGGAATTCGCCAACGGCCCGTACTCAGCACGTGCCATTGAGCGGAAGACTTCTTTTGCGGGTGCTCCACCACATCCCGGGTCGCATAACCCGCCCGTCGCCGCGAGCTATTTTTTGAAGTCAGCGGAACTGAACTTGGCGGAAGGGGGTTGGCAGAAATTGTGGGTGCTGCTGCCGTTGGCGGGAACGCTGATGAGCCTGATCTTCGGCCACCGGCTCTGGCCGCTTCTGCTGCTCTGGGTTCCGCTGCCGTTCTACATGCTTTCGATCGCATACAGCGGTGTGCCTGTTTTCCTGCCGATATGGTGGCCGTTCTCGCTTTACAACGTGCGCTACGGCTTGGAACTGCTGCCAGCGTTCGCCGTGTTTGTGGCTCTGGCCGCGTATTTTCTGGCAAGGTTGGTGCGAGTCACCAAAGGCAGAATGATCATGGTGGTTGCGGCACTAGTCTTCGTGGCTGGGAGTTACATGTCCATCTGGCGCGATCCAGCCTGTTTCCGCGAAGCCTGGATCAACTCCCGCACCCGCATCGCGCTGGAAGGCGAAGTAGCGGCTTACCTGAAAAGGCTGCCGCCCGATTCCAGATTGCTCATGTACCTGGGCGACCATGTGGGCGCATTGCAGCAGGCCGGAATCCCGCTGCGCCGGGTGATCTACGAAGGCAACCACCGCACTTGGAAACAGCCGTCCGATCCGCAGGGTTTGTGGGAGCAGGCACTGGCAAAGCCGGAACAATACGTAGATTTCGTCATCGCATTCGATGGGGACGTTGTCTCCGCCGGGGTGCAAAGGCAGGGCTTGTCTCCCATCGCCGTGATCCACGTATCCGGCCAGCCGCAGGCGACAATCTACCGGACGCACGCTCTCACGCGGTAATCATCTGGGTTAACTTTCCGGCCCTGGAAGCCCTCAGAGATGATGTTTTCCGATGTAAAATCCAGCCACTCAAACGCCAATGTCGACCGCCCAGCACATTATGAAGATGCTGCAGACGGAGATGTCCTCCGTGGTGGGCCTGTCGATCGTGCGCCTGGTGCTGGCGGCGATCCTGGGCGGGATCATCGGATTCGAGCGGGAAGTGAAGCACCGCCCCGCCGGACTGCGCACCAATATGTTCATTTGTTTCGGGGCGGCTCTGTTTACCATCCTGTCCGATCAACTGGCCGCCGAACATACCGGCGACCATACCCGCATTGCCGCCCAGATCATCCCTGGTATTGGCTTTATCGGAGCCGGTTCCATCCTTCACGCGCGGGGAAGATTTGTAACGGGTTTGACCACCGCGGCGACCCTGTTCGTAGTGGCGTCGATCGGCATGGCGGTAGGCGGCGGACTATATCTCACCGCCACATTCGCGACAGGAGTCATCGTGATCGCCCTGTTCCTGCTGGGACAGGCGGAACAGGTCCTGAATCTGAAGCTGCTGATCAGCACCTACGAAGTTACGGGCGGGAACGCAGACGAGATCACGGCCGAGGTAAATCGCATCCTGGAAAACAACCACTCCCTGATGAAAAACATGCAAATCGCTGCCTCCAAGGAGCACGTACGGGTGCAGTTTGAATTGGCGGGCAGGCGCAAGGAACACGAGAAAATTCTGCGAGCTTTGAAGCAGTCTTCTTTGCTCAAAAGCGTAACTCCGCTGGGGCCGGTAGAACCGGAATGAGCCCTGACTTCACCGCGATTCCCTTCGTCAAGGCAAGCGCCTGCGGCAACGATTTCCTGATCATTGATGGCATGCATGTTCCGGCCGACATCGCCGCGTTCAGCCGGCGCATATGCGACCGGCATCAGGGTGTAGGCGCGGACGGCGTGGAGTGGCTGTTTCCGGCTCAAGACGCAGACGTCCGGGCACGCCTGTTTAATGCCGATGGATCAGAGGCGGAAATCTCCGGCAATGGCACCCGCAGCGTGGCGGCTTATCTCTGCTCCGAACAACCAAAAGAAAAGGTTTTGATCCGCACCGGCGCCGGCCTGAAGACCTGCACGCTCACCAGCCACAACGAAACACAGTATGAGTTCGAGATCGCCATGGGCCAGCCGCAGGTGGGCGACGAGTTTCCGATCAAGCTCGCATTCCGCGAGGTGCGCGGCATTCCGGTTTCCATGGGCAATCCGCATTATGTCGTGTTCGTGAACGAATTGGGTCCCGGCTGGCAGGCCGAGGCAGCCGAGATCGGGCGACATCATGACTTCAAGCATGGGATTAACGTTGAACTAGCAATCATTAAAGATAAACAGAATATTGAAGCCCGCTTCTTTGAGCGCGGAGTCGGCGAGACGCAGTCATCAGGAACCGGCTCGTGTGCTTCTGCTGTGGCTGCCATTACCACGAAACGTGCCGAGTCGCCGCTGCGCGTACACAGTCCCGGGGGAGTGCAAACGGTACGCTGGGAGGATCAGGTCTTCCTGCGCGGCCCGGCCCAGCTCATCTGTCGGGGGGAGTTTTTCGTTTAACATTGGATCCAGATGCCTCCCACTCCACAGCCTCCCCGCATCAAGCCGCCTGCGCTCCAACCCGGCGACACCGTGGGCATCGTGGCCCCGGCGAGCAACATTCAGCGCGAGTTGCTCGAGGCGGGGTGCGAGAGGTTGCGGCGCCTCGGATACAAGCCCTTCTATTCCGATTCGATCTTCGACCAGGATTTATATTTCGCCGGATCGGTCGAGCGCCGGGCCCGTGAACTGGAAGAGATGTTCGAGCGCGCTGACGTGCGTGCGCTTCTTTGCGCTCGCGGCGGCTATGGTTCGAATTACCTTCTGGGCGCGCTGGATCTCAAGAAAATCGCCTCCCATCCCAAGATTTTCGTGGGCTACAGCGACAACACCACGCTGCTAACGTGGTTTGCCGACTCGGCGGGATTCGTGACCTTTCACGGCCCCATGGTCACGAAAGACTTTGCCCGGGCCGATGGCGTGGACTGGGCTTCCTGGGAGGCCGCACTGAACGGGCTCTCGCACTGGGCGTTGGACCTTGGGGCGGATTCCGGAGTGAAACCCCTGGTCGAGGGTTCCGCGGAAGGGATTTTATATGGTGGATGTCTTTCCATGTTGGTAGCCTCTCTGGGCACGCCTTACGAAATTCGCACCAACGACACGATCCTGTTCCTCGAAGACGTCGCGGCCAAACCTTTTCAGATCGACCGCATGCTGATGCAACTGAAGCTGGCGGGAAAGTTGGCCGATGTTCGAGGCATCATCTTCGGCGAGATGCTGGACTGCATCCAGGACAAAGACCAGGGCTACGCGCTGGAAGAAGTCGTGCTGCGCTTGGTGGGCGACCTGGGAGTACCGGTGGCCTATGGGGTGCGCTCGGGGCACGTTTCGCGGGGGAATATCACTCTGCCCATTGGTGTGCGCGCGGCGCTGAACGTAGGCAGCAGGGAAGTAAGCCTGAAGATCCAAGAAGCGGCCACAACAGCGGCCACGGCTTCCTCCCGGCTTGCACGATGACGATCTGACTCTTTGTCCTCTGCTTTCTCCGTGGTTAGTTAGAATCAGATGTTTCAACCATGGAGGACACGAGACCGAGATGCTCGTGAGGTGAAGTTTCACCCAGAAATCATGACCCGAAAACAGCACATTCACCTGGTTGGCATCTGCGGCACGGCCATGGCGTCGCTGGCGGGAATGCTGAAGCAGCGCGGATTTAGCGTGACCGGTTCGGATGCGGCCGCATATCCGCCGATGTCGGATTTCCTGGCATCGCTCGGGATTCCGGTATCGCAGCCGTTTGCGTTAACGAACCTGGAGCCGCGTCCGGAGCTTGTCGTGGTCGGCAACGTCATTTCCCGCGGCAACGTTGAACTCGAGCACATACTCGACGAGCGCATCCCGTTCTGTTCCCTGCCACAGATCTTGCAGGACGAGTTCCTGCGTGGCAAAGAAGTCCTGGTCGTGGCGGGCACGCATGGCAAGACCACCACCACTTCGATGCTGGCGTGGATTTTTCATAGCGCCGGCTTGCAGCCCTCATTTCTGATTGGCGGGATCGCGGAAAACTTCGGCAGCAGCTTTCAGTTGGGGCAGGGGAAGCATTTCATCCTGGAAGGTGACGAGTACGATACAGCGTTCTTCGACAAAGGCCCGAAATTCCTGCACTATTTTCCCGACACCGTCATTCTGACTTCGGTCGAATTCGATCATGCTGACATTTACAAGGACCTGGACGCGGTGGAGACTGCTTTCAAGCGGCTGGTAAACCTGGTGCCACGGCGTGGGCGCATCGTGGCCTTTGACTCCGGGGAAAGCCTCGATCGCTGTTTGGCGCGTGCGTTTTGTCCAGTGGAACGATATGGCACTGGCACGAACGCAGCGTGGCAGGTCACCAACCTGCGCCTGGAACCCATGCGCACCGGCTGGTCCGTCCTGCGCCACAGTCAGCTGTGGGCCGACCTCGAGTTTGCTGTGGCTGGCGAATACAACGTGATGAATGCCACCGCGGCTGCGGCCCTGGCCGCGGGATACGGTATTCCCAAGGAAGACATCGTGGCCGCGCTGAAGACCTTCAAGAGCGTGAAGCGGCGCCTGGAAGTCAGGGCACAGGTGAACGGGGTTACGATCATCGACGATTTCGCGCACCATCCCACCGCCATTGCAGGCACGCTGACGGCGTTGCGCTCACGCTATCCGGGAGCGCGGCTGTGGGCCATCCTCGAGCCGCGTTCGAATACCCTCCGCCGCAACGTA